>Ga0209148_1000129_pt1 | contig 175720 bp, 143 predicted proteins | sample AraplaCol_mMF_r2_2_FD_184288 | JGI IMG/M metagenome (GOLD analysis project Ga0209148, IMG submission 184288) | Arabidopsis root microbial communities from North Carolina, USA - plate scrape CL_Col_mMF_r2 (SPAdes) (version 2) | ecosystem: Host-associated > Plants > Roots > Endosphere | place...
TTTAACTGTAAACTAATAACAGGATTATCAAATTGACCTGTAAACCAGATTCAGGATTAACAAAACCTGGTGTAAACCAAAACCAGGATTATCTCTCACAGGTGTAAACCTATATCAGGACGAGACAGTTTTGTTAATCCTGAATCTGGTTTACAGGTCATAATGTCTCCGGCTTGTCTCTTGGGTGAATTAATAAATCAAACTGATGAAGATTAGTCGGAGATAGTGTCTCAGTTTGAATATTATGACTTGGCAGATGTTGTTAAGGATAAATACACTGCATCTGACTGTTTAGTTTCCTGGTGTAGCTTTGGAATATAGGGTTCAGGATTAGTTTTCAATTTAACTTCACCTGATATTCACGTCAGATAAGGTACTGTTTTATCTTTAACAACATCTGGCGCGAAGATTAAACTGAAACACTATCCAACCGGAATATATTTGGTTATTACCAAAATTATATGCTAATTTTGTTAGTAATGTACTAAAATATTTAGATTATGTCAGTAGTATGCCGCAATTTGAAGTTCCTGCGCAAGCAGAAAGGATGGACTCAGCAAGAGTTTGCTGATAAATTAGGGATTAAACGTTCCCTCCTTGGAGCTTATGAAGAAGAGCGTGCAGAGCCACGTACGGAAGTACTGGAACTGGTAAGTGATATGTTCCGTGTATCCATTGACGACTTGTTACGTCGTGATGTGGGATCTCAGAAAGAAAATTTCCTGGAAAAGCGGCGTCAGCTGAAAATGTCTAACGACAGGCAGCAGATCGAGTTTGTACCGGTAAAAGCAGCTGCGGGTTACCTGGCGGGATATAATGACGATGAGTTCATAGAGGAACTGAACACATTTACCTTACCGATGATGGGCGCAGGCAGTTACCGTGCTTTTGAAATAGCGGGAGACTCTATGTTACCTACACCTTCCGGTTCTGTGATCGTTTGCCATAAGGTAGATGGATGGGAAGAGATCCGCAATAATGAAGCGTATGTGGTAGTGACTACCCGTGAAGGGATTGTGTACAAACGTATCCTGAAAAGCAACCGTACTAAAGGGAAGATCACCCTGGTATCCGATAATCCCCAGTTTGAGCCTTATGCGGTGGGTATGGATGAAGTACTGGAACTCTGGCAGTCTGATGCTGTAATCAGCAAATCAGGGCAGCAAAGCCGCCTTAGCGTAAACCACCTGGCAGATATGGTCAGCCATTTACAGGATCAGGTAAGTTTACTGAAGAAGAGGATCAAGAATTAGATCATTTGTTTGTTTTGTGAATAAAACTCCTGTTGAAATTATTTTATATCAGATTCTAGGTGCGCAGATTTAAGCCTGTTTCTGACAACTTCGCTGGAGAGGATAGCATTATTGCTATTCCTCTCTTCTGCTAAAACTTCAAAAAGTGTCCAGTCGTCTGGTCAGCAATTAAAAAGCCTTCAAATCTAAACTTGAAGGCTTTTTAATTATAAATTTAAATGTGTTTTTGATTTTTTGTAAAAAGACTATTCTTTCTGTCGTGCAACAGGAACATTGTCATTTTTGTTTTAGCAAGACTTGTTTGTTCTGCATTATTATTCAAATCGTTTCTTCGCTTCCTGTGACATAGGGGTAAAGAAATTAACAAGATGACCATCAATATCCCTGAGTAATAATGAACGATTGCCCCAGGGCATGGTGGTCGGTTTTTGTACTACTGCAAGACCAGGAATATTCATTATCTGTTGATATTTATTGTCAACGTCGTCAACCTGGAATTCAATGATAACTGACTTATTGTTTGCGGCTTCGGCCACACTGTCACCTCCAAAGAGTGCTAAGGTACGCGTACTTCCTATAGCCAGGGCTGCGGAAGATGTTTTTAGTTCTGCAAAATCATCAGTGTACCATGTGAATGACATTCCGGTAATACTTTCATAAAACTGAACGAGATTTTTAATGTCAGCAGTAATAATACGGATTGATGAAAGGTTCATTTTCATTTTATTTTAATTTTAATAAAACAAAATAAATCTACGAGGGTGACAACCCTATGTCAGTAGTAGAGTTAAAGAAGAGGTTTTATTTTCCAAGCACTTCAGACAGATCAATACCTTTGCCTAATACCGGTAAAAACAGGTCGCCTTCTTTTTTAATTCTGGCAACCGCATTTTTAATAGTAAAATTTTGCATTTTCAGCCCCTTTTTCACCTCTTCCCAATGAAGTGGCATAGAAACAGTAGCTCCTGGCTTTGGCCTTAAAGAATAGGGCGCCGCAAGTGTTGCTTTGGGACGGTTTTGAAGGTAATCGATATACAGCTTTCCTTTACGGTTTTTTGTCATGCGCTCAATACTGGTAAACTGTGGCAGCCGTTCATGTACCTGGGTAGCAATTATTTTCCCGAAAAGCTGACACTGATCATAAGTGTATTTTTCACCCAAAGGTATATATACATGAATGCCTGTGGAACCTGAAGTCTTCGGATAACTGGTTACACCTAATTCGTCCAGCACTTCTTTTACAGTCTGTGCGGTTTTAATAACCTGCTCGAAAGTGTTTTTTGTATCAGGATCAAGATCAATCAAACACCAGGTAGGATGGTCCGGCTTTTTAATGGTACTGTTCCATGGATTCATTTCAATGGCACCTAAATTGGCCATATACAGTAAACTGGCCTCATCCTGTGGTACCAGGAAATTTTTATCCTCTCCCTCGCTGGTATGATAGGGGAATTGCTTTATCCAGGCAGGAGCTTTGCCCGTAACATCCTTTTGGTAAAAACTTTTACCTGTAATGCCATTAGGGTACCTGTTTAAGGATTGAGGACGATTGATGAGATACGGGAGAATATACTCAGCTATCTGGTAATAGTAGTTGAGCATATCCCGCTTCGTATATTTTTCATCCGGCCAGTATATTTTACTTAAATGAGAAAAAGTTAACTCATGACCATTTATCTTTTTAACCTGCGTTTCCTCAGATGGATTCAATAGCGTTTTTCTGAAACCAGTTTTAACTGGTTTCAATAGTTTTGGAGCTTTTCCACTAAATGCTACGGCTGTTTCAGCTACTACAGATTTTGCAGGCTTATCCTCTCTCATTCCTTCAAATGAAGGATGACGCATCACACCATCATCCGTTATCTCTGCATAACTGACCTCACAAACCAGTTCAGGCTTTAGCCAGGTGGCTGTAGCAAAAGGAGGATTAGGGCGGAAGCGGGAGGGCTTATTGATATCTATTTCTCCATCAAAAGGACTTTTCCTGGAGATCAGCTTTTTAAACTGCTGCATCAGCGTTTGCTGCATCTTATTGTTAAATCCCGTTCCAATCTTACCGGTATATTTCAGTTTATCATTTTCATATACACCTACCAGTAATGAACTGAACAACTTTGGCGAATCTTCATTGTTGGTATACCCGCCAATAACTACCTCATGTCGCTTATGGGTTTTTATTTTTAACCAGTTTTTACTGCGATCTCCCGGTATATAAGGACTGTCCGCTTTTTTAGCCATAATCCCTTCCATTCCCAATTTTGCGGCAGTTGCAAGAAACTCCGTAGCAGATGTTTCAAAAGCCTCACTATACCTGATTGTATCATTATCTGGTATAATACTTTTTAATATTTTTCTGCGTGTTGTAAGGGGTAAGTTTTTCAGATCGCGTCCATCCAGCCACAGTATATCAAATACATAATACACGAGGTCTCCGTCCGCTTCGCTACGCCAGTTCTGTAATGAGCCGAAATGAGCGATACCCTTATTATTCAACACACAGATCTCACCATCAATAACGGCATTTACGCTCCACTGCTCCACCGCTTTATAGACCGGGTAATATTTTTCGTTGAAGGATTTATTATTTCTGGATATCAGCCCGGCTTTCCCTTTATTGATTAAAGCGATCGCACGGTAACCATCCCATTTTATTTCATATAACCAGCCGTCCTCATCAAATGGTTTATCTATCAGCGTGCCCAACATAGGGGATACTGTTTTTGGAAAAGGTATTTTAGGAGCAGCGTTTAAGATAGAGACGGTGTTTATATCAGCAGGATTAGATGTAGCGTTCTTTTTTATTGCTTTAACATGTTTCTGTTTGGCGGAGCGCTGCTTATTGCCCGCCACCTTCTCCTCAGTAGGCTCAGGCGTTTGATCAGATGATCGTTTCTTTTTGTAAGTAGTAAGTCCCATAATATTTACTCTCCTATACTCATGCCAAACACGCGTATTTAAGAACTTCCCTTCTAATTTTGCGTAAGGGGGTGTATGTTGCGACCTGCCTCGGGGTCGCCCTAAACAAGCTGGTATTCATAATAACAAAGTGTCCAACCCTGCTGGTACAAAAGGTTGCAAAAAATACCCAGGCAGAAGGCATAGCCACTAAAGGGGAATCAGATTGCACTGAGGCAGGCTTAACAAAAACTACGGAATCGTTGCTGTTACTTGTTTGAAAGCTCAATCCATACCGGTGCGTGGTCACTGGTTTTTTCCCATCCCCTTACATGCCTGTCTACACCACCAGCTTTAAGTCGCTTTTCCAGATTGGGACTTATCAGGAAATGATCCATCCGGATTCCTGCGTCACGGGCAAACGCATTACGGAAGTAGTCCCAATAAGTAAATATTTTTTTATCAGGATAAAGCCTGCGGATCGCATCTATCCATCCTTGTTCCAACAGGCCTTGAAAAGCTGCACGCGATTCGGGGAAAAAAACGGCATCATTCACCCATCGCTCGGGTTTATAAGCGTCTAACGCTGTAGGTACCACATTATAGTCTCCAACAAGAACAACCGGATAATTTGATTTAATAAGCTTTTTTGCCTTAGCCGTTAGTCTTTTAAACCAGGTCAGTTTATAATCAAATTTTGGCCCTGGGGCAGGGTTACCATTTGGAAGATAAAGACAGGAAATAATAATGCCGTTTACGCTTGCTTCAATATACCTGCTTTGTTCGTCTTCAGGATCGCCAGGAAGCCCCCGCCCGATTTCCTCGGCCTCATAACCCATCCTTGTGAGAATGGCGACACCATTCCAGCTCTTTTGCCCATGCCAGAGTGAATTATATCCAATATCCTTTATAGCCTGTTCCGGAAATTTCTCATTAGGTGCTTTTAACTCTTGCAGACAGGCTACATCTGGACTTTCCTCCTGAAGCCAGCGCCGCAATACCGGAAGCCTGCCATTAATTCCATTCACGTTATAGGTTGCAATTTTCATCCTCAGGTATTTTAAATGTTAAGCATAAAAACCACGCCAACTCTGATGGTAATTTAATTAAATTACATGCTTTGTTTACCTGCAACACCTGGTCATTATACCAGGCTGGCGAGATCTAATTTGTACTGTAATACGATGCAAGAAAAACAACAAGTTCCTGTTAACACGCTCTTTAAGAACTATTATTTAAAAGATAAAAAATCGGTTAAAACACGGAATTATGAGTATGATAGGAAACTTTCTGCGAGTAACAAATGCTGAACTGGAAGCATACTTAAAAGATAGCTCGTTATTAGAAGACAGAATCTATAACGAAGACGCAGAAGAAGACTCCGCCCTTATTGGCATAGATAAATCCTGGGCAGGCATAATTTTTCTACTTACCGGACAAGATCTGGAAACGCTGAGCCATCCCATGAAGCGGGTTTTATTTAGTGGCCAATACATAGATGAAGAACAGGATTTGGGGTATGGGCCAGGCGAATACCTGACACCTGAGCAAGTCAAAGAAGTTGATACAGAACTCTCTAAAATAACAGTAGAGGAACTGACAAAAAGATTTGATCCCGAGCGAATGACAGCGCTTGAAATTTATCCCCTCGTTTGGAAAGAGGAGGGTATTTTGAATTATCTCCTTGCGTATTTTGAAGAGGTTCAATTGATTTATTCAACCGCTGCAAGGAATAATGAAGCTATCATCACTTTTATAAACTAAAGCCTTGAATGGTTCGAACTTCCTCAAATGATTGCCGGTATTTGAGAGGGCGATTGATTGACGGCAACCGTTTGCTTAAATCAGCTATTACGGACGGGGCTACTTTGCTGTCATTTCTTTAATGACTTTCTCCCGGTGCTGTTTACCCCAGGCTGCCATTTCATCTGTGAGCGGTTTAAGTGACCTGGCATACTCAGTAAGTTCATATTCAACCGTAACCGGCCTGGTTTCCAGCGTAGTCCTGGTAATCAGGCCATTTACCTCCAGCTTGTTCAGTTCTTTCGAAAGCATTTTGGGTCCTATACCTTCAACTATGCGCTGAAGTTCGAGATAACGTTTCTTACCCGATCCCAGACAAGCTATGATCATCACCCGCCATTTGCCATTCAAAATGTACAACGTGTCGTTTATCGCTTTAAAATGGCGGTTACAGTCATCTGTTTATTTATTAACACAGGTGGTTGCAGCTCATGCGGATATGGAATCGCGGAAAACAACAGGCAGTATTATTCTGAAACCGGAACTCCTGTTTAATTAATCATTCGAGTTTCTTTATATGTATTACTTAAATAAAAAGGGGATGTATCAGAATATGATACACTCCCTTTTTATTCGGGTACTTGATGAAGACCTATCGCCATTTAGATAATTCTCAGACCCTTTATACTACAACCTCTTAATATTTAAGTGTACTATTAATCGATAATATAGATCAGATACGTTTTAACTGTAACGCTGCATCATACTTTTCCTTCTTTTCAGGATCTGCCAGCACAGTGTATGCCTCCGCTATATATGCTAAAGCTTCAGCATGATCATCTGGAGGTTGAAATCGCATTACTTCATAGAAATGACCATCGTTTATGTCATTATCCAGAGAAGTAAATTCAGGAATATTAAGAATAGCATAATAATTAAGTTCTTTTCTTATCAGGGTTAGATGATCCTGCAATGCAACATCATAACTATCTTTTATCTCCGGGTCTCCCAATATATTGTAAGCTTGTTTTAGTGCATCCAATGCCTCGGCCGGATTTGGGTCGCCATCCCGTTCCGGAAGCAAGGCTTTGTAATTATACTCAAAGGATGAAATAGCCATTTCTATAGTCGAAAAATCAGGTAGTCCCAGGGTCCTGTAATAGTTGGAGAAATTCATCGATATAAGAATTAAATTATTTTCTTAACAAGATAAAAAAAGCATCCGGTAGATCGTATCTGAAATAGTACCACATCTGAGATAACTGTATTGTTGTCCGAACCAATTTCAGGCTTATTTTGTTGTTCATGGCACCAATCAGAGATGCTCATACGCCTTTATGCTCTTAAACACTTTATACTGCGTTTCTAACACCACAGCGTTAAACCCATGAGCAGCTGTTGGCAATAAAAAATATTCCTTTTTAGGCGCCTGCAGTTTATTGAAGTAAAGAGTCGTTTTTTCTTTTGGAGTTAAGAGATCATGTTCTCCCTGGATGAAATATACCGGGATTTTAAATTGAAGGTTATTTTGCAGGAAATTAATGGTAGCGCGCATAGATTTAACTCCTAACTGCTTATCACCAACAAAATTTGCAAACGAGTAGTCGTCTCCGAGTTCCCTGTTCAGACTGTCCTTTGGATTATTATAGTCCTGAGCCTCAACAAACCAGTCAGAAGGTGCAGGTGTTGAATTTGCTTTTTCATATTTCTTTACAACCCTGAACAACTTACCTACAGAACGGGCTTTATCATAGGGAGGTATGCCAAGGTTGTCCAGTATCTTTAAAGATTCCTGGTCGTTATTCTGTTTTGCCAGTTTATAGACATTGTTGTAAAGTGGCAGGTCGTCATCAGGAGTAACGAGTTGTGAATGGCCAACATACGCATAATAAAGGTCAGGACGTTTTGTCGCCATAGTAACACCAAGCACAGAACCCCATGAAGTGCCGAAAAGAATAATTTTTTGCTTCCCAAGATGTTTAATCAGGTATTCCGACACCTGAATGCCATCTGATGCCATTTGTTCAACGGTTAAAGGGTTAGCCTGTAAATAAGATGGGGTCAATTCATCCGGGGGGGCCTGTTGCCCGAAAGTTCTTGCTGCCCCGCGTTGGTCCCAATTGACAATAATAAAATCCTTTTCCAGTTCTTTGTAAAGATTGTCTGAATACGGACTAATAACGCTGCCTGGTCCGCCATGCAGAAACAATATGACCGGCTTCGATGGATCACCTTTAATAGTTATCCATTGTTTCAATCCGTTTATAGGAATAAATTGTTCTTCAGAGATCCATTGCGTTGATACAGCGTCTTTGCTTTGTGCTTTGACAGTAAACGAGTATATAAACAAAAAGGTGGCAGTAGAAAGGGCTAAAAAGATTGTTTTCAAGATTATTTTTTTTAAAGAAAAGGAAAATATTACAGATATCATAATTGTTACAAAATTCAGGGATCAGGTATGGCACTTCCTCTGTCGGAAAGGACTATCAGTTTGATCACAACATCTGTCAAACTGAGGTACTACCCTGTCAGTAACGAATAGCAGATATAGTAAATACTTAATAACTTTGCTGGTACAAATTATTATAAGATGCAAACAATACTTGGCTCCGGTGGGCAGATAGCTGACGAATTATCGAAAGAATTGAACATAAGGTATACATCGGCTATCAGGTTGGTAAGCCGGAAACCTGTAAAAGTAAACGAAACGGATATCCTGTTCAAAGCTGATCTGTTGAATGCGGATGAAGCGTGTGCTGCAGTTGAAGGCTCTGAAGTTGTTTATCTCACAGTTGGTTTACCAATGGATACAGCGATATGGGAAAAGCAATTCCCAATAATTATGAGCAATACCATTCATGCATGTAAAAAAAATAATGCAAGGCTGGTATATTTCGACAACACATACATGTATCCACAAACGCCAGATGTACAAACGGAAGAAACAGCATTTAAACCAAATGGAAGAAAGGGAAAAGTAAGGGCCGGAATAACGCAAATGCTTTTACGGGAAATGGAAGCAAAGACGCTCAATGCCGTTATTTGCAGAGCACCTGAATTTTATGGAGCAGGAAAAACGCAGAGCATTACGAGAGCCTTAATATTTGAGAATATCAGGTCTGGAAAAAAACTAAAGGTACTTTTAAAGGATAACAAGTTGAGGACCCTGATATGGACACCGGATGCCAGTAAGTCAATGGCTTTAATTGGGAACACCCCCGATACTTATGGCCAAACCTGGCATTTGCCATGTGACGATACCCGCCTGACATATAAAGAATTAATTGAACTGGCATCAGAGATTTATGAGAAAAAGTTTAGTTATACTATCATCAGCAAACCAATTCTGCAACTTGGAGCAATCTTCAGTAAACAAGCCAGGGAACTACTGGAATTACTACCAAGGTATGAATATGATAATATTTTTGACTCATCCAAATTCAAAAAGCGTTTTCCCGAATTCAGAATAACAACCTATAACGAAGGCATCAGACATATTATGAACGAACAAAAATGAATAGGAATTAATGAATCAAACTTTGATAAATATGTTTGATCAAAAGCCGGAAGCATTATTGCCGGCTATCAAAATAATATAATAAAAAAACGATACTCTAATTCAAGTGTAATTAAATTACAGTATACTATTGAACGCTGAATGCCTGGAAAGCGGCTACATTTCGTACAATCTACTATTAGCTTTTATCAATTCACTATTAGGTTGATTGCTATGTTTTTGATATTTTGGTAATCATCATATTGAATTCCAGGCATTGATTAACCCAGCAGACTTCCACGATGAAACAGGACTCCTCAGAGGATTGTCCGCCGGCGATCAGGCAGCTTTTAAAGCGCTGTATGATAAATACCATCATGGGCTATACCGTAAAACTTTCCAGCTACTTCATTCCCCTTCAGCAACCGAAGATATTATCCAGGAAACATTTATTACGCTTTGGGAGAAACGCAAAGAGATTGATATTGCCCGGCCATTAGGCCCCTGGCTTTTTACCATTACATTTAACCGCGCGATTAATCATCTCAAAAAGGAGTTGCGGGAAAAAAGTAAAGCAACGGCAGCCAGCCTGCAACCTGTTATCGATAATGATTTCCTGACTGTCGAAAAACAGTGGAAGTTACTGGAAACTGCTATCAGCCAGTTATCGCCACAAAAAAGACGCGTATTTGAGCTTTGTAAGATGGAAGGCCGTACATATGAAGAGACTTCCCGGCTGATGGGTATTTCCAGACACACCGTAAAGGAATACCTGGGAGAAGTTATGTATATCTTAAGAGAGTATATACGTAAGCATGTCAGTTATGATACTACCTTACTTCTTTTCTTGCTGATGCAGATTCTTTGAAAAAATCTCCTCTTCTAACCCCCCCTTTTATTATTACCAGTTGTATAATATAAATAAAGGCCCCTGACATTTGAAAAGCGATCAACAAAGATTAAAAGAGATACTGTCATCAGCACACCGCAGCCTGGAAGATGAACAATGGCTGCAATCATACCTGGAATCTACAGATGCTGCGGAACTCCGAGAGCAGGCAGCAGACATTTTTCAGGAAAGCCTGCAGCAGGGAAACCGTTTGTCGCAGGATACTTCTATGCGCATGTGGGATAAGATCCGGCAGCGGGTTGATGCCATAGAAACACCCGTATTACGGCATTACCGGAAATACCGGTGGCTTGCAACAGCCATGCTTGTCCTTGTAGTCATAACTTATGCATTGCGGCGAAAACAGCCGCCAAAACCATTGGCTATGGCCACATCTGCAATAAGACCTGGCGGCAACAAAGCAATGTTGACACTGGCAGATGGCTCTAAGGTAGCACTAACCGATACAGGTAGCCAGGTGATTAAAACCGGTAAAATGGCTGTTCAGCAAAAGCACGGTGAATTGCAGTATGAAAGCGAGGGCAATGAAGCCAATGCGTTTAATGAGCTTACCACGCCCCCAGGTGGCGTGTTCCAGGTAAGCTTTCCCGATGGAAGCCATGTATGGCTTAATGCAGCCTCATCTCTTAAATACCCATTAAACTTTAAGGATAATCGGACAGTAATACTAAACGGACAAGCATACTTTGAAATTGCACACAGCGCTAAACAACCCTTTATTGTAAAAGTGGGTGAAATGGAGGTACAGGTATTGGGAACCAGTTTTGACATCATGGCCTATAAAGACGAAGCGGTAGTGAATACTACCCTCGTAGAAGGAGCAATAAAGGTATTACAGGGAAGTACATCTGCCTTACTGCAAACCGGGCAACAATCAACACTGAACCCTGTTACCGGAAGAATGGAAGTACAAGCTGTTAACCTGGAAAATGTACTGGCATGGCGCAATGGAAAATTTGAACTGGAAAATACTGACCTGCCAACCTTCCTGCGGCAACTGGCACGATGGTATGATATAGAAATCGCCATCGAGGCTCCGGTAAAGGAGGTAGCCGTTAAGAAATTCGGAGGCCAGATAGGCAGAGATATGAATCTGCAAGACCTGTTAACAATACTGGACCTGTACGGGATTAAGTGCAAACTTGAAAACAGAAAACTTACTGTTCTTTCCGTTCATTCCTAAACAACCAAAATTACCCGGCATCCAATGTAAATTAATTATAGTCCATCACTCAATTCCACGAATCTATGTATCCATATTACCTCACTGGAGCATCGCTTATAGCGGTGCCCAAGACATTGCCCCCCCATAACAGGCAATCGATTGCAGATAAATATAACCCTGAAAAACGTACAAAATCTTACAGGATTATGCGCATTACTTCTATCTTCCTGCTGCTGACAATGATGAATATCTATGCAAGCGGCATTTCCCAGAACATCACTATTACTGCTAAAAATGAACAGTTAAAAACAGTGTTGAAGAAAATTGCTAAACAGGCAGGTGTATATGTTGTGTATGAAGAAAAAGAGCTGATCACTACTGTACCTGTATCGTTACAGGTAAAAGATGTTCCCCTAAAACAGGTACTGGACCTGTGTTTCAAAGATCAGCCACTGAGCTATAGCATTATCGGCAATACGGTGGCGGTAAAGAAAAAAGAGCTTGTCAAAGACAACTTTCCCGCCGTGCCACCTCCGCAGGAAAAGCTTCTCAGAGTGCTGGGACGTGTGCTGGAAGCCAAGGACCCTCCAGGGCCCCTGGTAGGTGTTACCATTAAAGTAAAGGGGGCTGGCAAAGGTGTTACTACAGATGGAGACGGAGTTTTTGAACTACATGTACCTAAAGGCAGCACACTGGCGATCTCCATGATCGGCTATAAGCCCCAGGAATACATTGTGAACGAAGAACAGGTAAACCTGATCATCTCCCTGAGAGAAGATCTTAAAACCCTGGACCAGGTGGTAGTAACAGGCTTCGGCACACAAAAAGTGAAAAATATAGCCAGCTCTGTTAGTATCGTTAACATGGAGAATGTGAAAAACAAACCTGTTGTGCAACTCTCCCAGGCACTTCAGGGTGGCTCCACTGGTATTGTGGTATCTCAAACTACCGGGCTGGTAGGTGGTGACCAGGCAAACATCCGGATACGTGGGGTAGGCACACTCCTGAATGCGGCGCCACTGGTGCTGGTGGATGGTGTTCCATTTGATATGAATAACCTGGACCCTAATACCGTTGAAAGTATTACAGTATTGAAAGATGCAGCAGCGGCTTCCATGTATGGGGCCAGGGCTGCTAATGGCGTAATCATTATCACCACCAAACGTGGTGTTGCAGGGGTGCCCAATATTGAATACAACGGATACTATGGCATTCAACGGCCTCAATACATACCAGACTTCGTAGATGCTGCTACCTGGATGCAAATGAACAATGAAGCGATGAGCAATTCCGGTGGGAACCCCATCTACAGCGACTCTGCTATACTCATTACACGAAACGGCAGCGATCCTGTTAAGTACCCTAATACCAACTGGCCGGATCTGGTATTACGCAAAGCCATTCCAATACAGCAACATTCCATCCTGGTTTCGGGGGGGAATACCGCTGCACGGTTCTCCCTCTCCATCAACCAGACATGGCAACAGGGGCATGTGAAAAACTCTGATTACAGTCGTACTACTGTACGGGCCAATACCACCGTAGACCTGATGAAAAACTTCTTCATTTATATGGACCTTTTTGCTTCACGCAATGTGCAAAATCAACCCTATGCGAGTAACAGGTTAACCACCGATATCTACCGGCGCATGTACACTGTACCACCAAATATCATTTCCAAGTATCCGGGGAAAGCGGAAAATCCTGATTACACTTACTATGGCATTTATGGTGAGAGCTGGAACCCTGTCGCGATGCTGGAAAAAGGTGGTACCCTGAGCAAAACACGGGACGAGGCTTTACTCAACATACGTCCACAATGGAACATCCTGCCAGGGCTGAGTCTGAAAGGACAAGCCAGCTACCGCGTGGCTTCCGGTATCGACAAGGCAGACCAGGAATCCTATATCTTCTTTGACTACTATACCAATCGTACTGCCGGCGTAAACTATCCAACGGTTAAAACGGCTACGCTTACAGCCAGGGAAAGCTATCTGTATTTTGGGGGTAACCTGGACTATAACCAGGATTTTGGCAAACATAATATAAATGCGATCGCCGGGTATACACAGGAATTACGCACTTATGAATCATGGAAAGATGTGGCGCTGCGTTCCCTGTTTGCAAAAGCATTTTATACCTACGACGGGCGTTACCTACTGGAAGCCGGCGTACGCCGCGATGGTTCTTCCCTGTTCGGCGATGGTAAAAAATGGGGCATATTCCCATCTGTTGCTGCAGGCTGGAATATTGACAAGGAAAATTTCTTCCATGTTAAGTTCCTTGATGCCTGGAAAGTCAGAGGTTCCTGGGGAGTGCTGGGTAATAACAACGTAGATCCATATCTCTACCAAACAACCATCGACGCTGGTAATGGTACAGAAACCGTAATTGGTAACCCCAACCTGAGCTGGGAAAAAGTAAAAGAACTGAATGTTGGTACAGACATACATTTCAAAACAGGTATCAGTATCACTGCTGAATGGTATGATAAACTGACTACCGACATGATCATCACGCCACAGCCTAACTACACGTCTGGTACTGGTATTGGCACCAGCAACAACGGCGCACCTGTTAATGTAGGCAGCGTGAGAAACCGCGGACAGGAGATCAAGATATCTTACCATAAATTACTGGCCGATAACTTCACCTTTGACGCAGGCATAGGTTACAGCAAGAACAAAAGCAAGATCATACGCCTTTCCAATAATGGCCAGCCAATCATCAGTGGCAATACCATCATGTATGAGGGGGGCGCTTTAAAAGAGTACTATGGTTATGCCACGCAGGGATTACTGCAACAGACTGATATAGATAATTCCAAGATCCTTAAAATAAATGGCCAGGCAGCAGGTGATGTTCACTTTCTAAATGTTAATGGAGATACCATCATCAATAATCTCGACCGGGTACCACTGGGTAATACAGAACCTACCGATATCTTCTTCTTCAACCTGGGCTTCAATTTTAAAGAGATAGACTTCCAGACTTTGTTATCAGGAGAGTCCGGCTCTCCGTTATTTTACAGCGGGAACCTGGCGATACCATTGAATATTGGCGGAGAAAGCGGCACTCCTCAAAAATCGCAGATGGATTACTGGACGCCTCAGCGCACAGGTGCCTCCCGCCCGCGGCTGACACCTACACCAGGCACCAATGCCAATTTCTCTGATTTCTGGCGTGTAAGCGGTAAATACCTGCGTGTTCGTTATATACAACTGGGTTATACGCTGCCGGCACCTTTAGCCAGAAAAATAAGGGCTAAAATGCTGCGTATGTACTTTAATGCACAAAATGTATTCACCTTCTCGAAAGTAAAAATATTTGATCCGGAAAGTGGTGGTGATCAGAATACAGTGCCATTACTGAAGACATACACTTTAGGTATTAACCTTAAATTCTAAAAAGCTCATGAAACATATTCATAAAAAAATATTTGCCTCCCTGCTGTCGTTAGTCCTGCTTGCCGGCTGTTCCAAAGATTACCTCAACAGGGACAATCCTACCGCTACCACTGATGAAAAATGGTGGCGGCTGGAATCTGATCTTTTTAATTACCTGGAAGTAATTTATAATAATCAGATGTCGCCTGGCGCCCTGATCACTTCTTCTTCCTACCAGGCAAACTGCCGCATGCATATGAGCGGCATTACGGACGAATCAGTATTCCGGGCCAATTTCGGTAGCTGGAACAGTTATCCGCTGGCGGCAGTCACAGCAACAGATAGCTACTTGTCCGATATTTATCGTCAGAATTATAAAGACATACGTAATGCTTCCCGTATATTGGAAAACTACTCACGCGTCTACATGGAAAGCGCAGTAGTAAAAGAGCAACGTGCTGCAGAGGCAAGAGCGCTGCGGGCAAGAGCACATCTTAATCTGTTTCTTTTCTTTGGCCCTATACCTATTGTGAGTAAAAGCCTGGACCCGGAAGAAGGTGCGTCCGTGCCACGCAATACGCAGGACGAAGTAGTGAATTTCATTGCTACCGAATTGGATTCTGCCGCGGCAATATTACCTGCATCCTATTCTTCCAGTGATGCTTACCGCATTTCAAAAGGAGCTTGTTATGCCATGCAGGTACAATTATTTCTCAGCATAAAAAATTATGCAAAGGTGATCGAATATGCCAGGAAACTGATTAGCCTGGGAGTATATGACTTACACTACAGTACCACCCCTGGAGTTAACAGTTACGTACAATTATTTACCTATGACGCACTGGAAAATAAGGAGCGTATTCTCTTCCGCCGTACCGGTAACTCCGGTGTATTTTTCAGGCTGGCGCCCAAAAGCCTGTCCGGGCAAGCCTGTAATGGTCCTACCGCTGCCATGGTAAATACTTACGAAACATTGCAAGGCCAAACATTGCAGGAACTGGGAGCCGACAGCCTGACCTATTACTGGAAAAATCCCCTGTACAAAAATAACAGAGACCCAAGGTTGGCGGCTAGTATTCTTTTCCCGGGACAAACGTTTGTAAACCGTCTGCTGGACCCCTTCACCGCAGGATCGGTGGACCAGCTGGGGGCAACACAATCTACACAAACTGGTTTCTGGATAAAGAAATACCTCGATGCCAGAGATGTATCCCGCAATAATGCCGGTACATTAAATTTTATAATCATCCGCTACGCTGAAATATTACTGAGTTATGTAGAAGCGCTGGTAGAATCAGGCGACTGGCAGAACCCGGATGTATTGTTGTATCTCAACAAGATCCGCAACAGGGCAGGCATGCCTGATGTAAATACCGGGGTGTATAATACACAGGAAAAAATACGCGAATTATATCGCCGGGAAAGAAAAGTAGAACTGGCATTTGAAGGTACCCGCCTGTTTGATATACGCCGATGGAACATAGGAAAAGAAGTGTTGAATGGGCCGGCAATGGGAGCTATCAATCCCAACACAAACCAGCCGGTAATTGTAGAAAACAGGATATTCGATCCTGAACGCGATAACCTCTGGCCTATTCCACTGGTAGAAATCAATGGCAATCCGGCAATGACGCAAAATCCAAAATGGTAATAGTAAAGCAATAATCTGCAAATTGATAGTGTCTCAGTTTGATCAACAACATCTGAAATGCCCCCTAATGTTAGACGCTTTAGGGGGTATTTTTATGGACAAAAGAATACAGTTTTAAAATTGGCAGCCGTTCGTTCCATTACAGGAGGGCGCGGCTCATGTTTATCAGCAGCCAGGAAAATAGGTAGTAAAAGAATACCGGCCCTGAAGAGCCACCTGTTCGTAAAGCGTTCACGACGGATCATTCGTAACCGGGCCATCGGATACTTTTGTTCCTAAAGCGGTAGGCTTATCGCGGGTCTGGTTTTTCTTCCCTGCATACGATGTGATAATCGATACAAAAGACCCAACGGCAAAATTCAGTAAAAAGGCATCTATAACGACCATAAAAACCCATCCGGCGGGTCGTTTGCCCTCTGTATTAGGCGGTGCATTTTCCAGCACAGCTCTTGCATGATCTGAAAAAATATGTGGGTATAAGACCAACGCTGTTATAACTACCATAAGGACGGATATGATTGTTCCTGCCAATGTGGCTAAATGAGCTGCTATTGTCATGGAAACGGCGCGTTGCTCCACATAGGGCCTGTTGATCAGCTTGAGATTATAAATGAGGATCACTGCTCCGAATACTGCATTCCCGATGTACAACAGGTAACTGCTTTCATAATCCGCCTTACGGAGATGGACCAGCATTAGAATAAAGTAGGCGACAGCTGCCAGGAAACCGTATAGCAGGTATTCCAGTACTTGTGATCTCTTGTACAGAGGGTTGTCTTTCATGTTTTTTACCTGGAATCAGCGCAAAAGGCATGCATAATTGCTATACATGAGCAGCAAATAATTCGAAGACAGCCATTTATGAAAAAATGTTATCAGCATTGCTTTTTTACAGCGTGGAATGTTGGAAACACTGTTGTTTCCTTAACCGGCAGCTTTAGCAATCAATACACTGCATCTGACTGTTTAGATCTCTGATGTAGCTTTGGAATTGGGTTCATGATTTGTTTTTCAATTAACTTCACCTGATATTCACGTCAGATAAGGTATTATCAATCAATAACATCTGGCGCGAAGATTAAATTGAGACACTACCAATATTTCCATGAACTGAAATTAACAATTAACTTTATGAAATATATTCCCTTTTCTTTCTGATAGTTTTTCACTTCCCTCTAATTTATCAGCAACACCGCTACTATTTTAAGTCAAAACGCCGTAAAGGATTAACGCCTGAATATAGACAAGGCTATCACTGGAGGAGATGGGACCGGTACTTATAAATAATCAGGACGCTAAAAATACAAGGATGAACAATTCCAACACACACCATCAGCGTATTGCGCAAATGACTTTTGCATCGGTTTATCCTATGTACCTTGCAAAAGTTGAGAAGAAAGGAAGAACGAAAGAAGAATTACATCAGGTTATAGAATGGTTAACAGGCTTCGATGACAAGAAGCTGCAGGAACTAATAAATGAAACAGTTACTTTTGAAACATTCTTTCAACGTGCTTCTCTTAACCCTAAAGCAAATCTCATTACCGGGGTAATCTGTGGCTATCGCATAGAGGAAATTGACAATCCTTTAACGAAGCAGGTCCGATATTTGGATAAGCTGGTGGATGAGTTGGCGAAAGGCAGGAAGATGGAAAAGATTTTGCGCTGATCAGCATAAAATCAATTCACTTTTAAAACAGTATTCTCCGCAATCACAAATACCGCTTCATCTTCTTCCGGTTCTAACATAGCCAGGCCGGTAAACTTCCCAAAAGCAGGAAGAATACTGCAGTTCCTGCCAAAATAAAAACACGGCAACCGTAACCGCTGCTTTCCGGAGCCGGCTACTGCAATGCCAGGATGCAAATGTCCGGAGAAAGTATATCCTTCCGAATTGTCACAAGGTTCGTGCACAAAATGTATTGTCCTGATAGAAAGCGTATCATACACTTTCACATTCATCGCCTCATAAAGATGTGCACCTAAAATATCATGATTCCCTTTCACCAGCTTAAAACTAATATGTGCAAACTGCTGACGCCACAATTTAAAATAAGGCACATCATTATTCTCACTGCTATGGAACATATCTCCTACAATAATCACCTGTACAGGATTATAAGCAGTAATCAGTAGTTGCAAACGATAAAGGTCATCCTGCCCAATATTCGCAGGAACAGGTATCCCTGCTTTTCTGAAATGGGTAGATTTACCAAGATGAAGATCTGATACGATCAAAGCCTGTTCTTCCTGCCAAAAGATGGCCCGGTGGGCAGATAAATGCCAGGTCTGTTCCCGGAAAGTATAAATCACATCTTCCATATATTAAAACTGTGGCCGCATTTTTTTAATCCTGTCTGCCAGTTTTTCACTGGTCAGGCTTTCCCGTAAACTATCCACTTTAATTGGAAAGCAGAAAGGAGTCAGTTGCGTTGGTTCGGTAATAACGATCTTATTATTGTAAATACGTTCCAGGCTTTCCCGCAAACGGGCTTCTTCCATCTGGTAAAAAAAGGCTTCATTAAATGCCTGTCGCAGTAAGAGATTCTGGGGGTCATAATCCCTGAAAACATTGAACAGTAAGGACGCGGATGATTGCAAATGCCGGTTAGCTTTATGCTTACCCGGATAACCCTGAAAGATCAATCCCGCAATCACCGCAATATCCCGGAATTTACGCCTGGCCATCTCCGTTGCATTCACACTGGTTTGCAGATCTGTACTCAGGTTCTCCAGAGAGAAAAGCGCATATACATCTTCATCAGTCACAGGTATTTCCTGATCAGAGAGCAGCTCAAACCCATAATCATTCATCGCAATAGAAAAAGTAATAGGCTGTCGTTTACTGATCCTGTAAGCCAGCAGGGTAGCCATTACTTCATGTACCAATCGCCCTTCAAAAGGATATACAAAAAGATGGAACCCATCCTGTGTAGTGATCTTTTCTACCAGTAGTTCATCATCTTTAGGTACGTGAGAAAGGTGCTCCTGTAAATTAAATAACGGTTGCAGGATCTTTAGTTCAGGTTCTGTTGTATTGCCAGACATTGCCTCACTAAATGTACGCCGGAGTACGCTTCCTAAATTGGCAGATAAAGGTAGTCGTCCGCCCATCCAGCTGGGTATAATCGCTCGCTTGGCTTTGGATTTACGTACCAGGGCAGTCATATCCTTGATCATCACAAATTCAAGCGTATGCCCTGCCAGACTAAATGCATCTCCGGGTTGTAACCGCGCAATAAACCCTTCCTCTATCACACCAATAAACCCACCACTGATAAACTTTACTTTCAGCATGGCATCACTCACAATGGTTCCTATATGCAGGCGGTGCCGCAAAGCTAACTGGCGGCTACGGCAAATATAAAAGTCATCTTCTCTTTCCAGCTTTTTAAACTCGTCATAGCTGTACAATGCTTCTCCTCCTGTAGTGAGAAAGGAGAGTATCCATTGCCATTCGTCTTCCGTCATATCACGGAAGCAAAAGGTGCCGGTGATTTCTTCCCATATTTCAGCCCCATGAAAACCATCGGAAATACCGAGCGTCATCAGGTATTGTACCAGTACATCAAAGGCCAGCAGCACCGGCATACGGCTTTCTACCAGTTGTTCCTTCATGGCAGCCTTTAATGCTGCTGCTTCTACCAGTTCCAGGCTATGCGTGGGCAGGAACCATATCTTACTGACAGCCCCCGGCTGATGTCCGCTACGTCCTGCTCTCTGCAGAAAACGGGCAACACCTTTAGGGCTGCCTACCTGTATCACAGTATCCACGGGACGGAAGTCCACGCCTAAATCCAGACTGGAAGTACATACCACCGCTTTGAGAATACCTTCATGCAGGGCATCTTCGACCCACACGCGCAGTTCCATGTCAATAGAGCCATGATGCAGCGCTATAGCGCCTGCCAGTTCAGGGCATTGCCGTAATATTTCGTGGTACCAGATTTCTGTTTGAGAACGTACATTGGTAAAGATGAGGGTCGTCTTGCTGTTGAGAATAATGGGCAGTGCTTTAGGCAGTAGTTTGGTGCCTAAGTGTCCCGCCCAGGGATACTTCTCAATCTCATCGGGCAGTATGCTTTGCAGTTCGATCTGCTTATCAAGTTGTGCCCGTACGATTACGGCCGTAGCATCTGGTTTACCCAGCAATACGTCCAGAGCTTCATCCAGGTTCCCGATAGTAGCAGAGATACCCCATACGCGCAATGGCGCGCGTCCTTTGGCCAGCCCTCTCAACCTGCTCAATCCCAGTTCTACCATTACACCCCGTTTGCTGCCCAGCAGCTCATGCCATTCATCCGCCACAATGGTAGTCAGTGTCGTAAATACTTTGGGATAGTCTTTCTGTCCCAGTAATAAGTGCAGGCTTTCCGGTGTGATAATCAGGATCTCCGGCATCTGCTTTTTCTGCTGTTGCCGGGTAGACACGGGGGTATCACCACTGCGTATACCCACCTGCCAGGGCATATCCAGTTCCTCTAATACTTCAATCATGGCACGTGCAATGTCTTTGGCCAGCGCCCTCAGCGGGGTGATCCATAACATCTGCAGGCCATTCTTAGTTTTTTGTTTATAGTTTTCAGGGTGTTGATTGATCCAGTCGATCACTGAACCCAGGAAAAGAGAGAAGGTTTTACCGTAGCCAGTAGGTGCATTCACCAGGCCCGACCGTCCCTGAATATAATGTTCCCAGGCTTCTTCCTGGAACACAAAGGGCTGCCTGTCATGAGCAGCCAGCCATTCTGTTATCACTTGCCATCCGCGCGCTTTATTTTTCATCAGTATATGAAATTATGAAAAATCAACGAGCAATGTGCAGGTTATAACGCTACCTTATTAACTCATTTAACATAACCGTATCTTTTTGTACGTTCAGTGTATGCATCACCCCACATTTCAGCGCATAGTTATTTTTCTGATGCCCTACAGGAAAATTAAAGCATACAGGATATTTACAATCCTTTACTTTTTCCATCACGATATCTACAACTGTCCTTCCGAATTCTTCTCCGGGATCATCTGGCTTTAAGCGGTTAAATCCACCGATGATCAGCCCTGCCAGGCTATCCAGTTTATGAGATCTTTGCAGGTTGTTCAGCATGCGGTCTAAGGTGTACATATACTCACCCACTTCTTCCAGGAACAGTATCTTACCAATGGTATCCGGCTCTGAATTAGTAGCGGCAATACTTTGTATCATAGAGAGATTGCCGCCTATTAAAACACCGCTGGCGCTGCCAATACGGTTGTTTGGATCTGCAGGAAGGGAATATTGCATCCGTTGCCCTGTAAGGGCCTGTCTGATAGATAAAATCGTATCCTGTACAATAGGTTCCGCTTTGCTGAAATCGTCCGGGAAGCTGTTACACATTTTAGAATGTAAAGTAGCGATGCCATACAGCCGGTTGATATGGCAATGTAAGACGGTAATATCACTGAATCCGATCACCCATTTAGGGTGTTGTGTAAAGTTGGAAAAGTTAAGTTGATCAATAATGCGCGCACTGCCGTAACCACCTCTGGCGCACATGATCGCTTTGATGGAAGGATCATCCAGCATTGCCTGTAAATCCTGTTGTCTTTCTATATCTGTGCCACCGAAAGAAAAATCACGTTTATTCACTGTACTGCCTACACGTATTTTAAATCCCCAGCTTTCCATGATATGGATAGCCGGTGTAATTTCTTCCAGCGTAATATGCCCGGCGGGGGCAGTGATACCTATGACATCACCTGGTTGCAGATAAGGGGGCATCAGAGGGCCTGCTTTGGGAATGCCTATACGGGCTGCCATTGCAGGCACCTGCGAAAAAGAAGGATATGTTAACCCCGTGATGGCCAGCGCAGACAGGAAATACTTGCGATTCATACAATTAATGTAAGCATTATATCAGTATTGTCCGACTAAAAGTTTGCTCAATTTTTATGCTGATAATGTTACTGAACAGCAAGGAACTCATTAAGGATCTCGGCAAAAGCCTCGGGTTCTTTATTGTCTATATGTCTAAATGTGGCTTCACCAAAATATTCGCCATGATGCCCCGGCAAAATTGCCAAACGGCCATGAGGCAAAAGACGTGACATGGCAACTGCATGTTCTGGCAGTGTAAGGTCCTGGTCTCCGATCACAATAAGCGTAGGCGCTTGTATCGATTTAATATCCTCATCCGTCCAATCCTTAAAATTCTTCATCCGTTGCACATCTTTATGAAACATATTCATGAGCGCTGCCTGATCATTTATTTTCAGGTATTCATCTTTGTAAACCTGCGGCATGTCGCTGAATTTCGGGTTATCAAACCCTTTCCAGAACCAGGCGGGAGCTCCTTCTCTTTTATAAAACGCCGATGCTATAACTAACTTGTTCACGCTTTGAGGATACTTTATACCAATCTCAAGCGCTGTTTGACCACCATTGCTAAAACCGAATATATCCGCTTTGGATATATGGAGTTGTTGTAGCAGTTCAACAACGTCTGCAGCATCCTGTTCAAATGTTACAGGAGCATTCCTGTCGCCGGTATGGCCATGCGCCTGTAGTTCTATAGCAATTACCTGATGTGTTTTGGCCAGTTCAGGAAGTATCCTGCTGAAAGAGGTAGAAATGGTAGAACCACCTCCGTGTAAAAGTACCAAAGGGCTGCCGCTGCCATGAATTTCATAATACATTTTAATGCCGTTTACATTGGCATATTGACCGGTTTGGGCCTGCGTGGTTGCACTGATCATTGTCAGGCTGAAAAGCATAATCCTGATAGTTTTCATAATCGTTACTTTTGAAAGGGAAATGAAATGCTATTGCCTGGGAGATAATCCGGCCAGGTAGGCTTCCAGTTTTTCAACATTCTGTTTTTGACCTTCAACTACCTTATGCGCTTTTGCTACCTCAATGAATTGTTCACGTGATTCAAAAAGCATATGCCAGGTAATTAAGGTTTGATCACCCTGCTCTGCAAATTCAATTGTAGCCACTAATCTGGGATACGAGATATGCTCGTAAACGATCTTTTTATGCAGGATTACTTCTCTGAATATGCTTTTGTTGATGTAGTCTTTTCCATCCGGACCATGCATTACCAGGTTCCATTCACCTCCAACCTGCATATCCATAGTTGATATCGTGTTTGTAAATCCGACAGGGCCCCACCAGTTAGCAATATGTCCGGGCTGTGTCCATACCTCCCAAACCAATGCTATGGGAGCGTTCAGCGTTCTCGATAAAAAGATCTCCCTGTCTCTGGTATCATTTGTGTTTTTCATCTCTTTGTTTTTTTAATTGTTCGATATATTTTTCCAGGTTGTCCAGCTTACTTTCCCAATGCTGCCTGTACTGATCTACCCAAATAGAGACCTCGCTAAGCTGGTCCAACTTTGCTTCGCAGAACCTGTCACGCCCCTGTTGCTTCACTACAATAAGTCCGCAATCAATCAGGATCTGAATATGCAATGATACCGCCTGGCGGCTCATATCAAATTTTTCGGCAATAGTGTTTACATTAAGTGATTGCGGTGCAATCATATTGATGATCTCTCTCCGGGTGGGGTCAGCTATTGCCTGGAATACGTCACGTCTGGCTTTCATAATATGCAAGTATCTGCTTGCAAATATAAGTGCAAGTATTTACTTGCGCAAATCTTTTTTAAAAACGGGATATTATTAAGAGAGTAGAGGCCAGGTATCAGGCATCGTTCATGGATGAATCAAAAAAGTATTTACGCAGTCTTCAAATAAGGATGGTTCCTGTATATGAGGAATATGTCCCACACCTTCCAACATTTTTAATTCACTGTTCCTGATCAGTTTATGTGTTTTTTCGCCCAGTTGCGGATATAGGCCATGCATCGCCTGTTCTGCTTTGGATAATTTATTTTTTCCGACAATCGTTCTATCAGCCTTTCCAATGATCAACAGTGTTTTTACGCGTATGTTTTCAAATTCATAGCAGACCGGTTGTTCATAAATCATATCGTAAGTCACGGCATTTGCCCAGGCGGTCATTTTAAAGTTTGGATCGTTTAAAGCGGCTGCCTGCTGCTTTACCAGTTCCTCATATTCGGGCTTCCAAACCGGAAAGTAAGATTGCATGTACTTTTTATAGGAGTCATAGCTGGCAGATAATTCCGACTGGTACTCTTTGTCAATTGATGAGTAAGGAATGAACGTCTTGTAATCTTCCAGCCCTATCGGATCTTCAAGTATTAACTTCGTAACCAGATTTGGGTACATAAGTGTAAAACGGGTGGCCAGCATTCCTCCCATAGAATGCCCAATAACAATTACACTTTTTATCCCAAGCGTATCAAGGAGTTTCTTATTATTTTCAGCAAGCAGGCTAAAGCTGTAATGTATGTTTGGTTTATCAGATTTTCCCCATCCAACCTGGTCTGGGATAACAACATTATATCCCTTGTCTTTTAGAAAGTAAGCCACATCTTTCCAATAATAACCGTTAAAATTTTTGCCGTGGAATAATATGACCGTTTCTCCGTTGGGATGGTCCGGAACAACACTCATATAGGCCATTCTTATTGACTGATTCTCTGTAACAAATGAAATATAACGAACGGGGAAAGGATAATCCTGCTGTGCAAAAAGTTTGCAGGATAAGCATTGTAGCACCAGCATCAGCCTGATCAATTTGTAGGTGGATTTCATGGATACCATTTAGTGGGAAGCACTACAAAAATGATACCTCTTCATAGCGCTAATACACTACCCGGTGGGTAGCCTTGATCACTGACATTACGAACACACTTTCCATGTGGCGGATATTATCCAGTTCGCCCAGTTTGTTCACGTTAAATTCGTGATAGGCATACATGTCTTTTACCTGCACTTTCAACATGAAATCAAACTCTCCGGAAATATTCAGGCATTCCATTACTTCAGGGAAAGCAATGATCTCTTTGATGAATTTTCCACCTGCTTTTTTACCATGTTCCTTCAGGGAAATATAACAGAGTACAGTAAGCGCTTTGTCAATCTTGCTGGGGTCTATGATCGCTGCATATTGACGGATCACACCTGCCTGTTCCATTTTACGGATACGTTCATAAACAGGAGTGGCACTCAGGTTAAGACGTGCTGCCAGGTCCCGGATAGTCATTTTTGCATCTTCTTCAAGCAGTTGCAGGATAGCAATATCTTTCTCATCCAAAGTGATGTTCTCAATTGTACTTTCCTTTTTATTATTTCCCAGGTTCATAAGAGTATAGAATAATGTTCCAATAATAAAGCAAAAATAAGTACAATATACTAATTACTGAGAAGAATTGTGCAGTTTTAAGAGGGTTTGTAAATCTTCCAGGGTATTTATTTCATCCGGGGTTTTATCCTTCCGCCAGCGGAGTATACGGGGGAAACGCAGTGCTACACCGGATTTATGCCTGTTGGAAGCTGCAATCCCTTCAAAAGCGATCTCAAATACCTGTTCCGCTTTTACTGTTCTCACTGGTCCGAATTTCTCAATAGAGTTCTTCTTTACCCAGTAATCCACTTCATTCATCTCTTTATCGGTTAAACCGGAATAGGCTTTTGTAAAGGGGATGAGTTTATCACCGTCCTTCACCGCAAATGTATAATCCGAATAGAGATTCGATCTTCTGCCATGACCTTTCTGCGCATAGATCATCACCGCATCTATGGTCAACGGATCTATTTTCCATTTCCACCAGTCGCCACGCTTACGCCCTACCTGGTAAACAGAAGAACGTTTCTTCAGCATCAGTCCTTCGCTACCCTGCTCCCGGGACTGGGTGCGGAAGGTTGTCAGGTCTGTCCAGCTGTGAAAGGTGATGACAGGAGATAAGCGCAGGGCGGGAAGATTGACCTGCTCAACGACCTTTTCCAGTAATACCCGCCGCTCTGATAAAGGAGAAGTACGTATATCCTGACCTTCCCATTCCAGCAGGTCATAGCTTAAAAATACTACCGGAGCCTCCTGTAACTGTTTGCGGGTAACGTTTTTCCTGCCTATACGTGTCTGTAATGTCTGGAAGGGCAGAGGGAAATCATTTGTATAAGTGAGTATTTCACCGTCAATGACAGTACCATCCGGAAGCGCGTCCATCAGTGGCTGATACTCGGGAAATTTCTCTGTGATTAACTCTTCGCCCCTGGACCATACAAACAGCTGGCCACCACGTTTGATTATCTGTCCGCGGATCCCGTCCCACTTCCATTCTGCCTGCCATTGTTCTGGTTCTCCCAGTTCTTCAGGGGCTGTTTCCAGGGCATAGGCAAGATAAAAAGGGAAAGGTTTGGATGCGTCCGTGCCGGTGATATTTTCATCCAGGATTGCTTCCAGCGTAGTATTGCGAGGGTCCCAGGAACCGCTGATCATATGGGCCAGGGTGGGGGCCGGTATTTTGTAAGTATTGGCCAGCGCATTGACCATCATCTTCTGGGATACGCCTATGCGGAAACTACCGGTGATCAGTTTATTGAACACGAATCTTTCGCTGGTATCCAGTTCATCCCATGCATGTAAGATGAAGCTTTGTTTGTCCGGTTCAGGTGCTTTCTCCAGTAATTGTAATTGTTCAACCCAGTAATGAAGAGGATGTGAAACGCTGTTTTTACCCGGTGGTAATAACAATGCAATTGTTTCTGCCAGATCACCTACCGTGTGATAACATTCTTCGTATAACCAAGCAGGTAACTGAGTCATTTGCAGGCACCAGGTACCCAGTTGCGTAGTATTAACAGTACGTTTGGGGCGACGACCGGTGAACAGTGCCAGTACCCACAGGCTGTCCTGTTTATCTGCCGTGGCGAAGTACCGGCTCAGTGCATCCAGCTTTTCGTTGGTTTTAGTACTGTTGCTCAATATTTTTATCAGAGCTGCAAATTCTTTCATACTGTTATTGTTTCATCAGTGAGGTCATCTGTATCTCCATACGCCGTTTTCACTTCTTCCGCAGCAATACCGTTCTCTCTTAAATAACGTGCAAACGCACTACTGAATCCATGTGTAGTATACACCTTCTCTGCGCCTGTTGTTTTTACTGCTTCCAGCAAACCATGCCAATCGGCATGGTCAGAGAGTGCAAACCCTGCATCCGCATTACGGCGGCGCATATTTCCACGCACCTGCATCCAGCCGCTGCACACACCTAAGGCATATGGATTGAAGCGCCGCATCCAGCTACTATCTGCTGCCGTTGGCGGCCCTATGATCAAACTATTCTTATACGCTGATTTAGGTGTATCAGGCATAATGCGGTGTAATTCCGGCATAGGCCAGCCATGCTGCCGTAACACCTCATTCACTATATAAATAGCGCCATGCGCCCATATCTGTTCTGTAACATCTTTCAAATGGTACAACAGTCGCTGGGCTTTGCCCAGGCTATATCCCAGCAAAACGCTATGCTTCCCTGCCTGTTGATTTTCTGTTATCCATTGCCGGATATTATCAAAGATAACGGCTTGCGGCTGCCAGTTGTAAATGGGTAATCCGAAGGTGCATTCCGTTATAAAAGCATGGCAGTGCACCGGTTCAAATGCGGTACAAACACCATCATTTTCTGTTTTATAATCTCCGCTGGCTACCCACACTTCATTCTCCTGCTGCACTCGCACTTGCGCGGAGCCTATAATATGCCCCGCAGGATGCAGGGAGATCGTTACCCCGTTATACCGGATGCTTTCCCCATACGCGGCGCCCTGTACACTAATTTCAGCGCCAAGCCGGAGCTTTAACAAGGGTACGCTATCATGATGACAGAGATAATGCTGATTGCCCATCCTGGCATGATCTGAATGTGCATGCGTGATCACGGCCCGTTCTACGGGTTGCCAGGGATCAATATAAAAATCACCTGCGGGACAATAGATACCTTTATCTGTGAACTGAAGTACCTGCATATGAATAAATTATACAATTTTCATGCGCAAAAAAAAAGAGGGACCAGAGCCCCTCTTTTCAACATATAATAAGATCATTAATGCTGCACATTCATCCTGATATCACTGCTATCGCCCTTCTGAATAATGTAAATATTCTTATTCTCGAAGTAATCAGGAGTAGCTTCACCTTCCTTCAGGTAAACAGGCTGGTAATTAAAATTGCTGAATACCTTCTTGGAAGGATCATTGATACTGCCATTAAAATAAACGCCTTTATCCAATAAAAGTTTCACAAAATACCATGTCTGCTCAAAGCCTTTAAACGCCATGTCAGAAGGGCGCGACTTATACACTCTCTTAAAGTAATCAGTGATATAATGACTGTATGCATCAGTTTTATCATTGAAATAAGGAGAGGAATAATAGATCTGCATACCCTTGAATTCCGGCTCTTTAAACTTCATGATATCCCATGTAGGCATACCAAATACCTGGATAGGATATGTGGCCATCTGCACACTTAACTTACGCAGGATATCTTTAGCATTGGTCTCATCCAGTGCGGTTACCACACAAAGATTCGGACGGTCTGCAATTAAATACTGTGATAGTTCAGCATCAGTCATTGCATCGCTCCAGATCACTTCCCGCAGACGGGATTTCTTAGGATTGGTGGTCTTCTCGTAGTCTGCTTTGAAATCAGCTACCAGGTGTTTTTCCAGTGGAGTGTTATGAGAGAATATCAGGATATTCTTAGTAGCAAAAGCGTCCTGTAAGTACTGCTGTATTGCTTCACAATGCGTTTTCAGCAGGCTGTTGGTAATAAGCAGGAAAGGATTACTGTTAATGCCCCCATCGTTCGGATAGATAGCAGATACCAGGTTAATCTGTTTTTCCCTGGCTACATCGCTCAGCTCTTTCAGTTCCGGAGTACCTACAGCTGCAATGATCAGGTCTGTAGAGTCCAGTACTTTATTATGCAATAATGTCTGGGGATTATTTTGTCTTGCTTTACTGTCGTATACAACAACATTTAGTTTAACACCCTGCATTTGCAGACTGTCGAGCGCCAGTTGTACGCCCTCGTAAAAGTCGAGCCCGGGTAATACATAACGGGGCAGGGTACGCCCGGGTATTTCAGTAGTATTGGAAAATACGGAGTCGAGATACAGTGGAGAAAAGAGTGCAATGTTGTAGGCATCTTTTTTTACTTCACGACCAAATGCAGGCACATTGAACGGAGCTGCTTTTTCTTCTTTTTTACCGTTGTCTTTCTTTACTTCCTGAACAGGTTTTGATACAGTTGGAGGTGGTATGTTTGTCGTTTTGCTGTTCTTTCTTGAAGAGGAACAGGCAGACAACAAAACAGCCAGCGTGCATGCAGCAATAAGATGGCTGCATATTTTGGATTTACTCATAGCGATCATTAAATTACAAAAATCATTCCCAACAAACATATTACAAAGAAAGCCCCGTCCAGAGCTTCCTTTGTAATATCAAAAACTATTCCCACTCGATAGTAGCAGGTGGCTTGGAGCTGATGTCGTATACCACTCTGTTAATACCTTTCACTCTGTTTATAATATCGTTGGACATTTTTGCCAGGAATTCATATGGAAGATGTGCCCAATCGGCAGTCATTCCATCCGTAGAAGTTACCGCACGTAATGCAATGGTAAATTCATATGTTCTTTCGTCGCCCATCACGCCCACACTCTGTACCGGAAGAAGGATAGTACCTGCCTGCCATACTTTGTCGTAGAGTCCCGCATCGCGCAATCCATCTATATATATGGCGTCTGCTTCCTGCAGCATCGCTACCTTATCCGGTGTGATATCACCCAGGATACGGATAGCCAGACCAGGACCCGGGAACGGGTGACGGCCCAGGAATATCTCACTGATACCTATCTCACGGCCTACACGTCTTACTTCATCTTTAAAAAGGAAACGTAATGGTTCTACCAGGCCCATCTTCATCTTTTCCGGTAATCCACCTACGTTGTGGTGAGATTTAATAGTCACGGAAGGACCATTTACAGAAACAGACTCAATTACATCAGGATAGATAGTACCCTGTCCGAGGAAAGAAATATCCTGTAACCGGGTGGCTTCCTGCTGGAATACCTCAATGAAGAGGCGGCCGATGATTTTACGCTTTGTTTCAGGATCACTCACCCCTTTCAGTTCCCCGTAAAAGAGGTCCTGTGCATTCACTCCCTTTACGTTCAATCCCATATGTTTATATGAGTCCAGTACTGTTGCATATTCATCTTTACGGAGCAGTCCGTTATCTACAAATACGCAGTACAGGTTCTTACCTATTGCTTTGTGGATCAGTTCTGCCGCTACGGTAGAATCTACCCCTCCACTCAGGGCCATCACTACTTTCTTATCACCTACCTGGTTCCTGATCTTTTCTATGGTCTCCTGTACAAAAGCAGCAGGGGTCCAGTCCTGTTTGCAACCGCAGATATGCACCAGGAAGTTGCGCAACAGCAGCTTACCTTCCAGTGAATGTGTTACTTCCGGATGGAACTGCAGGCCCAGCACCGGGTGTGCAGCTATTTTATCTGCCTTGAAGGCTGCTACGGGAATGGTATCTGTAGTGGCAATCACTTCAAAACCAGCCGGTAGTTTCACGATAGAGTCCGAATGGCTCATCCATACCTGGCTGCGGGGGGAGATATCGTATAATAACTTTTCTTCCCTGTTGTCGTGCTCCATGAAAGCACGGCCATATTCACGGATAGTACTTTTAGCTACTTCTCCGCCAAAATTTTTAGCCATCAGCTGGGCGCCATAGCATACCCCCAGTACCGGAACTTTAGCCGCCATGGCTGCAATATCTACCGAAGGAGCCTGTGCATCATTCACAGAGAACGGGCTGCCTGATAGTATAATGCCTTTAATCGTATCATCCCATTGTACCGGTTGAAGACAAGGTTTGATTTCACAATAAATATTCAGCTCCCTGATGCTACGTGCAATCAATTGCGTGTACTGGGAGCCAAAATCGAGGATTAGTATCTTTTCTGTCATGGTGGTGCAAAGATAAAGGCCTAATATCAAATCCCAAGTCTGAAAATAAGAATAGTCTTATACAGTCAGGAATTTAATAATATAAGGACTATGTATGGCATTGTCAATCCGTTTTGTATTTTCGGGCCGTTATCCGCCATTTTAAAGACCTATAAATATTATCTAATGAAGCATTTAACTTACGGTACATCGTTGATCCTGTTAGCCCTGACCCTGTTTTCCTGTGACAGAAGACATATAAAAGGAAACGGTCATGTAACTACAGTCACCCAAAACGTAGGAAATTATCATAAAATATCAGTACACACCTCTGTAGACGTATATGTAACCCAGGGCCCCGAAACTGCCGTAGTAATAGAGGCAGATGAGAATATCATTCCTTATATTATCATTCAGGAGGAGGGAGGTGAATTGTCTGTCAGGCAAAAGGACAATATCTCTTATAGTACGTCTCATCCTGTCAGAATAAAACTGACGGCACCCAATATCACTGATTTGGACCTGACCAGCTCAGGTAGTATCCAACTGGTAAATACGATTGATAATGAGGAATCTATAACTTTAAGTTTAACAGGCGACGGCGAAATCAAAGGAAATATCCATACCCCGGAAGTAAAGGCAGACATTACCGGCCCAGGCGATATGATCCTTACCGGAGAAACCAGGGATATAGAATATGAGGGTACGGGTAGCGGGGATTTCAGGGCAAAAGGACTGAAGGCGGAGAATGCCACCGTAAACCTCACCGGCAGCGGCGATGCAGAGATCAACGCCAGCGCAAAGCTGGACGCTAATACCACCGGTTCCGGAGATGTGTATTATTACGGCAACCCGCAGATAACTTCCAGTAAGACAGGTTCCGGAGAGGTCCGCAAAAGAAATTAATATGGATATGACGTTAGCGGAGGTGGCCCGTCAGCTACGGCAGCCGGAGGGTGAAGGCGGCGTGAAAATAGGGATGCAGATGAATAAGTCTAACCGCCTGATATACGAAATGACATTCAACTTCCTGCAGCTGAAAAAGGAAGATGCCATCCTGGAAATAGGAATGGGAAATGGTCATTTTGTACAGGAACTGATAAAAAAGGAACCTTCTGTTTATTATACGGGCATAGATTTATCTGATGTAATGGTGGAAGCAGCACGCCGTGAAAATGAAGGCATTACTTTTCATTGCGCAGCAGCGGAGAAAATGCCGGTAGAAGATGCGAGCTTTAATAAAGTATTTGGTGTAAACGTATTGTACTTCTGGGACCAACCTGCTGTTACACTCAAAGAAATTACCCGCGTATTGAAACCTGCAGGAGAGCTGATACTGGCAATCCGCTCTAAAGCTACGATGCAACTGCTGCCTTTTATTGACAGCGGTTTTACGTTGTATGATATTGAAACCGCAACAAAATTGCTGGAGGAAAATGGTTTTCATGTAACAGAAGTCATCAGGGCAACAGAGCCTGAAAAGCAGGCTGCTGACGGTAGCAGGCTGGTGCGGCTTGAGAATATATGTATACGGAGTGTGAAAATTTAAGTTGGATTTAACATTTGGTTAATCATACAAACGGCATCTTTGTAGTTCTTAAGGAAAATATTAAGTCCTTTGGCCACGGTACTGTTGTAAACAAATGCAGAGGATTGCAGCAGTACCTGGCTAAGGCACAAGCACTACTTTCCCTCCACCATCACACCTCCGTACCAGCATCATATAACAAAAAAATATCTTTACTCTACAGTTGTTTTTTGTATGTTTACAGGAACAATTGTTCAACTCCTATTCCTTGTATGACTGAACGACCTAAGATCCTGGTAGTATATTATACACAAACCGGACAACTGAAAAGAATCATCGATAATGTGGTAGGACCTTTACAGGACAAGGTTACTATTGTGTATGAGGAAATTAAACCTGTGCAGCCATTTACGTTCCCATGGGATAAGCAAGTGTTTTTTGATACCATGCCTGAAACCGTATTGGGAAGGCCCCGTGCAATAGAACCGTTAAAGGTTGATCCGGACGAACATTTTGATCTCGTTATACTGGCCTATCAGCCCTGGTTCCTGTCTCCATCACAGCCAACAGCTGCATTCCTGCAAAATGAAACTGCTAAACGTTTACTGAAAGATAAGCCGGTAGTGACACTGATGGGATGCCGTAACATGTGGCTGAATGCGCAGGAAAAGGTAAAAGGTTATCTGCAGCAGGCAGGTGCCAGACTGGTAGGTAACATCGTACTGGTAGATACTTCTCCGAACCTGATAGCGCTGCTCACCGTATTACGCTGGCAGTTCAAAGGGCAGAAAGAAGCGACTAAATGGTTGCCTGCAGCCGGCGTACAGGAGAAAGATATCATTGCATCTTCCCGTTTTGCTGCACCATTGCAGAAAGCCCTGGATTCCAGGCAGTGGGATGCCCTGCATCCTGAACTGATGGAACTGAAAGCCGTTGAATTAAAACCCAACCTGATATTACTTGAACAGAGAGGGATCAGTGCTTTTGGCTTCTGGTCTAAATTCATAAGTGCCAAAGGAGGGCCGGGCGCACCTGAAAGAAAAGGCCGGTTAACCATGTACCGTTTATTATTATTAGCGGGTATCTTTGTTCTTACACCTATTGATAAGGTATCTTCAATCATAAAGTTAACCTTCAGGAAAACCAAACTGCAGGAAGACGTTGAATACTTTAAAGGGATACACCTGCGTTAAATTTTTGCAGGTTGTCATGTAATTAACTAACATTGAGGGGGAAGTATTATCTGCTATTTACGGTTATATCCGTATAGTATTTTATATTTACAGGCGTTTATATGCTGTTTTATGCTAAAATAGCACTAGAAAAGGGGGGAAGGGACAACGCCAGTCAGCCTGGTAGGGTGCCCGGCATCAAAAAAAACAACAAAAAATAGGAACCTAATTCAAATGAAGGAAGTTTATATTACAAGGCTCTCTAAATTTTTGCCAAACGAGCCGGTAGGGAATGATGATATGGAAAGCATACTGGGAATGGTGAATGGAAAGCCTTCACGTGCGCGTGTGAGAATTCTGGGAAATAATAAAATTAAAACCCGCTATTACTCATTAGATAAAGAAGGGAACTCCACACACACCAATGCTGATATGACGGCCCTGGCGGTGAAAGGCCTTTTCGACGATAAATTTCCTATCAGCAGGCTGCAATTGCTGGCTTGCGGTACTACTTCTCCCGATCAGTTATTACCCAACCATGCCGTAATGGTACATGGTCTGCTCAAATGCCAGCCCGTAGAACTGATTTCAGCTACCGGTGCCTGTGCTGCAGGTATGCAGGCTTTTAAATATGCCTGGATGTCTATCAAATGTGGGAACTCTCAGAATGGTGTAAGTACTGGTTCTGAAAAATTGTCCAGCTGGATGCAGGCAGAGAAATTCGAACCTGAAACAGACAACCTCAAACTGCTGGACGAAAATCCTATCATCGCTTTTGAAAAAGATTTTTTGCGCTGGATGTTGTCCGATGGTGCCTGCGCTGCTTTATTCCAGGATAAACCCAATGAGGATGGATTATCCCTGCGTGTAGACTGGGTAGAGATCGCGTCCTATGCGCACGAGCTGGAAACCTGTATGTATGCAGGTTCTGTGAAAAATGAAGATGGCTCTGTTACGGGCTGGTCCGTTATGAAGCCGGACGAATGGGTGAAACAAAGCGTATTCGCATTCAAACAGGATACTCGTTTACTGGGCAATAACATTGTTCCGTCCGGTGCTAAAATGTGGAAAGAACTGGTAGAACGTTATAATATAGATATTGACAAGCTGGATTATTTTCTTCCTCATCTGTCGTCTGAATTCTTCCGTGCCAAAATAGATGAAGAGATTACCCGTCTGGGCGTTCCCATTCCGCAGGAAAAATGGTTTACCAACCTGGTGAAAGTAGGTAATGTTGGTACGGCTTCTCCTTATTTTATGCTGGAAGAAATGATGAACACCGGGATGCTGAAAAAGGGACAAACCATTGTGATGATGGTACCTGAAAGCGCTCGTTTTACATACGCATATGCATACCTCACGGTTGTTTAATGAGCAACCTGTAACTTATATAAAGGAGCTTAGTGTTATTACACGGCTCCTTTTATTTTAATGTAAATTTGGCTTTTGTGAAGAGACAGATCACTTAAAGACAATAAAAACCATGAAAAAAGAAGAAGTTCCCCAGGATGGTAATAACATGCATGAAGGTACCTTCAAACAGTTATTCTATGCTACAGATAATGAGGGAAAGTATGTACCCGTGACCAGCGTAGGCTGGGAACCCGAAAATGTGGCCATGCAACAGGCCTGGGAAGAGGTACATGCCCGTATGGAAAAGGCCCGGCAACAAGTGCTGTCCGGCGAAATAAGTCCCATCAGCTACTACATGGAAAAGAACCTTATGGACCTGGCGCTGCTGGCCAGTTATGTCAGCAAATTCCAGTGGCAGGTGAAACGGCATATGAAACCTGCAGTGTTTAAGAATTTAAGTGAACGTACCTTACAGCGTTATGCAGCAGCATTTAAGATCACTATTGATGAATTAAAGCATATTAAGGGATAGCAATTATGAGCGATATACAGTTCAGTCATGTGCAAACTGCGCATTGCGAAAGCGGAGTTATTTCAAACATTTTCCGTCATTACGGCTTACATATCAGCGAACCAATGGCCTTTGGTATTGGTGCGGGAATCTTCTTTGGGCATTTACCTTTTATCAAGGTAAACGGTGTACCGGGAACTACCTACCGCATATGGCCGGGCGCTATCTTTCAGCGTGTATGTAAACGCCTGGGCGTCAAAATGCAGTCGCAGAATTTTTCCACACCGGAAAAAGCCATGTTGGAACTGGACCGTGTACTGGAAAAGGGTACACCGGTTGGCCTGTTATCCAGCGTATACTACCTGCCCTACTTACCCGCGGCTTACCGTTTTCATTTCAACGCTCATAATATTCTGGCATTTGGCAAGAACGGGGACAACTACCAGATCAGTGATCCTGTAATGGACCACGTCACGGAAATAGATCCCAAAAGCCTGGCAGAAGCCCGCTTTGCAAAAGGCTTTCCGGCTCCTAAAGGTAAAATGTATTATGCGCTGAGCGTTCCCGAACAGGTGTCCTTACAGAAGCCTATTAAAGAAGGGATAGAACAGTCTTGTCATTATATGCTAAAACTGCGTTTGCCTATGTTTGGTGTTAGTGGTATCCGCTACCTGGCCAAACGTTTAAAGCATTATCCTGAGAAAGTAGGAGAACGTAAAGCAGTGCTGTACCTGGGAAATATCATCAGGATGCAGGAAGAAATAGGTACCGGGGGCGCCGGTTTCCGTTTCATGTACGCTGCTTTCTTACAGGAGGCTGCTGACCTGCTAAAGAGGGATGAACTGGGGGTATTGTCGCAGGACCTTACCCGGGTGGGAGACCTCTGGCGCAACTTTGCCTTCAACGCCGGCAGGGTATGCAAGAACAGGGCTGTGAATAATATGTCCTATGGAGAATTGAGTGAAATGCTGATGCAATGTGCAGCGGAAGAAGAACTGATATTCAGGCGCCTGTCCAAAGTAAAATTATAACGAATGACGAGCATCGCGGTACAGGACCTGCATAAAACTTATAAAGGTGCGTTGGAACCTTCACTCAAAGGGCTGTCCTTTAGCTTTCAGAAGAATGCTATTGTAGGATTGTTAGGACCTAACGGTGCGGGGAAAACGACCACGATCTCTATTTTATGCGGACTGGTAAAAGCGGGCAGCGGACAGGTAAAAATATTTGACCTGCCGCAGGATGCCGCTCACCGGGAAACGATTAAACGACTGGTAGGTGTAGTGCCGCAACAGATCGCTTTGTTCCCGGAACTCACCGCTATAGAAAACCTCGTTTATTTCGGTAACCTTTATGGATTAAAAGGAAAAGGGCTACGTTCCCGTATAGATGAATACTTACAGGTATTCGGACTGGAAAAGAACGGTAACAAGGAAGTGCACCGCTTTTCCGGAGGAATGAAACGCCGTACAAATATTATAGCGGCCATCCTGCATCAGCCACAATTGCTGATCCTGGATGAGCCAACTGCCGGTGTGGACGTGCAGTCGCGCAGCATGATCCTGCAATTCCTGCGGGAATACAACAGGCAGGGAGTGAGCATTGTATACACATCACATTTACTGGAAGAAGCCCAGACCATCTGCAGTGAGGTAGCCATCATCGATGAAGGCCGGTTGATCGTACAGGGTACTCCGGATGCACTGATTGCCAGACACGGCGATTGTAGCAACCTGGAGGATGTATTTTTGCATTATACCGGTCAGGCAGTCAGAGATTAATTAAAAATATTCATGTTAAGATTACTGGCTACCATAAAGAAAGAATGGCTGTTGTTACTGCGCGACAGAACAGGGATCACCCTGCTGTTTGCCATGCCGGTGGTACTGATCACCGTAATGGCGCTGATAGAAGATGCACCGTTCAGGGAATACCAGGAAGTAAAGTTTGATATACTTACTGTAGATAATGATCATGGACGTTTAGGAAGATACATACAGGAAGGATTGCAATCCAGCGGGCAGTTCAATATTGTTGATTCCGTGAAAGGCCACCCTGTTACAGAACAGGCGGCTAAAGAAATGGTGAATGCAGGGGATTACAAAATCTGTATCATCATCCCCCAGGGCGCTACCGGCGCTATTGTAAGTAATGCCAACAAAATAGTGAACGACATTTCCCGCAGAATGGGCACATCAATTGCACTACCGGTAAGTGCGCGTACAGATTCGTTGCATGTAACGGTCTATTTTGATCCTGCGGCTAAGAAAGCCTTTAAGAGCGCTATTCACCAGGCACTGGATAATTTCCTTACGCAGGTAGAAACGGATCTGTTGATGGACCGTATCAAGCAGCAGTTAAAAAGAAAGGACGTTCCGGAAACGGATACGATGCAGATACAGTTAAAGGCAGTAGGGTTAAAGGAGCAGTTTGCCGGTGAATCAAAACAGCCGGATGTTATCTCTAATTCCGTTCAGCATAACGTACCGGCATGGAGCATTTTTGCGATGTTCTTTATCGTGATACCGATTGCAGGGAATATGATCCGTGAAAGAGAAGATGGTAGCCTGCTGAGAATGAAGCTGATACCAGGTTCTTACCTCGCTATACTGGCAGGTAAGATGTTGTTCTTTGTAGGCGTTTGCGTGGTACAGTTTTACCTGATGATCCTGGTGGGCATGTACCTGTTACCAATGCTGGGCTTGCCCAAACTGATGCTGGGACATAGTCATGTGGCTACTTTTATAGTGGCCGTCTGTATAGGACTGGCCGCCACATCATACGGCATACTGGTAGGGACTGTATTCAAAACACCTAATCAGGCACTGAATTTCGGGGCTATCTCCATCGTCATCCTGTCTGCCATTGGCGGTATCTGGATCCCATTGGAGATCATGCCGCCAACATTGCAGTATATAGGGCATTTGTCGCCATTAAGCTGGGGACTGGATGCTATTAATAATATCTATCTGCGCAATATGGGGGTACAGCATATCCTTGCAGATGTAAGTAAGCTGGTGGTATGTGCTGCTGTAATGCTGTGTATAGCAGCTGGGATAGAGAAAAGAAGGATCAGCTGATATTGACTATTGAAGGTAAAACTGTATTTTTACGGCTGTTTGGCCACAAAAAGGCAGGCTTTGCTTTCTGAAATAAACAAGGAGAGTATAAACCTACAACACACATATGGAAGAGTTAAAACAGAAATTGAAAGAACAGATCATCGAAGCTTTGAACCTACAGGATACCCGTCCGGAAGACATTAAAGACGATGCGCCGTTGTTCGGGGATGGTCTTGGTCTTGATAGCATTGATTCCCTGGAATTGATGGTATTACTGGAAAGATCTTATCATATTAAAGTGGAAGATCCCCGTGAAGGCCGTAAGATATTACAGTCAGTACAAACTATGGCAGAGTTTATCAAATCTAAACAACCTGCATAACCAGGTATGGCGGAACGTGTGTTTATAACAGGAATGGGGATGATTACCGCCATTGGTGATGATGTAGCAGGGAATCTTCACAGCCTGCGTTCACAGCAGAGCGGACTGGGATTTACCAACCATCTCGATACTATTTACAAAACGATACTCCCGGTAGCGGAAGTAAAACATACTACTCCACAGCTAAGGGAAATGGCCGGTGTAGCCGGCATTGACGGTTATACCCGTACTACTTTACTGGGATTGATTGCCATGCGTGAAGCACTGGCACAGGCAGGTATCACCAACGTGCAGGATGAGCCTACCGGCTTTATCAATGCATCTACTGTTGGTGGTATGTGTGATACCGAAAACGTTTATTTCGATATCATGGACCCCGGGAAAACGGGCGACTTCCTCAAATTTATTGATACCCTCGATTGTGCAGACTGTACGCAGCGTATTGCTGATACCATAGGCTTCACAGAACATATTGCCACTATCAGTACAGCCTGTTCTTCTTCTGCCAACGCATTGATGTATGGCGCCCGGCTTATCAAAGCAGGTATTACGCGCAGGATCATCTGCGGAGGAACGGAAGCGCTTACGCGGTTTACGCTAAATGGATTTAATTCACTTAAGAATATAGACAAGCGCCCCTGCCGGCCTTTTGATCAGCAGCGTAACGGGTTAAACCTGGGGGAAGGTGCTGCTTACATGGTACTGGAAAGTGAATCTTTAGTAAGAGAGAATAATAGTAAAGTAATAGCAGAGCTAAGTGGCTATGCCAATACCAACGAGGCTTTTCATCCAACTTCACCTTCTCCTGAAGGAGATGGCGCTTTTGCTGCGATGCGGGATGCACTGGCAATGAGCGGACATACAATTGCAGATGTGCAGTATGTGAATGTTCATGGCACAGCTACACTCAGCAATGATGTATCTGAAGGGAAAGCATTGCAGCGTTTGTTTGGCACAATGGTCCCGCTGTTCAGCAGTACGAAGCCTTTCACAGGGCATACACTGGCTGCGGCAGGAGCAATAGAAGCTATCTATGCCGTACTGGCTATTCAAAATCAGGTGGTGTTCCCTAATCTCAATTTTACAGAAGGGATGGAAGAGTTATATATCACTCCGGAAACACAACTGAGGGAAGGATATCCGGTGCATCATGTTATTTCAAATTCATTCGGTTTCGGGGGTAATAATGCCTCCCTGGTGATCAGCAAATATGAAGGGTAAGTGTTACATACAAGGAATGGCCGCCATCTCTCCTCAACATACATTTGAGGGAGATCTTTCTGTGCAGCCTATGGTGATCAGCGGTGGCAATATGCTTTCCTGCGTGGAACCGGATTATAAAGCTTTTATTCCCGGCAATAGCCTGCGCCGTATGAGCCGCATTTTAAAAATGGGGTTGACTGTTGCATTGCGTTGTTTACAGGATAGTGGCATTGAAATGCCAGGTGCTATTGTTACCGGTACAGGTAAAGGCAGCTTACAGGATACCGAGAAATTTATCAAGGAAATCCGTGATTATAAGGAGACGGCACTCAATCCTACTCCTTTTATACAATCTACCTATAATGCGGTGAATGGCCTGATAGCCTTACAGCAGAAGTGTACCGAGTATAACAATACCTTTGTACATCGTGGTTTTTCTTTTGAGAATGCATTGCTGGATAGTATGTTGTTATTACATGAGGGAAAAGAGAATGTACTGGCGGGTGCTTTTGAAGAAATTACAGCAGAGCATTTTTATATTAAAAGCCGGATAGGGCATTGGAAGGCTGAAAATATTTCTAACGATACTTTATACCGGCATTTTTCTCCTGGAACTATCTCAGGAGAAGGGGCTGCGTTTTTTATGTTAGGTCCTGCAGCTACTCCTAACAGCTATGCAGAGCTGGCCGGATTGAAAATGTTATACAAACCTACTGCTGAAAAACTGGCCGCTTCCTTACAGGCATTTATCTCCCACGAAGAAATAGATTTGGTATTAACCGGCCGTAATGCAGATACTAATTACGATCAATACTACCAGGTAGTAGATCAGCAGTTATCCGGTATACAACAATTGCCCTTCAAACACCTTTGCGGGGAATATGATACTGCCGGTGCTTTCGCGTTATGGTTGGGAGCGCAGTTGTTGAAAACACAGCAGTTACCGGCGCAGTGGTTCCCTATGCTGCAACAACCACCGGCGAAGCTGCGCAATATCCTCATCTACAATAACTTCTTTGGAGAACAACATGTGTTCATGCTGCTGAAGGGTATATAAATAGGAAGTGGAAAAAGTCTATGCACTGCGTAGAATGTCTGAGCTGGATAGATATCCGTTTCCAAAAGGTCGTATTAATTGTTGTGCTAATGAACCAACAATTTTTTTACCATAGTCAGCGTGTTGATTAGTTTATTACAAATGATGATTACTTAACCCTGAACACCGGGTATCTCAAATATCCCGGTTCTGCATAAACAGAATGTTCATATACAAATCGTAACTGTGCATCTGCACTTTTCGCAAACGTACTATCACTTGCTCTCTTATCTTTTAACTGTTGTTGTAAAGAAGGATGAGCAGATAAATACTCTGCTGCCACATCTTCAAATACATAAGCAGAATACCCTTCTTTTCTGCCTAATATCGCATCAAAGAAATTCCAGGCAAAGAAAGAATCCCCGCCGGTAGGTTCTAACGTTTCTATTAAATACCTGTTCGCCACCTGGTTCAAAGGAATATAATAATCTCCTTTTCTGAAATGGATACTATCATTGCTGGTATTCACCTGCACATTATTATGCAGATAATGCCCTTCATAAGGGCGAAGGGCTGTTTTGTAATCTGCTATATGATAAGTCTCTACCAGGATGGTCGTATCATGGGAGAGAGGTTGCATCACCACTTTATTATTCTTCAGGATATCAAGTACTGTCCACCATCCCTGCGGAATAATATAAGCCCTGGGTTTCTGTACAAAATTCCCTGGAATCATGTAATTATAAAACTTTACCTGGCGGGTATAAGGTCTTGAACGGTTATAATACAAACGTGGTAAACCGGAGACCGCACTGGTATGATGCTCCGCTTCAAAACCTGAAAAAGTAAGATAACTATAACGGGTAGTATCTATATTCCAGGCCAACGGAAAAGTTGCCTGTGTTCTCACCTGTTCTTTGGTTTGCGCCCTGAGTGCTTTAATCTCTTCACTATGCTCACTCACAAACTGTATAAAAGATTCCATCAGTGCATAAGTAGCCTGTACGCGTAAAGGATAGGCTTTCAGCATATGTGTTTCCGGCACAAATCCGAAAGTATGAAAGAGAGTAGTGTAGCCGCTGGAAAACCGTGGACTGTCATCAAATGTCATCCAGCCGCTTTCAGGTGTTTCTCCTTCAAAATCTACATAAGGAACGATATCGTATCCTTTCGTCTTCATCAGTTTATATAACCCTGGTTCAAAGGTGGCATGCAAAAATGCGCCCATTGGCCCACCCAGTTTGGTATATTCAGTAGATAATAAGGTCATTATATGCTGATAATCAGCGCCATTGCTCACATGGTTGTCAATGAATACATCCGGATCTGTTAACTGGTAAATCTGCTGGAAAGCACGGGCATTCCTGGAATCAGCCTTGATAAAATCGCGGTTAAGATCAAGATTTCTTGCATTTCCACGGGAGCCAAAAGCATCGGGGCCATTCTGATCTACCCTGAAATCTGTACTACGGTTTAATGCACCGCCTATATTATAGAGAGGGATAACAGCCAGTACAATATTATCCGGTAACTTCTTTTTACCAAGCGCAAGATCGCGCAGCAGCATCATACTGGCATCAATACCATCAGGTTCACCGGGATGAATCCCGTTATTAATAAGGATGATCCGTTTATTTTTACTGCGAAGGCTGGCGAAATTAAAATCTTTAGAAGGAGAATACACTACGAGATCAAGAGGATAACCACTGTCTGTATTCCCGATCTCCATCATGTGGATCTGCGGAAACTTCTTTACCAACAGGCGATAGTAGGCAATACATTGATCATAGGTAACGGTTTCTTTCCCCTGTGTCCGTTCGTAGCGGGTGGTAAGGTCCTGTGCAATTGCTGGTGTACACAGGAGGGCGAGTAATATGATCTTAATGAATTGTTTCATGGCGATGGTAATATTACAAAACAAAAAGCCCGGAATCAATATTTCGGTCTAAGGAATAAATTTCATAAATATTTACTAGAATAAAGAACTCAAAATTGAGTTTGCTTCATGTTTAATTGCTTCTTTATCTACTTTATTATTGAGGATTAGATAGCAACTTGTGTCTTCATCAGCTGCTTGTTCAAAACTTTCAGTTCCTAACAAGTTAATTGAAGCATATCGATAAATTCTAAATCTTTGTGTGAGAGTTATTGGTTCTTCTACATTATCATCAACAGTGGGGGAGCCTATAAAAGCAAAACTGGCAAATTCATCTTTTTTTAAATGTTGAATCATTATTCTAAAGCAAGTGCTAATGATTTTGCTGGCTTTGCCATTGCGGGTAAGTCTTCCGTATTTAGATCGCTTTTTATTATTCTTATCTTTTCTAAGAAAGAATTCTACAAGATAAAGTGAGGGTTTAAAACATTTTATTTCAACGATATAAGCCTCTCGTTCCGTTTTAAATTTATAACGACGAATATATGTATAATTAGCATGATCCTCTTTTATGAAAGGATTTCCATGGGTTCTTCCTATGTTAACAAATTCATAACTCGAATCAAACATGCATGTCAGGGAACTAAACTTATATAAGCAGGTACCTTGTTAGATGCATATACTTCCTGAGAGTTATTCTCTAGTTTCACTTCGACTTTAGTCGCAATGAATTGTTTGTCACCAGGATGACACACGCTAACATTATTGCCCATATTTCCACGGGTTCCTTTTTTGTCTTTAAAAAATTTGACAAAAGGTTTATTAGCTCGAAACTTTATATGTGTTGTCTCTGCTTTCATTATTTAATAAAGATAAGATTTTATCCCATTTTTAAATCTACATGCCAGTTTATGTGATTAAAGGAGTAATATCACATATTCAACAATATTACCAAACAAAAAGCCCTTCCCGGTTAAAGGAAGAGCACTTGCATCAAATATTTTAATTCAAAAGCTGCTTAAGCGATAGCATTCACTTTCTTAGTGAGTTTGCTTTTCAGGTTGGCTGCTTTATTCTTGTGAATGATATTGCGTTTAGCCAACTTGTCAATCATAGAGATCACGTCAGTCAACTTCTCGTCAGCAGCCGCCTTCTCAGTCAATTTCTTCAGATCACGGATCGCGTTACGGGTAGTTTTACCGTGGTAACGGTTACGCTCATTCCGTTTGTTGCTTTGACGGACGTCTTTTTTCGTTGCTTTATGGTTTGCCATTTTTGTAATTTCAAGTTTCGGACGGCAAAGGTAATTATTACTTTCTTAGAAAACAAAAAATTCCGAAATAATCCCCCGTTTTGCCTAAAACACAAATGTACACAAAAACCCCTTTAAGTGTATTGTTAACAATCAACTAAACATATATTAACAAATTCAACCTATGAAATCCTTTTTTCCTCTTCTCCTTTATCAAAAAACGAACGATATTTGCAATCCCATATATTATATTGTGGGGGCCATTCATCAGAATAGCAATTTGAATCGAAGCTTTAGCAAAACTCGTTGTAAATGAAGGACTTCTCATTTGTTACCAACTCACATCCTGCTTACATAGAATCTTTATACCAGGATTACCGTAAAGACCCCGGGGCAGTAGACCCTGAATGGGGTAAGTTTTTTGAAGGGTTCGACTTTGCGGTAAATAACGTTAATGGAAAGGCAGGGGCACCGGTAGCAGCCGGAGCGGGGCTACCAGTGAGCAGTGATCAGTTAACAAAGGAGCTGAATGTTTACCGGTTGATACAGGCTTACCGTAAAAAGGGTCACCTGATCTCCAAAACTAATCCTATCCGCGAAAGGAAGGACAGACAAGCCAACCTGGATATCTCTTTTTATGGTTTATCTGAGGCCGACCTCAAAACCGAATTTTATGCCGGCCAGGTACTGGGTCTTGGAAAGACCAGCCTGGAAAACATCGTAAACCGCATTAAAACAGTGTATACCGGTCCTGTAGGACTCGAATTCACCTATATTAATGACGCCAAGAAGGTGGAATGGCTGCAACGTGAAATGGAAACTACCTTCCAGAAACCACTGAGCCTGGAACAACGTAAGCGTATCCTGCTGAAACTGAACCAGGGTGTTATGTTCGAAAGATTCCTCCACACTAAATATATCGGTCAGAAAAGATTCGGGCTGGAAGGTGGCGAAAACACCATCCCTGCCCTGGACGCTATCATCAATACCGCTGCTGCCGCAGGCGTTCAGGAAGCGGTTATCGGGATGGCTCACCGTGGACGTCTGAGCGTACTGGCAAATATCCTTGGTAAAACGTATGAGCAGATCTTCAATGAATTTGAAGGTCATGCCGTACCAGACCTTACCATGGGTAGCGGAGACGTTAAATATCACCTGGGTTTCCACTCCATCGTAGAAACCCCTGCCGGTAACAAGGTGAATCTACAGCTGATCCCCAACCCTTCCCACCTGGAAGTGGTAGATCCCCTGGTGACCGGCTACGCCCGCAGTAAGGCAGACGTGATCTATAACAGCGACTACGATAAAATCCTTCCTATCCTCATCCACGGTGATGCCGCGGTTGCCGGCCAGGGTGTGATCTACGAACTGTTACAGATGAGTAACCTCAAAGGTTACTATACCGGCGGTACCATGCACCTGGTTATCAATAACCAGATAGGTTTTACCACCGACTTCGACGATGCCCGTTCTTCAGATTACTGTACTTCTATCGCATCTACCGTACAGGCACCTGTATTCCATGTAAATGGAGATGATGCAGAAGCGGTGGTGAAAGTGGCTGAGATAGCCACCCGCTACCGTCAGGAATTCAATTCAGATATATTCATCGACTTACTGTGCTACCGCAGACATGGCCATAATGAAGGTGATGAGCCTAAGTTCACCCAGCCAAGCCTGTATGCACTGATAGATAAACATCCTAATCCAAGGGAAGTATACACCCAGTACCTGCTGAACAACGGTGAGACCGCTGCACAGGAAATGGCCAAGGAAATGGAGAAGAGCTTCTGGGCAGATCTTCAGGAACGGCTGGACGAGGTAAGGCAGCACCCGCTTCCTTATACTTACCAGAAACCGGAAGAATGGTGGGCTTCCCTGCGTAAATCCAAATCAGAAGATTTCGAGAAATCCCCTGTTACTGCCGTAAAAGAAGAGGATATCAGACGCCTGTTTGGTGCCCTCACCCAATGGCCAAAGGAATTCGTGCCTTTACGTAAAGTAGAGAAACTGCTCCAGGAAAAGATCAAGTTATTTGAAGCAGAAGGTAAGATCGACTGGGCTACCGGTGAGCTACTGGCATATGCTACTTTACTCATAGAAGGTAAAGACGTTCGTATGAGCGGGGAAGACGTGAAGAGAGGTACTTTCTCTCACCGTCATGCTATCCTGTTCGATGAAAATACGAATGCCACCTATAACAGGTTAGGCAACCTACAGGAAAAACAAGGCCAGTTCCGCATCTACAACTCTTTGCTGAGTGAGTTTGCAGTACTGGGTTTTGAATACGGCTACGCAATGGCCAATCCCCACACCCTGGTGTTATGGGAAGCACAGTACGGCGATTTTGCCAACGGTGCGCAGACAGTAATAGACCAGTATGTGACCAGTGCAGAACAGAAATGGGCTACACAAAACGGACTGGTAATGTTATTGCCACATGGGTATGAAGGAGGCGGACCAGACCACTCCAATGCCCGCCCTGAAAGATTCTTACAGGCATGTGCCGAACTGAATATCATTGTTACCAATATTACTACTTCTGCCAACTTCTTCCACGCATTGCGCCGCCAGTTAACATGGCCCTTCCGCAAACCGCTGGTGAACTTCGCTCCAAAAGCTAACTTACGTCATATCGGTTCTTACTCTCCTTTATCTGCCTTCACAGAAGGAGGATTTAAAGAAGTACTGGACGATGAATTCGTAGAAGATGCCTCAAAAGTGAAGAAAGTATTGTTATGTACTGGTAAGATGTATTTTGACCTGAGTGAGAAACAACTGAAGGATAACAGGAAAGATGTGGCGATCGTGAGACTGGAACAATTATATCCTTTACCGGTACAACAACTGGAAGCGCTGAATCAGAAATATAAAGCTGCTACCTGGTTCTGGGTTCAGGAAGAACCTTTGAATATGGGCGCAGCATCTTACCTTCAGATGAACTTAAAGCAGATCAATTATGGTGTAATCAGCCGTAATCCAAGTGCAGCTACGGCTACAGGGTATGCGAAGGTTCACGGACGTGAGCAGCTGGAGATCATTGAAACAGCTTTTAACATTTAAGAAAGGGAACAAAAGTGAAGGATGATTTCACTTTTTAACATTGCACACAGAAATTAGAAATATGGCTATCGAAATCAAAGTTCCTACGGTAGGAGAATCTATTAGCGAGGTAACAATTGCAAAGTGGTTGAAGAAAGACGGAGATTATGTGCAGCAGGATGAAGTGATCTGTGAACTGGAATCTGAAAAAGCCACCTTTGAACTGAATGCAGAGAAGGCAGGTATCCTGAGAATTGCGGCCCCTGAAGGCGCTACTTTGAAAGTAGGCGATGTGGCTTGTACTATTGACACTGATGCTGCACCTGCAGCCGCCGGTAGTCCGGCTCCGGCCGCACAACCAGTAGCAGCAGCTCCGGCTCCTGTTGCAGCACCTGCACCAGCCGCTGCTCCTGCTCCCGACAAAGGAACAATAGAGATGAAGGTGCCTACTGTGGGAGAGTCTATCAGTGAAGTGACTTTGATCAAATGGATCAAAAACAATGGTGACTATGTAGAACGTGATGAAGTGATCTGTGAACTGGAATCTGAAAAAGCTACCTTCGAACTGAATGCAGAAGAAGCAGGTGTGTTACAAACCCTTGCTAAAGAAGGAGACGTATTAAAAATAGGCGACGTTGCCTGTAAAATAGATACCAGTGCTGCCCGTCCTGCGGGTAAAGCGCAACCTGCTGCGGCAGTGGCTGCCCCTAAAGCGGAAGCTGCTCCTCAGCCACAGGTACAGCAGGCACCGGTTACGGCTATCCCTAACGATATCAAAGCTACTCCGGTAGCGGCAGCCGTTATTGCCGACAAACACGTGGACCCATCCTCTATCAAAGGTACCGGTGCCCATGGCAAGATCCTGAAAGACGATGTATTCGCAGCATTGCAAAACCCCGGTGTGGCTATCGGCCAGGAGTTATTTGGCCGTACAGAGCGTCGTGAGAAAATGAGCAACCTGCGTAAGACTGTTTCCCGCCGCCTGGTAGAAGCAAAGAATACAACGGCTATGCTGACTACCTTCAACGAGGTAGACATGACCGCCATCATGGACCTGCGTGCTAAATACAAAGAAGTATTCAAGAAACAACACGAAGTGAACCTGGGCTTTATGAGCTTCTTTACCAAGGCCTGCTGCTTTGGTTTACAGGAATTCCCTTCCGTGAATGCTTATATAGATGGGGAAGAACTGGTGTACCACGATTTCTGTGATATCTCTATTGCCGTATCTGCTCCGAAAGGACTGGTAGTACCGGTAATACGGAATGCAGAAAGCCTGGACATGGCCGGTATCGAGAAGAAGGTGGTTGAACTGGCTACCAAAGCCCGCGACAACAAACTCAAAATGGAAGAAATGACCGGCGGTACTTTCACTATCACCAATGGTGGTGTGTTTGGCTCCCTGTTAAGTACGCCTATCATCAACATCCCGCAATCTGCTATCCTGGGTATGCACAAGATCCAGGAACGTCCGATGGCGGTGAACGGACAGGTAGTGATCCGTCCGATGATGTATGTTGCACTCAGTTACGATCACCGTATTATTGATGGCCGTGAGTCTGTAAGCTTCCTGGTACGTGTAAAAGAGATGCTGGAAAACCCGGAACAACTGCTGTTCGGTAAGGACCCAATGAAAGCATTATTGAAATTATAACATTAAAGCTCTGTGAGGAGCTCCGTGTTTGTAGTAAAACATAATAATCTATTTGACTCCGTAGAAGTCCCTGATATTAACTATTTAGGGGACTCCTACGGAGTCTCTGTTTTGTTTTTAAAGATATTTGCTACAAACACGAAGCTCCGTCAGGAGCTTTTTTGTACGTCTATTATTATAATTAATTAGTATGACCCGCTGGGAAAATTACTTATCTACTGCAGAAGAAATCATACTCGTTTACGACGGAGAAATCCCTTTGCACCATTTCCTGAAAGGATTCTTTAAACAACGCCCTTATATGGGCAGCCGTGATCGTCGCTGGGTATCCCAGCTGGTATACCATTACTATCGCCTGGGGCATCTGTGGAAGGATGAAAGAGCTGTGCCGGAGCGAATATTAAAAGGTACTTTTCTTTGTGAATCTATCCCCAATGAATTATTACAATTCTTCCGTCCGGAGTGGAATGAAAAGATAGCACTGCTACTGGCAGAGAAGTTATCTCTACTTTCATTTGATGGGGATGTAAAGGATATCTTTCCCTTATTATCTTTTATTTCCGAAGATATTGATGCTGCTAAATTTGCTTATTCTTTCTTCACACAGCCTCATTTATTTATCCGCACAAGGAATAAAAAGCAATCTGCTATTATCAAGCTATTAGAAGCTGCTAACATCACATTTACAGCATTAAGCAATGAGAGTATTGCTTTACCCAACAGTACCAAAATAGATACTATCATCACTGATAAAAGCTGGTATGAGATCCAGGACCTTTCTTCTCAAAAAGTGGGCGGTTTATTCCATCCAAAAGCAGGAGAAACATGGTGGGATTGCTGCGCGGCAAGTGGTGGAAAATCTATCATGTTAATGGACAAGGAACCGGGCGTAAAACTGCTGGTAAGTGATGTACGCTCCTCTATCCTTCAAAACTTACATCAGCGCTTTAAAGAGGCTGATATCCGCAATTATGAGGATGTTATACTGGACCTTACATCCCCTGTCACCAATTCCCCGGTCGCTAACAGGAAATTCGACCAGATCATACTCGATGCACCCTGTACGGGTTCCGGTACCTGGGGCCGTTCTCCGGAGAACCTCTATTACTTTGATGAAGAGAGCATAGATACTTACCAGGATTTACAAAAGCGTATAGCAGAGAATGTAGTACAGTTGTTAAAGCCAGGAGGATCATTGATCTATATCACCTGTTCTGTTTTTAAGAAAGAGAATGAAGAGGTAGTACAATACATAGAAGAGAAAACAGGCTTGAAAAAGCAGGAGGGAGGAGTGATAAGAGGTTATGACGAGAAGGCCGACAGTATGTTTGCTGTGAGGCTGATAAAAGTATAACGCTACAACTTAAAATTCAATGTAGCCAGGAAGGTGGTACCTAACTGGCTGAAGTGCGAGCCATCATAAGTAACAATACCATACCGGCCATTAAAGGTAATGGCATTGATGTTACTTTTAACCAGGGCTGCATCGTTTAAAACAGCCTGGCCGTCGGTATTTAATGCTTTCAGCTTATACGCAGGAAGGATATTCAACATGTTGTTTACGGCCAGGGATACACCCAGCCGGTGGTTGAACTGGTAGCTTACATGGATGTCTGTCACCAATTTACTGTTGAAAACCAGTTTTATGTTCCTGTCCAGCCCTTCGCTGCGGAAGGTGGCAGGGCCAAATAGTGAATTGTTCAGGAAAAAGCCCCACCTGTTCAGTGTAAGATCACCACCTAATATGGCTTTATATTTTGGTCTGCTTGTTAACAACAGCGCTTCCTGTGTATAGTCAAAAACGGCCTGCCCTGCATTTGCGATCAATTTGGGGTTGGAAACATTACCAAGCAGCTTGTTTGAAATGGTATAATTACCTGCAAGATTAATCGTTAGCCAACTAACCGGATTTATCTGTATGTTCCTGTAATTGGCCACCAGGTCAATACCCTGTGTGTTGGTCCGTATACCATTAGTAAAAAAGCTCACCCCAACAATGCCATTGGCACTTAACACTTTATCCAGTTGCGTATTACCACCCGGAGTATGCCCGATGTTGGAACTCAGGATGATCCTGTCTTTGATATCAATATTGTAATAATCCAATGTAAGGCTGAAGTCTTTTGAAGGCCTCAGACCAAACCCCGCAGTAAAATTGAGCGACCGCTCCGGCTTCAGGCTGGGTACTTCCAGTAAATGGGCCTGCTCACTTTTATTGCTTATTACTCCCTGTGTCTGGATGGCATGCCCCGGAACAAAAATCTGTTGTGCGATCTGCAGGTTTACCTGGTGAAGGCCTGGTGCACGGAAGCCGGTGGATACTGACGAACGCAGGGTTAGTTTATCACCGATCAATTTGGTTCTCCCACTCAGCTTCCACACAAAGGCACTACCAAAATCATTGTAATATTCCTGCCTTGCTGTTGCATTGATCAGTACAGACTTTGAAAGATCATAGCTTACATCAATATAGCCGCCGATATTAAAGCGATACGCTTTAATGGCATTAGCTGCACTGATGCCGAAAAAAGAAATAGGACCAATGCCGGAATAAGAGGCCGTGTCTCCGTCAATAATCCGGAAACGCTCATTACGGAATTCATAGCCAAAACCAATGGATAACCTGTCATTGACTGTTCTTGTAATATCTATATTTCCTACTACATGATTAAAAGCATAACCACCAGGCTTGAATGAAACGGGGCTTTGCATTCCCAGTGAAGGGTTCCAGGTATTGTTCACTGAATACAATTGTCTGTTTCCTCCAACTGTGAGGCTGATATCAGTATTCCAGTTACCTATCTCACTTTTTAACCCAAGGGTGGCATTATAATCATTGAGGTCTCCTGCAAACGTAGGCCCAAAACCGAGATACTCAGTGCCGGCAGCATGTAGTAAATTATAGGGGTCCTGTTTCCAGTAAGGAGTTCTGTAATTGGCAAAGCTTTGGATTTTTTTATACACGTAAGCAGCATTGGCATAAAAGGTGGTGTTGTCTTTTAATGGAATGCTGGTGTTGACCAGGAATTTTGCGGACCTGTTGATGGGGGTTCCGTTGATATTATTGGCATCCGGGAAACGTGCGAGGTATGCTTTTACCTGGGCAAGACCCGCAGCAGTGCCATCGCCCAGATCTTTGTTATCCTGTTCTGCATCTACTGTGCCGGGACGGTTTGTCTTATTTTCGTTTTGAAAATTAATCGTGTAATTGATAAATCCTTTGGCCCCGATATTGGCGCCGCTGTTAAGACTGGTGGATAGCGAAAAACCATCGCCTTTATGCGTAATACCACTGGCTATTTTAAAATTTGTGTATTCGAACCTGTCTTTAAGAATGATGTTCATGACACCGGCAATGGCATCTGATCCGTATTGGGCAGAGGCGCCGTCGCGCAGGATCTCTACCCGTTTAATAGCGTCGGTAGGAATGGCGGAAAGATCGGTTTCTGTTTCACCACGCCCTGGTGAGGTCTGTATATACACCAGTGAACCGGCGTTCTTTCGTTTACCATTTATCAATATCAGTGTACGGCTGGGCCCCATGTTCCTGATCTCATAGGGGTCCGACAAAGACGTAGCATCATGTACCGGCATGTTAATGGTATTAAAAGAAGGAGCCCGGAACTGCAACGCTTTATCAAAGGATAACTGACCGGTGGTCTGCAACTCAGCAGCATTGATGTTATCAACAGGAAGTGGCGTATTGGTAAACGTTCGTTGTGATGCACGGCTGCCAACTGTTACTACTACTCCACTGAGGTCTGCCACAGCCTTGTTGAGCATGATATCCCTTCTTATATCCGCATTTTCAATTTTAACAATAGTTGAATGACTATTATATCCAACACTGCTAAAGAGAATTTTATGAGGTCCGCTACCAAGTAGTAGCCGGTAATTTCCATAGGCATCTGTAACAGTCCCCCTGGGAATGCCCATGATGATCACAGATGCATTTGGCATCGGTTCGCCTTTTTCATTTCTTACAGTACCTCTTAACAGGTTTTGCTGGTCATTGATGTGGCCGGAGCCATTTTCTCCTCCTGTTTTTGAGCCGGCTGTTTCTGAAATGATGATCTGAGTGGGCGTAATTTTTTTGAATGTCAGCCCAAGAGGGGTAAGCAGGATATAGAGGGCTGTATCAGTATTGTAGCTGTCCGTTTTAAGGGCTGCCACCATTTTATTCTGAACAATATTTTCTCTGTACAGGATGTTGATATTGTATTTTTTTTCGAATGCTGCCAGTACGTTTTTCAGTGGAACTTTATCTTCCGGGTTATTGTTAGGGGAAGATGCTGCGATCTTATCTTTTTTACTCAGTTGCACAAAGTCCTGTCCCTGCAGTGTATTTACTGCACAGGTCAGCAGGCTTATCACAATAAACCATTCCTTTAGCATGCTTTGGATCATATGCTCATAACAGTTTCTTGCTAAAAAGGTGACTTACTCTATAATTATATCCTGTCCGTTTCTGGTGATAGAAGCATTCAGCAACTCAGAAAGAGTGTTCAGCAGCAATTGTTCATTCTGTAACTCTAATGTTCCTGAAATATGCTGTTCTGACAGTTCCTTGCGCCGGAAAATGAAACTATAACCAAAATAGGCTGTAAGGGTTTGGCATACTTCCCTGGCTGGTGTTTTTTCAAATCTGTATTTGTGTTTCATCCATGATGTATGCAACTCAGGGTCTATAGGGCTGGTAAGAATTTCCCCCTGTGATGCATCATACTGGCAATAGTCGTCGGGTTGCATGATTGTTTGCTTTTTCAGGGCCGGAACACTGAATTTTACTTTCCCACTCTGAAGCATTACGCCTGTAGTATTATCATTACTTTTTACATTGAATTCCGTTCCAAGTACTTCAATTTCTGCATTGGCTGTATATACTTTGAAGTGCTGTGTTTCTCCTGCGGTGGTGATATGTCTTACTTTGAAAAAAGCCTCACCGGTTATCCATACTTCTCTTTTATGCTTTTGCCAGCTGCTCAGGTACCTGATCTTTGAATGGGCATTCAGTACTACCTGAGAACTATCAGGCAGCCATATCGTTTTAGTTGCCGCATAAGGAGTAGCAACAATCGTATAGGACGGTTTCATGAGATAGTATACCAGTGCGCCACCAAGTAGTATACCGCTGACAACGGCAGCTACACTCAGCCATTTTGGGAATAAGGTAGTCACTTTGGAGGTCTGCTGATTTTTATAACCAATTGCCTGATCGATACTTTGTTTGAGATCAGTATAAAAATTTTCCGCTACCGGTGCCTGCTTAAAATCAAAAGAGCGGATAATATCTATTGCTTTCTGGACTGTTTCTTTTTTATGTGGATTGGATTTTACCCAGGCGCCCCATGATTTGTTATTCGCTTCTTCGGGGTTCAGTACCCAGTTGATAAACGATTCATCCTGAAGAAAATCTTCGGTTTGATAAAGCTGGTACTTGTCCATAACATTTTTCATTACAGTTCCATTGTTAGGAGGAAAATACAAAAAATTACTCCATTCCGGCTAATAACATTGCGTTTACACTTTCCAGTCCCATAATACAATACTCCAGGGTTCACCGTCAGGGGCCTGGTAGTCGTAAATGGTGTTGAACCCGATCCGTTTATGAGCATTCAGGGAACGCTGATTCCGGTTTGAGATCTCTGTTATAGCAAAGTCATACTTATTTTCAAAGTGTTTTTTATATTCGGAATAACAGCTGTCCAGAATGCCTTTCCCGCGGTATCCTTCAGCAACGCAGACCTGGCCAACAACGATATACTGATAACCGGATATTTTTTTATTGCGGAATGTTATGTTGTCAAAGGCTTCGAACATAGGGACCAGTACAGGGATATCCAGTTTCGACTTTTCCGTCATCGCCAATAAATACGCAATAACGTGGTCATGGTCTTTAGCAATGATACTTTCTTCTATGTTATTCATTTTTTGCAGATCCTCAAAACTATGAGATACTGTTACAAAACCCTCTGTTGCAATCTGTTCACTTGTTAAGCCGGCCGGCAGGTTTTTCTTTTGCAGTTCCAGGATCTGTAACAGGTCTTTGTCCGTTTTTGATGTGGTATAAACTATCATATAGCCATAGAATTATTAAAAAGGGGCGGCATTTTGCGTTAGTGCCGCCCCTTTAACCAATAGCAAAGGTTTATAATCTGAAATTCAATGTAGCCAGGAAGGTAGTACCCAGTTGGCTGAAGTGAGAAGCATCGTAGGTAACCATGCTGTACCGGCCGTTAAAAGTGATGGCATTGATATTGCCTTTCAATTTCACAGGATCGTTTAAAACGGCCTGTCCGTCACTGTTTAATGCTTTCAACTGATATTCCGGTGTTATATTCAGGATATTGTTTACTGCTATAGAAGCACTTACCCGGTTACCAAAGCGGTAGCCTATATTAATGTCTGTCAGTACTTTGGTTTTGAAAACCAGTTTCAGGTTCTTATCCAGCCCGTCATTACGGAAAGTAGCCGGCCCGTACAACGTATTATTCAAACTGAAGCTCCATTTGTTGATATCCAGGTCGCCGCCCAGCATAGCTTTGTATTTTGGCCTGCTGGTTAAAAGCAGTGCTTCCTGTATGTAGTCAAAGGTTGACTGCCCCGCATCGCTAATGAGCTTTGGATCTGTAGGTGCACCATCCAGTTTATTAGAAATGGTATAGTTACCGGCAAAGTTAAGGGTAAGTCTGCCGGAAGTTCCGATCAACAGGTTCTTATAAGTAGCCACCACATCGATTCCCTGTGTTTTGGTACGGATACCATTGGTAAAGAAGCTAACGCCTACAATACCGTTGTTAGTCAATACAGTGTCCAGGGCAGCAGTTCCGTTTGCAGTGTGAGTGATGTTTGAACTCAGGATGATCCTGTCTTTAACATCAATATTGTAATAATCAACAGTAAGGCTGAAGTTCCTTGATGGCTTGAAGCCGAGACCTGCTGTAAAGTTTACGGACTTCTCCGGTTTCAGCGCGGGTACTCCCAGTAAATGTGCCTGGGGACTGTGGTTATTTACAATACCTTTTGTCTGGATTCCCTGGCCGGGAACAAAACTTTGCTGTGCAATCTGCAGGTTTATCTGGTGCAGGCTGGGTGCACGGAAGCCGGTGGATATAGATGAACGCAGGGTGAGTACATCATCAGCTAATTTAGCTCTTCCACTTATCTTCCATACAAAGGCGCTACCAAAATCGCTGTAATATTCCTCTCTGGCAGTACCATTGAAAAGCAGGGCCTGGGAAAGATCATAGCTCACGTCCAGGTATCCGCCCATATTAAAACGGTTTGCCTTCAGCGCATTAGGTTGGCTGATACCCGGAAAGGAATTAGCACCCTGGCCTGAGTATGAGGCAGTATCCCCTGCAATGATCTGGAAATTTTCACTCCGGAACTCACTGCCAAAACCTACAGAAAGTTTATCATTTACAGCTTTTGTGATATCGATATTCCCTACCATCTGATTAAAGGAAAAACCACCGGGTTTGAAAGAGATAGGACTATTTGCTCCCAAAGAATGATTCACGGTATTATCTACGGTATATAACTGCTTGTTACCTCCGGTAGTAAGGCTTATATCATGTGTCCATCCATCTTTTTCTGTTTTGAATCCAATAGTAGCGTTGTAATCATTCAGATCGCCCTGAAAGGTAGGGCCATAGCCCAGGTATTCTGTTCCGGCAGCATGCAGCAATCCATAATCCTGTTTCCAGTAGGGAGTACGGTAATTGGCATAGCTTTGTACTTTCTTGTATATATAGGCTGCATTGGCATAAAAGGTAGTATAGTCGTTTATAGGAAGGCCGGTGTTCACCAGGAATTTAGCAGAAGTATTGGTGGGTGTACCATTGATATTCTTCGCATCAGGAAAACGTGCCAGGAAAGCCTTTACATTAACAAGACTTGCTTCGGTACCGTCACTCAGGTCTTTGTTATCCTGTTCTGCATCTACTTTACCCGGGCGATTGGTTTTATTCTCTCTCTGGAAATTAATGGTATAATTGATGAAGCCTTTACGGCCAATATTGGCGCCGCTGTTAAGACTGGTTGATAATGAAAAACCATCGCCTTTATGGGTAATACCGCTGGCTATTTTAAAGTTGGTGTACTCGAACTTATCTTTCAGAATAATGTTCATAACACCAGCGATGGCATCTGAACCATATTGAGCGGAGGCACCATCGCGCAGGATCTCTACTCTTTTGATGGCATCTGTAGGAATGGCAGCAAGATCAGCACCTGTTTCACCACGTCCTGGTGATGTTTGAATATATACCAGCGCACTTGGGTTCTTACGCTTGCCATTCACCAATATCAACGTGCGGCTGGGTCCCATGTTCCTGATCTCATAAGGGTCCAGTAAAGAAGATGCATCATTCACCGGTGTATTAACAGTATTAAAAGAAGGTACTCTTAACTGTAATGCTTTATCAAATGATAACTGACCGGTGGTTTGCAGTTCTGATGCACTGATATTGTCAATAGGAAGCAGTGAGCTGGTAGATGTTCGTTGTGATGCACGGCTACCCACAGCTACTATTATTTCGTTCAGGTCAACCGCAGCAGTATTCAGGACAATATCCTTTGTTATATCTGCATGTTCTATTTTAACAGGAACAGAAGAAGGGGTGTACCCTATGCTGGTGAAGGAGATTTTATAGGAGCCGGCAGGGAGTGATAACTGGTAAGCTCCGCTGGTATTTGTAGACGTTCCGTTTTTTTGTCCGGAGATGGTGATGGATACATTTTCCAGCGGTTCGCCTTTTTCATTTTTTACCGTTCCTTTTAGTATGCCCTGCGAAACGGCAGACGAGCAGACATGCAGTAGCATAACCATCACAAAGATGGCATGAATGAACTTATTCATACGATTTAGAATTTAGATAGATTCTGGTAAAGAGTATTTACAACAAAAGCAAGCATCCACTTAAGGGCTTACTGTTTTGAACCGCAGTGTATATTCGTAATGTTTCAATCGCAGGCCTGCATCAATCCATTATTACCAGCGGATCAGATACAAGAGGAGGAAGCCCTGGAAATTACCCCATGGATTTGAAACTTTTTTTATTTAAAGAATTCTTTAGTGGAGATAAAGTAATACAAGAAGCAGTACGCCGGAACCAGGCATGTTTTCACGGAGGGTAGCAATAGCCCGTCCCATTAATTTGTAGGATGCTTTCACGGAAAGATTCATGTTTTGGGCAATGTCTTCAAAGTTTAGTCCTTCGTAATAGCGCAGGTAAATAACTTCTTTTTGTTTAGCGGTGAGTTTATGCAGCAGGCTTTCGATCTGTTCTCTGGTTTGCTTTCTGTCTTCATTTTGCAGCATGAGGGTTTCCGGTGATAATTCCAGTTCAAAACAGTATTCATTTCTCTCTTCGGGGTACAATGGTCTTAATTTATTCTTCTTCTCAAGTGTATGGAGAATAGCGGTACGGACAGATTTAAAAAGATAACTTTTGATAGAGTGATGAATGGTTAATTTATACCGGTTTGCCCATAACCATACAAATACATCATGCAGGCAATCCTGTATAACCGACAGATCGACATTAAACTTAAGTCCGTATTGCGTTAACTGCCGGACATATTTATTATAGAGATGAGTGAACGCGTCATAATTTCCTGATTTTATTTGTGTTATCAGGACCTGGTCTTCGTGTAAATTATTTAAATCAAATGTTGCGTTGGCCATGTAAGGATCACATTGTTCAGTTTGTTGTAATATGTAAATAAAAATTATATGATGTTTGTTAAAGGCTTTTTGTAATATAATAATAAAAAAACTTAGATCATATAATATTGTGAATTTTTAATATTCATATCTGCCCTGTTTCATGAAAAGAATGAAAATAAAGAGTTGTCATAAAATTTGTAAGATGGGCTATTAAAGAGTCATACATATATTGGATACTGCATTTGGTCAAATATGTTTTGAATTTTACAGGTAACGATGTAGTTTCCATGTAGAAAACTATGTCATGAAACCAGTCCAAATATACCTTTTCATTTGCCTCTTTATTTCAAGAGTAGTAACAGCCCAAACTCCTGCCGTGCCCATACACGGCACTGTGATCTCTGAAAAGCTGGTTTCGACGATTCTTCATGAAAATCTCGTGGGACTGAATGAAACCAGGCATGTTATGATTTATTTGCCGCCCGGATATGCAACATCAGGTAAATCTTATCCGGTGGTATATTATTGCCATAGTATGTTTGGGAATGCTGAAACGATAATTGAAGGCACACCAGTCATCAGGTTGCTCGAACGCGCATTTACGGCAGGAGAAATAAAAGAAGTGATTTTTGTAGTGGCCGATTATTCGACGTCTGCGGTGGGAAGTCTTTATGAAAATTCTCCCGTCAGCGGTCGCTGGATCGATTTCACTACGCAGGAGCTGGTCCCCTTTATTGACAGCAAATTCCGTACTATCCGGCATAGCGAAAGTCGTGCGGTAGTTGGTGATTTCATGGGTGGCCGTGGAGCATTGACACTGGCCATGACCCATCCGGAAATCTTCAGCGTGGTATACGCTATGCATCCGGTAGCGACAGGTATGGGCTACCTTCCCTGGACGGAATTAGGGATCGATTGGAAAAAAATAATGCAGGCTAAATCACCTGCTGATCTTCCAAACGATGCCCGCGCGAAGATTTTCATTGCTGTCAGTCAGGCTTTTCTTCCTAATCCTTCACGTCCTCCTCTTTACTGCGATTTTTTCATGGATCTGGAAAACGGGGAAGTGAAAGTAAATGTCGAAAACATGCTAAAAGCCAAGAAAGGATTTCTGCTGGAGGGAGCAGTGGGGGAGTCGGCAGCCAATCTCAAAAAGCTGCGTGGTATTGCGTTCGACTGGGCCCGGTACGATGGAAACTACGATCATGTTTTCTCTGCCCGCGTATTTACCCGTGAGCTTGATGATTTGGGAATTGAACATGATGCTGAAGAATATCGTGGTAATCCATGGAACAAGAACTGGACCGATGATGGACGGTTTTACACACGTCTGTTACCATTCATCGCACGACACATCGTATTCGAATAGATTTCATATTGGTTCAAATACAAAAGCAGTAATATCTTTTGGTCCTCTTGCACATTCTAATAAGGTAAGAAACCTAAATGAAGCTATAATAAAAGTGGTAATGACAAGGTCTATTAAATCCTGACAGTTTAGCGACTGATATTCTTCTTTTGTTCTGTGAGTTCGGCTAGACTTCAAACTGAGACACTATCAAAAAAAATGGTCCACCGCAGCGGACCATTTTTTTAAAGTGCTATAGTAATAATCTATTTAATTCCTGCTCTCTGGATAATACCACCGCCAATCACATCATCTCCTTCATAAAACACGGCAGACTGCCCGGGTGCAATTCCTTTTACCTGTTCGTAGAAATTCACTTTTACTTTGCCTTCTTCGTTATACAGGTTGCTCAGCGAAGGGGTGCTCTTATAACGGATCTTGGTTAAAGCTTCCATGCCTTCAGGAATATGATCGTATTTGATCATGTTGATCCCGCCTACAAACATTTCGCTACGGTCTAACTCATTTTCAGCACCTAAAACAACCGTATTGGTTTCAGGAATGATCTCCGTAACGAACATTGGCCTGCCGAGGGCAATTTCAAGCCCTTTACGCTGCCCTATGGTATAGAAAGGGTAACCCTTGTGATGACCTACGATCGTGCCGTCGCGCAGTACGAAATTGCCACCATTTACACGTTCTTCCAGTCCGTCTACCCGGCGTTTCAGGAATCCGCGGTAATCGTTATCCGGCACAAAGCATATTTCATAGCTTTCTGCCTTTTTTGCCAGTTCAGGATATCCGAAATCTTCTGCCATCTGGCGGATAGCCGGTTTACGGTATCCACCCAAGGGGAGCATAGTACGTTTTAATACATCCTGTTGTAAACCCCAGAGAACATAACTCTGGTCTTTCAGTTCGTCGATACCTTTGCTTAGTACAAAGCGGTCGTTTTCTTCCCTGATCTGTGCATAGTGGCCGGTGGCAATGAATGCACAATCCAGTGCATCAGCCCTTTTCATGAGCGCCCGCCATTTAATGTGCGTGTTACACAATACACAGGGGTTGGGTGTACGTCCTGCTATATATTCATCTACAAAGTTCTCAATTACAAAATCCCCGAATTCATCTCTTATATCCAGTACGAAGTGCGAGAAGCCGTGGTGAACAGCTGCCGCACGCGCGTCGTTAAAGGAGTCCAGGTTACAGCATCCCGTCTCTTTTTTACTGGAACCAGCTGACGCATAATCCCAGGTTTTCATGGTGATACCCACCACTTCATACCCTTGTTCATTCAACATCAGCGCTGTTACCGTACTATCTATACCGCCGCTCATCGCTACCAGTACTTTGCCATGTCTGCTCATCGTTGCATATTATTAAGGGGGCAAAATTACAGAAAAATCATCAAACAGGGGGTGTTACGAACGTGGGAGATAACCTGCTGAACAAGAAGGAAAATAACCGTATGGCCAGGAGAAACGGTCTTCTAAACTCTCTGTAACCCTTTCTTTATCTCCTTATAACCCCTATATAAGCCCTATCTCTATAGGTACGGCTTATATACCTGTTATATAGGGGTTATATAGGGCTTATATAGGGGTTATATATCTGAGCCGGCTGAATATCAATAGGTTAAGAGTAGTCATTAATATTTCGATGCTTTTTTATAGCTGGTTAACAATGTATTAAAATATAAGAGAAATTATTATATTAGGAAAGGGTAAAAAATTATTGATGAAAGTTCTTCGGGAGTTATATATTTATTCATCAAATTTCACTGAATAAAATTACTAACATGTTACCTATACTAAATAAGGCTCATGTATTGAAGCATCCCGATTTTGGCATTACAGAGCGTTATTTAAGCTATCCTGAAAAGATCCTGCAGTTTGGGACAGGAGTATTATTGCGCGGGCTGGTAGATTATCTGGTAGATAAAGCCAACAAACAGGGCATCTTCGAGGGAAGGATCGTTATCGTAAAATCCACGGACGGACCAACAACGGATTTCTCTTCCCAGGATAACCTCTATACTACCAGCATCAAAGGTGTAGCCCAGGGAGAACTGGTGAATCAACGGATAATAAATGCTGCTGTTAGTCGTGTTTTGCAATCGAATGCAGAGTGGACTAAAATACTGGAAACTGTTCATCAGCCCGATTTGCAAATTATTATTTCCAATACAACAGAGGTTGGTATTCAATATGTTGCAGAAAAAATAGATAAAGGCGTACCGGTTTCTTACCCTGGTAAATTGCTGGCCATCCTCTATGAGCGTTACACGCATTTCAAAGGGGCGTCGCACAGTGGATTTGTTATTGTACCTACTGAACTGGTAGTCAATAATGGCAGCTTATTGCAGGAAATCGTCTTAAAACTGGCTGCTTATAACGAACTGCCTGAAGCCTTCATCAACTGGATCACTGCCAATAACCAGTTCTGTAACTCGCTGGTAGACCGCATTGTTCCCGGTAAACCCAAAGAATTGGCGGCACTGGAAGAAGAAGCCGGGTATACAGATCAGTTATGGATCAATGCAGAGCCTTACCTGCTATGGGCTATTGAAGGTGATGAAACCATCAGTAACACCTTGTGTTTCTGCGAAGCTGATAACCGTATGCTCATTACACCGGATATCACTCCTTACAGAGAACAGAAACTGCGCATCCTGAATGGAAGTCATACGATATCAGTACCACTGGCTTTCCTGAGAGGGTTAAACACGGTGTATGAAAGTATGAGTAATGAATACATGCGCACGTTTTTCAGAAGCGTGATCACAGAAGAAATCGTACCTACTATAAAAGATAGCTGCCCGCAGGCGCCTGCTTTTGCTGAAGATGTACTGGACCGGTTTGCTAATCCTTACATTGCACATAAACTGATCAGCATTACCTTCCAGGAAAGCTCCAAGATGAATGCCCGGAACGTACGCACCATCGTACGCCATTACGAACGTGAACATACCGTACCATCACATATGGCACTGGGCTTTGCTGCCATGCTGCTTTTTCTGCGCCCTGCAAAGGAAGAGAACGGAGTGTATACCGGTTTACGCGGAACAGAATATTATACCATCACAGATGATAACGCAGCTATTTTTGCTGCCTGCTGGAAGAATAAAAATACAGCAGAAATGGTGAAAGGGATTTGTGCAGATAAACGCTTATGGGAGATAGACCTGAACACTATTCCCGGTTTCAGCGAATCCGTAACAACACATTTGCAGCATATGCTGCAGGATGGATTAGGAACGCATTTAGATTAACGGAACTATAGATTATGAAGCAATTCCTGTGTGCTGATTTTCTGTTACGTACAGAAACAGCAAAACAACTATTCCACGATTATGCTAAAGAGATGCCCATCATTGATTATCATAATCACTTAGCACCTGATGAAATAGCAGCCAACAGACAGTTTGAAAGTCTTAGTGCAATGTGGCTGAAAGGCGACCATTACAAATGGAGAGCCATGCGGGCCAACGGTGTGGATGAAAAATATATTACCGGCGATACCGATGACCTTACCAGATTTAAACACTGGGCGGCGACGGTTCCTTACACCATGCGTAATCCTTTGTATCACTGGACGCACATGGAATTGCTTAATCCTTTTGGTATAAAGCAATTGCTGGATATAGACAGTGCTTCGGCCATCTATAACCAGTGTAATGAGCAGTTGTCCCATTGGAAAACGCAATCGCTGCTGACACATTTTAAAGTACATGCTTTATGCACAACAGATGATCCCTGCGATGCACTGGAACACCATAAAGATATTCAGCAGTCGGCTTTTAATGTAAAGGTATTACCCACTTTTCGCCCCGATAAGGTCCTGGCTGTAGAAGATGTGGCGGCATTCAATACCTACGTGGAAAAGTTAGGCACAGCTGCTGGAATAGAAGCTACTACCTATAGCAAATTACTGGACGCACTACGTAGCAGACATGATTATTTCCATGCTGCAGGTGGCCGTTTATCAGATCATGGCATCAGTACTTTTTACGGTAGTCCGTTTACGGCTGCTTCACTGGAAAAAAGCTATGCTAAGCTGCGTGCGGGACAAACCCTCACAACGGCCGAAGCGGAAGAATTCAAATCGGGCACCCTGCATTTTATCTGCGAGTGGAACCATGAACGCAACTGGGTACAGCAGTTCCATGTAGGGGCTATCCGCAATAACAACAGCCGCTTGTTACAATCCGTAGGGGCGGATGCGGGCGTTGATTCTATCGGCGACTGGCAGGTGGCACAGGCCATGTCTTCATTTTTAGATGGATTGGACAAAAAAGGTAAGCTGGCCAAGACAGTCGTGTATAATTTAAACCCCGCTTATAACGAGGTATTTGCTACTATGGTAGGGAACTTCCAGGATGGTACTGTGCCCGGTAAAATGCAGTTCGGTTCCGGTTGGTGGTTCCTGGACCAGAAAGATGGCATGGAAAAACAACTGAATACCTTAAGCAATATGGGTCTGCTGAGCAGGTTCGTAGGGATGCTCACGGATTCAAGAAGTTTCCTGTCGTTTTCCCGGCATGAATATTTTCGGCGTATTTTGTGTAACCTCATCGGCAATGATGTGGAGAACGGAGAACTGCCGGGAGATATTAAGTGGCTCGGAAAAATGGTGCAGGATATCTGCTACAATAATGCGAAATCATATTTTAAGTTTGAGGATAATGAAGCCCGTTAAAGTTATTTCATTCGGAGAAATCCTGCTTCGGCTGTCGCCGGAGTTCGCACAGCACAGCGCTGCAATATATGTAGGCGGTGCAGAAGCCAATGTAGCCGCTGCACTGGCAAACTGGGGAACCCCCGTTAGTTACATCAGCCGGGTGCCGGAAAACGGTATCGCCCTGCAGGTACTGCAACAGCTGGAAGAGATAGGCGTAGAAACAGACCGTATGCTGAAAGGAGGGGACCGTATCGGCATCTATTACCTGGAACAGGGAAAAGACCTGAAAAACGCAGGAGTAGTGTACGACAGGAAGTATTCTTCCTTCAGTCAGTTGCAACCCGGAACGGTAGACTGGGACAGCCTGCTGGGCGATGCGGAATGGTTCCACTGGAGCGCACTTTCCCCTGCACTGAACGAAGACGCGGCCATCATCTGCAAAGAAGTACTGGAAGCGGCTACCAGAAAAGGACTGACCATCTCCACAGATCTTAATTACCGCAGTAAACTATGGCAATACGGAAAACAACCAGTTGCCGTAATGCCTGAACTGGCGCAGTATTGCGATGTGATCATGGGCAATATCTGGGCCGCTCACCAGATGCTGGGCACCACATTAAACACTGCCGCATTAACCGCAGATACAAAGGATGTATATTTGGAGGAAGCCAGTAAAGTAGCGAAAGAAATAAGAGAGAAATATCCGCGTTGTAAAAAAGTGGCTTTTACATTCCGCTTCTCAAACGCCCCTACACATAATTTATATTACGCTACCTGGCATGATGAAACAGGAGACGCGGTATCAAAACAATATGAAACGGATGCGGTAGTAGACAGGGTAGGAAGCGGAGACTGTTTCATGGCAGGACTGATACATGCGCAACTGGAAGGTATGAATGCTCCGCAAACCATTTCATTTGCCGCAGCCGCTGCCTGGTCCAAGTTATTCCTGAAAGGAGATTTTAATTCAACAGTTAAAGCAGACATTCAAAAATTAATATAGATATGGCACCAGCAACCGCAGAGATCATTGCTGCATTTGAGAAAAGTAAGCTCATACCTGTATTTTATCACGAAGAAGAAGAGGTATGTTATGAAGTGATGAAAGCCTGTTATGAGGCAGGTATCCGTGTCTTTGAATTTACCAACAGGGGAGGTAATGCACGCCGCAATTTTGCTTATATGCGGGATAAGAAACTGGCTGCTATGCCAGACATGTTCCTGGGCATAGGCACCATTAAAAGCGCGGAGGATGCGAAACTGTTTGCGGGTATGGGTGCCGATTTTATCGTAAGCCCTATCACCGACGTATCTGTGGCAGACGCGTGTAAAAAGGAAGAAATCGCCTGGATACCGGGTTGTATGACGCCTTCGGAAATCGCTGTTGCAGAAAAAACAGGGGCCTCATTTGCTAAATTGTTCCCGGGTAATGTACTGGGCCCTGGTTTCGTGACTGCCATCAAGCCCCTTTTTCCCAATATGAAGTTTATGCCAACAGGTGGGGTAGATGCGACTAAAGAAAGTATGCAAACCTGGTTTGATGCAGGTGTTGTATGTGTGGGAATGGGATCCGGATTATTGAAAAAAGACCTGATAGAAAAGAAAGACTGGGCCGGATTGAAAACACAATTATCCAAAGCAGTAGATATTGCAAAAGCTATCAATAAATAAAAGAACGATCAAAATCAGACATTAGAAAGCATTAATAAATGCAAACGTTTGCATTATTGGTTGTAGTGTTGTAAATTGACTGTACTTTATAAATTCCAAAATGAAAGGCATGGATACCACAACAATTGGCAGATATCGTTGGCGCATTTGTGCCCTCCTGTTCTTTGCAACTACTATCAACTATATAGACAGGCAGGTGATCGGGCTCCTGAAGCCTATGTTGGAAAAGGACTTCAACTGGACGGAAGTGGATTATGGCCACATCGTCACCGCATTCTCCGCTTCCTATGCAATAGGTTTATTACTGTTTGGCCGCCTGGTAGATAAGATCGGTACCAAAATGGGGTATATCCTTTCCATTATCGTATGGAGCGTAGCTGCTATGGCACATGCCCTGGCAAAATCTACCATTGGCTTTGGTATGGCCCGCGTATTACTGGGCGTGGGTGAATCCGGCAACTTCCCCGTAGCCATTAAATCAGTAGCTGAATGGTTCCCTAAAAAGGAACGTGCCCTGGCTACCGGTATTTTTAATTCCGGGGCTAATATAGGGGCCGTAGTTGCCCCGATAGTAGTTCCATGGCTGGCAGGTACTTATGGCTGGCAGCAGGCGTTTATATGGACTGGCGTGCTTGGGTTTATATGGCTTATCTTCTGGATCTTCATGTATGAAATCCCTGCCCGGCATAAAATGCTCAGTGCAGGAGAATTTGATTATATCCATAGTGATCATGACGAAGTGAAGGATATCACTGATGAGAAACCCCGTATCGGCTGGATGCAATTATTAGGGATCCGTCAAACCTGGGCATTCGTATTCGGGAAACTGCTTACAGATCCTATCTGGTGGTTCTTCCTTTTCTGGTTACCTTCTTATTTCTCTACTACCTTCCACCTCGATTTTACAAAACCTAATATACAGCTGATCATCATTTATACTGCCAGTACAGTTGGCAGTATCGGTGGGGGATACTTATCCTCCTGGCTGATCAAATCGAAACAATGGCCGGTGTTTAAAGCCCGCAAAGCTTCTATGCTGCTATTTGCGGTGTGCATAGTACCGGTGATATTTGTAAAGCAGACCGGGAATATCTGGGTAGTAGTAGCCATTATCGGTCTGGCTGCCGCTGCTCACCAGGCATGGTCTGCTAATATCTTTACAACAGTATCTGACATGTTCCCCAAGTATGCGGTAAGTTCTGTGGTAGGCATTGGCGGCATGGCAGGTTCTATAGGCGGAAGTTTGTTTCCCCTGGTAGTAGGCTGGTTACTGAATCATTATAAATTATTGGGAAATATCGGCGCAGGTTACAACATTCTATTTATTATCTGCGGTTGCGCGTATCTCATTGCATGGGGTATGATGCACCTGTTTGCACCGAAGATGGAAAGAGTAAGTATCTGAGGAAAGATGACAGAAAAGCTTGTCCAGGGCTTTTCTGTCGATCTTATGTATTAAAGACTTACACCCCGTTTCCACGGAATGAAATCGTCCTGGTTTAAAAGTTCTGCTTTGGTATGTACTTCTCCGTTAGCGGTCCTGATCACAAACTCCATAATCTCTTCCCCCATCTCTTCAATACTTTTTTCTCCGCTGATGATAGTACCTGTATTGATATCGATGATATCAGGCATGCGTTGTGCCAGTTTGGTATTAGTAGCCAGTTTCACTACAGGAGCAATTGGATTGCCGGTAGGTGTGCCTAATCCCGTTGTGAACAGTACGATATTAGCGCCGGAGCCTACTTCTGCAGAGGTGGATTCCACATCATTGCCCGGAGTGCACAGCAGGTTCAATCCTGGTTTCTTCACATATTCCGTATAGTCCAGTACGTCTGTGACAGGCGATATACCACCTTTTTTAGCAGCGCCCGCAGACTTGATCGCATCTGTGATCAGGCCGTCTTTGATATTGCCCGGAGAAGGGTTCATATAAAAACCGGAGCCTACGGATTCTGCCTGGCTTTCATACGCACGCATGATGCGGATGAATTTATCAGAAGTATCTTTTTCCACACAACGGTTAATCAGTTCCTGCTCTACACCGCAGAGTTCAGGGAATTCTGATAAGATAGAGGTACCTCCCAGCGCCACCAGCAGGTCGGAAGTATGACCAACGGCCGGGTTGGCTGAAATGCCGGAGAAGCCGTCGGAACCACCGCATTCCAGTCCGATGACCAGTTTGGATAAAGGAGCAGGCCGACGGGTAATTTTATCTGCTTCTATCAGGGCCAGGAAAGTTTCTTTGATGGCATCAGACAGCATGGCGTATTCAGAAGCGCTCTTCTGCTGTTCGAATACCAGTAAAGGTTTGTTGAATGCAGGATTCAGTTTTTGGAGGGATGCCTGCAGGATAGACACCTGCGCATGCTGGCAACCCAGGCTGAGGATAGTTGCGCCTGCCACGTTAGGATGATGGATATAACCTGCCAGCAGGGCGCAAAGCGCCTCTGCATCCTGGCGGGTACCACCACAGCCACCTTCATGTGTAAGGAATTTGATACCATCTATATTGGAGAATACTGTGTTGCGCTTGCCGGCTGCCGCCCTTGCTTCTGCTTTATATTCCTTAATAGCAGCTACATTGCCTTCTTTATATAAGGAAACAAGGTCCTGCACCTGTTCGTTGTAAACTTCAGTAGGAGCAAAGCCCAGCCCTTTTTCAAAAGCGGTCTTTATCACGCCCACGTTGCGGTTCTCGCAGAATACCAGTGGAATGACCAGCCAGTAATTACGTGTACCTACCTGTCCGTCTTTACGATGGAAGCCATTAAAGGTGCGTGTTTTCCATTTGCTCACATCGGGTTTATGCCATTCTATATTGCCTTCTTTTTCGTGGAAAGCATTTGCATCATGTCTGATATTGGATGTAGTGATCACTTCTCCTTTCTGAACAGGCTCATTGGCTTTACCTACCAGTACACCGTACATGATGATAGGGTCACCGGCCTGTACACCGGAGATCATAAATTTATGTTTGGCAGGAACATTTTTCAGCAGTTTGATCGTGGAACCATTAAACCCGATTTCAGTGCCGCTTTGCAGATCCTGCAAGGCTACCAGAACATTGTCGTCGGGATGTATTTGTAGAAACGTATTCATGGTAGCTAAAGTATGAAATAAGACAACCCCCTGTTAATACTAAAATCTTAATCCATGATGAGATTTTGACTTCACTTCTCTGCTAAATCCGTTTAGCGGAAAATTTAACATTAAAGTGGGAGGGTATCCTATACTGTCTTAGGTTTTCACGCTTGCCGTATTTATAATGCAAACGTTTGCAATTTTCGGCATTATATTCTATCTTTCCATCCCGTTATGAAGGATGCCCTGATACAGCATCACTCCCGGAATGATTATCATTTCTAAAATTAATATGTCGAGATTATGACCGCAGAAACGAGGTATGCCTCCAGCCCGGCCGCTGTACAGCGCTGGAATACAGAAGAAACAAGGAATGAACTCTTAATAGACAAACTGTTTGAGAAGGATGATGTAAGACTGGTATACAGTCATTACGACCGCTTCATTACCGGTGGTATCATGCCCGTGGCTGGTACTGTAAAGCTGGAAGCGCCGGACCAGTTAAAGGCAGTATATTTCCTGGAAAGGCGTGAACTGGGCATCATTAACGTGGGTGGTACAGGCACGGTGACCGTAGACGGCGCAGCATTTGAGATAGGCTATAAAGAAGCATTGTATGTAGGAAGAGGTAAACAGGAAGTGCTGTTCAGCAGTAAAGATGCGATTTCGCCTGCTAAGTTTTATCTGAACTCAACGCCTGCGCATAAAGAATTTCCTACCCGCCATGTTACCCGCAAAGACGCGGAGGTCGTTACTTTAGGCGCCCTGGAAACATCCAATCACCGTACCATCAATAAGCTGATAGTAAGTACCGTGCTGCCTACCTGCCAGTTACAGATGGGAATGACAGAACTCAAAACAGGCAGTGTATGGAACACCATGCCTGCCCATACGCACGACAGGCGTATGGAGGTATACTTCTATTTTGAAGTACCACAGGGGCAGTCTGTCTGTCATTTCTGGGGACAGCCACAGGAAACAAGACATATCTGGATGCAGAACGAACAGGCCGTTATTTCTCCGCCATGGTCTGTACACTCAGGTGCCGGTACCAGCAATTATACTTTTATATGGGGAATGGCCGGTGAGAACCTGGACTATGGAGATATGGACGTATGTGCAATTCCTGACCTGCGATAAACTCATCAATCATGGTATTACAATCATTTGACCTTACAGGAAAAACAGCACTGGTAACAGGTTGTAAAAGAGGTATCGGCTTTGGGATGGCATTGGCGCTGGCAGAAGCAGGTGCCGATATCATCGGTGTTTCTGCTACATTGGAAAAGGAAGGCAGTGAGATAGAAAAGGCGGTAACAGCGCTGGGCAGACAATTTCATGCCTACCAGGCCGACTTTGGCGACCGTACCGTTTTATATAATTTTATCAGGGAAGTAACGGGCCAGTTCCCTGTTATAGATATACTGGTGAACAATGCAGGTACTATTCTCAGAAAGCCTGCAGCTGAACATCCTGATGAATACTGGGACGAAGTATTGGATATTAATCTGAATAGTCCTTTTATACTTACCCGTGAAATAGGTAAACAGATGCTTTCTCATGGTAGCGGAAAGATTATCTTTACGGCATCGTTACTTACATTCCAGGGGGGGATTAATGTACCTGGTTATGCCGCAAGCAAAGGAGCAGTAGGTTCACTGGTGAAAGCATTTGCCAATGAATGGGCGGGCAAAGGCATCAATGTAAATGCCATTGCGCCCGGATATATTGCCACGGATAACACAGCCGCATTACGTGCAGATGAAAAAAGAAGCACTGCTATACTGGACCGCATACCGGCTGGACGCTGGGGTAATCCGGACGATTTTAAAGGTCCGGCCGTATTCCTGGCATCCAAAGCATCGGATTATGTGCATGGTACCATCTTAACAGTAGACGGGGGATGGATGGGACGATAAAATTCCACCTGAATACTGATATATGAGCAAAAGAACAGAAAAGACAATTGTCGACATTGCGGAAGAGTTAAATCTCTCCGTTTCTACCGTTTCACGGGCATTGAATGATCATCCCAACATTAGTGCAAAGACAAAAGAAAAGGTAAAGAAGATGGCCCGTAAAATGGGCTATCGTCCAAATACCATGGCTGCCGGTTTGCGCAATAATAAAAGCAAGACCATTGGTCTGGTAGTACCACGTATCTCTATGTTCTTCCCTGCTACTATCAGCACGGTTATCCAGAACAAATTGCAGGAACACGGGTATAACCTGCTGATCTGTCAATCCAATGATTCTTACGAACAGGAAATAGCGCTGACGGATACACTGTATTCCGCACGTGTGGATGCGCTGGCAGTGTCTACTACTTTATATACTACCGACTTCTCTCATTTTGATGTATTCAATGAGAACAATATCCCCCTGGTATTTTTCGACAGGGTCCCGAAGGATTATAACGTGAGAGTGATCAAGGGAGATGATTACCTGGGAGGGCTTACTGTTACCAGGCATCTGATAGAAAGAGGCTGTAAAGACATTGTACATATTTCAGGTCCGCTTACCTGTAACCTCTACATAGAAAGAGTGGCAGGGTATAAAAGCGCCTTGCAGCAACATAAGATACCCTTTAAGAAATCGCGTGTCTTTTATCATGAACTAACCCGCGAAAATGCCTTGCAGACCTGTGAGAAAATATTCGCACAGCAGCCATACCCGGATGGTATTTTCGCTGCCAACGATACCACTGCCATTACTATCCTGGAATATTGCAGGAAAATAAAACTGCGTGTACCGGAGGATATTAAAATAGCGGGTTATTCCAACGACCCGCGTACGGAGATCATTACGCCTTCTGTTACTTCTGTTGACCAGTGCCCTGCACTGATGGGAGAAAAGGTAGCAGCGGCCCTGCTGGAATTGTTACAGCAATCCAAGCCTGTGCAGCAGAAGTATAAGGAAGAGATTATTCCCATTGAATTAATTGCCCGCGCTTCTACGGAAGGTCCTGTAGTGAAAGCCCGCGGAAAGAAAAAGTGATAATTTAAAAAATACACGGATGAAAAAACTCAGTTTCACATTACTTGTGTTGCTTTTTGTAATGCAGGTAATTGCCCAGACCCCTGCGCGCAAAAAACAGATGATAGCCCTGGCAGATAAGACACTTGATTTTGCTGCCAGTCAGTATAAGTTAATGATGCAACATTTACCCGATACCGTGTTACCGCGCTCTACCAATAACCTTACAGGTAAGCTGGTAACAGCGAAGTCTGATTGGTGGACGGCAGGTTTTTATCCCGGTACTTTATGGTATTTATATGAATATACTAAAGACAATAGTTTAAAGCAGGAGGCTATTAAACGCGATTCACTTATAGAGAAAGAAAAGAATAACAGGCATACGCATGACCTTGGCTTTATGATGTATTGCAGTTTTGGCAACGGATATCGTCTCACTAAAAATCCTGCATATAAAGAAGTGCTATTAACCAGTGCGCGGTCTCTTTCCACCCGTTTTAACCCTAAAGTAGGCTGTATCAAATCATGGGACCATGGTGATTGGGAATATCCGGTGATCATCGATAATATGATGAACCTGGAACTGCTTACCTGGGCCAGCAGGGTTACACACGATACCTCTTTTGCACATATTGCACGTACACATGCGAACACGACTATGCTGCATCATTTCCGGGATGATTATAGTTCTTACCATGTGGTAGCATACGATTCTACTACCGGTGCAGTGCTGAAGAGGCAAACACATCAGGGAGCCGCGGATAGTTCTGCATGGGCAAGAGGACAGGCATGGGGATTATATGGTTATACCATGATGTACCGCGAAACGAAAGACAAGAGATATCTTGATCAGGCACAGCATATTGCTGATTTTATATTGGGAAATCCAAGGATGCCTAAAGATCTGATCCCTATCTGGGATTATGATGCACCGAAAGATCCTGTTTATGCAACAATGAACGTTGATTCGCCCGATCCGACACCAAGAGATGCTTCTGCAGGAGCTGTAGCTGCTTCTGCTTTACTGGAGTTAAGCCGTTATACAAAGGGTGAGGCGGCTAGCCGTTACTGGAACGCGGGAGAGAAGATGATAGAGAGTTTATGCAGCCCTGCTTATCTGGCCAAACCGGGAGAGAATAATGATTTTATCCTGATGCATAGCGTAGGTTCTTTACCTCATAAGTCGGAAGTGGATGTGCCACTTACTTATGCAGATTATTATTTTGTAGAAGCATTGTTACGATATAAACAATGGGCTAAATAATGCAGAGACGTAATTTTATAAAAGCTATTCCACTGGTAGGTATGGCCGGTGTGGTAAGAACAAACGAAAGTGTTTTTGCAACAGATCAGGTGAAGGACGCTCCGGTAAATAAAGACACGGATCCTGTAAATACCGACAGAGCCTATTGGGCATCGTTATTAAACCGCATTGCAACACCTGTTTTACTGCACCTCAGCAGGGGACAGTTAAAACAGGTAATGCCGCTGGTAACAGCGCCGGGGTACAACAAACCGGTTGAAAAGGTCACTTATTTAGAGGCCTTTGGCCGTACGATGGCAGGTATTGCGCCCTGGTTAGAACTAGGTGCTGATAATACCCTGGAAGGCAATATGAGGATTACCCTGACAAAATATGCACTGGAAGCTACCGCGCAGGCAATAAACCCGGATGGGCCCGATTACATGAATTTTACGGGTAAATATGACGGGCAGCCATTAGTAGATGGCGCTTTCCTGGCGCATGCCTTTATCCGGGCCCCAAAGCAGTTATGGGCGCCGCTGCCGGTTACTGTAAAACAACAGGTAATCAGCAGTTTTAAAAGTCTGCGCAGCATTACCCCTGGTTATAGCAACTGGTTGTTATTCTCTGCTATTATAGAGGCTGCTTTATTATTATTCGGGGAGGAATGGGATACCATGCGTGTAGACTATGCCGTCAGGAAACATACAGAATGGTATAAAGGAGATGGGATGTATGGAGACGGACCGGATTTCCATTTCGATTATTACAATGCTTTCGTTATCCATCCTATGTTAACTGATATACTGAAAGTATTATCAGACAAAGGGAAAACCGATAAAAAGGAATATGAAACTGCTATTACAAGAATGCAGCGCTATGGTGTTATCCAGGAAAGACTGATTTCTCCTGAGGGAACATTTCCGGTAGTAGGAAGGTCGATGGTATACAGGAATGCAGCTTTTCAGCCGCTGGTACAGCTGGCATTGCATGAGCAGTTACCTGCAGTATTGTCCCCCGCACAGGTACGTTGTGCCTTAACAGCAGTGATGAAGAACATCTTTGAAACAAAAGGGACCTTTGATGACAAAGGCTGGCTGCAGCTGGGTTTTTGTGGTTATCAGCCGGAGATCGCAGATGTATATACAGCAACCGGTAGTTTATATCTGTGTACTACCGGGTTTCTGGCCCTTGGGTTACCTCCGGAACATGCTTTCTGGGCGGGAAAGCCGGAGGAATGGACAGCTCAGAGAGCATGGAAAGGAAAGACCGTCTTTAAAGACCACGCATTGTAATGAATCAATGCTATTTATCATCAATTTTATTCAGTTAAGCTCCTATCGGAGCCAAATTTGTGTTGTTACCAACAGCATACTTAACTAAACAACATTGTAGTTATTATCAATCAGTATTGATATCGATCAAACCATATCTGATCCCGAAAATTACCAGTCCTACTCTTGTTTTTACTTTCAGTTTATCGCAAAGACTGCTTTTGTAATCATCAATGGTACGCGGGCTTACAAACATCTTCTGTGCGATCTCTTTATAGGATAATTCGGTACAGAGATACTGTAAAAATGTTTTCTCTTTAGGCGTCAGCTCTATCTTCTCATTTAATGATAAAACGTCCTTCTGCAAGCCGGAAATCACTTTACCGGAGATGTAATCAGGTAAATAGAAGTCTTTTTTGATAATGGAATCAAATGCTTCCTGCAAATCGTCCGGTTCCACATTTTTCATGATATAGCCTTTAGCGCCGGACTTCAGCATCTTGATGATCACGGATTCATCGTTCAGCATAGACAGTGCCAGTACTTTAATCTGGGGGAAGTGGTTATTGATCCAGGTAGCAGTTTCGTACCCGTTCATACCTGGCATATTCACGTCCAGGATAAGAATATCCGGTAACTGCATTTCGCGGTTATTAATGATCTTAACTACTTCTTCACCGTTACTGGCTTCGAATAAAATGAAGTAATCCTGGAAGGTATTAATAAGCCTGCTGAGGGCTTTTCTAACCAGCACGTGATCGTCGGCAATGGCCACACTATATTTCGATTTCCTCGTTATGCTCATGGAATGACTGTTTGTTTACTGGGATAGTGATCCTGATAGCGGTACCGCTATTTTTTACACTATGGATATGGAAAGTGCCACCTATCAGGGAGGCCCTTTTACGAATGTTTCTTAGTCCTAAACCTTTTTGATTTTCCTGTTCTGCAAATAAGGCTTCAGGATCGAACCCAATGCCATTATCTGTTATTTCCAGTACGATGATGTCGGCATTATGGGACAGGCTAACCTCTACTTTGCTTGCGCGGGCATGTTTAACAATGTTGTTCAGCATTTCCTGTACAATACGAAATAGGATGATCTCTGTCTGATGGTCAAGCAGGTTCCGGATATCAACAAAATTAACAGAAGTTTCGTATAAATTGGTCCTTTTCAGTCGTTCGAGTTCGAATTCGATCGAATTGGCCAATCCAACTTCCGTAACGCGGTCGGTATGCAGACTGCGGGACAGATCTCTTAATTCAGCAATGGCCTTTTGCAAAGCCTTCCTGCTTTCCTCAATGTATTCCTGTGCTTCGCTGTTATTTTCCACCGGTACTGTTAACAGTGACAATGCTACAAAGGTGAGCGACTGCCCGATGTTATCATGAATTTCCTGAGAAAGATGTCCAAACACGTTTTCCTGTATCTCGAGCTGGGACTTCAGTAGTTCCTGTTCGTACCTTTCTTTCATCAGGTGTAATTCCTGGGTTTGTGCCTGTCTGCTTTTCTGATTGAGTATCAACATAATTACGATGAACCCTACCAATAAAACAAGCAGGAAGATGGATGTGAAAATAACTATGAAGACTTCCTGAAAATTAGATTGCATACAAACGAAATGCTGAACAATAAATATAGAATAATATTCATCACAACATTAATGGGATAAATAATCTTATAAACATAGAAAGGCATGTTGGCAATAACATTCAAAATCCCGTTTATTGGCAGGCTACAGGTATTATAAAATAGTATGCCCGTTGATATCCAGAATGTTGGATCATGCAAAAGGCTTTGAGGGCCGGGATATTTAATACGTTCATAGAAGTAAGAAATACTGGCCATTACTACTAATGTGCAGCCACATATAAGCGAATAGGTATTGAAAGTATGTAATCCCTGAACGAATATTACATTGATCAGTGCAAAAATAGGGTATATAACGGCCACCCAGGTAAGGATAGACATTACCTTCCTGTTTTGCAGGAAAGACCTCATCAGATATATAAGATAGGTAAAGTTGATGATGGCATAAAAGTTATAGAATATCAGATTGTTTTTCAGGTGCAGGCTATACCACCATCCGATCACCTCTGTGGTAATCGTCAGTAATATATATAGGATGAAAGAGTTAAAGTAATGAGGCCGCTGGTTTTTTACCCTGGAAAACAAGGCTATGATGAAGCAAAGTATATAAATGACCACATGTATAGGAAATCTGTACAGTGAGTGGTGAGTTAATGTAAGGACATGCAGGCTTACACAGGGCGACAGATATTGGAAACAACTATTTAACACTGACACAAAGGATATTTATAGTGGACGGTAAATTAAGAAAACTAGGGGTTAAATAATTTTGTTTAAAAAGAAACTGCCGGATAAGTATCCGGCAGTATAAGATGACATTTATATAAATGGGGAAACGCTTAAATATTGATGGCTTGTTTTTCTGTAGTTTTTAATCCCAGTTTTTTTACCTCTGCATCGCCTACACACGCAGGAGGGCAGGGTAATCCAAAATTGAAGGCCACGATCTCAGCTCCCTTTGGTGTGGAAATATACAGATCTTTATTTTCGGTTTTACCGGTTTCGCTGGTCTTCTGCTGTGTAGCAACAAAAACGATGGTTTGTCTGTCTTCCAGCAGTATGTTCTCAGGGAAAGAAGAAGGGTACACACCAAAGTAAACTCTTATACCATCTGCTCCGGCAGTTTCAGCCGTTTCTATGTATTGCTTCAGTTCTTCCAGGCTATACCATACGCTCAGGGAATCCATTTTGCCCAGACGTTCTGAATTGGCTTTCCATCTGTTTTCTTTATAGTTGTCGCGCAGCATTGTAACATGCTTATCGTTTACAAACTGACCGGCTTTCATTGTTTTAATGGCAGACATAAGATATTAATTTAGGTTTTTAGATCTCATTAACAATCTAAAACTACATTTAATGTAAGGACATAAATCACCCTAAGTTATTAATAATCATAACATTACAAACATGATAAATTCATAATTACTAGCTAATCAGTTCATATATAATTTTCTTTAATCTAAAATCCGGCTTTTCCTGAAGAATATTCGTGTAAATATGAATAATTTTTTGCGTAAATAACGGTAGTATTTTACCGTATATTATCGGTAGAAATTAAATTTTGGCGAAGGATATCCTTTTTTCTGACAAGCCTGGGCGGAATAATGATACCCGCACGTGTATTTTATAATGACCGACTAAAATCTACCGTGAAACAACGGAGTTATATATACCGTGATTCACGCAGTTTGTTGTCACGTACAGCTACATTTCCTCTTGATTTATTGCCGGTTTTTTCCACCTGCTTACCTGTGATCTGAGGATTAATTATCAATTATTTACATGCTGAAATGATGCTATTACCATGAGGCACAGTGGTTTTGGCTTTTTTAACCCAAATCAGATGTTGTAACTTACATATTGCCGTTTACGTTTGTCCCGTCCGTTTACTTTTCTCACCGCACTACAGCAACTTTATTTTTAATAATATTGATGCAGGCAATAAGCCTGAATGCTGATTTAAAATATTGTACCCTTTGAAAACCCTATAATTGTATTGTCCCCCCCAAAGTACCATAACTGGCCTGCTTTTTAGCAGGCCTTTTCTTTTGCTATATACTTGCGGCAATGAGGTAATCTTTCAGTGCAGGAACATCGTAAAAAAAGCGGAAAGAGATAACAGTGTTAATGGAACTTTCGTATACAGGACTGAAGAGAGAAACCTCTGTTTCGCCGTCTGTTACCCATATGTTTTGAGTACCAGCCAGCTTTCCTGCAACGGTGGACTTATTGACTGCAGGCTCTCCGTAAAGCTGACTGAGCCTGCCGGCAAGGTGTTTATTCACTTCCCTGGGATAAAGGAAAATACGATTGATAAAGCCGTTTTCATTCGTTGATGCAAAGAGATAACGCAGCTCTAAACCTTTATCCCTGCTCTCTATTGTGCATTTCAGATCTCCGTCGAATACATGGTAAAGGGAAGTGGCGGGGAAGACGTCGAAGGTATGCCTACCCATGAAATCATCAAAAGGTAACATGCCGTATAGTTGTTCCGGTCTTTTGCCTAGCTGTATATCACCAATGCCCAGATGGTTAAACCTGAAACTGTGCTGTTGCGGTGCGGGTTTCATATATGCAGGTTAGTATATATAAATGTACACATAAAACTCAGAAGGTCAGCAACAAATGGAATGACCATTCACTGCTGACCTTCTGCGCAACTTTATATTTTCTTATTTTTTGGGCCTGGCTCCCATATAGAAAACCAGCTTTCCGCCATTCATGATGTCTGCGTGTGTGATGGAATTGGTAGTTACAGGCTGGCCATTCAGCGTTACTTTCTGTACATATACGTTTTTGTCACTTTGCCCGGGAGCTTCTATGGTAAAAGTTTTACCGTTCTCCAGTGTTAAAGTCGCTTCTTTTACAGCAGGGCTGCCCAGGATGTACTGATCGGACCCGGGACAAACAGGATAGAAGCCCAGGGAAGTGAAGATATACCAGGCACTCATCTGGCCGCAATCGTCGTTACCACCTAATCCATCTGAGGAGGGACGGTACATCTTTTTCAGGATCATACGCACTCTTTCCTGTGTCTTCCAGGGTTCGCCGGTCCAGTTGTACAGGTAAGCTGCATGATGAGAGGGCTCATTCCCGTGTACATAGTTACCGATGATACCATCGCGGGTAATGTCTTCCGTTTCTGCAAAGAATTCGTCCGGCAGGTGCATGGTAAACAGGGAGTCCAGGTGTTTGGAGAAGCTCTTTTTACCGCCGCGCAGTGCTATCATCTCTGCAGGGTACTGTGGTACGTACAGGCTGTAGTTCCATGCATTGCCCTCAATGAAGCCCTGGTTGTCTGTTTTCAGCGGATCGAATTCCTTACGGAAAGCACCGTTATCCAGTCGGGGACGCATATATCCGCTGGTTGCATCATATACGTTACTGTAGTTCTTTGAACGTTTGATGAACTCATCGTAAATATCCTGCCTGTTCAGCTTCTTCGCCATCTGTGCGATACACCAGTCGTCATAAGCGTATTCCAGTGTTTTGGAAACGGATGCACCGCTTTTGTCTTCCGGCACATACCCTTTGTCTATATAATAACCGAGTCCATCATAACTACGGTGACGGGCAGTGGTTACACAGGCTTCCAGTGCTTTATTGGCATCAAACGGAGCATTGCCTTTCACTACTGCATCTGCAATGACAGATACGCTGTGATAGCCGATCATACACCAGTTCTCATTAGCATAATGCGCCCATACCGGCAGCATATGCTGTACGCTCTGATCGTAATGTGCCACCATTGATTGTATCATATCTGCATTACGCTTAGGCTGTATGATATTGAACAGCGGATGTAATGCACGATAGGTATCCCAGAGGGAGAAAGTAGTATAGTTAGTGAAGCCTTCTGCCATATGGTTGTTCTGGTCCAGGCCACGGTAGCCACCGTCTACGTCCATGTAGGTAGTAGGACTGATAAATGCGTGATACATGGCAGTGTAGAAATTTACCATTTCATCTTCGCTGTTCAGCTGCGCATTGATCTTATGCAGTTCTTTGTTCCATTGTGCCTGGCCATCAGCTTTCACTTTTTCGAAATCCCATCCGGGTATTTCACTACGCAGGTTTTTCAATGCGCCTTCTGTACTTACAGGAGACAGTGCAAATTTGATCTTGATCTTTTCACCTGCCGTGGCTTTAAAATCGAACCAGGCGCGGACCTGGCGGCCAGCCATTTCCGGGAAGTTGTGGTTGATATCAAACTTGCGCCAGAAGCCCCTGTATACATCGTTGGCATAGGTCTGATGACCATACTGGTAGAATGGTTTTGAAAAAGACATTGCGAAGTATTCCACGCGCGTACGTGCCCAGCCGTTAGTCTGGCGATAACCGGTGATCAGCGTATCGTTTTCTACTCTTACGAATGTCCACACATCTTTGTTGCCGTAGTTGTAGATACCTGCCATCAGGTCCAGCACAATATGCGCCTGGTCTGTAGCCTCTGCAAATGTATATTGATGGAAACCTACACGGTTGCTGGCCGTTAACTCAGCAGTGATATTGTACTTATCAAGTTTTACTTTGTAATAATCTGCTTCTGCCACTTCGTTATCATGGGAGAAAGTAGAGCGGTAACCGCTTTCAGGATGAGTAGCAGTACCAGGGTTTAACAGCAGTTTACCAGTGGTAGGCATGATCAGGAAATCTCCCAGATCAGAGTGTCCCGTACCACTTAAGTGGGTATGACTGAAGCCGGTGATAGTTTTGTCTGCATACTGATAACCTGCGCAGTATTTGTATACGTCCGGGTTATAATGCCCATTCTCTTCATAGGGAATGGTATCTGTTTCAGGACTCAGTTGCACCATGCCGAAAGGAACGGTAGCACCAGGATAGGTATGTCCCATTTTTTCTGTACCGATGATAGGCTTTACATATGGCAGCAGGTTTTTGTCCTGTGCATGTAAGGGTTGTTGTGCATATAATGCGATACAGGTAAAAAGTGAAAGGTGGTAAGTGAAACGTACACCCATTGTCTAAAGTTATTTTAAGCGTTCGGATTTTGTGACGGTCAAAAATAAACGAAATTTAATGAGATATAGCCCCTATATGGCTTCCAGTGTCACCGTTGGGTAAAAGAGTTTAAATGGACTTTAAAGTTGCAGGTAAGGCTGCAGAAAATGCGCCAGTTTGTTATAGCCTGTTTCGTTGGGATGCAATCCGTCTGTAAACAGGGAAGCATCTATGGTAGCATCAGGTTTTAACAATACCGTTCCGGGGTTAATGAACTGCACCTGTTCTTCTCCTGCCATCTGCATAATACCCTGGTTAATACTCACTATTCTTTTCTCCATGTTCAGGCGTGGCAGTATTCCACTGAGTAGTATGCCGGCTTTTGGCTGGCGCTGACGGATAGCTTTTACTAATGCTCTTAATCCTGTGATAATCTCTTCATCCGTATTCATATCCAGGTTATTGGTGCCGATGGCGATATACACTTTATTCGCATTATAGCCGTCCAGCTCATCATGATATACACGCCATAGCACGTTCTCTACCCTGTCCCATCCAAAACCGAAGTTCCTGGCACCTACCGGGTCCATTACTTCTTTCCATGAATCAGCGCCTCTTGCGAGAGGGGCTGCGGGTAAGCCTCCCCAGAAGTGAGTGATAGAGTTGCCTATCAGTACTGTTTTAGGTGCTTTGGCCGCATTCATCGTTAAAAGCTCATTGTGACGTGCGTCCCAGTCATAATGGTGCAATTCGCGGTACTGGCGGCAGGGGATAGTGGTGTTGATATTGCCGGTGGGTTCATGTAAGATATTACGCAGGCTGGTTTCATACGCTTTTGCGTATTCCAGCATACCGGCATCACCCGGATGAACACCATCTACAGTAGCGGACAGGTCGAAGTTGATCTGTGATGCATTCAAAATGTAGACTTCCTTAGTGCCTTCTGATTGCAGCTTTTCATAAGCATCCTGCAGTGCTTTGTTGGCGATAGCATGATTCGCATTGCCGTTGAGTGATTGCAGGGAGGCCGCAGAATGAGCTACAAGCAGGATAGGTGCCGTTCTTTTCTTACGAAGGGTATGGACCGCTGTGATAACGCGTTCCTGTATTTCAGCAGGCGGCAGTTCGCTGATATTGGGCAGGCAATCCAGTACATATACTTTCGCATCAATTTCAGACACAAGTGCTGTTACCGGAGGTTCCAGTTTACCATTGCCTGAGAACCCCAGGTTGATCACCTGTCTGTCCATTTGCCTGTCGAGCAGGGTAGTCCAGGCAAGGCCGGGGCGGGAAGCGCAGCCTCCCTGTGCAATGGAAGTCCCATATACCACGATAGGTTTCTCTTTGCGTGTTGGCAGGGGAACTACCGCTGTATTGCCAGGAACGCCTATTTCCATCCACTTTACATTGTTGTATAGCGGCAGGTAAAGCCGGTATTCCCTGGCTTCATCGCTGAGGCCGGAGAATTTATAGGTGATCGTATCTCCGAAGGTATACCTGCCGGAAGCCCATTTCCAGGCCCCGTTAGCATCTATGGCATACAGGTCCACTCCGCTGACGCCGGTAGCCGGCATATGGGACATTTCGAATTTGCCGGATACGGTGTACCGTACAATGATCTCTCTGGCAGGTGTTCTGAAACGGATAGACAGTCCTGCGGTCTGGTGAGAGATGTTCCATACGTTTGTTTGTACGGTTTTCTCTGCCCGTGCCGGCAGGCGGTCGTATGGCAGGCCCACTTCTTTGGGCCATGCCTGGCCTTCAATAGCCGGGAAGCTGTTGGTGGCAGGGTTCCACCAGGAATATTCCTGTGCCTTTACAACAAGGCTTAATAATGTGGTACTAACTACAATTGCTGCTGTTCTGATATTAAAAATTGCCATACGATTTGTGCTGTATTTTAATTACTACTAAAAATATTGCTTTCTTATTGATTATTATATAGTGTTTTTCGTGAAAAAACGCTGTTTTTTCAATATTTTGGCAGTAAATTCAGTGAACAGTGAATAAACCGATTGTAGTTATAAAATTTGGAACGGCATCTATTACACATGAAAATGGTGAGCTGGATGAAACGATACTGGCATCTATAGCCAGGCAGGCAGCGGATTTGCAGCAGGAGTACAATATTGTACTGGTGTCTTCAGGAGCGGTAGCCGCCGGTAAGAAATACCTGAAACACTATAATGGCTCTATCAGCGAGCGTAAAGCCGCAGCAGCCATTGGTAACCCCTTGCTGCTGAGTAAATATGCACGGTATTTTGCACCTTACGATATCGCTATTGCACAAAGTTTGTGCGAGCGCAGGCATTTCAGCAACCGCGCACAGTTCCTCCAGTTAAAGAAAACATATGAAGAGTTGTGGGAGAGCGGCGTAATTCCGGTGGCCAATGAAAATGACGTAGTCAGTGACCTGGAGTTGAAATTCTCGGATAACGACGAACTGGCTACCCTGATCGCAGTAGGTTTTGGTGCTTCCATATTGCTGTTCAGCACTTCTGTAGGTGGGGTATTGGATAAAGAAGGTAAGGTAGTACCGTTGATAGAACAGATAGATGAAAGCATATTATCGCTGGCAGATACAAAGAAGTCAAGTCTTGGGTTAGGCGGGATGGTTTCCAAACTCACCTTTGCCCGTCTGGCTACCCGCATGGGCATTAAAGTAGTGATCTTTGGTATTCATACACCCGATGGTATTATCAACGCGATAGAAGAGAAAACGGGTACCCTGTGTTTACCGCAGGAGTGCAGTATGCCTGCCCGTAAAAAATGGCTGGCCAGTGGCAGCCTTGTAACCGGCCGGGTACTGGTAGATGAAGGTGCCCTTACTGCCCTGCAGAAAAGGCGTAGCTTACTGGCAGTAGGTGTATTGACCGTATTAGAGAAATTTGAATGCGGAGAGGTGTTTGAAATAGTAGATGAAGAGCATAACGTAATTGCCGTGGCACGCGCAAAAGTATCTTCGGATATTTTAACAGAAGATGGGAAGGTGCAGAATTTAGAGATTGCACATGCGGATGATATTGTATTGTTATAGTAAGAAAAAAAGAACATGGAATCTATACAGGGTTTATTGGAGCAGGCACAGGCAGCCACCCGTTCAGTAAAGGGATTGCCTGATCAGCAGAAGCAGCAGTTGTTGCAACGGCTGGCCGTGCATGTAGTGGAGAATACGGCTGCTATTGTGGCAGAGAATAAAAAGGACGTTGAGAAAATGTCTGCACAGGACCCGAAAATGGACCGACTGGTGCTGAATGAAGCACGTATTAAACAACTGGCAGATAGCCTGAATGAAATAGCGTTGTTACCCGATCCTGCTAACCAGATCATGCTGGAAAGAACGCTGGATAACGGGTTGCATGTGCAGAAACGCACTGTTCCGCTGGGAGTAGTAGGGGTGATTTATGAATCAAGACCAAACGTTACTTTAGATGTAGCAGCGTTATGTATCCGCTCTGGTAATGTATGTGTATTGCGTGGAGGATCAGATGCCTTTTTTACCAATACCATACTGGTAAGCCTGATACAGGATGTATTAAAGGAGTTTGAGGTAGATATAAACGCCGTACAGTTATTACCGGTAGACCGTGCGCTGATAGGAGATATGCTTACTGCGGTGAAATACATTGATATCATTATTCCCCGGGGATCACAGCAACTGATAGAATATGTACGTGCTAATTCCCGTGTGCCGGTAATCGAAACGGGGGCCGGCGTGTGTCATACTTACGTGGAGAAAACGGCAGATCTGAATAAGGCCAGTGCGATTGTTACCAATGCAAAAGTGTCCCGTCCTTCTGTATGTAATTCGCTGGATACGGTGTTGGTGGACAAAGAAGTAGCTGCAGCGTTGTTATCCTTATTAGCACCTTCCCTGAAGGCGTATGATGTGGAGATTTTTGCGGATGAGATAGCCTATGAGATCCTTCAGCAATTAAATTATCCTTTGCTGAAACATGCAACTCCTGAAGATTTCGGTCGTGAGTTTTTAGATTTCAAATGTTCTGTGAAAGTAGTGTCTGGTGCTGATGAGGCTTTGCAGCATATACAGGAATATTCTTCCAAACATTCTGAGGCGATCGTATCTGCGGATACCGCTATCAGTGAGCGGTTTTTGAATGAAGTGGATGCGGCTGCCGTATATATCAATGCCTCTACCCGTTTTACGGATGGCGGGGTGTTTGGACTAGGTGCGGAGATTGGTATCTCTACACAGAAGTTACATGCACGCGGACCGTTTGCATTAGAAAAACTGGTAACAGAAAAATGGTTTATAAGAGGAGATGGGCAGGTAAGGAATTAGTTCCCTGCCAGCTCAGATTTCCTCCATACCGCTACCTTACTGCCAGCCGGCGGATGTAGTCTGGGTCCGTATTTCAGTTTGAATATAATGCCAGATGTTGTACAGCATAAATACACTGCATCTGACTGTTTAGTTCCCCGATGTAGCTGTAGAATATGGGCAGGATTTGTTTTTCAATTTAACTTCACCTGATATTCACGTCAGATAAGGTACTGTTTATGCTGTATAACATCTGGCGCGAAGATTAAACAGAGGTGCTTCCTCAGCCTGTATGTAGTTTTAGTTTTTTTGCGTTTTTGTATTTACATTTAAGGGAGAATGTGCGTTTTTCTGCAGTTTAATAACTGTACAACCAAATAGCAAGTATGTCACCAATCCTCCTGTTTTCTATTGTTATCATTTATTTTGCTGTATTGTTACTGGTAGCATGGTATACCGGCCGTAATTCCAGTAATGAATCTTTCTTTATAGGTAACCGTAACAGTAACTGGATGCTGGTAGCATTTGGAATGGTAGGTACTTCATTAAGTGGTGTCACCTTTGTAAGTGTACCGGGTGGAGTGGCTACCACGGCCTTCTCATACTTCCAGGTAATGCTGGGATATTTCCTGGGATACCTGGTGATTGCTTATGTATTGCTGCCTTTATATTATAAACTGCATCTTACCTCTATCTATAATTATTTGAACGACCGCTTCGGGAAAGCTTCTTATAAAACAGGCGCTTCTTTCTTTATATTATCAAGAACGCTGGGGGCCACTGCCCGTTTATACCTGGTAGTAAACATCCTGCAGGAAGCGATCATGAATCAGTTCAATATCCCTTTCTGGGTTACTACACTGGTCATCCTCATCATGATATTATTATACACTTTTGAAGGTGGTGTAAAGACCATCGTATATACAGATACCATGCAAACCAGCTGTATGCTGCTGGGTCTTGTTATTTGTGTGATCTATATCCTGCATACCATGAACCTTAGTCTGGCAGATAGCTTCACCGCTATGAGCAACAAACACATGACGCAGATATTTTTTACCAATCCTGATGATAAATCTTTCTTCCTGAAACAGGTTTTGGGGGGGATGTTCATCACGATCACGATGACGGGCATGGACCAGGAAATGATGCAGAAGAACATCTCTGTAAAAACCCTGAAAGGTGCGCAGAAGAATGTGGTAACCCTGTCATTTGTATTACTGGGCGTTATCCTGTTGTTCCTTTTCCTGGGAGGTTTATTGTACCTGTATGCCGATTTCCTGCACGTATCTGCTACAGGGGATAAGATCTTTCCTGTACTGGCGCTGGGGTATATGCCTGCTTTTATGTCCATTATCTTTATCATTGCACTGGTCTCCGCACTGTTCCCCAGTGCAGACGGTGCTATCACTGCATTGACCTCTTCTTTCTGTATAGATATTCTGGGCATACGCCGGCGTGGCAACCTTACAGAAGTGCAGCAGAAAAAGATCCGGCAACGAGTACATCTTGTGGTATCCTTTATCTTTTTGCTGTTTGTGCTGCTGTTTAAATATATCAACAGCACCAGCATGATCAGCGTTATCCTTGTGGTTGCCAGTTATACCTACGGCCCGTTGCTGGGATTATTCTCTTTCGGGATCCTTACCCGGCGCAGGGTGGACGATTCAGCGGTACCGGACCTGGCTGTGGCTGCACCGCTGATCTGTCTTTTACTGGATATTTACCAGACAAAGATACTGGGCGATTATAAAATAGGATTGGAATTACTGGTAATAAACGGTTTGCTGATGTTCATGGGGTTATTACTGTTTTCAAGGCCGGCAGAAAAAAAGCTGCTATAATCTTAATGTAATACTGATATGTTAACTAGAGAGATGTTTTCCCGTTTTAGCAACCTGGAGCAAATGAGTATGGCGTCCATACCGGAAGATATTAACAGCGGGGACATGACTGTTGCAAAAAGGTAGTATCAGATCAGCCATTGAAAGTGGAAAGCCATGAATAAAAATCTGCGTAAACTCTTCGATATTTCCAATAAGCCTGTAAGACGTATTATCGGCTTGATGTCCGGTACATCACTGGATGGACTTGATGTGGCATTATGTGCTATAAGTGGCAGTGGGATGGATACCAAAGTAACACTGGAGCATTTTCACACCTTCTCTTATCCGGTGATGGTAAAAGATGAAATACGGAAGGTATTCGCTCAGGAGATAGTCAGCCTTGAACAACTGTGTTTATTGAATCCCTGGCTGGCAAAGGTGCATGCCGCGTATATTATGGAGGGTTTAAAAAGATGGGGGGTAAACCCGCAGGACGTAGACCTGATTGCCTCTCACGGGCAAACAGTCTATCACAGTCCTAAAAGCTTACATAAACGGGCGTTTTTCTTTAATGCTACTTTGCAAATCGGAGATGGAGACCATATTGCTGTTGATACAGGTATAATCACCATCAGCGATTTCAGGCAGAAACATATCGCTGCTGGTGGAGAAGGAGCACCACTGGCTTTATATGGCGATTACTGTCTTTTCTCCAAACAGGGCGAAGACAGGATCATGCTGAATATGGGAGGTATTTCCAACTTCACCTTTTTGCCCGCTACATTAGATGCTTCCGCGGTATATGTAACGGATACGGGCCCGGGTAATACTTTACTGGATGCTTTTGCACGTACTTATTTCAAGGAGGAATACGACAAGGATGCTTTGTTTGCTTTGCAGGGAACAGTGAGTGAGCCGTTATTGGTAGCATTAAAAGACCATCCTTTTTTCAAAGAGCCTTTTCCAAGAACGACCGGCCCTGAGTTATTCAATAAAACATATGTGGAGAAAGCTCAGGAACGCAGTAATACGAAGGACATTTCTTCTTATGATGTTATGGCAACATTAACGCATTTCAGCGCAGATACTATTGCGGATGCGTTATTAAGTGTACTGGATAGGGATAAGGATTATGGCGTGTATATAAGCGGTGGAGGGGCACATAATCCTTTATTAATAAGCCTGATAAAACAACAGATGCCGCGCTTACAGATCCGTAGTACAGGAGAGTTAGGGATAGCGGGAGATGCAAAAGAAGCCGTGTTATTTGCCATACTGGCTAATGAAGCAATAGCAGGAGAAGGGATAGACTTTGGAAAGCCGGGTATGCCGGCAGTTACAATGGGTAAGCTATCATTTCCCGCATAATATTATAAGATATCAGCCATTAAAAGCCATCACCAATACCAGGTATAACCGTCGCCGGTAAAAATACTAAACCGGGTATAAAAAACAGAAGAAGGTAACAGCGTGCTTAACCAGCCAGCATTGTATTTATATAGAAACATTTAAGTGGGTTTATTTGAAAACGGCTATGCCGGCCCGCTGGTGCAAGTCTTTTTTATTGTTATCTGTCTATAAATAACCCCTGTTCGCATATTATTTTACGTCAATTAAGCTATTAGGATACTTTTGTTGTACCAGTCAACCTTTATTCCCCACTAGAGCACTATACCTGTCATCATCAATCAAGACAATGAAAATCATTAAAGGCTATTGCTGCCTTCTTGTGCTATTCCTGTGTATCTCATATACCTCAAAAGCGCAGTTATGTACGGGCAGTTTGGGTGATCCCGTTGTAAGTTTAAATTTTGGGGCCGGTACGGCTACCTTTGCCGGTGCATTAGGTACCGGTATCACTACTTACTCTTATGTGGCGCAGAGCTTCCCTTTTGATGGATCTTATACCGTAGAGAATACTACCGCCGGGGCAGGGAATGTCTGGTGGTCCACTACAGATCATACAGGGAATGCAGGCGGTTATATGATGGTGGTAAATGCCAGTACCTCTGTAACGGATTATTTTTATCAGAAATCAGTATCCGGATTATGTCCCAATACAACGTATGAATTTGCCGCCTGGGTGGTGAATCTGTTACGGTCCAGTGATAAAAACCCTCCTAATATAACGTTCTCTATTTTATCATCGGATGGCAGTACTGTTATTCAGTCCTACACTACCGGCAGTATTGCCTTAACCAGTAGTGGCCCTGTATGGCGGCAGTTTGGCTTTTACTTTACCACGCCTGCCGGTACATCAGATGTGATCATCAAAATGAGTAATAGCAGTCCGGGTGGCGCACCGGCCAATGATCTTGCACTGGATGATATTACGTTTCGTCCCTGTGGCCCCAGTGTGAGTGCCACTATTAGCAGTGGAGGAACTTCTGCGGAAGTGTGTAAAGGCGATGCAACGGTTTTCACGCTCACAGGAACACTATCCGGCGGATATAACAGTCCGGCATACCAGTGGCAGGTTAGTATGGATACAGGCACTACCTGGACGGATATCACCAGCGCTACCAGTACCACGTATACCCGTTTGCCTACAGCTCCCGGCACTTATCTGTACAGGATGGCAGCCGCACAAAGTGCGAATATTGGCTCTTCGGCCTGCCGTGTAGCCTCGAATGTAATCACCATCAAAGTAGATGATAATCCGGACCCTGCAGCCAGCAGTAACAATCCTTCCTGCGAAGGAGATACGCTGCAATTGAGTTCGTCCACCGGAGCTACTTATAGCTGGACAGGCCCCAACGGGTTTACCAGTACATCCCGGAACCCGGTGATCAATGGTATTACATCGGCAGGTAACGGAACATATTATGTAACACTGACAACAGCATTGGGTTGTAGTAATAAAGATTCTACGGTAGTGAATGTAAACCCTGCGCCAATAGCAGATGCAGGCAGTGATGTAAATATCTGCGAAGGTAGTACGGTTACTTTGCAAGGCAGTGGCGGCAGTAGTTATTTATGGTCTCCGGCTTCCAGCTTATCCGATTCTTCTATCGCATCACCGGTAGCTTCTCCCTCTGATACTACTATTTATTTGTTAACGGTCAGCAACGGACAGTGTAAAGCATACGATGAAGTGTCAGTATTTGTATGGAAAAAACCTACTGCCGATGCCGGTCCGGATCAACAGATATTTGAAGGAGACCCTGCACAGTTAGCAGGTGTCGCAGGCGGAACAGATGTTACTTATGCATGGGCACCAGTATATAATATCACGGACGCCACTATTTTAAACCCCATTGTAACACCGGACAGTGATACCACTTATACGTTGACGGTAGTATCCGGAGACGGATGTGGGACGGCCTCTGATAAAGTGTTTATCAGGGTGTATAAGAAGATCATTATTCCAAATGCATTCTCTCCCAATAATGATGGAATTAATGATACCTGGCATATTGCAAAACTGGATACCTATCCCGATGCAGATGTTTCTGTGTTTAACCGTTATGGCCAACTGGTATTCAAGAGCAGGGGATATGCCAATGAGTGGAAAGGGACTTATGATGGCAAGCCATTACCGGTAGGTACTTATTATTATGTAATAGATCTCAAAACCGGTTTCGGTAAGAATCCCAGCGGTTGGGTAGTGATTTTGCGATAAAAATACAGACGATGAATAAAGTAATAATCCTGTGTGCGTGCGTATTTGTTACTGCCAGTTCTTATGCGCAGCAGAAGCCCCATTACACACAATATATCCTTAACCAGTATATCCTCAATCCTGCCCTTTCCGGTATAGAGAATTACTGGGATATCAAGCTCAGTCACAGGCACCAGTGGACAGGACTGAATGGTTCTCCTGTTACCACCTATTTTACCATACAGGGCCCTATCGGTAAAAAGGACTACCGTACTACTGCCACTTCTTTTGCCATACCCGGAGAGAACCCGAGAGGACACCGTTACTGGGAAGATTATACAGCTGCGGAACCTCATCATGGTGTAGGCCTGCAGGTCATCAATGATGCAACAGGGCCTTTAAGCAACCTGAGTGTGTATGGTACTTATGCGTACCATATAGGTCTCACGCCCCGTACCAGTTTATCTGCAGGTTTTGGTGCAGGTTTCAGTCGCTTCAGCCTGAAGAGTTCAGGACTGGATTTTGAGAATACCACTATTGACCCGGTAGTATATTCCAGTGGTATCGTTAATACGACCAGGTTTGATATGATGGCAGGTTTGTACCTCTATTCAGCAGATTATTTTGTAGGAATATCTGCACAACAGATTGTACCATCCCGGCTTAACTTTTCCAATCATGCAGTAACTGCAGAAACGGGAAAGACGGTGCCACATCTGTTCTTTACCGGCGGCTACCGTTTCCTTATTACAGATGATTTTAACCTGATACCTTCCCTGATGGTGAAATATATTAACCCATTACCCGTGCAGGTAGAGGTAAATACCAAGTTGCAATACAGGGACCTGATATGGATAGGAGCCAGTTACCGGCATAAAGATAGCTTTGCCGGGATGCTGGGCGTAAATATTTCGAACAAATTTAATATTGGATATTCCTACGATAACTCCACTACAGCACTGGCCACCTATGGAAAAGGCACACATGAAATTATTCTTGGTTTTATTATCGGGAACAAGTATGATGATTCCTGTCCAAAGAATGTATGGTGATGAAATGTTTAAAAGCGCTATATTAACGGTTGAAAGTTATTTATACCTACAACTGAGCGACAGCCTGTTCCTGTTTTACAACTATCTGGGGCAGGCTGTTTGCATGTTTAATCTGCCGTTTATATAAAATGAGGGTTAATATCTGGTGTTCTTTTTGTAAGTTTCAATTATAATCTGAGGAGCTTATTATTTATTACAAAACCCATAGTCAATGCAATTTAAAAAGTCACTTGCTGTACCGTTGTCACTGGTAGTGGCGGCGATGCTGTGTTCCCTGGCCTTACCTCCACAGGAAGAAAAGGCGAAGAACCTGAAGGTATTACCTAAGAATATCAGTCATGAAGAACTGATGAAAAACATGCACTTCTATAACAAGGCGCTTGGCGTGAAGTGCGATTTTTGCCATGCAAAGTCTAAGGATAATCCGCAGAAGCTGGATTTTGCCAGTGATGAGAAGGAAGAGAAGGGAACAACCAGGGAGATGATGAGGATGACCAACCGTATCAATAAGAAGTTCTTCAAGTCGGGTAAAGATGAGAGTGGTCAGCGTATTATGACGGTATCCTGTTATACCTGTCACAACGGCGAAGCAGAGCCAAAGAAGCTGCCAGCAGCCGGACCGGAAGGCGCTCCTCATGGAGATGCGCCACATGACCATTGATCAGGGAGAGGGGGAATGATATTTTTTTCTCTTTTTGGAGGAAAAAATTATCTTTATAATAATAGATTCCACTATATTATTATTTAGATAATCATTAGAACTACAACTTAAACTGATTGTTATGACCGCATTTACCTCTCTTGCCATCCTGGCATTGGTCTTTTTTTTAGCACATGTAGTATTGCTGTTTACCTCATTCGGAAAAAACGGGTATCAGAAAACGAGATACCTGTATTCGCACATTACGCTCTGGATTTGCGGAGGGCTTCTTTTTTTACTGGCCTCACTGTATGCAGGGAAACAGGTATCAGGTATTGTGGACGTATTTGATACACAGGGAAAGCAACTGCTGATTATCGGCGTAGTATTATTACTGTCACTCACCGCACATACAATTGTACGGTATCTGGTGATGCCAAAGTATAATGTGGAAAAGAGATAGTTGTTAAGTACTTATTATAGCAAGCCGCTCCATATAAAGGGGCGGCTTTTTTTTATTATTATAAGAAAAATCAGTTTCCCACGGTCCTACTTCCCCGCATGTTCGTCTTTACTATGAAAATACCCAAACCCACTCACCTTTAAATGTAGTTTTGCTATGAAAAACACACTTGCAGTATGCCTGCTGACTATTGCGGCCATGTCCTGTAATAAAGAAAACGTAACTAAGCTTACTAACAAAGATGGATTGGCCGTTACGACACCGGTAATCACCAATTATTATGTTAGTCCTACGGGGAATGACACGAATGCAGGGACTACTTCAGCTACCGCACTGAAAACCATCCAGGCGGCCCTCAATAAAACAACGAATGGAGCGGGCAGTACCATTTATGTAGCTGCAGGTACCTATGGTGAAAGGCTTACATGGCCCAACTCCGGTGCAGACTCCACCGCCCCTATTACATTGACCAATTATGCCGGAGGTACGGTTATCCTTGATGGCAGCACTACTACCAGCAGCACCGCCAATGCGATGATCACGGTGGCCAGCAAAAGTCATATACGCATCAACAACATCAGCATTGCCAATAACATCCGGCTGAATGCATCCGGTATTTATATAAGTGGCGCTGGTACAGATGTACAGGTAACTTCCTGCAAAATTTATAACGTAGGTTTTACCACCGATTCTACAGTTATTCCTACTTCTTCACAAAATGCAAACCCTTTTGTAGTTGTAGGTTCTTTAGACTCTTCCTACAATAAGATCTATATCGGTAGTAACCAGGTATATAGTTGTAATACAGGTTTTAGTGAAGCCATGACACTGAATGGTAACATTGAGAACTTCCTGATTGAAAGTAATATTATTCACAACGTAAGGAATATCGGAATAGACATAGCTGGTCATTATTCCTGGACAGGCGCACCTGCCAGTGTAAACTTTGCACGCAATGGGAACGTGAAATATAATACTGTATATAAATGCGTGTCTCTGGCGGCTGTTAGTGCAGGTATCTATGTGGATGGCGCACAGTACGTAAATGTAGAAGGGAACACTATTTATCAGAATGGTGTAGGAGTAAGTGTTGGTTGTGAGAATAATAACTTTACTGCGAACGGTATTAATATCCGTGATAATTTTATCTATAATAATATTGATGCGGGTATTTATTTTGGCGCCAGCGCTGCCAATAGTAAGGTAACCTATTCAACATTGATGAATAATACGTTCTTTAATAATTACACCAAAGGTGGCTGGGGAGGCGAAATCCATATTCAGAATACAGATTATTTAAGTATTAAGAACAATATCATACAATCGGGGAATGCTAATAATTTAGAGGTACTTGCATTATCCGGTTATACTTCTACTAATCTGTCTATGGATTACAACCGGTATTATTCTGTATCAGGTGTTGCTACCAATGTTGCTTTCGACTGGGGCGGCATTACCGGAACAGGATATGGTTCACTGGCTGATTTCACCACTGCGACCGGATTGGATGCTCACTCTACTTACGGAATTCCTTCATTTGTAAGCAGCACAACACCTAATCTGCATCTGGCCAGTGGTTCTGCCTGTATTAATGCCGGAGACCCTGCTTTTGTACTTGGATACCAGGAACTTGATATAGATAAACAAATCCGTAAACAGGGTGGCCGTGTGGATATAGGCGCTGATGAAACGCCTAATTAAAAGACAATCTCCTGTTAGATTTATATAAAAGGGCTCCCTAAGGGAGCCTTTTTTTTGTATTTTTAGCCGAACACTCACCAAAAAGCAGCTAAAGAGGAGATCTGAGGAGAAAACGCATGCAGTCAACTACCGATACCGAATTGTTACAAAAGCTAAGGGAAGGGAACGAAACAGCCTTCCGGGAGCTATATGACCGGCATAGCAGGACGGTATCCGCATTTGTATATCACCTTACCCATTCTGCCGTAGATGCAGAGGATATCTTGCAGGAAACCTTTTTAAAACTCTGGACCAGCAGGGAACAACTCCCTCCGATAGACAATATCGGTAACTATATCTTCATGATAGCCCGGAATAAAACACTGGACCACCTGCGCAAAATAGCCCAGCAACAAAAACTGCTGGACCGCGTATGGGCAAATATCAGTGTTCCCACAGATGGGATAGAACAACAACTGGAAGCCTGGGAAAGTCAGCAACTGATCAATAAAGCGTTTACGCAACTGACCGAACAGCAGCAGACTATTTTCAGGTTAAGCCGTCAGGAAGGACTGACCCATGAAGCGATTGCACAACAGCTGCATCTTTCCAAAAGCAGGGTGAAGAATGTTCAGGTAGAAACACTTCGTTATATCAGGCAATTCCTTGCGCGATACACAGGGCCCCTTGGTGTATTGTTCGCTGTAGCATCCTTAATGAAAAGCTAACATTCAAAGCGCGGCCTATTATTTAGTTTCGTGCTGTAATATGGCCCAGGATCATTTTGATGAAGACAAATACCTGCAATTATTCATCTCTGGCAGAGAAGATGCCTTTGATACTATCTTCAAAAGATATTATGAAGGGCTGCTGAACTTTGCGAAGGTCTTAATACCCTATCCGACTGATGAAGCAGAAGATATTGTGGCAGAGATGTTCTGCACCTTGTGGCATAACCGCAAACAGATCACTGTTACCAATACATTAAGCGCTTATTTATATACGGCTGTTAAAAACAGGGTATTTGATTATTTTCGTAAACGCAAGATTATCTTTCATATTCCCGAAGAGAATGATACGGCTGCTGCGGGTTACCAGCAACCGGACCATCTGCTGATGTACAAAGATGCAACGCATCGTATTCAATATCTTATCAGCCAGCTTCCCCCTCAAATGAGGCTGGTATTTCAACTGAACCGCTATGAAGGATTCAGTTATGAAGAGATTGCAGGATTGCTGAATATATCCGTAAACTCTGTAAAAACACATATGTTCCGCGCAATGAAATCACTGAAAGCATCGTACGCCGTGTTACCAAACAGTTAAGCAATTACCCTCCAATATTACCAAACTGTTAACTTCATTTTTCCTGTCACGATCTTTCTTCTGAAATACGTCTTACTGCTATTAAACAACGAATTGATTGGAACAGCAGGACATTTATTTATTGATCGTACGCCATTTTAATGCGCAAACTACTACTGAAGAAGAGACTTTTTTAACAGACTGGTTACAACAATCAGCAGAAAACAGGGAGACCTTTTCTGTATTGCAGGAAATATGGACAACAGAAAATAAAGTGCCCGATGAAGAAGTGATCGCTGCGGGATTAAAGAAGGTGAAATATAAGATAGCTGCTTCCGGAAGGAGGGTGAAATATGTTGCTGCAGCTGCTATGATAGCCGTGCTGGTGATATCCTGTGCATTGTTGTTTTACAGGCCGGGTAATAGTTATATCACGCAGACCAGCCTGGCCGGACAGGTATTACACCTGCATTTACCGGATGGTACACTGGTACATCTGGCACCTAAAAGTACCATCCGTTATTCAAAGAAAGCCGGTAGGGAAATCATCCTGGAAGGAGAAGCCTTTTTTGAAGTAAATAAAGATGCACATCACCCGTTTTCAGTACGTGCAGGTAAATTATCTGTGAATGTACTGGGCACACGATTTAATGTTTCTGATACAGCAGTATCACTGGTAGATGGTAAGGTACAGATCACTGTAGAGGGAAAAGCCTATACGTTAACTCCCGGTCGTCAGCTGCTTTATAAAAATGGTCATTATTATGAGCAGGCGTATGATGTAGATGATGTAACCGGATGGGCGTCTGCATTACTGGTATTCAGGAACGAAAGCTTGGCATCTGCAGCCGTTAAGATAGAAAAGATGTACGATGTAAAGATCATTTTCTCTGATCCTGAGATCGCTGCTCACAGACTGTTTGCCAAGTTCAGCAACAAGCCGCTGACCTATGTGCTGGATGTAATCAAAGCATCAGGTAACCTTGATTATACTGTTAAAGGTAAAAATGTATATATCTCAGGAATAAAATAAAATTAACCAGGACTCGTTCACGCTAAACACCTATATATGTTTCTTTTTTACAAGAATTTAATGCCAAAACATGGCGGGGTACTACTATGTATCCTATTGAGTCATGTATTCCTGCAGGGCTTTGCAGCTTCTGCAAGAATAGATCTTCAAAAGGTGCCCTGTTCAGTTTCTGTACAGAACAAACCACTGGAAGAAGTATTTGAGATAATAGAAAAGCAAACACATTATTCTATTGTTTGCATGGACCAATCGGGTCTGATGAGTAAAAAGGTAAATGTTAATGCGCCCAATGCTACTTTAGAAAAAGTATTACAATTACTGGCTACGCAGGCTACGTTTAATTACAAATGCCTGGATAATAATATTATCATTCGTGCAGCTGCGGCACAACCGGCAGAAGCACCTGAAGAGAAAACTGTTTCCGGGAAAATAACAGATGCAAAGAAACAACCATTACCAGGTGTATCTATCATGGTAAAAGGGACCAGAAGAGGTACTATCACCAATGATAATGGCGACTTCCAGATAAAAGTGCAGGAAGGGGATGTACTGACTATCTTCTTTACTGGTTATCAGTCACAACAGGTTACCGTTGATAAAACAAATACTTATCAGATAACCTTACTGGATGATGAAAAGAAATTATCTGAAGTAGTAGTAACCGCTTTAGGTATCAAAAAAGAGAAAGCAAAACTGGGTTATGCAGCCCAGGAGGTAAAAGGTGCAGACCTTGTAAAGGCTCGTGAATCCAATGTGATCAGCTCTTTAACAGGTAAAGTGGCCGGTTTAACTATCCACAATACTACAGACCTTTTCCAGGATCCTGAGATCTCCCTGCGTGGCAGAAAACCATTGATCGTTATTGATGGTATTCCCGATCAGTCGGCAGATCTTTTTAAGATCAATGCAGATGATGTGGAAAGCATGACCGTACTGAAAGGTGCCTCTGCTTCTGCTCTGTATGGTTCTATCGGACAGAACGGCGCTATCATGATCACTACTAAAAGGGCAGGGTCCAAAGACCTGAGTGTGGAGTTCAATTCATCTACACAGTTCCAGACCAGTTTTATCCGTATACCTAAAGTACAGACTTCCTATGGTAATGGATTTAAAGGGCAGTATACTTATATTGATGGTTCCGGTAGCGGACCGGAAGGTTCCGGCTGGATCTGGGGGCCTAAGCTGGACCAGCGTGATGCTACTACGCCAAGTGGTTATTTTGAAACACCTCAGTTTAATAGTCCTGTTGACCCTAATACGGGTAAACTGGTGCCATTACCTTTTTTATCAAGAGGGAAAGATAACGTGAAGAATTTCTTCCGTACCGGTGTTATCTCCAGCAATAATATCAGCTTTACGAAGTCCGGCGATAAAGGAAGTTTCAGGGCATCTGCCTCACATATTTATCAGCAGGGTATTGTTCCGAATACTGATCTGAAGAATACCTCTTTCAACATGGCCGGTAATTATAACCTCAGTGATGCATTCAGCATGAATGCGAGGATCAGCTATAACAAAGAGTATACACATAATTTCCCTGAAACGGGTTATGGGCCTACCAACTACCTGTATAACCTGATCCTGTGGACAGGGCCGGATATTGATGTTCGTGATCTGCGTAATTACTGGGTACCTGGTAAAGAAGGCGTACAGCAAAGACATTATAACACCTCGTATTATAACAATCCATATTTCCAGGCATATGAATACCTGCGTGGTTATAATAAGGATAATACCTTCGGGTCAGTGGATCTGAATTATCAGTTCAGTCCTTCTTTTAGCGCTAAATTCCGCAATGGTATTAATGAGTATGGTCTTAACCGTAATTATGACGAGCCTAAGAGTTATATCGGTTATGGTAATAAATCAAGAGGACAGTATACCGTATCAACAGGTAATTACTTTGATATCGTATCTGATCTTGTGGTTGATTTTAACCATACTTTCAGCAGTAAATTTAAAATCCGTGCACAGGCAGGAGGTTCCAATTACTACCGCAATTTTAAATATGGTACCAGCAATACAGATGGTTTAACTATTCCCGGTTTTTATAACCTGAGCAATTCTGCCAGCCCTGTATTAGCTACCAATGCAACAGAAGAACGCAGAACCAGGAGTTTCTATGGATTAGTGGATATTGAGTTATACAATGCATTATATTTCTCTGTAACAGGCCGTAATGACAAGATCTCTACTTTGCCTGTTGCCAATAACAGCTTCTTCTATCCTTCATTAACTGGTGCAGTGGTTATTTCCCAACTGGTGAAATTACCAGAGTGGTTTTCTTTCCTGAAAGCAAGAGGATCGTTATCAAGAGTATCCAGTGGTACGCTGAATGATAATGATTATACCTATAGTTACCTGCCTTCTTACAGCAAAGGGACTATCTGGAATAATACGCCTTCACTCACTTATGGAGATGTGATTTATAATACTTCTCTGCGCCCGCAAACATCAGACAGTTGGGAAGCTGGTGTGGATACCAAATTCTTTGGTAACAGAGTGGGACTTGAGGTTACTTACTTCCAGACAAAGGACTATAACAATATTGTATCCATACCCGTTTCCCTGGGTAGCGGATATGCTAGCCGCCTGGAAAACGGAAACGTATACCAGCGCAGAGGTATAGAAATCGTTGCCAATGCAAACCCTATTCGTAAAGGTGATTTCAGATGGGATGTGATGGTGAACCTGAGTACTTACCGCCGTTACCTGAAAGAGATTTCCGGTGGAGGCAACCGTCTCAATTACCTGAAGGCAGGCGACAGAACAGACCGGATCTTTACAAACGTCTATCAGAAAGATCCTTCCGGTAATGTGATCTACAATACCAACGGATTCCCGCTGGCCGATAACTTCAAACGTTTTGTAGGTAATCAGGACCCTGACTGGATCTATGGTATAGAGAACAGCTTCAGCTATAAGAATTTCAGTCTGCGCTTTTTAGTAGATGGACGTATCGGTGGTATGATCTATTCAACAACCAACCAGAAAATGTGGTGGGGAGGTACTAATCCCGGTACGGTAAATGCATTCAGGGATGATGCCAATGCCGGTAAATCTACTTATGTAGGTAAGGGAGTAGTAGTAACCGGTGGAGCAGCTACCTACGATGGAAACGGTGATATCACCAGCGATACACGTACGTTCGCCACCAACACACAGGCGGTTAACTACATTGATTACATGACTAACACCAGTAATGGTGCCAACAATAACTACAACTATTTTTCACAGACATTCCTGAAATTAAGAGAAGTAACTCTTACCTGGAGAGTACCCGGTAAATGGTTGAAAGGTACCTTCTTCCATAGTGCAGATGTATCAGCAGTAGGCAGAAACCTGTTGTTGTTTTCTAAAATGCCCAATGTTGATCCGGATGCAGGCGCAGATAATTTACAGACGCCTTCTACCAGAAGTATGGGATTCAATGTCAATCTTAAATTCTAATCATGAGAAAGATATATACTGTAGCAACCCTGCTGCTGATAATGGCTGCCGGTTGTAAGAAATTCGAAGATTTTCAGATAGATCCAAATAAATCCACTACAGCTACACCAGATCTGTTGCTGAATACAGTAGAACAGAGTGCGTTTTCCGTATTGGACCTGAGCGCTGCACTGGCAACAAGACAAATGGTATTTACTAACTCTGTTTCCAATGAGCAGTACTACGGATGGACAAGAGCAGGCTTTAACGCTTATTCCAACCTGCGGCAGGTAATGAAGATGGAACAGGAAGCAAACCGCCTGGGCAAGCCTGAATATCTCCCACTCGTAAAGTTCTTTAAGGCATGGTATTTCCTGCAGCTGACCAATACTTTCGGGGATGTTCCTTATACGGAAGCATTGAAAGGAGATGGAGGTATTTCATCACCGGTATATGATAAACAGGAAGATATCTTCATCGCCATCCTGAAAGACCTGGATGATGCCAATGCCGCAATTACCTCCAGTACTACTGCTGTACAGGGTGATATTGTATTCGGTGGTAAAATGATCAAATGGAAACAACTGATCAATTCCCTTTCTCTGCGTGTATTAATGAGTTTATCATTAAAGGAAAGCAATACAACGCTGAACATAAAAGCAAAGTTTGCCAACATTGTCAACCATCCTGATACTTATCCTTTGATGACAGGAAATGGGGATAACGGGCAGCTGACGTTTTATGATCTGCAGGGCAACCGTTATACGCATTATAATGATAATGATCTGCAAACGGCTTACTATATGGAGGAAACTTTCATCGATTTACTGAAAGGGTTAAAAGATCCAAGGTTATTCACCTTTGCAGAGAAAGCGCCTAAGTATTCTTCCTTACCGGACAATGATTTCAGCGCTTATGGCGGTGTAAAAGGGAGCGCGCCTATCAGTGAAAATAACGACCGTGTAGTAGCCGGAGAAGCGTCTAAAATCAAGTCGCGTTATTTCAATAACCCGGTAAATGAACCAAGTGTAGCACTGGGATATCCTGAGCTGCAATTTATCCTTGCCGAAGGGGTGATCCGTGGCTGGATAGGTGGTAATGCTGCTGATTATTACAATAAAGGCGTAACAGCGTCCATGCAGTTTTATGGAATCAGCCAGCCTGCTATCGATGCTTATCTCACTTTAAATCCTTATCCTGTTACCAACAGCCTGCCAGCAGTAATGACACAAAAATACCTGTCTTCTTTCCTGAGTGGCGGATGGCAGATGTTTTATGAACAGCGCCGCACCGGTATGCCGGTATTTGACGTGTCAGGGGCAGGGGTATTGAACAACAAAAAGATCCCTGTACGCTGGATGTACCCCGAAACAGAGCTGCAGAATAACCAGCAGCATGTAAGTGAAGCGATCTCCCGCCAGTATAGTGCCGGGGATGATATCAATGCACTGATGTGGTTATTGAAAGCTGAATAATAATAATCTTGTATATTGGCTCCCTGTTTATTATTCATTAGACAGGGAGCTTTTTAATCCGAATGTATGAAGCGATTTATTGTATTTGCCGGTTGCCTTTTAATAGCGGGCTCTTTATCTGCACAAAGAACTAAAAAGGTAGTATTTGTTATTGCAGACGGGATACCTGCAGATGTGATCGAGAAATTGGCTACGCCTAATATAGACAAGATCAAAGCAGCAGGGAATTATACCCGTATGCATGTGGGCGGTGACAAAGATACTTATTCCGAGACGCCTACTATTTCAGCAGTAGGGTATAACAGTCTGCTGACCGGTGTATGGGTGAACAAACACAATGTACCCGATAACGATATCACTGCGCCTAACTATCATTACTTCAACATTTTCAGACTGTTTAAAGAACAGTACCCGGCTAAAAGAACAGCTATCTATTCCAGCTGGCAGGATAACCGTACCAAACTGGCAGGGAATGCTTATGTGAATCTTTATGCGGACGGTTATGAGCTGGACACTGTTCGTTTCAAACATGATAAGGAGCGGAATTTCATGCATGCCATTGATGAAGAGGTAGTGTCGGAGGCAGAGATAGCTTTGATGAACGGTGTAGCAGATCTTTCCTGGGTGTACCTGGAATATACAGATGATATGGGGCATATGCACGGTGACAGTCCGGAGTTTTATACAGCCGTGAAGATGATGGACAAGCAGATGGGCAAACTCTGGAATGCTATTACTTACCGTCAGAAGAACTTTCCAGAAGACTGGATGATTATCATTACCACAGATCATGGACGGGATGAAAAGACCGGCAGAAATCATGGGGGGCAATCAGCCAGGCAGCGTGGCACCTGGATGGTGACCAATTACAAAGACCTGAACAATTATGCCCGGTATTATGAACCTGCCATCGTAGATATTATGCCTACCATCGCCAGGTTCCTCAATGTGACTATTCCGGTAAATACTGCCCGTGAGGTAGATGGGGTGCCTTTAATCGGTAAAGTAGCAGTAGCCAATGCTGTAGTGAATTATATCCAGGGCAGTATTGATATCAAATGGCAGCCTTTGCAGGATACGGGTAATGTGAAAATATGGGTGACAACCACCAATGAATTTAAGAATGGGGGAACAGATACGTATAAATTGCTGGCAGAGGTACCGGTGAAAAAGGGACATGCGCTGGTAGATGTACAGCAGTTACCCGCTGAAATGTATAAAATTGTGTTGGAGACCAGTGAAAATACTATCAACAGGTGGCTAAAACCGTAGTTTAAAAAAAATATTATTTTTTGACGGTCCTATTGGCTGTAGCATTCGTCTTTATAATAATATGCCTGATTATCCGTCAAGAATACAAGAGCTCCTGGAACGTTATGTAAATAAATCCTGCACCCGTGAGGAACTGGAGGAATTATTCAGCTACATAGGAGAAGAACGCAATCGCGAAGTGTTGCAACACTTCATGGAAGAAGTTTATCAGGCAGATCATACTGCACCGGACTTAGATTTCAACGAAATATATGCACAGATCCTTGCACCGGCACCCGCTGCCCGTGCAGGGATTTTTTCATTACGGCGGATGGCAGCGGCAGCCGTTGTATTATTACTGGCCGGCAGCGCCTATTTCTTCCTGCGGCCTAAGGCTCCTGAGAAGGCCATTGTTGCCATGCAGGAAAAAACGCATACCGATATAGCGCCGGGAGTGAATAAGGCTATCCTGACCTTGTCAGACGGCTCTACTGTAACACTGGACAGTGCCGGTAACCAGGTGATCAGCCAGGGACATACTACCATCCGCAAACAGAATGGACAATTACTGTACGCTGCCCAGGGAGACGGGGCCGGTGTACATTATAATAAGTTAACTACACCCCGGGGAGGGCAGTTTAAATTAGTATTACCAGACGGTACAAAAGTGTGGCTGAATTCAGCGTCCACACTCCGGTATCCAACCACATTTACCGGGGAACAGCGAATTGTGGAGCTGGAAGGGCAGGGATATTTCGAAGTAGCAAAAAATGCAGCACAACCTTTCCGGGTGATGGTGGGCAATATGGAAGTACAGGTACTGGGTACCGATTTTGACGTAATGGCCTACCCGGATGAAACTACGGTGAATACCACGTTACTGGCAGGTAGTGTACAGGTAAAGGAAGGACCTGCACTGCAGCTGTTACAGCCGGGTCAGCAGGCGGTACTGGATAACCAGCGTCATGCGATTGCGGTAAGGACTGCCGACCTTAAAAAGGTAACAGCCTGGAAAAACGGTCTTTTTGTTTTTAATAATATGGCATTGCCCGCTATCCTCAGGGAAGTAGCACGCTGGTATGATGTAGACATCGTATATGCAGCCAAACCCAGTGAAGAACTTTATGGCGGTGGAATAGGCAGGAACCTGAACCTTTCCGGCGTATTGGACCTGTTAGAAGGCAATGGCTATAATCATTTCAGAATAGAAGGAAGAAAAGTAATCGTTCTGCCATAGAGCAGTTGAAGATCAAAATCAGTAGAAATTAATTAAACCAGAATTTAAACAGCTGTCCGGTAAGCACCGGCAATTTAATCAGACAATTCTATCAGGGGAAAAGGACTTGTATAAAACCGGAGATGCTCGCAACACCTCCGGCTATTTATCCGGTATCCTTTAATAATCGCTGTAAGACCATTTAAGTACTACCAAACACTACAAAAGTATGCATTTCGATTGTAATGTAATGGCCCGTCATGTGCGCGGGCTAACAACCAAAATTTGCCTGGTTATGAAATTGACCGCATTTGTTCTGTTAGTCACCTGTCTGCATGTATGCGCAGCAGGTTATTCCCAGAAGGTTACTTTAGCCGTGAAAGATGTTCCCCTGCAACAGGTATTTGCGGAGATCATTACACAAACAGGAGTGTCTATCGTGTATTCTGAAAAAGCATTGTCCAACACCAGCCCCGTCACCTTAAAAGTAAAAGATGCCAGTGTACAGGAAGTGCTGGACCTCTGTTTGAAGAATCAGCGGGTGATGTATTCTCATGAAGGGAATAACTTTGTTATTAAACCGGTAGTAGTTGTAATGGCTCCGGCCGACACGCTTATTACTATCAGTGGAAAGGTGAACACTGCCAGTGGTACATCCTTGCCTGGTGCTACTGTAATCGTAAAAGGTACACACAAAGGTACACAGACGGATGCACAGGGTAACTTTACATTGCATGGCCTGGATAGTAAAGCGGTGCTGGTGATCAGTAATATCGGCTATGCTACAAGAGAGCTGCCTGCAAAGGACCATATCAGTATATCGATGGAAGAAGATACCCGCAAGTTTAACGAAGTGGTAGTTGTAGGGTACAGTGATAAAAAGAAGAGTGAACTGACCAGCGCCGTAAGCGTGGTTGCTGCTGACAAACTGAAGGATGTGACCACCAATGATGTAGGTTCCATGCTACAGGGAAAGGTAGCCGGTTTGCAGGTCGTAAACAGTTCTGGTGTACCGGGAACAACTGCGGAGATCAGGTTACGGGGCGTTTCTTCTGTGAATGCCTCACAAAGCCCATTGTTTGTGGTAGATGGTATTATCGGTGGCAACTATGATCCTAATGATGTGGAAAGCGTAACTGTGCTGAAAGATGCAGGCGCTACCGCTATGTATGGCTCCCAGGCAAATGCAGGGGTGATCATCGTTACTACCAAAAAAGCAAAGCTGGGCAAGACCCACTTTGAAGCCAAAGTAACGACCGGTTTCCGTACACCTGATTTTGGTAAGATGGAGATGATGAATGGTAGCCAGTTGTACGACCGTCAGAAAGAATATTACCGCGATTATATTCCCGGTACTACCGATAACTCCTACAAGATAGATATCCTGAAGTTTTACAGCGAACGTCCAAAGACATTGCAGCACCAGGATAACAACTGGCTTACTACCATGTTCCAGACAGCACCTATGCAGAATGTATATCTGTCTGCAAGCGGCAGTACAGAAAAGAATGAGTATTATACCGGTATCTCTTATTATAATGAGAAAGGGACTTTCATGAATACCGGTTATCAGCGGGTGAATTTACGTGCAAACTCTACTTATCATTTCTCAAAGAATGTGAGTGTTACCAACAATATCAACCTCAGCGGATCATCGGGGAAGAGCTATAATTATGATGATGTGTATTATGCTTACCTGAACCTGCCCTGGGATAATCCTTATGACAGTAAAGGCCAACCGGTATATGTAGACGGGAATTCTACTTTTAAATGGTGGTCAAGGGATAAAACAAACCCTATCCATACTATTCAGAATTCCAGTCACCCGTACAAGAGCTTTGATGTGAATTATGACCTGGGGCTGAATGTAAGAATTACTGACTGGTTATCATTTTCGAGCAACAATCGTGTAGCTGCAAATTATAACAAGTCTAAAGAATATTATTCCCCTGTAGTAGCCGGGCAGTATAGCGGTACCGGTTACCTGAATGAGCAGAGCACATTATCTTATGGTATTATCTCCAATGATCTGTTAAAGTTTAATTTCAAAAAAGGGGACCACAGCATCAGCGGTTTGGCTGGTATTGCGATAGAGAACAGCAAGACTGAAATACTGGGAGGGTCCGGTAAAGGATTACCGGAGGGTTTATCCGTGCTGAATGTAGCATCCAATAACAAACTGGTATTCGGTTCTACTGACGCTGCTATTATCCAGTCATTTATTTCGCAGGTTAGTTATGGTTACAAGGAAACATATTTCCTTACAGGGTCTTACCGTGTGGATGGTTCTACTGCGTTCCCTTCCAGTCACAGATATGGATCTTTCCCTGCTATTTCCGCAGCCTGGCTGATGAGTAATGAAGGTTTCCTGCAGGGCAATAACTTCATCAATACACTGAAGCTGAGAGCCAGTTATGGTGTAACCGGTACACAGGATATAGGCTCTTCCCGTTACCTGGGACTGTATTCACTGAATGGTCAGTATAACGGTGGAACAGTCGCTACTCCTTTACAGTTGCCTAGTCCGGAACTCACCTGGGAAAGCAAGCAGCAGGCCAATGCAGGTATTGATCTCACCGTGTTAAAGAACAGGATCAATTTAACGGTAGATGCTTATAATAACGTAACAAAGAAACTGTTGTTGCAGGTACCACAGCCTTTATCTGTAGGGTTTGAACAGCGTTGGGAGAATGTTGGCCAGGTGATTAATAATGGTATAGAACTGGGTATTTCAACGGTGAATATCAAGAGGAAAGATTTCTCCTGGACTACAGATTTCAATATCAACTTCAACAGCAATAAACTGAAACAGCTGCCTACAGATATTACCCGCACACAGCCAACATGGAGCATTTCACAGATCTATCGTAATGGTGGTAACCTGTATGAATTCTACATGCCTAAATGGCTGGGCGTAAATACGCAAACAGGCGCACCACAGTGGGAAGTAGTGAACAAGGATGCCGATGGTAAAGTAACCTCCAGGGAAGCCACTTCGGACTATTCAAAAGCTACCTATCAGGAAGTAGGATCTGCCCTGCCAAAGTTCCAGGGCGGGTTTACATCAGACTGGACCTATAAGAATATCTCCCTGAGCGTGAATGCATATTTCCTGTCAGGTAATAAAGTGTTCAGTAATACATTACGTTTTGTTATGAACGATGGTAATGAACCATACTATAACCAGATCGTATTACCAAAGGGATATTCGATATGGACCAAACCAGGAGATGTAGCAACAGAGCCCAGTCCGCAGAATGCAGCCAACTCTACCGAAACATCTACCCGTTATTTAAAGGACGGTAGTTTCCTGTCTGTCCGCAACATTACATTATCGTATGCATTGCCTAAAACACTGATCAGTCACTGGCATATGGATGGGGTTACGTTTGCGCTCACAGCCGATAACGTATACACGTTTACGAAATTCCTGGGGCAGGACCCTGGAACAACGATTACTGCCGGTGCGTATGTAATGCCAGGCGTCTCGGATTTCAAATATCCGAACAACCGCCAGTTTCTGTTTAACATCAATATCAGGTTTTAGTTAAAACGATCAGACCATGAGAACAAGATTTTTCATCATCATATTAGCCTTGCCGCTGCTTATTACCAGTTGCTTAAAGGATGTGACACCGAGCGATTCATTAACTACCGGTACTTTAACCAATACGACACAGGGGTTGAAGAATGCACTGAATGGAGCATATGCCCTGTTTAAAGATCATGTGGAGTTTAATGGTACCACGGACCTTAACAATATGTACCTGCGTCAGTATTTCCAGATGAGTGATTTTGCCAGTGATGATATTGTATGCGCACAAAGCACTACTGATCCGCTGTATTACAGCTTTACATTGAATCATACGCCTACGCAGACCAATAGCCGTTATTTCTGGTATATCTCTTATAAGATCATCAATGACGTGAATACAGTGATTGAAGCTGCACAAAGCATTAGTAACCCCGGCGCTGACATACAGCAACTGATAGGAGAGTGTTATTTCCTGCGTGCTTTCTGTCATTTTAACCTGGCCCGGTTTTATGCAAGACCCTATACACAGGACCCCACTGCCAGGGGTATTATATTGCGGACTTCCACCAGTGATCCTTCTGATAAAGCAAGAGCCAGTGTATCGGAAGTATATGCGGCTATTATTGCAGATGCAGAGAAAGGTGCCGCACTGATGACTGCTTCACGTGGTGTGCAGTACGCCTCACAGGAAGCTGCCTGGGCTTTGTTATCCAGGGTGTTCCTGTATAAGGGAGATAACGATAGTACTATATATTACTCAGATAAAGTAATTAACTCAGGAAAGTTCAGTATTGCAACTGCTGCTAATTATCCTGCCATGTTTGCCAATGCGGCAACCAGTACAGAGACAATTCTGTGTGTAGCTTTTACAGAGGTAGATGATTATGGTAAGGAAGGTTCTATCGCTTCTATGATCTATTCTGATGGTAACTCCGGCTGGGGAGAAGAGTATGCCTCTGCTTCACTAAGGGATACGATGTCTGAACATCCGCAAGATTTGCGCTGGTCTTATATTGTACCATTAAAAGATGCGGACGGTAATATGCAAAAGAAGAATGGTATCGAGATCTATTATATCTCCAAATTTTCTTTCCAGAACGGTAAACCTGCGCTGAGTTCACCCATCATGTTCCGCTTGTCAGAAATGTACCTGAATAAAGCGGAGGCAGAAGCAAAAGCAAATAATGCCACAGCTGCTTTGAATGATGTGGATATGATCCGTAAGAACCGCGGACTGGAAAATTACCTGTATAAGGGAGCTGCACCGGCAGGTAAGACGGTACTGGAAACTGTATTGAAAGAAAGACGTATTGAGCTGGCGTTTGAAGGACAACGTTCTGCTGATGTATACCGTAATAAGCTGGCGATGGACCGCAGTTACTGGGGCTATCATTTGCCCGGATTGAAGGAGTCTGATATAGACCTGAGTAAGCAGCCTGTTAACTATACGAATGAGATCGTTAACTGGGATAACAACAGGATAATCTATTATATTCCGATAGATGAAGTACAGACTAACAAGTTATGTCAGCAGAATCCCTGATCAGTTATTTATTCATCTTTTAATGCAGTACAATTATGCAACTCAAACATATATTTTCATTCTTCTTACTGGTAACTGTACTGGTTGCCTGTAAAAAAGATAACAATACGCCGGAAGCGGACGTCTTTTATGCTGTAAGCATTAACGGATATGATGTGACGTTCACGAATACTACCACAGGTGCCACATCTTATAAATGGGATTTCGGGGACAGTACTACTTCTACAGAAGCCAGTCCTGTACATACTTATCCCGGTAAAGGGAAGTATGTGCCTACGCTGTATGCTACTACCAGGGAAGGACGCGTAACGGAAGCTTCCACTGTAGTGTATATCGCTAAATCATCGCCGGTAAAACTGGATGATAATACATTGTCCGACTGGGATAATGTAACTACTTCTGAAACAATTTCCGGTGCAGGAGAAACCTATTTCAGGAAGTCGAAGATCGATTACGACGCGAACTATATTTATTTTTATTTCGAGATGAATTCAAATAAGAATAATGGGGACATCTTCGATTTCTATCTGGATACCGATAATGATGCAACTACCGGATTGCTGACAGGTACATTTCCTGATGGCGGATATGATGTGTTACTGGAAGGTGGGATACTGGCCAACTGGTTTGATGTATTCAATCATTCCGGTGGGCAGGACGAGTTTAACTTTCAACCTACCGGCGTGGCTGAATTTTATACGGTAGGTACAGTTGTACAGGAGGGTACTACGCTGAAATTTGAAATGAGGATAGCCCGTTCAAAGATCAAAGGCCTGGCGGCTACCAAGGCCTTCAGGGTAGGGATACAGGCAACGAAGAGCGACTGGTCAGCCACATTGGGAAATATGCCCAATGCAAAACAACCCTCTGTTTTAGTAAGTTTTGAATAGTATTACAGACAGGAGACTTTAGGAGGGGACTCCTGTCTGTAAATTAAACCTATGAGATCCTGTATATTCCTATACATTCAACACGGAAATACGTAAATGGTTAACAGGTCATGCCACCTGCCGGTACTTACGATCTGTCGCTGAACTTACCGGATAAATACACATCTTTAAATACGAAACCGCTGTATAGTGTGCGATTGGCCAAGAAACAACGCGTTATAACAAACTGAATTATGCAATCACTGTTAAATAGTAACAAACGTTTATTGTCGCTAGATGTAATGCGCGGTGTGATCATGATCCTGCTGGCAGGAGAAAGCTGCCTGGTATATGAATCCCTGCGACATCTGGATAACAACATACTTATTAATCAGTTCTTCCACCATCCCTGGCATGGATTACATTTCTGGGACCTTGTACAACCAGCCTTTATGTTCATGGCAGGAACGGCCATGTATATCTCTTTTGAGAGCAAAAGAAAGAAAGGCATTACCTGGAAACAGAATTTTAAACATATCCTGATAAGAAGCGCTAAACTATTTTTATTCGGTACAGGTTTACATTGTATCTATTCCGGTAAGATGGTATGGGAACTATGGAATGTATTAACACAGTTATCTGTTACTACTATCATTGCTTACCTGATCATAGACCGCACTGTTACTTTCCAGATTATAACAGGGTTACTATTAATTATTCTGAGCGATATATTATATAGAACAGTATTAATGCCGGGATATGATCAGCCGTTTGTAGAGTACCATAATTTTGGCGCCTACATGGATACGTTGCTGATGGGAAAGATCAATCCTGATGGCTGGGTAGCTATCAATATAATTCCTACTGCCGCTCATACAATATGGGGTATGGCAGCAGGTAAATTCCTGATGACAGCCAATAGTGGTAATAAGAAAACAGTGGTGCTGTTAATAGCAGGAGTGATTGCCCTGATACTGGGTTTTGGAGCAGACATCAGTAATATTTCGCCTATCATTAAACGTATCAGCACCGCAGGTTTTGTACTCGCCTCTGCAGGATGGGTATTACTGATCCTGGCGGCGTTGTACTGGTGGATAGATGTAAAGGAGCACAGCAGGTATACCTGGATAGCAGTAGTAGTAGGAATGAATGCTATATTCCTGTACCTGTTTTTTGAAACCGTGGGAGCACAATGGGTAAATGGCGTGGTAGCGATCTTTATACCAATAAAAATACTATCAGCGCTGGTTACCTTATTCCTGGAATGGTACCTGTGCTACTGGTTATATAAAAAGCAGATCTTTTTTAAATTATAAATATCTTTCTTTCAGGATTTGGATATGATGCAGTTCATGTCCAGCCATCATATATACCAATGCCCTTGCTGAAAGCGGCTTGTTATTAGATGTGCCGATGTTAGCCAGCTGTTGCTCGTTCAGGTTACGTACAAGGTATAGTGAGGATTCACGTACGGCCCTGAATTCATCAGCCAGGTCGTGAAGAAGGCGTTCATTGGCAAAGGACTGCTTTGCATAGTCGTCCTGTTCAAATCCTGGTAATCCCTGTTTTTCACCACGGGCAAAAGATAAGAGGCGGTATGCGAAGATCCTCTCTGTATCTATCATATGATTCACCACCTCTTTAATGGTCCATTTACCTTCTGCATAAGCATATTCTTCCTTCTCTAAAGGGACGCCGTATAATAGTGCATGGGTATTTGATTGGGATGCTGTCAATACATCGAGCACAGGCAGGTTACCGACCAGGTTGATGTATGTTCCCTGGTAATCTACATATTCGCCGGGTTGTGGCTTACTGATCATGAGTGGTAAATTTCCCTGAAAATATAACATAATTAGGAATTTTTATCAACGGGATTAATCAGTTATTCTATATGCACTGCTTTTTTATTCATTTTCGCTTCATAACCTGTGGCGAAAATAGCGAAGCCTTTATCTGCAAGGGTATTCATCAGTTTCCTGATATGTTGTTGTATAGGGAGGGGGAGGGTATAAAAGGATGCATCTATATCAGTGATCCTTCCACCGTCTATTACTGAATTCTGATGCCTGATAGCCGTTTTTTGTCCTTTATAATAGAGCAGTATTTTTATTCTTCCATCATCGATGCCATTTAATCCGGCACTACCATATATAATAAGAGGTTCTGCGATACCATCTCCATCAAGGTCTTTTACTTCGCAGAATTTTGTCCAGAACCAGATGGAAGATTCCTCATTCATGTCTGCTCTTTTATGATCATTCAGTTCCCATTTTTTTGCAAGTCCTTCGGGTGTTTCCTGCAAGCACGTCCCTTTAATGGTATAATGTAGCGTGTCTTTAGCGGCTATTGAATCGATACTTTCTGATAATGCAAGGTAGTATTTCCCTGTTTGATCGCTGTAACTGTAAGCTCTGCGGATAGGGAATTTAATCCCGTTTGTAGCATTGACAGATGCTGAAAAGACTTTTGCGGTTTCCGTTTCAGACAGGATCGTTTGTGCATGTAGCTGATATACAGTGAATATGATCATTATGGTTAGTAAACGTCCTCTTGCTTTCATACCTGAAAAATACAAATAAAACGCATCATTACCGGGCAATGCTATTATCCTGATGAGTAAATATGCCCACCTGTAAATAGTACAGGCAGGCAATATTCACTATTCACTGTCCCCTGATTATTGTACGGGTGCAGCCGCTGTGGTCAGGCTTACATAAGGCCATATGCCAGGTGTTGGTACGCTTACACCTTTAGTATTGCCTCTTGTTTGTGCATCAGGGCCGAAATAATATAAAGGCCATCCTTTATAAGTGAGCTGTGATTTTCCGAAAACATTGATTTTTGCGAACGATGCTTTGTCCAGTATGGACGGAATATTTTTAATAGAATCTACTTCGTAAATAGGCCATGTGGCATTATTGCTAAAGTCCGCTTTTGTATAAACATTTGTATTATTGTGATCATAAGAGAATCCATACAATGTTCTGCCATAAGCATCTGTCATGTATTGTGTTACTTCCTGTCCGGGTTTCAGCTGACTGTTGTACTGTACACCGTCGTTACCTGTTAACTGGTAATTAGCAAGCATTACAGTATAGTCTGGTTTAGCTATGAACCAGATATTATTGGCACCATCTCCATTAATGTCTCCTGGTTTTACATCACCTGCATAATAATACAAAGGCCATCCTTTATAAGTGGTTTGTTTTGAACCATCTGCACGGGTAATTACGCCGAAGTCGGCAGCTTTCAGTGAAGTATCGATAGTAAGATGCTCTTTGTAGAATACAGGCCATGCAACAAGACAACCTCCTGTACAGCCTGATGTACCATTTGCATCTATGGAGAAGAAGTACAGGCTGTTGCCGAGACTGTCTGTCATTACACTACCGAATTTAGCGCTGGTAGCCAGCTTTACAGTGGTTCCTTTAGGAGTGTTATCTACTGTAGGGTTATTATCCTTTGAGCAGCTTGAAATTAAAGACACGATAAGGCACATCGCAGCAAAAGCCGCAATTTTAAATTGATATTTCATTTTGTTAAGATTTTATGAAGGCACTTTATTGTTGAATCAATATCTTAATACGGAGAATGTGTGGAAAGGGTTGCCTGGGGTATAAAATTAAAATAATTAGCCGCCTGTGTGTTTACAGGCGGGCTAATTATCCTTTTTCCATGCAACCTCTGCAATCACTGTCTTTCCTCCTTGTGTGGTATGCGTAACTACGTACCTGATTTCATTACCTGTATAAGTGTAAGTACGTTTTTGCTCAGTGCCTTCCCAGTTGGGGAAGAATGCTTTTTCAATTTTAAATGTGATGGTCTTATTTATCTCATCCACTGTATACTTTCCAAAATGTGAATTACTGCCTTGTACTAAAGCGAGGTATTCTTCCGGAGTGCAATTATTTTTATCACCTGACTTTATCTGGGGTCTTGTTGTTCGTAGAATCTGTATCGCATAATTACCCTTCTTATCAAAAAAAAGCATGCCACTGGGGTTATCTCCATAGGGATGTACCCGGCTGCTGTCTGGATATATATTATCAACAGAGATTAATTTCCATGTTCCAACCAGTTGTTTTTGCATAGAGGATTCCTGGGCAAAGGTCATTGTTGCACAAAAGGTAATAAGCAGTGTGGATAGTATATTTTTCATGTTTCTGGTTTTATACTGTAAAGCTATGGCAGGATAATGTAGCTTACCTGTACATTTCTACACTAAAGTTGTAATTTGTCTGCATGAAAGGAAATTTATATCAGCCTTTTGAAATTGAGTATAAAGTATTACAGACCTTTCCGAAGACCATTTTCAGAAATAATTTTTTTAACCTGATATATGTAATTGAAGGAACAGGTATACAGTATACTAACAACAATAGTTTTAATTACAAAAAGGGTAATTTATTTTTGATTACGCCTGAAGATAGTTATGCTTTTAAAATAGATACGCTGACCCACTTCTTCTTTTTGAAATTCAATGATATTTATATAAGACCTAAAGCAGATAAAGATCATGACTGGGTGCAGCGGATGGAGTTCATTTTACAGAATGCAAGTCACCGGCCGGGGTGTATCTTAAAGAACAAGGTAGATAAGCCGATGATAGCTTCCCTGATAGATAGCATAATTAAAGAGGATACTCATCAGCAGTTATACCATAACAAAGTTATCCAGCAGATTGTAAATACGCTTATCATTATTGTGGCCCGTAATATAGCACTGAAGCTGCCTAAAAATGTAAAAGAGAGTACTGGTGAAGCGGTGCTGGATATCCTTCATTATATACAACAGCATATATTGGAGCCGGATAAGCTTAAATCGGAACAGCTTAGCAAACATTTCAGGATTTCACTCACTTACCTGGGTCGTTATTTTAAAAAACAAACAGGGGAGACACTGCAACAATATATCTCCAATTATAAGGTCCGGTTAATTGAGACGCGCTTATTACATACTGATATGCGCATTAATGAAATCGTTGCAGAGCTTAGTTTTACGGATGAGAGTCATTTGAACAGGGCTTTCAGAAAGTATAAGGGAATGAGCCCATCGGAGTTTAGAAAGAAATCACATACCAAATTGCCTTAGATAGTAAATAGAGAGAAGCAAATGATGTTTTACCATTTGCTTCTCTATTTATTAATGCACAGGTGTATCTCCTGCAATTACTTTTACTAATTCAGGGTGTTCTTTCTTTTCCCTGCTCAATACTTTATAGGCGATAAGAACACTGCACAGCATACATGCGGCCCCGATCAGGAAGTGTATGCCGGGAAAATAAAATGGCGCTTTATCTGTGGTAAAATAGCTGAATGTACTATTCATGATCAGTGGACCTATGATGGTAGTAAGGCTCATCAGGCTTGTAAGAGCACCTTGCAGTTCTCCCTGTTGATTAGGTGGTACATGGCCTGATATCACAGATTGTAGCGAAGGGCCACAGATACCCCCCAGGCAATACGGGATCAGAAAGGCGAACATCATCCAGCCCTGGGTGGCAAAGGCAAACAGTACCAGTCCCATAGTATACAGGGAGAGGCCGAGATATATACTTTTTTCATTCCCGATTTTCGGGATAATCACTCTTGTTAGTCCGGCCTGAACAGCTCCTACAAGTACGCCTACTACTGCGAGGGAAATACCGACCATTTTTTCACTCCAGTTAAAGCGGTAAATGGTAAAGAAGTTCCAGTTGCCTTGTACTGCCTGGCTGCCAAAATAGATAAGGAAGAAGCTGGCTGCCAGTCCGCCTATCTCTTTGTGCCGGGTTAAAAATTTCAGTGAGCCGAATGGGTTGGCACGTTTCCAGTCAAAAGCCCGGCGGTTTTCTTTGCTTAAGGATTCTGGCAGTAAAAAATAGCCGTATAAACAGTTGAGCAGGCAAAGTGTCGCTGCTGCATAAAAGGGTGCTCTGATACCCCAGGTGGCCAGGAAAGCTCCCAATGCAGGTCCGAGTACAAAGCCCAGACCAAAGGCTGCGCCTATCATACCGAAATTCTTGGCTTTAGACGTTTCATCTGTGCTGATATCGGCAATATAGGCGGTGGCGGTAGTAAAGCTGGCACCTGTAATGCCTGCGATAATGCGTCCTACAAACAGCCATCCATAAGAGGGTGCCAATGCCAGGATAATATAATCGATGCCAAAGCCTAACAGGGATGACAGCAGGACAGGGCGGCGGCCAAACCTATCACTCAGGTTTCCGATGACCGGTGAAAATAAAAACTGTGTAATAGCAAAAACCGATAATAACAGGGCACCGTAGGTGCTGGCCTGGTTAACTGGTATACCTTTTAACTGGGCAATCAGATTGGCCATTACAGGGATAATTAATCCCCATCCCATAACATCAATCAATAACGTAATAAATATAAAGCTGATCGCAGACTTCTTGGATGTTTGCATAGTAAAATGTTTATTGCCCCTATAGTTGTAGATAAGACAACTTAATGGTCAGAGCAAACTTACGCCTAAAGATTTAATATTATGGGTGCTAAACACGCCAAATTACAGGGTTAATTGCGTCAATATGGTGTAGAGGGGCTTTGATAGATGATCCTGGTAATCTTATGGTCTGAGACTGTTACGGTCATTGGATATATATTGTTCTTCTTATCAGGATACACAATAATATTCGCGGTATCAAGCAGTATTTTTCTGCTGCTCATAATATCATTCCCTAATTTTATTCTCAATAATTTGGTGGATTGTATTCTTGTAAATACATATCTGATATTGTTCTTCGTTATATTTTTCTTTACAAAAGCTTCGGCCTGACTGATACATCCTTCGCAACCCTGATTAGGAATTATTACGTAAGTCCCTGTAGAAAGCATATCAGTATCCAATGAATGGATGCTTTTATACAGAGATGCATGATCTTCAGTGCAGGCATTAAAAATTAGCATCCATAGGAATAACAGGCTATAGCTCAATCTTGCATTGTACATACTGAGCGATATTTTGATCTTTATTATGTGCATTTAGAAAATAGATCCCCTTAGTGGTAATGAAGAAATTATCTAATGCCAATGCTTTGGGCAGTGAAGCTTCACCAAGATATTTAAAGTCCTTATCAAAAGCGATCAGACTGGTTTCTTTATCTGCCATCTGGCGGTGTGTTGCTGGTGGTAATTCCAATATCCGGTAGTACCGGTCGTGATATTTGTCATAAATAATATTACGGTAGGAAGGGGTGTTAATGAAATACTGGAGTGTATATTCCGCATCTGATACTTTCTTATTATCCTTTGACAATTCCATTGAAGTAATACAGATATTTTTCCTGGTAGCTGCGGGCAATTCCTTTACCTGCCAGTTAGTATCAATTACCTGAATATTGTGATCTGCCGGAAGACTTAACAGGATGTTTTTTGTTTGCTCATTATAGGTTGTATATGGCGTTCGCATATGGGATCCTCCCCAGTTATGAGACCAGTACAAATGTGAATAGGGAATCCGGTTGTGTACATTGCCTTCAGGCAGATGAATAATGGAACAGGTAGTCCGGCCAACAGGATTTTCATTATCGCTTTCTCCTATCAGGAATCCAAAGCCGATGATAGTGCTGTTATTAAAAAAGAGGGGTGATGCTGTATTCGCATACGGAGGTGCTGCATGATTACCGGTTGTCTTATTTATAAACGTCAGCTTTTGGCTGATCTGATCATTGGTTGTATTATAATATAACAATTCTGCCCCTTTATATGAATATAGTATCAGGGTGTCCGGAGACAAATACCTGAAATAGGAGATCTTCTTTTTAATCCTGATCCTGTGAATATTTTCAGGATGTATTATTTCTTTTGTAATGCTGAGGGGATATTCCAGTAAGCGGTTATTATAATTATCGAACGCATATAATCTGTTGCCTTTTTCATGATACTCAACAGGCGTAGATATGCCCATTACCATCAGACTATCCAGATAAAGGTTTAATGTGTCACCTTGTGTTATCATTAGTGGAGAGGCTGTATCATGGGTAGTTGTACAGTTTAAATAAGGAGGTACTGTTCCGTTATGGCAACTACTGAAACAGATTATTGTTATCAACAATAATACTACTCTTCCGGGCATAAGCAAATAGATGATGGTTGTAATGAAAAACAGGGCATTTGCCCTGTTTATTAATTTACTCTATATAATAAGTACAATCAGTAATTTCCGGGTCAATTGCGGATACGCAATCATAGTGATATACACCGTTAACAAGTGTGATCCTGCATTTTCCACGCAGCCCGTGGTGATCATCTGCACAAGCACTTCCCTGAGAAGTTCCTGATACAAAGAGAACAACTGCTGTTACTGCAATACCAATAAAAACAAGTCTTTTTTTCATGTTTACATGATTTAGAATGATGAGAGAGATGGGTTTCGATACAGGCTTGATCAATAGATTGTTCGCATGGGCTAAGGTTATAATGTATTCGCCTGTTTCAAATATAAATAAATAAATCGTTTCCTGCAAGATGAAATGAGGCTAGAAAACTATACTGTTGATAATTATTCAGTAACAGTCCTGGACTATTGCAAAAGATTAAGGAGCAGGGCTCTTTGAAAGAGTTGCTACGAAAATCTCTTCAGGCAAGCATCGGTTGAGTGCCGCGGTTTAAAAAGTATGGGTGAAGAAGTCATTCAGAAGGAGATTTTCCCTCAAGGATGCTAACAGTAGTTCTGATACAAATGCCGAATTCTCCACAGAGAAAATAAGCTTTCTTGCTACGGCATTTATCAAGCTTGTGGTCTTATCAACCTGTTATATATCAAACTACACCGGAAATGATATAAATTTCATTTATATTTTAATAATTAAACTTATCTTGAGTTATTATCTTCCCCTCAGTTTAATCGTTGTTATTCATTCCCTATTTTGATTCCTATTATGCATTGTTCGTGGTTATTAGTACTTTTTTATGGCTTTCAGCGACAAGGAATGTCCGGAAAATGTTGAATCTTAAAATATGAAAACAAATTGCTGTAAAAGATTTTTTACACGCTGGCAAACTGCTCCCTGCGCCTGTGGCCTTGTTTTAATGAACTTCAAGAGCAAAACAAAAAGAAATAAAATGTTTGAAAATGAAAAATAAAATTCAGATACTTATCTCACGCTGTAATTTGAATACAATTTCATTGCATACTATAATTATAATATTGTTGATCTGTAGTTGTAACAACAAAAATGGTGAAAGCTCTAAAGTTATTAACGAGCCGGATTCGTTATTAAAGAAAATAGCGATAAATTCAGTATCACAGATTAAAGAAACCAAGATAGACACTGCCTGTTTTACAAGTAATATTGAAAAAGGGATTCACCTATTGGCGCTAAACGATGATCGAAAAATAGTACTAAGTAATAATAAAGTTAGTATTAGCTTAAATGAAAATGGGAAGGATTTATATGATTTGGAAATTAAGACCGATAGTGCTTTAATCTTTGAAAAAAAGGATATTGAAGGAATATCAAAAATATTTTACGATGGGACTTTTATTTTGTTCAGCATGTATACATCCTTTAATGAAGATGGTGTAAATGAAGGGATTGCCGTTGTTATACAAATAAATGGCTTAAGAATTAAACAGTATCATGGAAAATTATCTAATACTTGTAATCCTGTAGTAATTAATAGCAGATTTTACTTTGTTAATGACCTAAACCTTATTGAAACAGATTCAAGTCTGAATTTTAGCAAATCATTACCTATCCAGTATTGGGAAGCAAATGAAAGGGGTGAATATTTAGATACTTATCAGATTTGTGGTTTGTCTGTCACTAAACAAAATTCAAAACTATTAATCGGATTTACTTCTAATAAATCTAATGTAGATTGTCATTTTTATGAGGGGATATTACATATGAAAGATAGCTTTATTTTACTTAAAAAATAAGAAGTATGTTGAAATCTGCCTTCTGAAGTAGACCAAGTATTAGACTTAGTTATGATGAAAAATAGATTACTATTCTTGGTTCTTGCATTTTTTGGAACATTAAATATTGCCTTTGCTCAGCATCCCGTACTTGCTAAGTATGTCATTATTACTTTTCAGGAAACGTATAAATACTCCCAAGATGGATAAGAAATTATTATTGGATTATATCACAAGATTCCATTAATTCAAATGAGTATCTTTTATCTCATCTCTATTTAAGGAGTTATTCTAATGATAATTTAATTGATTGTTGCAATGGGAAGGACATAGATCCAGGATTTACTACTAAAAAATACAAGTTACAAATTTGACTCTTCATATTTTGGAAATTTAGATGACTTAGAAAAGATATTAATCAAGAAGAGAGTAAAAGTGCAGACAATAACCAAAAAATGGAAGAGTGGACAGAAAGAAGATATAGTAATATTTGCTACACCTGTTTCCGGAAAGTTTTGTTCATCAGGCTTCGCCCTGACAGGGCAGGAGGAATTTGGTTATAAAGGACAGGTGTATATCCCTTATTCATCTTTTACATATTCAGAAGGATTTTGGAAATCGACGAAGGCAAAGTTTATTTTGCATCGGGATTTTTCTGAGGTAAAATATGATATCATCCGACTTTAAGCAAGCTCGCAAAATGGAGGTTTAATCGACATAATGCTACATATAGAAACAAATAAAAATAAGTAAATAAAACAAGTAAACTAAATGAAAAGCTTCCTGGTTTTTTTCGGCATATTAGCTTTAATGTGGTCTTGCAAATCAAATAATTGTTGTGGTGGAATAAATAAATATCTTGTAAAAGTTGACACGTCTAAGCCTTATAAAGTTAAAGGAAAATATTGCATTACTACTCATGATACTATCATGGAAAATGATATGAGCATTATAAGCATTAGGGGTTTTGATAGAAAGACTGGTAAAGGTATAAGAGAGGGCATCGTTTGGTTTGATAATGGAATTGATACAGTAAAGGTTTTATTTGATGGAGGGATTGGATCTAAAAAATTGCCGGCAGGAATTTATGTTATTGATTTTTCAAATTCAAATATTGACGATGATGTACTTGGATTAAGAATGAAGAGAATTGAGTTGCCTAAAAATACCAAAATGGAAATCAACGTTTATTTGGGTAGCATCGTTCAATGGTAAGCACTTTTAAATAATCCATACTTGTCGCATGTGTGCTACATCAGTTTGGCGAAAGAATGTCAGCTATATACAAAAGATATAAAGAACTTGAATAGATATAAGTTTAGGTGTAGGCAGCAGTTACTTAGCAGTCATTTCAAATGGGAAAGTAAAGTCTTACCCAAGTAAAAAAATAATTAAATGAGAGGATTCCTATTCTTTTATTGCATATTAACTTTAATATGGTCTTGTAAATCAAATAATTGTTGTGGTGGAAGAAATAAATATCTTATAAAAGTTGATACGTCTAAACCTTATAGAGTTAAGGGGAAGTATTGTATTACTATTCATGATACCATCGTGGGGAATAACATGAGTATTATAAGTGTTAAAGGTTTTGATAGAAAGACTGGTAAAAGTATAAAAGAAGGTGTTGTTTGGATTGAAAATGGAATTGATACGCTAAGGCTCTTAATTGATAATGGAAGCGGATACAAAAAATTACCAGTAGGAAGTTATGCTATCACTTTGTTAAGTTTGGATGATGATGACCTGCTTGGATTAATGGCAAAAGGAATTGAGCTACGTAAAAATACAAAAATGGAAATTAATTTTTATTTAGGCAGCAGCATGCAATGGTAACTAAGATTATTGCATATCTGCTTAGAAGAAATGTCAGGTTATAAAGAGCACGTTTGAAAGTGGCCGAAGTAAGATATATGCTACCCCTTATTTTTGACTACAACAATCGGAGATTTGGTTAGGCGAAGTCGCCTGTTGCCTGTGATATTTGTATCATCAAAATAAAAACATTTTAAAAGATGAAAATTACAATCACAGGTTCATTAGGAAACATCAGCAAACCGCTTGCGCAGGAACTGATCACAAAAGGCCATGACATTACCATCATCAGTAGTAAAGCTGATAGACGGCAGGAAATAGAGGCATTAGGCGCAAAAGCAGCAATTGGATCTGTAGAAGATATAGCGTTTTTGAAAACCGCATTCGCCGGATCAGATGCCGTTTATGGGATGACGCCGCCTAACTTTGGCGCTACAGATATGATCGGTTATTATCGAAATGTGGCTAACGCTTATGCGGAAGCTGTGCAGCATGCAGGCGTTAAACACATCGTTTATCTAAGCAGTTATGGCGCCGATCTGGAAAAAGGAACGGGTATTATAGTGGGATCGCACCAGACTGAAGGCATTTTGAATGAATTGGATGGTGTTACGGCCACTTTTCTTCGCCCGGGTTATTTTTACTATAATCTATATCACTTTTTGGGTATGATCAAGGAGCGAGGTATGATAGGTACCAATTTTGGCGGCGAGGACAAATTGGTTATGGTATCTCCGCTGGATATTGCAGCCGCTGCTGCAGAAGAATTGACTGATAAAAATCCTCAAGGCAAAGTACGTTATATAGCCAGTGATGAACGCACCTGTAATGAGGTGGCAAAACTTATAGGTGAAGCCATTGGTAAACCTGACCTGCAATGGTTAACTTTTAATGATGAGCAGGTGAAAAAGAATATGTTGGAGCAAGGCAGGCCGCCAGTCATTACCGATTTGCTGGTTGAGCTGGGTGCAGCCATCCATTCCGGTTTACTACGCAGTGACTATGAAAAACACAAACCCGTGCCTGGTAAGGTAAAATTGACAGCGTTCATAAAAGAGTTTGCCGCAGCTTATCAACACAATTAAGTAAATTACGCTATGTCCGATCAGCAACCCTTACGCATTAAAACCATCAGCGCGTTTCATGAATTTATGCAGCTGCCTAAGCCGGAGCATCCGTTAGTGAGCGTGGCGAGGTTTGAAGATATTAAACGGGAATGCACCGCGCCATTCAGCCGGATCATGGACTTTTATTCCATTGCTATCAAACGGAATTTTAAAGTAAAAATGAAATATGGGCAGCAGGCCTATGATTTTAATGAAGGTATCATGTTCTGCATGTCACCGGGACAGGTGCTACGGGTAGAAACGGATCATACACAGGAACGAAAACCTATGGGATGGAATCTGCTGATCCATCCCGATTTTCTCTGGAACACGCCGTTGGCCAAGACCATCAAGAAATATGAATATTTCGATTATTCGGTGAATGAGGCTTTATTTCTTTCGCCCAAAGAAGAAGAGTTACTGATCAGTATCATGCTGCGTATTGACGAAGAATGCCGCACTAACCTGGATCATTTCAGCCAGGATGTGATCATCGCGCAGATCGAATTGCTACTTACTTATACCGACCGTTTTTATCATCGCCAGTTCATCACCCGCAAGATCAGTAATCATCAGGTATTGGAGCGCCTGGAACAGGTACTTTCGGAATATTTCAGCAGTGACGATTTGAGCAAACATGGCTTGCCGACAGTAGCTTATGTTGCTCAAAAACTGCATATTTCCCCCAACTACCTGAGTGGTTTGCTAAAAGTGCTTACCGGGCAAAGCACCCAGCAGCATATTCATGAAAAGTTGATCGAAAAGGCAAAAGAAAAGTTGTCAACCAGTGCTTTGTCGGTCAGCGAAATTGCTTATGAGTTAGGGTTTGAGCATCCGCAGTCGTTCAGTAAATTATTCAAAACCAAAACCAATCTTTCTCCGATTGAGTTCAGGCAGGCTTTTAATTGAAAAGTTTTGCAGGGCCTTGTATAAAATTTATTCCTGCAATTCTTCTGATGTTTACAGCCCTGTCAACCGTTACAATGATTACTTTTCCATTAGCTTATAGCAGGCAGCGACAAGCTGTTTTATGCTGTTTAGCTCCGGTTTCATATTCAAAACTTCAAAGAATAATCAGATAAATTATGATATTCAATGGATGGTCAACTATGACTTAAATATAACAGGAAAGAGTAACTGACGGGAACAGGGGATTATTTAATGATTTCTTAATAATTTCTTAAAAAAATTAAACTTATCTATTAGCTTTGTTATGGCCATCTGCCATTAATTTAATGCGTGTTTATAAAGGCCCTGATTATTCAGACGAAATGCTGCTTGACATGGTCAGGTCTCATGATGACCGGGCTGCTTTTGCGGAAATTTATTACCGTTATTGGGAACCCCTGCTCGATGCGGCTTATCAAAGGCTCAAGTCCAGGGAGGCTTCCGAGGAAATTGTGCAGGAGGTTTTTATAGATCTCTATTGGAGGCGTAATGAGGTTGAATTTAAAAGTAACCTGGAAGCCTGGCTGAAAACTGCCCTGAAATACAAGGTTTATAACATTTATCGTTCGCAACAAATCCACCAGCGGCATCGCGAAGGAATTATGCGGGAAACCCATATTGCACCGGTACTTCCGGATGAAGCCTTAGCGCTTAAAGAAATCCATGAATGCTTTAAAACGGCTGCAGCCAAATTACCCGAAAAATGCCGGGAAGTATTTTTACTCAGTCGTTCAGAGCACTTGTCTCAACAGGAAATCGCTACTCGCCTGAACATCTCCGTTAGCACTGTCAAAAAGCATATCACTAAAGCGATGCGGATCCTCAAATCCGAGTTTAGGGAAAATTATTTCGATCTCCTGACGCTGATTACCCTTTTTAGTATTCATAAATAGAGCCTTTTACCCAATTATTGTCCTCATTTCCTGATAGTTATGTTTTTTTAACAAAAATTTGCCAGGCAGTAGCACCTTTTAGTTGTTGGTGTTAATATAGAGGAAATACCTTTTAATGGATAATAACGACAACAGGATACTTCAACTGTTGGAAAAATACAGTAATGGTACAGCCTCTCCGGATGAATTGAACGAGCTGGACCTTTGGTACCACGCTTTTGATCGGGAAGAAAAACTAACTGATATACTGGCTGCCGGTGAACTGAAAGATGTAGAACAGCGTCTGCTTACAAATATAAATCGCCGGTTAGACCGGGCAAATACCGGCAGACGTATAGTTTCACCGCGTATAACGCGCCGGAAATGGCTGTCTCTTGTCGCATTCATACTTGTCTTATTTTTTGTGGGTTCGTTAATAATTAAGAAAACTGATCTTTTCGATAGAAAAGAAATTGCCCAAATTGACGTGTTGCCAGGAGGTAATAAAGCCATCTTAATTCTGGGGAACGGGAAAAGAATAGACCTGAGCAGCTCCGGAACAGGGACGCTTGCTCATATTGCCGGCATATCCATTATCAAATCAAATAAGTCAACCTTAACCTATATCGCTGATGAAAACAGCTCAAATGCAGACAATTCCGCAGCGGAAATGACAAACACACTTATTACTCCGAAAGGTGGGCAATATGAAGTACAACTGCCTGACGGCACCCATGTGTGGTTAAATGCAGCTTCTTCTTTAACATATCCGGTCCATTTCTCCCGGGGCCAACGGGGGGTTAAATTAACAGGCGAAGGTTACTTTGAAGTAGCCAGGGATAAAACCCGGCCTTTTGACGTATCTACCGGTACCCAGGATGTGCAGGTGCTGGGTACCCATTTTAATATAAATGCTTACCCCGATGAAGCCGTCCAGAAAACAACCCTGCTGGAAGGTTCGGTAAAAGTTGTTTCAAAAACCAACACTGTTGTTATCAAACCGGGAGAGCAGGCCATTAATAATGGGGCCGACATCAATGTTCGCAGTTTAAAGGTGGAAGATGTTGTTTCCTGGAAAAACGGATTATTTCATTTTGATCATACAGAGTTACATGAACTGATGCGGGAACTTTCCCGGTGGTATGATGTGGAAATCGTCTATGAAGGGCAGTCCCCCAGCCGCTTATTTTCCGGGACCATAGATAAAACTTATTCTCTGTCAGAAGTACTCAAGGTACTGGAATTGGGAAAGGTTGGCTTCCGGATTGAATTATCTCCGCCCGGACCTTCTCAGCATAAACGATTGGTAATCATTCCATAAATAGGTACACGTTATAAATAAACTAATTAAATCAAAGAAATATGGCAAAATAATTTACAACCAAAAACTACAGGGTTGATAAAAAAGAAACCGGGGAGCGCTTGGAACCCTTCCCCGGAATTGTCTGGGTCAATCCTGAACCACCTGGTTGGAAACCAGCATGGTTAAAAGATTAATGGATCTGTTTTATGTATCACAAAAACCCAAACGCACAAAAGTATGAATTTAAAATTATATACCGGGCCGATCCCGCCAAAGGGAGGCTCTGTACTAAAATTTCTGATGGTCATGAAATTGATTGTTTTAATAATCACCATCGCTTGTGTACAGGTTTCTGCGAAAAGCTATGCGCAGCTTGTATCTATAAATGAAAAGAATATATTGCTAACTGAAGTTTTCGATAAAATTCAGGCCGAAACCGGTTATCGTTTCTTTTGGGAAGAAAACGAGATTTCCAATATTAAGTTATCGGTCAATATTAAAAATGCCAGCCTTGAAACCGCACTGGGAAAGGTTTTTAAAGGCCTGCCCTTTACTTATTCCATTACCAAGAAATCCATTGTCGTTCAAAAGAAAGAGCAAAGCTTTTTTGAACGTGTCGTTGCTGCTTTTACGGCTGTAGATGTCAGAGGCAAGGTGGTGGATGACCAGGGGACGCCGCTGCCGGGGGCTACCATCAGCCTTAAGAACGGCAGCTTTCAGAAAGGGCTGATCAGTGATAATAACGGAGAGTTTTTCTTAAGCCATGTACCCGAAGGCGAATATACCGTTGAAGTGTCAATGATCGGCTTCTCCAGGTATGTTAAAACGGAAATCGTTGATGCCGATCATAAAAACATTTCGGTAACACTGGTCCCCACAGCTGCGAACCTGCGTGATGTTGTGGTAGTAGGTTACGGCACACAGCAAAAAGCCAGTATGACCAGCTCCGTGGCAACGGTTTCCAGCAAGGAGGTCGCTAACCGGGCTGTTCCCTCTGTATTGAATATCCTGCAGGGCGAGGCTGCCGGCCTGAATATCCAGCAAACCGATGGTAATCCCGGATACAGTTCCACATCGGTGGATATCCGTGGTAACAGCACGCTATCCAATAATCCGGTCCTCTACATTGTTGACGGCATGGCAGTAAACAATATAGATTATCTGAACCCCAATGATATCGCATCCGTTAGTATTTTAAAAGATGCATCTGCAACAGCCATTTATGGTGCGCGTGCATCGGGCGGTGTATTGCTGGTTACCACCAAAAAAGGTAGACAGAACAGTAAACCGGAAGTACAATACAGTAGCATGTTCGGATCACAGCGGCCTGCCAGGTTACCTAAGTTCGTTGAAGCCCCGCAGTTTGTGGACCTGTATAACCAGGCCCAGTTGAATGATAATCCGGGTGCGCAGGTAAAATTTACGCCAGATCTGGTACAAAAATATAAGTCGGGTGCATTACCAAGTACCAATTGGTTGCCTTATATCCTGGGTAACCAGGCCCTGCAAAATCAACAGAATCTGAGTGTTTCGGGAGGGACCTCCAATGTCGATTATTTTGTTTCCGGCGGTTACCTGAACCAGGGAGGTTTGATCAGGAATGTGGATTACAAACGCTACAGCGCTCGTGCAAATGTGAATGTACAGGTGTCCAAAAGGTTAAAACTCGGCATTAATTCCGTATTGACAAAAGAAGATAAACTGCAACCCGCTTATGGTCTGGGTAGTGCGCTGCAATGGTCTTATATCGTTCCTGTAACAGAATTCCCCTATACCAAGGCAGGACATGACCGCAGTTACCGGGGTGGTGATCAGCCCAATGATATTATGACCAAAGCGGGTGTTCAGAATGAGAATCTGAATATTATCAATACCAATTTCATCGCAGAATTTAAGATCCTGGATAACCTCGTTCTGAGTGGGACTTACGGCTATAATTATACCAATAGTTTTACATCGGCCTTCAATAACAAGTATCCACTGTACAATGATGATGAGCAGATCATCGTATATAATAATAATCCCAACAGCGCTTATAAAGCTAATTATGCGCAAACGCATCCGACAACCTTATTAACAATAAATTATACTAAAGCTTTCGGCAAGCATCACCTAAAGGCGCTGGCTGGTTATTCGCAGGAGGAAGACAGATATGATTTCAACAGTATCACCCGTTATGGCTTCCTGAATAATTCACTTGACCAGATCGATGCGGGATCTTCTGACCCGACACTCACGAATGTATCGGGTAATGCCACCTCTTATGCGATCCGGTCGTGGTTTGGACGTGTCAATTATGATTTCGGTGGTAAATACCTGCTGGAAGCCAATGCACGTTATGATGGTACCTCCGTTTTCCAGAATAAAAAGTATGGTTTTTTCCCATCTGTGTCTGCAGGCTGGATCGCTTCGGAAGAAGGTTTCTTTAAACCGTTAACGAAGGTGGTCAACTTTTTAAAGGTGAGGGGATCTTATGGCCAGGTAGGTAATCAGAATGCCACCGGTTTATATCCATGGGCCAATACCATTGCCCAGGATAAATATATTTTGAATAAGGCGAGTGTAACGACCACTTATTATAATAATTCACCTAATCCGGACCTGACCTGGGAGGTTAAGACAACTGCCAACATTGGTCTGGATTTTAGCATCCTGCAGCATCTGGATATTTCCCTGGACCTTTTCCGGGACCGGACTACCGGAATATTGCGCTCTCCTGTTGTACCCTCCACTTATGGTATCGGAGCTCCGCAGCAAAATGTGGGTAAATTACAAAACCAGGGTTTTGAATTGAGCATTACTTACAAGAACCATATTGGTGATTTTAATTACCGTGCTGCTATCAATTTTTCTGACAGCAGGAATAAAATCCTGGATCTGGGGGGAACAGGACCAAGCTACGGGGATAACCCACTTATTGTTGGCCAGTCGCGCTGGGTATGGTATGGTCTTCAGGCAGAAGGACTTTTTCAATCAAAGGCAGATATCGCCAATCATGCCACCCAGGACCCAAGAGACCAGCCGGGAGACATCAAATTCAAAAATGTTAATGGTGATGATAAGATCACCCCTGATGATCGTGTTATTTTAGGACAGGCCACACCTCATTACCGTTTCGGTATCTCCCTGAGCGGATCATATAAAGGATTCGACCTCTCCATATTATTACAAGGTGTCATGAGCAATCTGGCCCGTGTGACCGGCGGGGCGCAAGTGCCGTTCTTCTATAACGGCGATGGTAATATCCTGCAATCACAATTGGATTATTGGTCTCCATCTAATCCAAACGCCAGATATCCAATCCTCAGAACTGATCAGTCAATAAATAATGGCCAGTTTTCAAGCTGGTGGTTGTTTAAGGCGGCTTATATGCGCTTTAAGAATGCACAGTTGGGCTACACATTCACCAATAAGCTAACCAGGAAACTCGGCGTGGCCTCTGTCCGGGCTTTTGCAACCGGTGATAATTTATTCCTGATCACCAGCAAGAATTTTCCAAAGAGCCTGGACCCGGAAATCTCCAATTACGGAGATGGCTCCAATTATCCGCAGGTGCGTAACCTGAGCCTTGGTTTGAATATTGTTTTTTGATCGATCTAAATGAAAAATGACGATGAACAAGAATCCAAAAAAAATAACGATAGTGTGGAGTGTATTGCTGGTGTGTTTATTAGGAACAGGTTGTAAAAAAGATCTGTTGAATCAGCATCCACTTAACCAGATCACTGATGCCACTTACTGGCAGACTTCTGACGATGCAGTAATGTTTGCAACAAGAATGTACACTTACATGCCCCAGGACAACTTTGTATACTACGAAGGAATGAGCGACAACGGGATCAGTAACGATCCGACAACCCGTCGTTTTGGTAACAGTACCCAGGACCCAACGATTAGCACCAAAGAGTGGAGCTATGAGCCTATGCGACAGGCATACAGCTTTTTTGCACATGTAGACCAGGTACCTGGAATGGACACCGCCTTAAAGCAAAGACTGACCGCTGAGGTCAAGTTTGTACTAGCCTACCGGTATTTCATCATGACTACCTTATATGGTGACATTCCTTTTGTTAACAGTTACATCACGGACCCTAATGCGAGTGATCTGCCGAAGACTTCCAAAACAGACATCACCAAAAGCGTGATACAGTGGCTTGATGAAGCCGCCGCCGTTTTGCCATTGTCATACACCGGTGCAGACCTGGGTAGGGCTACCAAAGGTGCGGCGCTGGCGCTTAAGGCTCGTGTATACCTTTATAGCGGTCAATTTACAGAAGCCGCCGCCGCTGCTAAAGTGGTGATGGATATGAACATATACCAGCTATATCCTGACTATTACGACTTTTTTCAAAAGGACGGGGATTATTCGTCAGAGGATATCTGGTCTTTTGGTTATACGCTGTCTGTGAGGCAAAACAGTTTGCGGGACATTTTAGGCTCGCAGGCTTTGATGAACGGCCGGAATATTATGGGCCCTACATCCGAGCTGGTATCAGATTATGAAAGTAAGAATGGTTATTACCCGTATACGAAAGACCCGGCTTTTGTTGCAACAGATCCCTTTAATAACCGCGATCCGAGGTTAAGGGAAAGTATCTTATGTCCCGGCGATATTTTTCAGTACCCTTATATTTCCAATATTAACCAATATGATCCCTTCAATAATGCTGGCGACAGAATAGGTGGAGACCTGGGATCCCGTGCGGGATTCTCCTGGGCGAAAAATGTGGACCGCTATGACTATGTGAGGTCCGGGACCAATAACTGGAAGGCATTCCGTTATGGAGAGGTACTGCTGAATTATGCGGAAGCTCAGAATGAGGTGGGCGGGCCTTCTGCAGACGTCATCGCCGCACTGGACCAGATACGTACGCGTGCTAAAATGCCGTCTGTAGCGCAAACTTTTACGGTGAACGGTCTTACGGTAGATCAATCAACAATGCGGACATTCATCCGGCATGAAAGGAGAATAGAACTGGCTTGTGAAGGGTTGCGTTATTTTGATGTATTGCGCTGGAAGATTGGTGAACAGGTAATGCAAGGGCCGATCTATACGGTGGATGCTTCCGCGGGAATCTCGGCTATCAGTACAGCTAACGGGCACATCAACAAGTACCCGAAAACTGTTGTGGAAACCAGGTATTTCAATAATCCTAAGTTTTATGTGTGGCCAATTCCGCAATCGGCCATCGATGCTTCCAAAGGTATTTTAACACAAAACCCTTTGTGGAAATAATTTTATACAAGCAGCCGGTAAACATACTGGCTGCTTGTTATGTTTTATCAATCAATAGTGCGCTGAAAGAATAAATCTAAAGACATAATATATGTTATCTTATACGAGAATCAGGTTCTTATTTTTTATTTTGATCTCCCTGCTTTGTACTTCAGGAAATGTTAATGCGCAGGCCCGGGGCTCACAGGCGCAATCGCTCACAGCCTTGCAGCGTAAGTTCGTAGAACTCCAATTTGGGATGTTCATTCATTTCAATATTCCTACTTATGAAGATGCAGACTGGCCTGATCCACAAACTCCGGCTACTGATTTTAATCCAGCTAAACTGGATGCGGATCAATGGGCTAAAGCAGCTAAATCAGCTAATATGTCCTATGGATGTATCACAACCAAGCACCATAGTGGTTTTTGTATCTGGGATACTAAAACAACGGCTTACAATGTGATGCATAGTCCCTATAAAAAAGACGTGGTGAGACAGTTTGTCGACGCCTTTCGGAAAAATAACCTGAAAGTGATGCTGTATTATTCCATCCTGGACACCCACCATAAATTGCGCCCGAACGAAATCTTACCCAGCCATATTGAAATGGTTAAAAAGCAGCTGACGGAACTACTGACTAATTATGGTCCGGTGGAAGCATTGATTATTGACGGCTGGGATGCGCCGTGGTCGAGGATCTCTTATGATGATATTCCTTTTGAACAGATCTATAAACTGGTAAAATCACTACAGCCTAACTGTATACTGATGGATTTGAACGGTGCCAAATATCCATCGGATGGATTATATTATACCGATATCAAAACCTATGAAATGGGAGCAGGGCAGCGTTTGTCTAAAGAAACGAATACCATGCCTGCACTGGCCTGTTTGCCCCTGCAAAGCTCATGGTTCTGGAAAACAGATTTTCCCACCACTGCGGTTAAAGATCCCGCTTCGCTGGTAAATGAAACCTTATTGCCGCTGAATAAAGCGAATTGTAATTTTATACTCAATGTAGCACCCAACCGGGATGGCTTGTTTGACGATAATGCTATTGCTGCCCTGAAGGAAATAGGAAAGTTGTATAATAACCAACCAGAGCCAGCCACTTTCAAAGAAACGGGTACACCGGTCATTTCCAGCAATCTGGCTAAAAATCAACCCTCTAATTCCAGCTGGAGCGATGATATGAATATCATGGATTTCGCCAATGATGATAACTTTCACAGTTCATGGCAGTCTAATCCACGGGTAAAAGAACCCTGGTACGAGGTGGACTTCAGAGTTCCCCAGGTTTTCAATACAATTGTTGTATATGAAACTAAGTCAAACATCAAAAAGTATAAACTGGAGTATTGTGAAAACAATGTATGGAAACCTCTTTTTGAAGGAGAAAACCTGAACAGGGTAAAGTTACATCGCTTTAAAAAAGTACATGGTGAAAAGGTCCGTATTTCTATTCAGACGTTCGATAATTCTCCTTCAATAGCGGAATTCGAAGTGTATAATGAAACTCGTTAAATAGTTAATTGCAGCAGGCGATCGTCATCAGGTATGTTGGTGTGCAAACATAAAGCCTTGAGCTTAGCAATAAATTAATGTTTAAATTGAAATGGGAGTAATTAAGCATTATTATGCTTAATTACTCCCATTTATTCTTGTGGAGAAAGAGTGATAATTTAACGCCAGCCTAATCGGGGAGCAACATGCTTCAGAATAGATGACAGGACGTGTATATTGTAGTCAACCCCTAACGTATTAGGTATCGTCAAAAGGAGCGTATCGGCTTCCTGAATGGCTTCGTCCTGTGCTAATTCCCTAATGAGCTGATCAGGCTCGCCGGCATAACTCCTTCCAAAAATGGCACGTTTATCACTTTCAATAAAGCCAATTTTGTCTACTCTATTTGTTTCCTGTCCAAAGAAATGTCTGTCCTGGTCAGTTATCAGTGCAAAGATGGACCGGCTCACCGAAACCCTTGGTTCATGTTGATGCCCTGCTTTTTTCCATGCGTCTTTGTACAACCTGATCTGTTCTGCCTGTTGTATATGGAAAGGTTTGCCACCTTCATCAAATTTCAGGGTAGAACTTTGCAGGTGCATTCCGTTTTCGGCTGCCCAGATAGCTGTAGCATTAGAGGCTGCTCCCCACCAGATACGTTCGCGCAATCCCTCGGAATGAGGTTCCAATCGTAATAAGCCTGGCGGATTAGGAAACATTGGATACGGGTTGGGTTTTGCAAACCCAACACCTTTAAGTTTATCCAGGAACTGTAAGGCTTTATTGCGTCCCATATCTGCGTCAGTTTCTCCTTCGGCTGGTTCATACCCAAAATAACGCCATCCATCGATTACCTGTTCCGGCGAACCTCTGCTTATTCCCAGTTGCAATCGTCCGCCTGAAATCAAATCGGTGGCTCCCGCATCTTCGATCATATAAAGGGGATTTTCATAACGCATGTCAATAACACCTGTTCCGATCTCTATTTTGCTTGTTTTGGCGCCGATAGCCGAAAGCAAAGGGAATGGAGATGCTAACTGAGCCGCAAAATGATGTACCCGGAAATATGCACCGTCTAAACCGATTTCTTCGGCAGCAACAGCCAAATCAATAGATTGAAGCAATGTATCGCTCGCCGTACGGGTTTTATAGGCAGGATGATTGGACCAATGCCCGAATGATAAAAATCCTATTTTTTTCATAAGTCCCTTTTTCGATTGTAAAATAGCCTTTACAAAGATAGACATTATATCATTGACCCTTACCGCTCAAGCAAGGAGTCGACCCGGCTCCTTGCCTGTTTGCTACTATAGCGCCAACGGCGCTTTCCTATAGGCATCGGCGTAGGAGAATTGTAAAAATATAAGGAACTAATTGGTTAGAAATATATAATATATTTGCTTTTCAACCCCTACGGTCTTATCTTGTTCTCCGAAAGATAATTGGACAATATGCCGCGAAATAACTACAGCCCTAAGCCGTAATACATCATTATTTATCATATACCTAAATTACAAATGAAAACATTCAGTCTTTTGCTGGCCTGTATAGGGCTTAGTATTATTTGTTTTGCCCAGAAGCCAACTATTAAATGGGGAGAAGAATTTAAATTACATAAGGGTAGTAGCGACCTAGAAGTAATATTAGTAGACAAATCCGGCGCCTATCTGCAGGAAAGTCACCAGGCCCTGAAAGGCTATTTTGTAGTAGCTGCTACCACCCGTGAATCCGCTTCCCTTATAAAAGTGGATAAGAATTTAACCGAAATATTCCGGAATGATTTTAACAAAGAATTGAGAGGCAAGGAGTTCGAACAGTTCTTCCCATTTGGAGATAAATTATTCCTGATTTCATCTGATTACAGCCGTCGCGACAGAGCAGAAACCATTTACGCCTCTGCAGTAGACAAAAGTACCGGAGAACTCACCGGAGAATTCAAAGAGGTAACCATCCTCCAGAAAGATGAAAAGAGCGATGATATTGATTTCAAAATTACCTACAATGCAGACAGCACCAAGATTATACTGGTGAGTAGTATAAAAGGAAAAGAAAGAAATGAATATAAGGTGCAGGAATTTGATAAAAACTTCAAAGCAATCGGCAAACCTATAAATCTTACAAATGAGTTTGAAGCAAAGAAATATCAGCTTCAGGACTTACTATACCTTAGCAATAATAAGATCCTGCTGGTAGGACGAGTGTATGAATACGAAGAAGGTAAAAGAAAGAAAGCGAAATTCCTGGATTTCACTAATTACAACATCCGTCTGTATGATGAAAAAGGAAAGCAACAGACAGAAATCAATACCGCTGTCAATGGTAAATGGCTGAACAGCACTAAAGTGGTACAGGAAAAGAACAAAGATCTTGTACTTGCCGCATTCTACAGCAATAGCAAAAAAGGTAAGACCGTTGATGGTCTGCTGGTACAAAGGATCAATATAAATGACGGGACAATCATCTCTACCAGCAATAAAGAGATTAACAATTCCCTTTTAACTGTAGACAATGATGATAATAAAGATGATGACGATGACAAAGATGAAGATAAAGAGGAAAGAAAAGAAAGAGAGAGGCTGAATAAACTGAAAGATGAAGGTGAAGGGTTCTCAAAATACATGCAGTTCAGGAACATTTTTTATACCCCTGACAATGGACTGGTTATTCTGGCTGAACAGTATCATCAATATGTAACGGTTACACAGTCTGCAGGTACGCCTGGTGCTGTTGGTATGGTAGGAGGCGGAAGCTCCACTACTACCTATAATTATGTTTCCGGCGATCTGATGATGTGTAAGATCGATGCCGCGGGTAATATCGGCTGGCTGGAGATCCTGCCTAAGGATCAGCGGGAAGCAATATCGATTACAGGTTCTTCTTATGGTATGGGTATGGGTTTCAGTTATAGTTATGCCGGATACTTTGATTTAGGGAACAGACCTTTTTATTCCGGTTTTGGCGCTATGCAAACAGATGGTAGTATCCAGGTCATCTTTAATGATAGTCCTAAAAATAGCGGAGTTACACAGGCTGGCCAGAAAACAAGAAAGATCTATCGTTATGCCAAGTCTGATTGTTATTTGCTAAATATCGATGCGATCTCCGGTAAGCTTGCAAGAAAACAGTTCTTCTCTAACGCGGATGTGCCTACAGCGATGCCTCGTTTAGGGTCTATCATCAACAATGAGATGTATGTGATAGGTAAAACAGACCGTGTGTTTGGAAAAACCAAACTTGCGATAGCGAAGATTACTGTAAAGTAATACATGTGTTCATATAAAATAACAAAGCCAGTCGATTACCGACTGGCTTTGTTATTTTAGAAGCCTTCCGCATCACGGAAGGAACCTTTTTCAGATTCATGTATGAATTACATTTTTGAAGATAATAGCTCTGTCAGCTTTTTAGCCATGTTATCATCCACACGATAAGCGTTTACAACAGGGTCATGATTTACCGTTAAAACACCACCTTCAAAGCTGTAGGCCCTTACCTCCGAAGTAACGGTACCATCATTTTTGATGTAAATTTTTTGCAGGATTTCTTTCAGTGCTTCTTTACCCATATCATCAACTGTTATGGCTTTAAATGCGTCTATGATAGGTTGGAAGTAAACGTTGGTGAAATATTCCACGTACATGTCGGCATAGTCTGCAGCTGCAAGCGTGTCCCATTCCACTTGAAACTCAATAGGGTAACCAGCAATAGTGTTAATCTCTTTTTCCAGTTCAATGAATTTTGTGTCCTGGAAATTTTTAATAGCTCTTTTTTCAATAAGTCCCATTGGTATTATATTTTTTCTAATATACAACTGATTTATTATGAGATCGAAGTCATATGAAACTTGATAGGTACAAATGGAAGCACTCACGTTATTATGTACTGATACTCAATAATTAGCCAACAAGTTAAGGATATGTTAAATTATTTTTATGTGTATTTATTTAACAAGGTCATTTTTTTTGCACATTTGCCATTATTAAGAGGTGCTGTTTAGCTAAAGAAAAGTATTTGTTATGCTTACATTGAAAAAGTTTGAATTACAGATAAGTAGTACGATCATACATCGTGGGAGGGAATATTACGAAAATGATGCAGTTGTTGATCTCCAGGAAACAGAGAAAGATCGCTGGCATGCAGAGGTCATTGGTACCGACACATACGAAGTAGAAGTAGTGCTTTCCGGGAAGGAAAAAATAAAGTCATATTCATGCGACTGTCCCTATGACGGTGATATTTGCAAGCATGTTGTAGCTGTCTTATTCCTTCTGAGGGAGGAAATTATGAATATTGCTATCCTCAAAAAAGTGGTACCAAGAACAGACTTTAACCAGTTATTGCAAAAAATAAGCTTAGAAGAATATCAGGAATTTATTCAGATTCATGCTGCAAAAGATAAAACATTCAAATCTCTTTTTGAGCGGCACTTTGCAGATAAGGACAGCAGTATTAATATAGGAGATAAGTATAAGAAACAGCTTAAAAGCTTGATAAGGAGCAATTCGATCGGAGATTTTATTGATTATCGATCTATTCACAGACTGGCAAATGAAATTAATGAATTGCTTGATGAGGGCCGGCAGTTTATACAAAAAGGTAATTTTCATAGCGCTTTTATTTTAGCGCGATCAGTGTTAACAGAAGTTATTGAACTTATAACTTACTGCGATGATTCAAGTGGGTATATTGGAGATATTATCAATACTTCCATAGAGCTCATAATGGTTGTCGCAAGTGCTGAAAGCTTAACAGTGGATTTGCAGAAGGAAGTCTTTGATTTCGTGCAATCAGCCATAAATCGAACAATATATTTTGATTATGGTGATTTTGGATATGCAATGGTAAATGTATATCAAGCTCTTTCCATAAAACTAAATAAAGAAAAGTACTTTTTGAATTTTGTTGATGGTCAGATTAAAATGGCATCAGCAGGTAATGATTCTTACAAAAAAGAATATTTCCTTGTACAAAAAATAACTTTTCTGAAAGTAATTGGAAACGCCAGAGATGCACAGGAGCTTGCTCAGGAAAATTTAGACATTGTAGATGTCAGGCGCGGAGTAGTTAATAATTTGATAGAAGAAAAAGATTTTTTTACGGCGAAGAAATTAATCGCTGAGGGAATTGAAATTGCTAATAAAAAAGGCCATCCGGGAACTGTTACGGAGTGGGAAAAAGAATTTCTACGTATTGCCGTTTTAGAAAACGACACAAGAATGATCAGGCATTATACTAAGTATTTTGCTTTTGATCGGAGTTTTAATAAGAGTTATTACAATCAGTGGAAGAGTACTTTTACCATTACCGAATGGAAAGAGGAAATAGAAAAGTATATTGAAGAAAAAATAGCGAGTATAGAGCTACAATATCAGAAAAATAAGGGCCACGCATGGTATTCACCCGACACATTGCTGCTTGATTTACTTGCCCCTGTTTATATTGAAGAAAAATATTGGGACAAGCTACTTGCACTTATGAGCAAAGAAATAGATTTAAATAGGTTGTTACAATATCATGATTATCTGATAAAGATATATCCGTTACAACTATTAACAATATATCTTCCTGCATTTGAACATAAAGGAGATGTGGCTGGAAACCGGAGAGAATATGCGGATTTAGCTGTAAAAATGAAAATGGTAATGAAGGCTATTCCTGAAGGGAAAGATGAAATCATTGCTGTCGCAAAAGGGCTAATCGGTAAATATCCCCGTAGGCCCGCTATGATAGAAGAACTGAATGCGATCATCAGGAAGGGCAATAGTTAAAGTATATGTTAATCCATTCCATTAAAAAAAATGGAAAAATTTAATAACTTCCATTCTTGCAGCAATAAAGGGCATATCGGTTTACCATGCAGCTATCAAAGATTATATGAATCTTCACAGCGAAAAGGAATGAGATAGTATAGAGACAGGCTTATCCTCCGTTCATCCTCCGTTTTTAAACGGAGGATGAACGGAGGATAAGCCTGTCTTCAGTCTGTTCGCATGCTATTTTAACTGTACTTAAGCTATTCTATTGATCTTTTTTGCTTGCCCGTTTTGATAAAGTTAAGGATCTGTGAGGTATTTATGAACTCCAGGTATGCGGGAAATTCTACCAAAAAATTCCCTTGGGTACAGCGATAAGGAGGTATATAATATAAGCACTCAGACGCATATTAAAATCGAAGATTTAGCCTGGGATGTTAAATGGTAACTTCGTAATTATGACATATCCCCTTCATCAACTGTTTTATTATCACCCCTGTTTTTTTTACGAAAAGTCAGAGCAGTCATCCCGGTTTCCTTGTAAAATAATCGGGAAAAGTAGGAATGGTTTTCAAAGCCGAGGTCGTCAGCTATTTGTTTTACGTTCAGATCTGTAAAATATAACAGCCGTTTGGCCTCGGTGAGAATGGCAGATTTTATCCAAAACGAAACTGTGGAGCCAGTTGTTTTTTTTAATGATTCATTTAGATAAGGCTCCGAAATATGAAGCATATCTGCATAGTCAGCAGGCTTTTTATACACTTTTATATTTTCATTGAGCAGTTTTTTAAACTGCATAGATAGTACTGCTGGTCTTGAATTGTTAGCTTCCTCTTTAGAATACGTACGAATAGTACTTGCAGCCATTTCAAAGAAAGAGCGCAACAGTGTATGAAGCACTGACAAGCGGCCATCCTCTTTTTGTTGTTTGAATGTTTGGTGATGTAGAATACTTAGCAGCAGATCATAATCCTTTATCTCATCAGGTGCTAATGTAATTGGTTCCTGGAAGCCTGACCAGCTTTCAATAATATTCCTGCATCCGGGGTCTACTAAAGCAGGATCTGCAGCTATGAACCATCCTTTTGCTTTATATGAGTTGATTCGATAGTGTATTTGTTCAGGTAGGATATAGTATAACTGATTTGGACCAACAGTTTTTTCCTCAAAGTCTACAATAGCAGACCCCGATCCTTCCGTCAAGATAAAAAATATATAATGATCGTCCCGATGTGCGCCTAAATCCACGGATTGCTTGTAATCAATCTCTTCCTGGGAAAATTGCTTAAGCTGAAAGCCAAGGTTACTTCTGTCCTGTAATTTATGTACTGGAACATGCTTCATACAACAAATTTATCCTTTCTCACCAGCTTTTATACATTAAAGTCTCAGTAATTTGTCTGCATTTCGGTGAGCAATTTTAGCAACCTGGTCAACAGACAGAGGAATGTTATTCAAAAAGTCGATCCCCATCTGATTGCTGCTGAAAGGATAGTCTACAGAAAACAATATATTGTCTATGCCTACAGTGTCTATAGCAAGTTGTAGCGGTGGTTGTGTAAAGAAACCACTGGTAGTAATATAAAGTTGCTCCCGGAAAGTATCAGCAAGTGTCCGTTTGTTTTTTCCACCATTGCCAGGCTGAAATACTCTGTTCGACCTTGCCCACATCATAGGCAACATTTCACCCATATGCCCTATAATTATTTTCAGCTGTGGATAAGTATCAAAAATTCCGGCGGTTAAAAGACGCAATACATGTATAGCTGTTTCTGAATGCCACCCCCATCCATAGCATGCAATAGCTTCATTTAGCCCTATAGTATCACCTACGTTACTGTAATAAGCATTAATTACTTCTTTCGGTGGAATGCCAGGATGAATATAGATGGGAACGTCCAATTTTTCAGCCCGTTCAAAAACCGGAGCAAATTTGGGCGCATCCAGAAACTCACCGTTTATTAGTCCCTTAATCATTGCACCACGAAAGCCATATTTTTTTACAGTACGTTCCAATTCGTCTGCTGCAGCTTCCGGTGTTGTCATTGGCAATAGTGCAAATGCTGTAAATAATTCAGGGTGAACCTTCATTCTATCAGCCAGCAAATCATTATACTTTGAGGCAAAACCCGGTGCAAGATTATCGGGTAACAAGTAAACGTCCACATTTTCTACTGAAAGCACCTGCATGGATATACCAGATGCCTTCATCGAATTCAAACGTTCACCAGAGATGTCCGCTAGTTTTGTCTGCATTTGTAATGTAGCCTCTGATTGCTTCCTGTTTGCTAATATACTATCCGGCAAATGCGCTGCCATTTCCGGAAACGATACATGTTCCTCTAAAGTTACTATTCGCATATCAATGGTTTTAATTAATGCAAAGAGATGAAACTAAAGGCAAGCCATCAATAAATAGAATCAGGTAATGATAGCACAATTTGGGGTAGGCATAGGATTTCAGCGAAATAGCCACTAAGGAAATAATATACGCCTTGTAAGAGGATAAGTTAACAGAGTGTTGAATCAGTCAGTGCCTGGAGTGCTAGCTGATTTTTTATATTCTATGGGGCTCATGCCTCTATACTTTCTAAAAATCCGGATCAAATGACTTTTATCTGTAAACCCCAGTTCATCCGCTATTTCAGAGATGCGCATATTACCATGCAATAAACGGTTTTCAATCATCTTCAATTTATAGTTTGTAATATATTGTTGCATCGTTTCCGTAGTATGCTTTTTAAAATATTTTCCCAGATAACCCTCCGCAATACCGAATTCTTTACTGATGATTTCTGCACGCAATTTATCAGGCTTGTATATATTCGCCTGAATATATTGTAGGATATCCAGCATTTTCTCTTCTGAATTTTCATTGATCTGCTCTGGCATTCCTAATGCAATATTACGGGCCACAATTATAATCACTGTATTTACATACTGGCGGATAAGGTCTTTACTGTAAAGATCATTATTTAACTGCTCACGAATAATGGCTTCTGCAATAGATTTGATAATCACCCTATCTTCTATGTTTTTCAGCACACAGGATGGAATGTTGTTGGCATTCTGTAGAATGAATTCCAGTCGCTCATGCTGACCGGATGATTTTATATAGATATTGGTGAAGCGGATAAACAGAAAACGGGTAGGCTCTTCCAAATTAAAACTGTGCACATCTTCAGGTGCCAGTAAGAATAACTGGCTGGTATGATAAGGAAGTCCTACATTATTCACATGATGGATACCCCTCCCAGAAACGATAAAGACCAATTCAAAAAAACTGTGTTTGTGCTGCGGCCGTGGACAATGATCTAACATTTCCATCAGCGATATCTCAAATGGTTCGTACAGATTATCCTTTAGCATAGCATAAAGGTACACCTATCAGGCAAATAAGTACACCATTTTCCAGTTTGTAAAGTCTCAATTTTACACCATGAAAGCATTAATATTAGAAAAACACAACGAACCACTGGTATTACGCGAAATACCCCTTCCGTTGATTGCTGAAGGACAGGTACTGATTCAGATAGTTGCCAGTGCAGTAAATCCCCTGGATGTTAAAATAAGGGCTGGGAAGTCCGGTTATGCAGGACAACACCCCCCTGCTGTATTAGGCCTGGATATGGCGGGCATTGTGGTGGAAGATGGGAACGGATTTAAAGCCGGAGATGAAGTCTATGGTATGGTGGGTGGCGGAGCGGGTATACAGGGCACCCTCGCAGAATATGCCGCGGTAGACGCTGATCTGCTGGCACTAAAGCCAGTAAACCTGTCGATGCGGGAAGCTGCCGCACTGCCTGTGACTGTTATTACCGCATGGGAAGGACTTGTCAGTCGCGCTCATATACATGCAGGTCAGCAGGTACTCATTCATGGCGGAGCCGCCGGTGTTGGCTATATAGCTACCCAAATAGCACTGGTTTATGGTGCAGTAGTATCTGCCACCGGAAGTCCCGAACAGAAAGCAGTGATAGAAGCTAATGGTGCTACTTTTATAGATTATACCAATCCTCCTCCCCTGATGGAGTATGATATCGTAATGGATAATGTCGGAGGTACTACCCTTGATGCATCCTTTGCTGCTGTGAAAGAATACACGGGTCATGTTGTAAGTGCACAGGGGTGGGGTAATCATGTGCTGGCTCCGCTTTCTTTCCGCAATGCGACCTACTCTGGCATCTTCGTATTACGACCTCTCATCTCCGGAAAAGGCAGAGCGCGTTATGGAGAGATATTACGGGAAACGACCAAACTTGCAGAAGCAGGATTACTGAAGCCGAGACTGGACCCACGTAGCTTTACACTCGAAAATACGAATGATGCATATGCCGCTATTGAGAACCGCACCGCGAAAGGGAAACTGGTAGTTAATCTGCCGCTTTTTAGCACACTTTAAGTAAACATTACTCATTTTCGCCTTCGTTGAAGAGCTATCTTGCGTTCGTATAAAAGTGAACCCCGGCTTTCTGAGATTATTCTCAAAAGCCGGGGTTCTTGCGGTCCCAGGTGTCATATTCAACAGATAAACTGGAATACAATGCTGAAAAAGATATTTATTACTGTTCAGTTGGTAAACCGATGAAAAATATTGGTAACAAAACAAGTATTACTAAAGGAGGATATCCCCAAATCCATACGCTCTATAAATCCAGAAAATGCGCGCATGCAGTGTCTTTAAGTGTTCATAAAACCGGTTCGGGAATTGTCCTGCCAGGGGGCACGAAGAAGTCGGCTGCTTCAATGTATCTTCTCCGCAGAATTAAATGTTTTGGAGATTATTAACAGATCATTGTCGAGGGGATCCTGGTCACCCGTTCTAGATCAATTCCTAAACGACGAGCGATATGTTTTCTGCGCGCTTGGGCAGAAGTGATCCCGCGCAAATCAGCCAAATGAAACCGGGAAACCTGGTTAGCGGAATCAAAAAAAGAGTCTTAGGAAAAACGAGGCTGATCCAACTCAATTCGCCGAAGATGGCGAGAATGATACCCACCGCGACAAGCCATTTCGGCAGGAGCCTCATGAATCCTGCCGGAACCGACACGCCTGCAATCAATAGCCCGAGAGGCATCGAATAGCCTACGCCTCCTACCGCAAAAACAAGATAATACATGGCACGAATGACTGCACCGTCCTGCGCGATCCCAGGATAACTCATCATCCAAAGTACGAGCGATGATAACGCGACATCCAGGGCTGCCATGAAACCTCCGAAAAGAGCAATGTGAACGCCGGCAGCCGTTGAACCAAGAAATCGAAGCCGACTCACCACGGTTGCGGTAAAAAGACCGAGCGGAATCGCCGATCCGAGCTGAAAAAATGCACACATCAATACATCATGCGAATGGTCCTGAAAATAGTCCATGATGGTTTGGGCTGATTCCCAGGGGCCAGGAAAATGCGGCGCAATCGCGGAAAATGAGATGACAAAATAAAGTCCCAGATTGAACAGTACCGCAAACACAACCGCTAATGCCCCGAGATTTGGCCCTCGATGCACGTTAGTTGCTTTAGGAGATTTAATAGCTTCCTGATCGGTTGGCGTGCGCATAGCGACCTCCTGTTTTTTTACAGTTTTTTGAATGAATAACATTCCATTCCTGGTTCAAAAGATATTCTCCTGCATTTTAAAATCGCTATTGTAGTTATCCCTTAAATTTACCAGGTTTTTGAATCCGTTGACTTCCCCACAGGCAATGCAGAAAAAATTGCTCTATCGCGAACCTAAAAAATAATTAATTAGGTTTAGAAAAATCAATACAAATATTATGCCCGGGTTTAAGGTTGGTTCCTTGTTCCAGCTGCATATTCCAGTATTTATCCCGGATATTCTTGGTGCCAGTTTACTTACATCATTTAACTTCTTCAGATCGTCTTCTCTTAATTTTACATCAATGGATTTACTATCATCATTCAGCTGATTTAAAAAGATAGGGGCACATCCATCGGCTTTGGCAGGCGCATGCTTTGTTTGATGCGTTCGCGGTGCTGTTCGCCCCAAGTACTGAGTTCAGCTAACACGTTTTTGAGGGTGCGGCTGTATTCGCTGGCTTCGTAGATGATGGTGACGGGTGTGGTTGGATAGACCTGACGTACCACAAAATCATTTAATTCCAGGTCTTTGAGTTCTTTGGCGAGGACCTTTGGGGAGATGCCGCTGAGTTCATGCTGAATTTCGTTAAAGCGCTTAGAGGATTGGACTAATGAAAGTATGACGGCCAGTTTCCATTTGCCGTTCAGGACATATAGGGCATCCAGCACATTTCGTAGCGAGCCAGCGCATTCAGCTTTGCTGGGAAGAGGCTCATTTTTACTCACTTTCATGAGCACAAAGATAAGTACTTACCCGAATGATAGTGCTTTCTTCCAGGTAAGTCTATGGGTTTTACGAATGAGCATTTGTAGGTTTGCCCTATGAAACATATTCTTTATTTAAAATCAAGCTTACAGGGAGAAGCGTCTTACAGTGCCAAATTGGGTAGTGTAATTGTTGAGAAGATAAAAGAAAAATATCCAAACAGCGCAGTTGAAGAGCTGGATTTGGTAAATTCTGAAATCCCGCATTTGAGTCCGGAAGTGCTACGGGCAATGTTTACGCTTAAAGATCAGTTGACAGAGGCAGATCAGGCAGCGATTAAATTGTCGGATGAATTGGTGAGGCAATTATTTGCCGCTGATATTATTGTGATTGGTGCGCCGCTTATTAACTTTACCATTCATTCAGCGCTAAAGGCATGGATCGATCATGTGACGCGGGCGGGTATCACTTTTGGTTATGGTGAGCATGGCCCGGTCGGTAAAGTGGCCGGTAAGAAAGTCTATGTGGCAATGTCGTCGGGAGGTATTTATTCCGAAGGCCCGGGCAAGGCGAATGATTTTGTGGCACCCTACCTGAAATCTTTCCTGGGCTTTTTGGGTATGACCGATCTGACGGTTTTTCGTGCTGAAGGATTGAAGGTACCGGGTGTAAAGGAACAGGCGATGGAAAAGGCTATTGGAAGTATTATTATCGATTAAAAATGAGATCATTAAATATATTCCCGAAGATGTTGTCACAGGAATTAAAAGTACTGGAGGAAAATAGAATTATTACACGCAAGCTTTACGACACTATGCCCATCACAGTTGAATATACCCTGACTCCTCTTGGTATATCAATGCAACCACTTTTGTTAGAATTATTAAAGTGGGGGAAAAATTTCAGGAAAGAGATAGTAGGTAAATAATTGACAGATAATTTGTTCTTCACATGGATATTCCAATTCAGGTATGAATAAAATCGAGTATATCGAAGACAATATCAAATCAGCAGTCCTAATTGAAAAATACATTAACAGCTTTAGTTCAGGAAACTGTTTACAAGAATTATGGGGTGCCATCGTGGGCATCTTTATTTTCCAAATTACCCCAAACAAAAAAGCCTCCAAATCTTTCGACTTGGAGGCTTAAAGCTTGCGGCCCCAGGTATCGAAACCTCGAACCAAATTATGCAGGATTGGACCGATTCGGGAGGTGTTTAGGAAAAAATGAGTGAATATAGTATAGTAAAAGTTCGAGGTGCAGTATATTTCTGGGAGAGTATCTTATTCATTTTCAAAAATCTGTTATCTGAACAAATTTACCTGGTTCTGTTAAACATTAATATCAAGATGGCTAACAAACAGCTAATTGCGCCAAACAGATAAACTGATTGATAATTATACCAGCCTGCTATAGTGCCGGCTATAGGTCCTGCAATGCCTAAGGAAAGGTCAAAAAATGCAGCATATGCACCAAGGGCTGTTCCCCGCATTTGCGGGGCCACCTTTTTGATTGCCAATACACCTAATGCAGGGAATATCAATGAAAATCCCACGCCAGTGAGGCCACAACCTAATATTGCCATCCCTGCAGATGAAGAAAAACTGATCAGCAACTGCCCTGTAATCTCTATTCCAAGAGATATAAGCGCTACATTGTAGCCTCCAAATTTATCGGGAAGTGATGAACAAAGTACTCTTGTCAGAATATAACATGCACCGAAAGTGATAAAAGCTACAGATGGATTTCCCCAGTTCCTGGTAGCAAATAAAAGAGATATAAAGGAAGATATACAGGCAAATCCGATAGATGAAAATGCAAGGCCCAGACCCTGGCCGGCAACTAGCCTGATCACTTTATAAAATGGCGTCCTGATGCGCGCTGCATATACAGGCGGTGCTGAAAGTTTAAGCGTAGAAAGCCAGCTGATAATTGATAACAGAATAATAGCGACAAAGACATAGTTAACATCTAAAGATCCTTTAATCCTGATAGCTAAGGGTGCACCTACAGCAATACCGGCATACATTGCAATACCATTCCATGTCATTACTTTTCCTGATCGTTGTGTACCAACCAATCCTATTCCCCATGTCAATGCCCCGGTAATGGCTAAACTTTCCGAAATACCGTGAACTATTCTTGCAAGGATGATGAAGTCCAATGCGAGTGAAACATTTCGGCTGAAATATGCAGCTATAAAATACAAAATACCAGAAAGGATGATCAGCCGGATCCCCAGAAGAGTACTTATTTTTGCGCCTTTTATATCTGTAAGTTTGCCTGAATAAGCTCTTGTCAGTAAGGTGGCCAGTGATTGTAGTCCAATGACGATACCTACAATAAGGCTGTTAAATTTCAGGTCATTGTTTATAAAATCAGCTAATATGCCCAACGTCATCCCGATAGTGAGGTATATGGCAAAAACCGATATGATAATAGGTGTGATAGTCTTGCCGAAATTGCTTTCATGGGCCAGATCTTCGACTTGCTTAGTATTGAGATTATCTTGTAAAGTAGGGGAAATCATGTTGTTCTGTTCTGACATTTGTAATTATTTATGAATACAAAGGTAGAGCAGAGGAGATAGAAGAAAGATAGCCAATGGATGGTTATGATTGGACAAAAGATGGTTTTGAGTTTCGGAACTCCAGGGCTGTCATGCCAGTGTGTTTCTTGAAAAAACGTGAAAAATAAGCGTGATCATCATAGCCTAATACATAGGCAATCTCCTTTACATCAAGTGAGGTATAATAAAGCATCCTTTTAGCTTCCAGTAAAATTTCCTGATTAATCCAGTGACTGGCAGAGAATCCGGTAGTCTCCTTTACAACTTCATTCAGATGCAATGGCGTAATATGAAGTAAAACTGCATAGGCCTTCACCTGTTTGAGTTCCTTATATTTTTCAGTTATTTGCTGTTTGAAGCGAACAAATGTATGATACTTTTGACCACTCATCAGATGCGTAGAATTTTGTAACTGAACGATATGGGATATAATTAATCCGGTTAAAGTTTCTACAAGTGAAGTTAGTAGTGCCTTTTGCAGTGGTAGTGATTTTTGATCAAGTATTTTCAGTAACAAAGCAACTATCTGGAAAACGGCATCATCCTGTTGCACTGACGTTGACTGATTTACATTCAGATAAGAGTCAAACATTTCCCTATGTGCATTCGGGATTGAAGAAGGGTTCACAAACACAAGCCAGCCCCCACATTTGTTAAATTTCAGGTGCCTGTGTACCTGTCCCGGTGCTATAAAGCAGATAGATGGGCCAGACAGCGTTATTTTAGCAAAATCCAATTCCCATAAGAAATATCCATTCTGCTGAATAATGAACATATAATGGTCATCACGGTGGGCTGTTTGTATTGGTTCAATCAGGTCATTTATGGACATGATATCTACAGCCATATCTTTTAGTTCATCCTGATGTAAGAGTATTGCCGGTTTTTTCATGATACCTCAATAGTTAATGCTTATATCTTTTATTAATTATCTTTTGATATTGTGGCTTTTTAGATGTTAGAGGAAGAACTTCAGATCTTTTGATTTGAAAGCTGCTTTTAAAGTATGCAAACGCTTGTTGCAGCTTCTAACTCTTTTATCGAAGATTTAAATAAAATTAGCTCATTTATTAATTACTTTATTCAAAATGGATTGGCTCGATAACTGAAATAAGATTATTGGCAAGAGGATATAGAAAAAGGGAAACGGAGGATTCTGTCGGGTAATACAGGTACTAATGAAAAAAGGACAAATCATACTTGTGATGATTTGTCCCTTTTTGCGGACCAGACGGGACTCGAACCCGCGACCTCCGCCGTGACAGGGCGGCATTCTAACCAACTGAACTACTGATCCTTCCCGTTTTGGGATTGCAAATATTGGATAAATATTTCAATCACACAAATAAATTTATTCCCTTTTAAAGAGCATGGAAAAAATTGTAATTGACAAGGTCAAAACTGTACATTTATAACACACGTTATTATGGTAGCAGCTGTAAGGGACATTTTCTTTAGTTTTACAGCTCGGGGGATAGCTTAAATGTTCAATTGATATGGATCGTATGCCGTTAGAGGAAGAGGTGTTGTTAAGGATGAAGCAGGGAGATGAATCTGCATTCACAACTATTTACCGGCATTATCACTCTTCACTGTATGTATACCTGTTACGGTTTTGCAAGATCCCTTCCCTCGCTGAAGATCTTGTTCATGACGTTTTCCTGAAAGTATGGGAGATAAGGGACCGTATTAACCCTGAACTATCTTTTACAGGATACCTGTATCGCATTGCCCGTAATCATGTCATTAAAACGATCGATAAACTTGCTACCGACCAGGTAATGAGAGAACAACTGTTTAGTCAGCTTGATGCACCTGCTGATCACCCTGAACAACTTGTCAACGCAAAAGAATACGACCGCCTCTTTCAGGAAGCGCTTACACGCATGCCTCCCCAACGCCTGAAAGTGTTTATCCTCTGCCGGCAGGAAGGGAAAAGTTATGAGGAAGCAGCTGAAATCCTGGGTGTTTCCCGCAATGCCATCAAAAAACACATGGTCCTGAGCATGCGTTTTATATACGATTACGTACATCGCTACGGCGATATCCTGCTGGCTGTTTACCTGGCCCGGAAATTTTTTTAAAGAAGGAGGTACCCTATTTCCTTATTTCGGGATAATATATATACAGATACTTATCCTTTATGTCTCAATCCACGGAGCATTACGAACAATTATTGCAGAAATACCTTGATGGTCAATGTAGTATGGCTGAAACTGAAGAGTTATACGCCTGGCTGCAATCATCCTCTTCCCACCGTTCCCTGCTGACTACCATGCAGCGCGAATTTGAACAGGCCATGAACAACCGTCATGAAATACCGGCGGAACTGAGTGACAGGATCGAAAAACGGCTGCTGGAAGAAATCACCCGGAATAAGATCGTAAAAATCAACCGCTGGCGTTGGGTCGCAGCCGCAGCGGCAATTATTCTCCTGATAGGAGGGATTTACTTTTTACGCACCACTACTTCCCCTGAAATTACCCCCATTGCATTAAATACAACCACAGATGTGGCCCCTGGTACCAATAAAGCCATCCTGACCCTCGCCAATGGGGATGTGGTTACGCTGGATAGCGCGGGCAACAAGGTGATTACACAAGGTAAAACGGTGGTAAGGCAAAAGAATGGTCAGTTGCAATATGCTGCACAGAATAGCGGAGAGGCTGTAGTATATAACACCCTGACAGTCCCCAGAGGTGGCCAGTTTAACATCGTATTGCCCGATGGCAGCCACGTATGGTTAAATGCTGCCTCCAGCCTTAAATACCCTACTGCTTTTAATGGTACACAACGCAAGGTGGAAATACAGGGACAGGGATACTTCGAAGTAGCTAAAAATACAAAGCAGCCCTTCCTGGTGAAGGTAAATAATATGGAAGTGCAGGTATTAGGCACCAGCTTCGACATAATGGCCTACAACGATGAGAAAAGCGTAAATACTACGCTTGTAGAGGGAGCGGTAAATGTACACCTGGGGAATATCACACAGCGATTACTGCCTGGTCAGCAGGCAGTATTAAACCCGGTTACAGGGTCTATTACCGTGCATCCGGCAGATGTGGAACAGGTGATTGCCTGGAAAACAGGCTTCTTTGAGTTTGATAATGCACCACTCTCAGATATAATGCGTCAATTGTCAAGATGGTACGATATCGATATCAACTATAATCAGGTAAATGATAGCCGGCTTTTTGGAGGACGTATCAGCAGAAGTCTTCCGCTGTCCGATATACTGCATATGCTGGAAGCAAACGGACCTAAATTCTTATTGTCAGGAAGAAAATTGATTGTGAAATAAAACCTGTATTACGCCGGATCCACGTACGGCGGGGCAGGCATATTAATTAATAAAAAGTAAAACGTTATGGTAAAAACAACTGATACAAATTAAAAGGAGCAGTGTGTCCACAAAAAAACCGGAAGCGCTTGCAACACTTCCGGCATAATAGTCTGGTCATACTGAAAACCCACAACCTGTTAGAATTATTGATCTTCTAATTCCCAAACACTACAAAAGTATGTATTTAAACTTTAGTGGTAGGACTTCCTGTTACCGGAAGGGCTTATCAACCAAAATTGTCTACGTTATGAAACTGACAACCTTTTTGTTGCTTGCAGCTTGCTTGCAGATCAGCGCAAAAGGAGTATCGCAGCAAATCTCTATCTCTGAGAAAAAAGTGCCGATCAGAAAGATTCTCAGAGAAGTATCCCGCCAGGCAGGCGTTTCTGTTATATATGATGAAACTTTACTGGCAGGCGCCCGTCCTGTAACTATAGATGTGAAAAATGCAAGCGTGAAACAGGTGCTGGACCTATGTCTTTCAAATTTGCCTTTATCTTATACTATAGACGGTACACGCATTATTGTACAAAGCCTGCCGGAAGAAAGAAAAGCTGCTGATACTACTATCACTATTACCGGTCGTATTACGGATGATGCCGGAGATGTACTGCCCGGTGCCACTGTACGTATTAAAGGTGGTGTGGCTGGTACCGTTACGGACGGTGCTGGTAAATACAGCATCAAAGTACCAGGGAACGGTACAGAACTGGTGTTCAGCGCAGTGGGATATGCTACCGTATCCCGTGTTGTAAACGACCGTACGCTCAATATTAAACTGCAGATCACCCAGACCGCTCTCACAGAAACTGTTGTGGTAGGCTATGGTGTGCAAAAGAAAAGTGTGGTGACCGGCGCTATTTCCAGCGTAAAGGCATCTGACCTGGAAAGCCAGCCTGTTACCCGCCTGGAACAGGCCCTGCAGGGACGTACTTCCGGTGTTACCATTGCTTCCAGCTCTGGTCAGCCTGGCTCCGGTTCTTCCGTTAGAGTAAGAGGTATCACTACTTTTAATAATAATGATCCGCTATGGGTGATAGATGGTGTGGTGGTTGATAATGGTGGTATCGGCTACCTGAACCAATACGATATCGAATCTATAGAAGTACTGAAAGATGCTGCTTCCCAGGCTATCTACGGGGCACGTGCTGCAGCGGGTGTTATCCTGGTGACGACCAAAAAGGGAAAGGCCGGTAAATTAACAGTAAGTTATAATGGTTACTACGGTACTTCTGCTCCCGCACGTAAGTTGAAACTGCTGGATGCTACACAGTATGCTACATTGAGAAATGAAGCCTCTGTTGCTGGTGGTGGCGGTATAGTATACGCAGATCCTGCATCATTTGGTAAAGGGACCGACTGGCAATCACAGATCTTCAATAACAATGCAATGCGGCAGAACCACGAAGTGAGCGTAAGCGGTGGTAATGATAAATCTACCTTCTACAGCTCTTTCGGTTACCTGAAACAGGATGGTATCGTTGCCACTGATATCTCCAAATATCAAAGAGTAAACCTGCGCCTGAACTCTACCCATAAGTTATCCCAATGGGCTACTTTCGGTGAAAATGTAGGGTATGCTTATGATAAAGCATTAGGTGTAGGTAATACCAACAGTGAGTTTGGTGGTCCTTTGAGTTCTGCTATCAACCTTGATCCTATTACACCGGTAATAGTGACAGACCCCGCTGTTGCTGCGACTGCTCCTTATACCAATGTGGGTATCCGCAAAGATGCAAACGGTCATCCTTACGGGATTTCAAATGCAGTAGGACAGGAGATCGCAAACCCTCTCGCCTATATTTCTACCCGCCTGGGCAACTATGGCTGGTCGCACAATATCGTAGGCAATGCTTACCTCGAAATAGCACCTGTTAAAGGATTGAAACTGCGTTCTACCATAGGTTCCAAAATCGCTTTCTGGGGTGGCGAAACATATACTCCCATCTCTTATCTTAACTCTTCTTCGATCTCTTCCCGTACTTCCTTTAACCGTAGTACGAACCAGGGATACAACTGGAACCTGGAGAACATCGTTTCCTATACAAGAGCTATCCGGAAACATAATGTAACATTACTGTTAGGGCAGGGTGCGTATATGGATAACCGTACCAAGGCTATCAATGTTACCTTCAACGATGTGCCGGCAGATAATTTTGATGATGCTTCCCTCAACTTTAAAGTGGCATCAGACAAACGTGTGGCGGATGGTAGCGAAGGCGCTGATCACAGGATCTCTTCCCTGTTCGGCCGTATCAACTATAACTATGATGAGAAATACCTGGTGGAAGGTATCATCCGCAGAGATGGTTCTTCCCGCTTTGGTGCTAATAATAAATACGGTGTTTTCCCTTCCTTCTCCCTGGGTTGGGTGGCCTCCCGTGAGAAATTCTTTCCACAGACAAATGCCATCAGTTTTCTGAAAGTACGCGGTGGATATGGTGTGGTTGGTAATGATAATATCGGCGACTTTGCTTACCTCTCTACAATCGGTAGTGGCAGGAACTATGCATTCGGGAATTCCGGCAGCTACCAGATAGGGTACAGCCCCAATGCTCCTTCCAATCCTGACCTGAAATGGGAATCTACCAGCCAGACCAACATCGGTTTTGAAGCTACTGTTTACCGTGATTTCAATGTATCATTCGACTGGTATAAAAAAGCGACTAAAGATATCCTGCAGAACCCCCGCATTCCGGCCTATGTAGGTGCTATCTCCAACCCTGCTGCGAATATTGCAGATATGGAAAATACAGGAGTAGAGCTGGAACTGGGTTATCATAAGACAATCGGAGAAGTATCATTGTCCGTGAATGGAAATGTTTCTTATGTGAAGAACAAAGTAACAAACCTGGGTAGAGGTATCAGTTATCTTTCCGGAGGACAAAATTTCCAGTCTACCAGTTACCCTATTACGCGTACTGCCCTTAACCAGCCGCTGAACAGCTTCTATGGCTTTAAGACCAATGGCATTTTTCAGACACAGGCAGATGTTGATAATTATGTAAGTAAAGACGGTAAAAAGATCCAGCCTGGTGCAGTACCGGGAGATTTCCGCTGGGTTGATAAAGACGGAGATGGCCAGATTACAGAACTGGACCGCGACTTTATCGGTAACCCAACACCCAATGTAAACTATGGATTTACGATCAATGCCGGCTACAAAGGTTTTGATGTGGTATTATTCGTACAGGGAGCATCCGGCAATAAGATCTTCCAGGGATTACGCCGCCTGGATATCCTCAATGCCAACTGGCAGACAAAAGCACTCGGTCGCTGGACTGGCGCCGGTTCTACCAACGACTACCCAAGACTGACTACAGACGATAAGAACAGGAACTTTACCAATCCTTCTGACTTTTACCTGGAAAACGGCAGCTATTGCAGGATTAAATCATTACAGCTTGGCTACACCATCTCTTCTAACCTGACTAAAAAAGTAGGCGTTGAGAAATTCCGTGTATATATCCTGAGTGAAAACCTGCTCACATTAACTAAGTACACAGGTTACGATCCTGAAATAGGTGGTGGTGTATTTAGTATTGACAGAGGGATCTATCCTCAGGCACGTTCTTTCATGTTTGGTGTAAATGCCAGTTTCTAACAATTTAAAGCTGATTAAAATGAAGAGAAAACATATTCCTTATATATTAGCCCTTGCTACAGGCTTACAGCTTGCAGCTGGTTGCAGTGATAAATTCCTTGAAGTAAAACCAAAAGGTACAGACCTCGAAACAAACTATTACAAGAATGCTACAGAAGCTTTTAACGGACTGGTAGCGGTATATGATGTGATAGGCTGGCAGAGTAATGGCTATGTGACCAAAGTAGGTGCCATGGATGCCGGTTCAGATGACCATCTGGCAGGTGGTGGCGGACAAAGCGATGTAACCGCTTTCCAGGTATTCTCAAATTATACATTAACGCCGGATGTAGGCCCCCAGGGCGACTTATGGGCCAAAGGATATTCAGGTATTTTCCGGGCAAATGTATTGCTGCAGAAACTGCCTGCTGTACCTATGGACGAAAACCAGAAAAAGAGATTTGTGGCAGAAGCTAAATTCCTGCGCGCTTTCTTTTATTTCGACCTGGTACGTTTGTTTAAAAATATCCCTCTTACTACCACTACTATTTCTACTACTGATATGTACAATGTCTTACAGGCGAAACCTGAAGACGTATATGCCCAGATAGAAACAGACCTGAAAGATGCTATTGCAGAGACCAATCTGCCGGATCAGGTGCCGGTAGCCACTGAAGGTGGCCGTGCTACAAAAGGTGCTGTACATGCCCTGCTGGGAAAAGTATACTTAAACGAAAAGAAATACGCTGCAGCTGCAGCAGAACTGGCCCTCGTGAATGGTGCTACTCCGGGACAAGCGAACGCACAGTACGGATATAAACTGCTGGCCAATTTTGCTGACCTGTGGAAGTCCGACAATGCCAGCAAATTCAACAGTGAATCAATACTGGAAGTAGCATTCACATCTACTTCTGCAGGTACCTGGGATTGTGTATCCTGTACAGAAGGGAATGTACTCAATATCATGACAGGCCCCAGAGGATACAAGATATTAAAACCTACAGCACCCGATTTTGTGTCCGGGTGGAGTTTCCTGGTTGTAACACCTTCCTTGTTTAACGCTATTCATTTTGACCCGCGTTACAATGCCACTGTTCTTAACCTGGATAGCCTGGAAGCAAATGGTATTGCTTCTTATGAAAAAGGATATAAAAATACCGGCTATTTCCTGGCAAAATTTGCCGGAAGAGCATCCAATACTACTACCGGTGGTGGTACTAAGGAACTGAACTACCCGCAGAATCTTTATGAAATACGCCTGGCAGATACTTACCTGATGGAAGCAGAAGCCCTCGTGAAAAATGGGGAGAGCGGTGCGCCCGGCACCCGTTCCTACCAGTTGCTGAATGCAGTAAGGGCACGTGTTGGCTTGTCTCCGGTGATGGCTACAGACGATAACATCTTTGATGAAAGACGCCTGGAACTGGCTGGTGAAGGACATCGCTGGTTCGACCTGGTACGTACCGGAAGAGCCGCTACCGTACTGGCTGCTAAAGGATTCGTTGCTGGTAAGAATGAAATTCTGCCTATTCCATTATTAGAGCTGGAAAATACCAAACTGGAACAGAGCAAGGAATGGGGCGGAACTAAATAATGTCTTTAACAATTAACGCATTCAGAATGAAAAATATTTGCTTTGCAGCAATGGCTGCAATTATATCATCTTGTTCACCGGAGTCTTCATCCAAACAACTGGGCCCTTCACCTACGGCTTCTTTTACTGTAGCGCCAATGGAAGGTAAGCCTTACAAAATGATTGTAAAAAGCACTACTCACGGCGGATTTTTATGGCGCTGGAACTATCGCGATACAAAAGTAGCGACCCGTGAAACAGATACCCTGAGTTTTACAAAACAAGGAGAATACCCTATCCAGTTCACCGTATTTACAGATGGTGGTTATGCTACTACTTCCCGGAATATAACCGTTACCGCAGATGCTCCTGTAGCTGATATTCTGAAAGGGGGTGATATGGAAGCCGGCAGCGAACAATACTGGACATTATTAAATACCGGTGGTACACAAACATCTATCCAGGTTACAAATGGTGTGATGCAGTTTGGTAATACAGGCGATTCTAACGGTGCCATCTACCAGAAATTAAGGGTAATCCCGGGAAGGGAATATACATTCTCCGGTAATGTAAAAGGTACGGGCACTACCAATACCTGGTTTGAAGTATACTTCGGTACAAAAGCGCCTGCACAGGGCTCTGATTATTCCGGCACCGGTGTAACCAAGTACATTGCGTTGAATACCTGGTCCGGTTGCGGTCTGGTACCATTTGATGGTAACCTGGCAGAGATCGGCTGTGATGGTAATGGTAAAGGAAAAGGCGGTACAATGGTATTTACGGGCAGCGATACCACGGTTTACATGGTGATCAAAGCGGGCAGTGCCGGTGGTAACATGGGAACAGGTATTACCCTGGATAATGTGAAGTTCATGGAAGAACAATAGTTTTTACATTTATGAGGCTGATCACTAATTATGATCAGCCTCATTTTTTAAAAGGTACAACATGAGAGTATTATTTCTGTTGCTGGGATTGAGCATAATGATATCCTGTTCAGGTAAAGGTGGCGGCAATGCTGCCGGTACTGATACGATAGCACCACAAGGGCCTGTAGATAAAGGATGGGCTTTTGAAACAACGCCGGTATGGGCGGATGAATTTAACTATACAGGGTTACCCGACAGTACAAAATGGGGGTATGATATAGGTGGTAGTGGCTGGGGAAACAATGAACTGGAATATTATACCAATAGTATTGATAATGCAGGGGTAGCGAATGGCGTATTAACCATCACTGCTAAAAAAGAAACGAAAGAAGGGAAGAACTATACATCTGCAAGATTAGTAACAACGAACAAAGGAGATTTTCTCTATGGTCGTATGGAGATAAAAGCAAAATTACCCGCAGGCAGAGGTACCTGGCCGGCTATCTGGATGCTGCCTACAGACTGGGCGTACGGAGACTGGCCAAAGTCTGGTGAAGTAGATATTATGGAACATGTAGGATATGATCAGGATGTGATCCATATCAGCGCTCATACTGAAGCATATTACTTCAAAATCAATACACAGAAAACAAGTACCAGGAAGATAACAAACGCCTCTGCTGAATTCCATTTGTACCGGATGGACTGGACGCCTTATGCGCTACGCGGATATATAGATGATCAGTTGATTTTTCAGTTTGCCAATGAAGGCAAGGGATACACGGTATGGCCTTTTGATAAAAGATTTCATCTGTTGCTGAATGTAGCAGTAGGCGGCGATTGGGGTGGGGCTAACGGTGTGGATGATACGATTTTCCCTACTGCTATGCTGGTAGATTATGTAAGAGTGTATAAAATGATTGACAAATGAGCAATAAATTCATTGCCTGTATAGCAGTCCTGGCTGTAGCCTGCAGCTCTAAAGGCGGCAGTAATGACCCTGTTATACCTATAGACCCACCGGTGAAGGCTTCTGATGTAGCGTTCTGGTTAACCAACCCCGACAAATCAGCCTTACTAAAAAAACAAACGGTCAGCCTGATATTTAAAGACACGGTGAATATTTATCCTACTATCAATGTAGATGAAACAAAAACGTATCAGTCTATAGATGGTTTCGGATATACGCTCACCGGTGGCAGTGCTTCTTTAATCAACTCCCTGGCGCCTGCTGCACAGGATGCCCTGCTGAAAGAACTCTTCCGGACAGACAGTACATTCATTGGGATTAGTTACCTGCGCATCAGCATCGGTGCTTCCGATCTGAGTGCAACGACTTTTACCTATGATGATATACCTTCCGGGCAAACAGATACTACACTGCAACAATTCAGTATGGAAAAGGAGAAGGCCGACCTGATACCCATACTAAAAAAGATCGTTGCCCTGGCACCGGATATTAAAATCTTAGGATCACCCTGGTCCGCTCCGGTATGGATGAAAACAGGAGGTAGTTTTGTGGGCGGTAGCCTGAAACCGGAATATTATGCAGCCTACGCACAATACTTTGTAAAGTATATACAGGCGATGAAGGCAGAAGGTATTACGATAGATGCCATTACTCCGCAGAATGAGCCCTTACATGGTGGTAATAACCCCAGTATGGTGATGCAGGCCGCTGAACAGGCTTCCTTCATCAAAAATAACCTGGGGCCTGCTTTTAAAGCAGCAGGTATCAGCACAAAGATCATTGCTTATGATCATAATGCGGATCGTCCGGATTACCCTGCCGCTGTGCTGGGCGATGCTGCTGCTTATCCTTTTGTGGACGGCTCTGCTTTCCATTTGTATGGTGGTGATATCAGTGCATTAACACAGGTCCATAATGCATTTCCTGACAAGAATGTGTATTTTACAGAACAATGGGTAGGTGGGCCCGGCGAATTTGCCAGCGACCTGAAATGGCACGTAAGTACATTGATCATAGGAGCAACCCGCAACTGGAGCAGAAACGTACTGGAATGGAACCTTGCTGCGGACCCGGCTTATAAACCACATACGGATGGCGGCTGTAGTACCTGCCTGGGTGCATTGACAATCGCCGGTACTGTTTCCCGCAATGTTTCTTATTACATCATTGCGCATGCCGCTAAATTTGTCCGTCCTGGTTCTGTAAGGATTGGATCGGAGTTTACCAGCCAGCTGGAAAACGTAGCGTTTAAAACACCGGACGGGAAAAGAGTACTGATCGTATTGAACAACGCTGCTGCGCCGCAAACGTTTAATATCCGGTCTAACGGTAAAATAGTAACCACTACACTGAATAACGGTGCCGTAGGCACATATATCTGGTAATTATTATGAGAAAGATTGTTTTAATAGCGTTGTTGTTTGCTTTCTCTGTTGCTAAAAGCATGAACGTAACTGATACGACCATCACCGTTTTTACAACTGCAGAGAATACAAAATTAAGACTTACCGAAACAGGTAAACTGCATTTCAAACCCTCTGAACAACCGCTGGAAACAGAGGTCTGCATCTTTGTAGATCCTGCTAAAAGTTTTCAGACCTTAACCGGTATTGGAGGTGCGCTCACAGACGCTTCTGCCGAGACCTTTGCCAAATTACCAAAGGACAAACAGCATGAATTATTAGAGGCTTATTATAATCCGGTAAAAGGTATAGGGTATACACTGGCAAGGACTAATATCCAGAGCTGTGATTTTTCCAGCGATACTTACAGTTATGTTGCGGCGTATGACAGCCTTTTAAAGACTTTCAGCGTACAGCACGATCAGCAATACCGCATCCCTTTTATTAAGGCCGCTATTGCTGCTGCAGGAGGTAAATTGACACTGTTTGTAAGTCCCTGGAGCCCTCCTTCCTGGATGAAAGACAATAATAACGTATTACAGGGTGGTAAACTACTGCCCAAATACTACCAGGCCTGGGCCAACTTCTTCGTGAAGTTCATCCGCACATATGAATCGCTGGGTATTCCGGTATGGGGCTTATCTGTGCAAAACGAACCGATGGCCAGACAGAAATGGGAATCCTGTATTTATACCGCAGAAGAAGAACGGGATTTTATCAAAGGTTATCTTGGTCCTACTTTGCAGAAGCAGGGGATGGGCAGTAAGAAGCTCATTGCCTGGGACCATAACAGGGACCTGGTATACCAGCGTGCAAGCACTATTCTCGAAGATCCTGCTGCGGCTAAATATGTATGGGGAATTGGTTATCACTGGTATGAAACATGGACGGGCAGCGATATGCAGTTTGGTAATGTGCAGAAAGTAAAAGAATCTTTTCCTGCCAAGAACCTCTTGTTTACAGAAGGATGTATAGAATCTTTTAAGCGGGACCGTATCAATGAATGGTTTATAGGAGAGAGATATGGTTATTCGATGGTGAATGACTTCAACAGTGGAACTGTAGCGTGGACCGACTGGAACATTTTATTAGATGAAAATGGGGGTCCTAATCACGTAGGTAATTTCTGTTTTGCCCCTGTGCATGCAGATACTAAAACCGGTGAGCTGATTTACACGAACGCTTATTATTACCTGGGACACTTTTCAAAATTCATTCGTCCTGGTGCCAAACGTGTGATCAGTTCCTCTAACAGAACACAGTTACAGACTACAGCCTTCCTCAATAAAGATGGAAAGCTGGCTGTAGTGGTATTAAATCTTACAGATAAAGAAATCCCTTATCAGCTGTGGATGAAAGGTAAGGCAGCGCCTACCGTTAGTTTACCGCATTCAATAGCTACGTTGATAGTAGAATAAAGAAAGGTTGTATCATATTTTTGATCTGTACTGATAGTACTATCTTGTAGGCTTAAACGGGAAATATTATGAGGAAGGCGTTAGCGCTGCTGCTACTTATTGCTTCATGGCATTCTGCCGGGGCACAGCAAAAAAAGAGGTCCGGCAACCCTATTGTTCAGGGATGGTATGCCGATCCGGAAGCGGCTATTTTCGGCAAGCAATACTGGATTTACCCTACTTTTTCGGACAGATATGAGAAACAGGTATTTTTTGATGCCTTCTCCTCCCGCGACCTGGTAAACTGGACCAGGCATAGTCATATCCTGGATACGGCTGCTGTAAAATGGGCCAACAGGGCTATGTGGGCGCCTGCTATCGTGGAAAAGGGAGGAAAGTACTATTTCTTCTTTGCCGCAAATGATATCCAGAATAATGACGCCAAAGGAGGGATTGGTGTAGCAGTGGCAGATAGTCCGGCCGGACCTTATAAAGACTACCTGGGTAAGCCATTGATAGATAAGTTCCATAATGGGGCACAACCTATAGACCAATTTGTATTTCATGATAAAGACGGACAGTATTATATCATTTATGGTGGCTGGCAGCATTGTAATATTGCAAAACTGAGCGCCGACTTTAAAACGGTAGATACTGTTTTTAAGGAGATTACCCCCTCCGGTTATGTAGAAGGACCCTTTATGTTTATCAGGAATGATAAGTATTATTTTATGTGGTCTGAAGGAGGATGGGGTGGTCCGGATTATTCTGTGGCTTATGCTATTGCCGGTTCTCCTGCCGGTCCTTTTAAAAGAATAGGTAAGATCTTACAACAGGATACAGCCGTGGCAACCGGTGCGGGGCATCATTCTGTGATAAATGTACCTGGTACAGACCGCTGGTATATTGTTTATCACAGACGGCCTTTAACAGAGACAGCTGCAAATAACAGGGTACTCTGTATAGATGAAATGCATTTTGATGAAAAGGGCTTTATTATCCCGGTGAAGATTACAAAAGAAGGCGTAAAAGCAGATAAACTACAATAAAGAACGGGGTACTGATATGCTCCGGGTACGTTTGCATCAACACTAAAAAGGCTCCGTCGGGAGCCTTTTTAGTGTTGATGACACTTTTTTAGATAGCCGTTCCGTTTATTTCACAAATTCCTTGTCATATTTATGTTAATAGGTAGTATGGATGAGCAGCATCAAGCTATATTGTAGGATAGATGTATGTTTAGCCATTGTTATTGAAGAACTATAGGAGGGAATTTATTCGTTTTTATGGTAATGGGTTAAATGATTTAGCGAATCGGGTCTTTAAACAATATAAGAATTAATAACATATTTATTACTAATATGGGTGGAATAAATATTTAATAATATTAACTTACATGGGTCTGAAATTTTAACCTTTATTTCACAAGTTTTTTTTGGCCAGTTACCAAGTTAAGTAGGGGAAAAGCCCAGGTAATATAAAATAAAGTGAAATAAAGCGTATATACTGCCAGTAGTTGTTAAAATAGTATTTGTTTTAACTCTTAATAGGTTATAACTATGTACCACTTCTTTGCTATTGTACAAAATGTTAAAATTTAGTACTTTGTGTTAGAATAATAGTGAACATATTTAAAAGCAGAAAGAACTTGTTGTGTTAAACGTACTTTGAGGGAAATTTGTCGTCAAATTTATTGAACTATTGAATTTATTAGGGAGTAACTGATTAAGCTTGTAGTCACGTAACGGGATATTTCATTTTTAGGAATAATGCGATGTGGGCATTATACAATAGGGCTTGTCATTGTGAGTTTATTGAATTTTCAGAAAGTAACCAATAATCTTTTAATCACGTAATAGAAAAACACTTCATTTTTAGGAATAATACGGTGTGAGACATTAGTAATCTGAGCGGTATACTGCCTCATTTTTCCTTCTTCAATTGTGAAAAATTTATTGAAATAAATACAGCAGGCTGATAACCTGTACCTGTGTTTTTGAACTTAGTGATAATTCGTGTGTGTTATAGCAGTAGAACAATGAAAAATAGCACCACTTAATTAAATAATCATCTCAGGATGATCACCAATTCTTGCCTACCAGGCAAGCCGGCTTTGTATTGCTCATTACTTAATATTTTAAAACAAAAACAATGAAAAAATAGCTCTACTTAATTAATCATCTACAGAACAATCAACCAAATTCTTGCCCACAAGGCGAGGTGATATCTTATTGCTCATTAAATACCTAAAACAGAAAACAGGAACAATGATGAAATGTAGAATCAAATCGGAGCCCTTTGCCCGTGAATCAGAAAGAGTGCAAGGCGCTCATTTATTTTCAAACCAAAAACTAAATCGATAATGAGACAATTACATTTGCTGATTATAGCATTGCTAATATCTTCAATAGCATTTGCTCAAACAAGACAGTTCAATGGAACTGTCAAAGATTCAAAATCAGGAGGGCCACTTCCTGGGGTAACTGTTCAGGCAAAAGGAAAAAATGTCGCAGCAGTTTCCGGTACTGATGGTTCTTTCGTATTAAAAGCTCCCATAGGAGGTTTTACATTGCAGGTATCACTTATAGGATATGGAACGAAAACTATCCAGGTTAGTGCTGATCAATCTTCCATCGATTTGATAATGGATGAATCTTCCACACAATTGGGAGAGTTGGTTGTAACAGCATTGGGTATTACAAAAGATGCAGGGAAAATTGGTTATGCAGTTACAAAAGTAGAGGGTAGTCTGATGACCCAGGCAAGAGAATCCAATGTGGCGCTTTCTTTAGGAGGCCGTGTTGCTGGTTTGAATGTTCATGGTTCCAGCGGTGGCCCTGGTTCTTCCGCCCGTATCCTGTTAAGGGGTATGCCAAGCATGAACTCTGGTGGAGCACCATTGTTTGTAATTAATGGCGTTCCGATGGATAATACCCAACGCGGTGCTGCAAATGAGTGGGGTGGCGCTGATGCTGGTGATGGTATCGCAAATATCAATCCCGATGATATTGAAAGTATGACTGTACTGAAAGGTCAGGCTGCATCTGCATTATATGGTGCAAGAGCTGCTAATGGAGTTATCCTGATCACTACCAAATCAGGTAAAAAGGGCGATTTCTCTGTTGAATACAATATGAACTATGCGGTCGATAAGGCGATAGATTATACAGATTACCAGTATGTATATGGTCAGGGCCAGAATAACAGCAAACCCAATAATGCTACAGATGCACAGGGTACTACAAGATTAAGCTGGGGTGCCAAGATGGATGGATCATCAATCACCCAGTTTGATGGTAAAACATATGCTTATTCACCTTATAAAAAGAATATTGCTAATTTCTATAGAAGCGGACCAACATTTACCAATACCGTGGCAGTTTCACAGGGTGGAGATAAAGGGAATTTCCGTTTGTCATTGTCTAATTTAGACAACCAGTCCATTGTTCGTAACAGTGGTCTTAACCGGAAAAGCTTTAACCTGAACCTGGAGCAGAAAGTAACTGACAAGCTGAATGTAAAGGTGCTGGTAAACTATCTGGATGAAATGCAAAAGAACAAACCTCAATTAAGTGATGGTCCTTTGAATGTTAACAATGGATTATTCCTTGCAGGCAACATCAACGAAAACATCTTAAATCCAGGATATAGTGCTAATGGACAGGAAGTGTTGTTTACAGACGATAATTATGTGACCAATCCCTGGTTTGTAGTAAACAGGTATGTCAATAATATCAGCAGAAAACGCCTTATTTCTGCCATTACCAGCCGTTACGATGTTACCAGTTGGTTGTATGCACAGGGAAGGGTGGGATATGATCTGGAGAACGACCGGATTTTAAAAATAGAACCTACCGGGACTGACTATACCAGGAATTCTAATTATAATAACCAGACGGGTAGTATTAATTTGAATACCCTGCAAACCTACCAGTTAAATGCAGATGTTTTCGTTGGCGTTAATAAAAAGATCGTACAGGATCTGACACTGGATGTAGTGGTGGGTGCAAACTTACTTAAAGCAGGAAATGAAAATGTGGGTATTAATGGTGGTCCGTTTATCGTTGATTATCTCTATACTCCTACAAATGTGTATAGCTTTAACAGGAATTATGATTATAGCAAAAGAGAATCGCATTCCGGTTATTATACAGTGGATTTAAATTATAAAAACTTCCTTACATTAAACACTACCGGAAGGTATGATGCTTATTCAACACTGGCAGGCCCGGGGATACCTAATAAACAAATCCATGTATTTACACCTTCCGTTTCAGGTAGTTTCGTATTCTCGCAGGTAACACATATACCTAAACTAAGCTATGGTAAACTGCGTGCATCATATGCACAGACCAGCGGCGAAAATATTAACGCCTATCAGACTGCAGTTTATTACGGATTGGAAGGAACCATCAATGGATCTCCTACCGCCAGGTTCAGTAATGCATTGCCCAGTGGTAGATTAAAACCATTCACACTGTCTGAAATAGAAGTAGGAGCAGAACTGAAGTTTTTTGATAATCGCTTAGGGTTTGACCTTGCATACTTTAGCCGCAAGACAAAGCATGAAATCATGAATGCAAACTTCAGTACCTCAACAGGTTTTTCTTCCGGAGTTGTGCCTACCGGGTCTACTCAGAACAAAGGTTTAGAGGTATTGATAACTGGTACGCCTATAAGCCAAAAAAGCTTTAACTGGAATGTTTCTTTCAACCTGACTACCGTAAAGAACAAAATTCTGGAAACGGATGACAATGGGTTGACTGTTACACTTGGTACTGACAGACCAAATCATGGTTCAATCGCTACTGCATTTGTAAAAGGAATGTCGGGACCACAGATACTTGCTTATGACTTTAAATATGATTCCAAAGGAAATAAGGTAGTAGATGCTTCGGGTTTACCTGAACAGGGCAACCAAATTGCATTGGGGACCGTATTACCTACACTGTATGGTGGTTTAAATAATGATTTCAGCTACAAAGCCTTTAATCTTTCTTTCCTGATAGATTATAACTATGGCAATAAATTAATTTCTGCTACCAAAGCTTACAGCATTTATGACGGATTACATAAAATGACCCTTGCAGGCAGAGAAACCGGTATTACAACCGGTGTTCATGAAGATGGTTCTACAAATACAACCACTGCCAGTGCACAGTCTTATTATCAGAGCCTGATCACGAACAATATTAATGCAGTAACAATAGAAAACGGGGATTATATCAAACTCCGCCAGCTTACATTGGGTTACACTATTTCAGACAGGATTTTAGGAAATATACCGCTGATCCGTAGTGTGCAGGTTTCCCTGGTAAGCCGTAACCTGTGGACAATAATGAAACGTACCGAAAACATTGATCCTGAAGCAGGTTTCTCTACGCTGGTAAGATACGCAGGTATAGAAGGTACAGGTGTTCCTTCTGCCAGAACTTTTGGAGTAAATGTTAATGTCAAATTTAAATAAGTAAAGACATGAAAAAATTACTGATATACATTGGTATCGTTTCTGCTCTGCTACAGGTGGGATGTACCAAAAACTTTACGGAGATCAATACGGACCCTAAGCAGACACCCGTTGTTGATCCTAATTATTTGCTGACGAGTTCTCAATATGCATTTTCCTCTCAGGGATATAATATATTCCTGTTTGAAAGCATGTGGGCACAGACATTAGCCTCTACGTCTTCCCTCACATCTAATTATTTGTCCAATGCGGATAAATATGTGGCCTCAAGTGGAACGACAGACTACCAGGGACGTATCTGGAATACAGATTTCGGTGCCACAGATCAGTTTTATACAGGAGCTGCAAACCTGGCCTATGATGCCATGACTTCCTCCAAGGGTGATGCCACCAAAGTGAATATTACCGCCACCTGTTTAATTATGAAAGTACTCATTCTGGAACAAACAACAGATGTGTATGGCGATATTCCTTATTCCCAGGCATTACAGGGTAAAACAGGTATTACGCAACCTGCTTACGACAAACAAAAGGATATCTACAGTTCCATGTTAAGTGAACTGGACGCTGCCATTGCGATGTTCGATGCTTCTAAACCTTTGGCTACAGGAGATATGTATTACAAAGGCGACATTACAAAATGGAAGAAATTCGCTTACTCATTAATGTTACGTATGGCTATGCGTTTAACAAAAGTAGACGCTGCCACTGCGAAACAATGGGTAGAAAAAGCAGCCGCAGGAGGTACATTTGCCAGCATGGCCGATAATGCCTTTATCTCAGTGCAAAACAGCAACGGACATGATAATGCACTGGCGAGAGTATATGGGGTTGATATTTATCAGACGAGGTGGAGCAAAACATTGATCGATTATCTGAGGATGAATAATGATCCAAGACTTACAGTAGTTGCAGAAGTACCTGTTGCAGGATTGGCAGGAAACAAATCAACCGGGGCAGGTATCACTGATTCTTCAGCACAAATAGGTCTGCCTAATGGTTATGATATGAAAGGTGGTACAACGGATATCAGCACAGCGCCTGGTTATCCTGGTCCTAACGGTACCGGAGTTGATGCTACCCCTATTGGGAAATACTCCCGTCCAACAGCTTCTGTGTACGCTAATGGTAATGGACCGATTTTCGTCCTTACTTATGCCGAGACAGAATTGCTGCTGGCAGAAGCTGCAGTAAGAGGATGGAACGTAGGCGGTTCTGCAGCCACACACTATGCAAATGGCGTAGCAGCAGGCATGCAATCCCTGGCTACACTTGGATCAGCATTGACTATCTCCGCTGCTACTGCAAATACTTATACTGCACTGCACCCACTGGACATATCGACTACTGATAAGTCCCTGAAACAGATAAATGAACAATATTGGGCTACTACCGGAATCATGTTTAACTACATGGAAGCATGGATCAACTGGAAAAGATCCGGTTATCCTGTATTGACACCGGTAAACTACTCTGGTAATTTTTCCGGTGGTGTAATACCTAGAAGACAACCATATCCACCGTCCGAAAATACGCTTAATAGCGCCAATTATAAGGCAGCTGTAGGTGGATTGTCTGGTGGAGATACCTGGTCTTCCAGAGTATGGTGGGATGCACAATAAATAATTTGTAAGAACTTTTTGACTATTGAACACGTGTAAAAGTTAATGTGGCAATTGCTGCATTAACTTTTACCTTTTGTAGTGCGTTTCTAAACAAAACCTTCCTTCAATGAATTGTTCCACTACCATAACACGATTACTTATATTATTGCTGTTTATCTTTCCCAACATCTCCATAGCACAAACCCTTTTCCAGCTACTCCCCTCCAAAACCACAAATGTAAAGTTCAATAATACGCTTAACGAGACGGAAAAACTTAATGTACTGGCTTACGAATATTTCTATAACGGTGGCGGGGTTGCTGTAGGGGATATCAATAATGATGGCCTGCAGGACCTGTACTTCACCGCTAACATGATGCCTGATAAGTTATACCTTAACCTGGGCAACATGAAGTTCAAAGATATTACCAAAGAGGCCGGTAAGGGCATTGAAGGTAAACAGGGCGGCTGGAAAACAGGCGTAACAATGGCCGATGTGAATGGGGATGGTCTCCTTGATATTTATGTATGTTACTCCGGCAAATTCAGTGATGAACTGCGCAGAAACCAGTTGTTCATCAACAAAGGGAACGCGAAGTTTGAAGAAGAAGCCGCCGCATATGGATTGGATGATCCCGGATACAGTACGAATGCAGTGTTCTTTGATTACGATAATGATGGTGATCTCGATATGTTCCTGCTGAACCATAACGTAAAGAAAATTGATAACATTGATTTTGCACAGTTAAAGAATGAAACAGATTCACTGGCTGGCAATAAATTATACAGGAATGACGGCAATCATTTTACAGAGATATCTCAAAAAGCGGGTATTATACAGAACCCGCTCACCTTTGGACTGGGTGTGGCAATAGCCGATGTGAACCAGGATGGCTGGCAGGATATCTATGTAACCAATGATTATAACGAACCGGATTATTGTTATATCAATAACCACGATGGTACTTTTAAAGAAGATTCCAAAAACTGCTTCCGGCACCTCTCCCAGTTTTCTATGGGGGTGGATATCGCTGATTTTAACAACGATGGCTTACCCGATATCGTGACCCTGGATATGCTGCCGGAAGATAACCAACGACAGAAACTTTTACAGTTACAGGAAAACTATGAAACATTTGAACTGATGCAGTCCCAGGATCTCCACAAACAGTATATGCGTAATATGCTGCAATTGAATAACGGAGATGGTACATTCAGCGAAATAGGACAAATGGCAGGCGTCTCTAATACAGACTGGAGCTGGTGCCCGCTGATAGCAGATTTTGATAATGATGGTTTTAAAGATATATTCATTACGAACGGTTATCTCCGCGATTATACCAACAAAGACTTTCTTAAATACTGGGGTGATTATAAAGTGAAAAAGGCAATGGACCGTGAACCTGTGAAACTCATGGACCTGGTTTCGTCCATGCCTTCTACCTCTCTTAAAAACTATATCTTCAAAAACAAACATGACCTCACTTTCTCCAATATGCAGACAGCCTGGGGGATGGATAAACCAGGTATTTCAAGTGGCGCTGTATATGCCGACCTGGATAATGACGGAGACCTGGACCTCGTAGTAAATAACATCGATGACGAAGCATCCATCTATCAGAATATGAGCCGGGAAAATAACCATACTTCTTATATCGCCCTCAAACTGAAAGGGAACGGTGCTAATACCAATGCTGTCGGCGCTAAAGTATATGTGTATTCAAACGGGTTGTCACAATTCCAGGAAGTAAACCCCAACAGGGGATACCTCTCCGCTGTATCCACACAATTATTGTTTGGACTTGGGAATGCTGCTATCATAGATTCTATCCGCATTGTATGGCCCGATAATAAAGTGCAGCATATGAAAGGTATTGCTGTGAACGAATTGCTGAAAGTAACGTATGCTCCGGATGCCACCTTTGCTGTTGCGCCTGCCCCCAAAGGCATCTTCAGTAAAACAAATGGCATTATAGACTATAAACACATAGATAACGGCAGGAACGATTTTAAACGTCAGTTACTGATGATGTTCATGTATTCCAAAGTAGGACCTGTAATCGCAAAGGCGGATGTAAACAAGGACGGATTGGAAGATCTCTTCATCAGCGGAGATGCAGAGAATCCCGGGAAGATTTACCTGCAACAGAAAGATGGCAGTTTTACGGCCAACAATAAAGTGACATTGGAAGATGAAACAGAGACGCTGGTAGCTGATGCTGCATTCTTTGACGCGAATGGTGATGGCTTCCCGGATCTATACCTGGCTATGGGCGGATATGGCGTTATAGACCCTGGTACGCCTTCTTTACAGGATCAGTTATATCTCAATGACGGAAAGGGGAATTTCTACCGTACAAAACAGTCTTTGCCCGATTTAAGTGCCAATAGTAAATCCTGTGTTCGTCCCTGTGACTTTGACAATGACGGTGATATGGACTTGTTCGTAGGTGGTCGTGTAATTCCTGGTCAGTATCCGGTAGCACCTGTTTCTTACCTGCTGGTGAATAACGGCAAAGGTCAGTTTGCTATCGCAGATGTGCCTTTTGCTAAAGCAGGTATGATCACAGATGCACAATGGTCGGATCTTGATCATGACGGTAGAAAAGACCTGGTGATCTGTGGAGAGTTTATGCCTATTATGGTATTTAACAACAAGGCCACGGGATTCACAGATAGAACAACGGAATACTTTGATCAGCCGCTGGGTGGTTTCTGGTCCAGCTTATCACTGGCAGATGTAGATGGTGACGGTCATGATGACATCATCGCAGGTAATCTGGGTAACAATACACAGGTTCATGTGTCTGCAAAAGAACCCGCTGAATTATACTACGCAGATTTCGACAAGAATGGTTCTATCGATCCGTTTTTAAACTTTTATGTACAAGGGGTGAGTTACCCTTTTGTGAGCCGGGATGAACTGAACGACCAGATCTATCCCATGCGCCGGAAATTCAGTTCTTATAAGAACTACGCGAATGCTACCATGAAGGACATTATCCCTCCGGACGATCTTGCAAAAGCAGGTAAACTGACAGTCAACGAAACAAGAACAATATGCCTGTTGTATAAAAACGGAAAATTTATTCCGGCCCCGTTGCCGTTACAGGCACAATTCTCTATGGTTTCAAAAATAGTAACAGGGGATTTTGACCATGATGGTAAAGCAGATCTCTTATTGTTCGGTAATCACAGCGATAACAGACTGAAACTTGGAAGTATAGACGCCGGTTATGGTTGTTTGCTTAAAGGTAATGGACACGGGGATTTCAGTTATGTTGATCAGCCAGATGCAGGACTGTCTGTAAAAGGAGATGTGAAGTCAGCTACGACGATCACGATCGGCGATAAAAAGTATGTGATCGTAGGTATTAACAATGAAGGTATCTCACTATATAAAGAAAATTAAACCATGAATAGATTGATCATAGGGCTTCTATTATTCTGTCATTTTGGATATGCACAGCAAAAAGACAACCGGGGTATCGTTGATTATATTCAGCCTTCTGTTTTTTCATTGTCCATGGTAATGATGCATGATGTTGTCAATCCACCGGCAGCCACCCGTTTTTATAGTTACGCAACATTAGCTGCTTACCAGATAGTAGCGATGCATAATAAAGATATTCCTTCCCCCAAAGGATTTATTAAATCATACCCTGTTATTACCATCAGTGATACGGTAGGTACATATGATTATCATGTTGCCGCAGTATACGCTATCCTGGAAGCCGGTAAACAATTATTGCCTTCAGGTTTTATGCTGCAACAGGATGAAGAGAAACTGATAGCGTTATTTAAGAAAGATAAAGTACCTGATAGTATCATTAAACACTCTGTAGCTGCGGCTACAGAGGTAGCTGCACAGATCGTAAAATGGTCTAAAGGCGATGGTTATGGGAAGTTAAGTACCCGTTTACGCTATACACCATTAAAGGGAGAAGGATACTGGTATCCGACTCCGCCTGCCTATATGGATGCGGTAGAGCCACATTGGCGTACCATCAGGCCTATGATCATTGATTCCTGTAATCAATATCCGGCCCTGCCACCTACACCATTCAGTAAAGATACCAGCAGTGATTTTTATAAATTAAATATGGAAGTGTACCATGTAGGTATCGATCTTAAGAACAACCAGGAATACCTGAACATTGCCTCTTTCTGGGATTGTAATCCTTTTGCCGTAAGCACTTATGGTCATATGGCTATTGGCTTTAAAAAGATTACACCGGGAGGGCACTGGATGAATGTAACAGGAATTGCTGCACGAAAAGCAAATCTTGATTTTGATCATACTATCATCCTGCATGCTATCTCTGCTACTACCATGATGGATGCATTTATTGCCTGCTGGGATACAAAATATTCAACTAACCGTGTCCGCCCTGAAACATTCATTCAGAAAAATATTGATGCTAAATGGAAACCACTGCTGCAAACGCCACCATTCCCAGAGTATGTAAGCGGACACAGTATTGCATCTACTGCGGAATCGACCGTATTAACTTATATGCTGGGAGATAACTTCTCCTTTACGGATAACTCCGAAGAGATGTTCGAAATTCCTGCACGTTCATTTACTTCTTTTAACCAGGCTTCACAGGAGGCTGCTATTTCCCGCCTGTATGGTGGTATTCATTACCGGGATGCTATTGTGAATGGGGTAACACAGGGAAGGCAACTGGCAGAAGGCGTGATCAAAAAATTAAAAGCAGCCGGAATAAACCCCGTTTATCCTGAGAAATAAATTTTCTATACCGGTATTAATGAAAAGAGGTTGTATTTCATAACTATGAAATACAACCTCTTTTCATTCGGGTACCTGATAGTCATTTAGATGATTCTCAGACCCTTTTTGATGCAATTTCTTCCTTAATCCGTCTAAACTATTAGGTGCACCATGTTTTTCCAAACTTACTGGATAACCAGTTTTTTGATATAATTATTATGTGCGTCAAATACGTTTATGAGGTAAATGCCGGATTTAAATTCACTTACATCTATTGTTACTTTACTCTGACTATTGTTTGGATAATTCAGCGTTTTTAGTGTTTTACCCGATATGTCCAGAATCCTGATTGCTTTAATGAAAGAAGGAGTTGAGGTTGTTTTATCGGGATTGATGCTAACAATTACATTATTGGAAGAAGGGTTTGGAGCAAGAGTCATACCAATAGCTTTGTCTGACTCAGCTTCTGACTGGCTTCTTAATATGCTGTCTGGCTTAGCGGTAGGATTGGGATTTGCCAATCTCATTGTGCAGGTGTTTGTCCAGTAATACGGATCAGACCATGCTTCCCCGCAGGCGTTTATAACTTTTACCTGAAGGCGGTGTTGAGTTCCACAGTTACCTACAGCAATAGCGTCTGAAGTGTTGCTACTGGTAGTCTTTTTCAAAACACCATCTACATACCAGTAGAATGGACCTGGAGTGGTAGTATTGGCAACGGCAAAAATTCCATAGTAAGGATAGGGGACCAGTGAAATATTTGTCAGTAACGGGTATGGTCCAACTCCTATATTCATTGTTTTCACTGCTGTAACAGGAGTGCTAAAACATCCGCCTGAAATAGTTGCTGTAAGCGTGAGCTGACCATTGGTAACTCTTGTAACAAGTACTGATGTACCAGATGGTGTTAGTGTTGCAATTCCTGAAGAAGCTGACCAGGTGACTGTACTCGTACATGGAACAGTAACGGAGTAAGTGTAATTTGTACAAATACTTGCAGGTCCATCTGATATGGAGACAGTAGGATTGACATTTGCAACAGGCACAACACCTCCGGCTGCATAATTATGTCCTGCTACATCAACAGATGCAGTCACATTTGTAATGGCTGCACCACCACATGCAGCTGCCGTTAAAGTTATAGCACTTGAAGGAGTAGTAATAGTGGCAGGAGCAGGACTGCCATTATATAACCAGCCACTATTGGCACCTACATTAAAATGATAGGCTGTTATACCAGCTATTGCAGGAACCGAAACACCTACATTCTGGGAGAGCGCAGTACCACATACCTTGGTAACAAGAGCGGTAGAAATCATGTTAAGTACCACATTCTGAGTAATGGTTATATTCGTGATCGTTACATTATTGGTTACAGTACTTCCAAAACAGGGACCCGCCAGAATAGTAACTAAATTCATATCCGTCGTAGGAGTGTAAGGAGTAAAACTATACGGATTAGAACCACCAGGTTGCACATTAAGTGAATTAGCACTTTGTACTGTTGAGTAGTTGACATTTGGAACACCGCCACAGGGAGTAGGGTTCGTCTGGTTAGGGTCCGGCAACGTAGTATAAAAACCAGCATACATTGGTATTGAGCCCCCCCCTGCCGGTGCACTGGAAGATGCCATTATCTGTATGGTATAAGTATATCCTTTTTTAAAAGGATATACTATGGCAAATGCGGTACCCAGTTGAGTACTAGTGGCTTGAGTCCATAGTGATGATAACAGGATACCTCCTGTTCCATCATAACCAACACCGCCACTAATAGGATAATGGACGAAGCCACCTATGGTAGCCGGTGTGGAGGTATTAAAAACATTACAGTTACCAGGATTCAATGGGGCTGATGTGTAACTAATGGTACTTGTGACCTGGGCATAGGTCGTGGGGATCATGTATGCGCACACGCATAACAAGCATGTAAAGAACTTCTTCATAAACGAACATTAAAGGTTAAGTAAAAAGGGTTTAATTGAAAGGGTATTGAAAGGGTATTGAAAGGTTAAGGAAATACGTAGTTAAGATAACAAGTAAAAACACATCTCTAAAATCCGGACTGTTAAATAAAGGCTAATATTCTTTTTCAGACATTTTAATCCTTCAGACAATTTTTTTCTTACATTCTCAATAATAAGTGTTAATTGTACAACAATATCGTCTTTTTAAACTTAATAACAAAATTAGAGGTGGCGGGAGCTATTATAAAAGTAAAGAGGTTGTATCACCTTTGAGTTCTTATGTTTGAAAAAGGAAACATGGCTTCGAGATGAAATGTAACTTTAATTACAAAATCTCTTAGCCATGTTTACAAAGTCACTTAAAGTTACCGATTTTACGGGACAACACATCTACGTGG
>Ga0209148_1000131_pt1 | contig 174079 bp, 163 predicted proteins | sample AraplaCol_mMF_r2_2_FD_184288 | JGI IMG/M metagenome (GOLD analysis project Ga0209148, IMG submission 184288) | Arabidopsis root microbial communities from North Carolina, USA - plate scrape CL_Col_mMF_r2 (SPAdes) (version 2) | ecosystem: Host-associated > Plants > Roots > Endosphere | place...
AAATCCTGATCTGTGTAGATAAATTTCAAGTATTGGTTTTAATTTCGCAATACGAATTGAAGGAAGGAAAGGACGCTTACCACTTGTTGAAAAACACATCCAATTTGTCGTAATCAGCTACAGTTAACCCTGCTTTAACCTATGTAGCATTCTCTAACGACATCAAAAACTAAAATTTTATGGGAATTCAATTAAAAGGACCGTTCGGTGGCTTTTTCCGTAAAACAGGTGGCCTGGTTGGGACTATGAAAAAAGTTAGAAATATCATTACCAGTGTGCCTACCCCTTCAAGCAAAGCACCTGCAAAAAAGCAAACAGACCAACGCTTTAAGTTTGGTATAATTATCCATCTGTTATCATACATAAATGACCTCATAGCCATAGGCTTCGGAGAACATAAAGTATCAGGATCTGCAATGAATGCAGCGGTGGCCTATCATCTTAAATACGCAGTGACATTGCTGGCCGGCTATACGTTGGATGTAAATGAGGATTATCGTCAATTATTAAAGTTAGAAACCATTGCTGCTTACAACCAGTTAACAGAGGACAGTCGTGTGCAGGAGAAAGAGGTTGAATTGCAGTTAACAGAGATCGACAAAAAAATCCGTCGTCTCAGAGATCGCCATGCAACTGAAGATATAGACAGGGAAATGTATGAAGAATATAAGGCGAAATTTCAGGAAGAACGCGTTGCGATAACAGAGAAACTGGCTCAAGGTGGAAATAGGGTATCGAACCTTGAAAAATGCGTAGATGAAATCATTAATTATGCCTCAAAACTCGCTACTACATGGGCTTTGGGTGGATATGCAGAAAAGCAGAAGCTACAGTTTTCAATCTTTCCGGAAGGAATTTTATATAATCGTAAAAATGATGAGTGTAGAACCCCGCGAGTGAATGAAGTGTTTCGCCGAATGGCAGATGTAGTAAGGAATTTGGGGGAAAAAGAAAACGGGAACAATACATTTAACTGTACTGTTCCCGCTAAGGTGGAAAGAGAAGGGGAGATATCGAATTTTTTGGAGGATTTTGACATGCTGAATAATGCACTTAATAATTTAAGTGGTTGAAAATTAACGGAATGTCTTCAAGATGTTAAATATTGCCTTACTATAGTAAGAAAAAGAGAAATCTATATTGCGGTAATAGGAGATAATAGGAAGTACATGCAATCTACCTTCAGGATTCAAACCAAATACTACAAATTCTGATCTGTGTTGGGGGAAGGTGGTTTAAGTTGTTACTAATGGGAATGTCCTCCATCTTTTGATCACCTCAACAGGATATGAAAGCAAATTTACAGAGGTAGAGTGATAATAAAATCCGATAAAAGAATGGGATGATAGTCTTCTTTTTCCGCTGCCGGACAGATCACAAAATCACAACCTGATCTAAAACCAAAGGCCAGTACGCCTGTTTTATCTTGATCAGTTGTGTTTGCAAGAAAGGCTTTAATCTCGCCGAAATCAATATTTACCTTTCCAGTTGCCAGTGATTTACCATTAACGGTGTCTTCAAGGGTTAATTGTCCCGTTACTACTCCTGCTGTTAAAGTTAAACAGATCTGCCTTTCCTCAAATGTTTCGGCTAGTTGTTGACAGTTGGAAGCTATACTAGGGTTGCCGAATACTAGGCCGATCGCAGGAACTCCCCTTTCTCCTGCAGCCGGAACAAAAGTAATTGAGGCGAGATAATGCATAGCCTGCTGCAGCGAGTATTGTTTTTGTTTCGTTTCCATGTCAATTGATTTTTTTTATATCTACTTCAAAAGCCTTGTTTAATGTCTTTAAATCTTCAAGATTCGTATAATCGAAGAAAAAAGCAAGTTTACGTGTAACGGGTTTCGTGTCTCTGCGTATTGATTTAATAGCTATACCTGCATAATGGCTGGTGATACTTATGATTAGTATGCCTAGGCAGTACATTAGGCATTTATTGTCGGGAAATGCAGTCAAGTCAGCGCAATTCTCGTAATCTGAATTGATCAATAAAGTGTCAATTGTTCTGCCATGATTCGTTCTCATCTGGAGTGTTTGAATGTCATCTGAAAATTCTTCTGCCAAATCCAGTGATGCGCCTTCTTCCTCTATATCCCGGCGATTCATGAGCATAGCCGAATAGGAATTGGAGGAAGAAGTTTCAGGCAAATCAATCATTTCAGGTGCAGCAAACAAAAACAAAACTAATACCAATGCCATTTTTTTGGTTAGTACATCGGTTTTAAAAGCCAATAGCTGTAAATTAAGTTTGGGTATGATAGCTGACGTGAAAACAGCCAGTTCTGATGTTTCGCGATAGTACAACCCGTTTAAGGAATTGCACAGGATCTTTATGATTGGGGCAAGGGCTTCCTCATTAGTCAGCTCTCTGGACTGGTCGAGCAGGATCGCCAGTATCGTTTTGGCGAAGCGGTTAATGGGTGTGGCCATCGCCAGTTGTAACAATACCTCGTTGTATGGGCCTTTACTTGTTGATGGATTCCTATGGCAATAACCCGCGTATACTAAGAATTTGCGGATGGCATTTTCACAAAAGTTTTCCGATTGGTATTTCTTAGCCAGTTGAAAAAAACTGTTGTGAATTGTAGCATGATCGTTGTGCGGACCATCGCCCATCATTAAGTCTTCGAGTTCACCTGCATTATCCTGTGGGCGATCTATGATTGATTCTGCCAGTAACTGGTTGCCTTTTTCCAGATTGCCGGTTTTAAAATAAATATCAATGGCCTGTAGAAAGCATTGCCGGGCGTCTTTTGAGTATTGTGTTATAGAGGAGAAAATACGACCGCTTTTTTCATATGCATCTGCTGCTTCAGCATCCCTGTCCATTACATACAGCGTTTTTGCCTTTTCTTCCAAGGTACGTGCCATCCCATACGTGTGGTTCGCCTGTTGCGCGGCGGCAATGGCTTTATCAGCATATACGAGGCTGAGTTCCATTTCTTCTTTCTGCCTGTAAAGCGAAGTTAATATCCAGTATATCCTTGATTCCTCTTTCTTTAGTCCGATTTCATTTATTAGCACGAGAGCTTCATCATATATTTTTACCGCGTCTTCCAGATTACCTTCATCACGGATGATGTTGCCGTAATTAATCAGGTTTAGGATGACTTTATCCGGCAACTGGTGTTGCTTGCATAAGCGGATGGCCTCCTCGCCATATTGTTTTGCCGGAGTAAAATCTTTCTTCTTGCGGTTAACGGAAGTTAGTATGTTCAGGGCGATCATACGTAAGCCAAATTCCGCTGCATCCTCCGGCAATGATAATATCTTCAATGCGTACTTTTCAGCCAGATCCTGGTGGTCTTCCAATTGTGTCAGTGACGAAGCGAGGTTGGCGAGGCTGGCAATCATGCCGGCGGGTTCATTCATTTGTTCAAACAGGTCGAAAGCCTGTTTGCCTGCGTCAGCGGCCTTGTTAAACTCGCTGAGATCCATATAAATCTTGGTCAGGTTCACTAGGGCGCGCGCATGGAAAGTATTTCCATACTTCGTTGTTTTTGCCATGATCGAATCCGCCAACTGCAATCCCTCTTCTTTTTGACCGTTTTCCACGAGGTCTATGGCCTTGATCATTTGGGCGGTCAGCAGCCATCTTTTGTTACGCAGTTTGCCAAAGAGTGCAATTGCTTTTTCCAGTTCTTCGCTGGCTTCCTGCTCCCGGTAGAGATATCGATAAATGTAAGAGAGGTGGTAGCGGAGATAACCTTCCCGCAAACCAGTCTTTGGAAACTGGAGCAACGTTTCAATAAAGCGTATCGCCAATGGCAGATCACCGAGTGAAATAACGGGTGCAATACAGAATTCTCCAAACTCGTTGAACCTCACAGGATCTTCATCTACCAAAAGCACGGAGGCATTTAGGTAGTTATTACCGGACAGGTAAAACTCAGCTAACTGCTTTTTGTAAGCGGATAGCAGCCCATCGCTCCCGATCCGCTTCAGGATAAACTCTTTGAAGACAGGATGAAATACCGTAAGCTTGCCGTCCTGGTTAGTCAGCAAACCGGAGAAAGCTACCATCCGATCCACTACAGCAACAGGTGTTTCATTCCACAGCTTTGCCAAATCTTCCACCAATAAAGGCTGATAAGAGAGACTGCAAAAAATAAGGCATTCCTTCGCCTGTTGATCCAGCCGCGCCCAAATAGATTGATGATAGCTTTGTATATCGGGAGGTAAAGGTTTGATCTGGAATTTGCTAAAATAGAATAAATACAACGGGTTACCTGCTGAGGCCTGGTAGAGTTCCGTAAACTCCAATACATTCAACGTTATTCCCTGTAGGTGTAAAAATGCCTTTGCTTCTTCTTGGCTTAATGCAGGGAGGTGGAAAGGATGAATGCCCGAAGGTTCCAATTCTTTTTCATTGCGCGAAGCATACAGGAATAAGTTGTCACCTTTGTTCAGCGCCATGAGCCGCATGGCAAAAGAGTAATCTACTTCGAGATCATCTATGAAAAAAACAGTTTTAGTTTCCTGCAATTCAGTTTCAAGGATCGCCAGACCGGTTTCTATATCCTGAATTCTAATCAGCGATTCGTTTCTGCTTATCCTGATCTTATTGATTAAATACCCGAGCAGAAAAACAGGGCTGCGGTCACGTAATGAAATGTAAACAGGAGAACAATATTTCGATAACTGTAGAAAGCAACAGGTCTTTCCTGAACCTGGTTGACCCGTAAGAAGTACCTGGCGGCGTTTATTAACCTGTTGCCAAAGATCATCGAGCAACGCACGCTCCAATAGGGGTTTGTCAGCGAAATTTTTCCTGACTGCATCGAAGTAAGAAATAGAAAACTGCAAAGAAAGGGTCTGCTGTTCCGCTTCCTGTATCTTCCCGTCCAATTGGTCCTGGTCGCCGACAAATAATTTCTCGACCTGGAGGATACCTCCATTCAGGTTGAGATTACCTGCGACATTTACAATATCACGTTCAGACTGTTGGACATCAATTTTCTTTTTTCGGCTCATGTATGTTATAATCACCTGTGACGTTGATAATATTTCCTCTCGCGTTCTGCACACCGACAGCTATCCCGGATGATTGTTCTATATGAACAGAGTTGATTTGTGCGATAGCATCTTGGTTTTCTTCAAACCATTCACGCAATACCGGTAACAATTCTTCTGGCATCGCCGCGCCGGTCAGTTGCCGGTAATTCTGTTCCAACGCATTTACTGCATTGCTATTTTTGGGTAGTGTGCTGTCGCAGATAGAACGTACAAAGTTTTCGCTATCGCTTTCTTTTTGAAAGAACCCTTTTAGTTTTTGAATAAGCGGTTTGAAATTTAAACCTTTTTTTAGCAGGTCATAGCCTGCACTTGCGGCCATCTTGGCAGCGATGTCTCCTTTGTGTGCGAGGAAAAATCTCGTCAACACGGCAAATAAAGATGTCATCATTGTTTGGATAAATAATCGGTTAAATAATCTTTGTCTCTTTTGAGTTGTTGCTTAATCAGCGGCTTGGTAAAAAAGTTATCCGGTGGACAATAGCTGTCGAATGATTCAATGGTTTCCAACAGGTACCTAAGAAGGTTCATGTCGTGACCGGGACCATTGGTTTTCAATTCACTGCTTTCCTGTTTGAGCCTTTCGGTTAATATGATATTACAGATCGCTTGTTGTATCTGCTGCTGGCTGAAATGCGGAGGAATGATTTTGATCACTTCCGTAAGCCATCCCTGACGATTGATCCGGTCTATGGTTACGGGGAAGAAATAAGATAGTTCCTGCCTGCGTCTTGCAGCAATGGCCTCAAGATCAACAGGTGTTTTTCTTTTTATGCTGCTCCTGGTAAGCGGTTTGTCTTTTTTTGCCACAAGCGAATGCGCAATCGAATCCGGTGATAAATCCTCTTCCTTTGAAAACAGGAAAGAAGATTTGATAAAATAGGGCGGCAGTATTTTTTCCTCCGCGCCTGTACCTATTCCGACAAATGCGCGGACGATGATACGCCTGCCCTGCATGTAATTCTGTTTGAACTGAGCGTAGTTTCTGCCGGTCTGCATTGTCTTGCTTTTGTAAAAAAAGAATAAGATGGGATCAACCCGATCTTCCAGCATACCAGGCAGCATCCGTTTACGGAATAACTCTTTGTCTTGTGCAAAGGCAACCATGTAATCGCCGTTTTTCATATCGATAAATTCCATCTGTACGGCCTTCTCATCGTTGCCCGATTGCTCTACCCATCTCACCAACGTTTCTATGAATAACTGCGCATATTCCTCCACCTCGAAATTGAATCCTATTTCGGTCGGTGACAGCTGGCCCGTACTGTCAGGACAGTTGACATACATCATTCCAATACATTTGCCTTTATCAAAATACTCTGCGAAGGACTGATCGGCAACCAGGATCATCCGAGGCTTTACACCATAGTCTATACCAAAGTTTGAGATCATATTTTATCTTGAATTATATTAATTAATCACTTATCAAACCAGAGAATACTGATTACATATCTGTAGCTGTTGGAGTAATAGCACTGCTCATGCATTCGTCCCGATACGGACCATTTATCATAAAACCATATGGAAGGGGCCATCTCTTCAGGCCCGGTATATTTTGTCTGAGTATTTGAATAGAATTCTCCTGCGACGGTTGTGGATGGCAAAGTCTGCCCAATCTTAAACCGGAATGCCCAGTCAGGAAAGTCTGCACTTTTCCTATACCATTTTACAATGTTATTTTGTGAAAACACGATACATACGGAGTGGGTTCCAATTTCACTGAACCTTTGAACCGTTGACAGGAAACTCGTTTGAAATTCCTCTGAGAGCTGAAAGATTGTGTCTATAGAAAAAGTTCTCGGAGTTTTTACCGAGCGGAACCGATGGGTTGGCATTAGAAGCACACCGGCAAAATGATCAGCTTCCCTCTCCCTCGGATCGGTACGGTTTACATCAAATTTTGAAGCGTGGAGAAACTCACCGTCTGCTATACCCTTTTGATGTTCATTAATGATATAGTGGGCCAGTTCGTGAGCAAGTGTAAAGCGTCCTTTTTTTGTTCCTATACCATTGCCACCATAATTGTCAATATGAATATGCCAGTAATCGTCGTCTACAACCAACATACCATCAAAAGCCTGCTCGTAGCTGTCATAACTAATTTGCAAGTTTTCTAAACCTGCTATATCTTCCAGACGGGTGACATTTCTCGTTCTGAAGATTCCTGCCGTATACTCAGCCAGCTCAGTCAGACTTTTTTTCGTCAGCTCCGTCATTTCCATCTTTGGGTTTCTTATGGTTGTTCTTCATTTTATCAAATATATGCTGAGGAATTTTTCCGGTACCGTTACGCGCAGCCATACGTAAACTTTCAAAACTGTTGTCATTAGTGACCTTACCTGATCTTGAAACGGTTGACCTTTGCTTCTTCCCCATGACTACATCAGGATCTAGCAATTCTTCTTCGGGAATCACCATATCGGCATAAAGGCGTTCAAAACGTGCTAATTCTCCCTCGTTTGATGGAAAAAGATAACCAAGCGAAGCAAGCCACGTATGTATGTTTCTTGGTGTGATTGCTGTTCTACTTGTTGCCATATACTTTCAATAATTGTTCAATCATTTTGTTTGCCTCCTCTTTATACTTACGTATGGTAGACTGGGCAAGCCCCGTTTCCTTACGGAGTTTTTCCAGCAGCGAACGTGGTGGATAGTATTGTTTGGGGTTACCGTTTTCATCAGGATCCCTCCCGTGCATTTCGTGTTCGTACTGTTTGTAGGTAAGGTAAATAACCCGATGTTTATCCGACAGGCGAGATAATACTGACTCAACAACTTCATACTGCTTTTTTAATTCCGTCAATCGCTCTGGATCTCCCCGCAGATTGTCGATATCAGGCATTTCATATGCCAGTTCCTCCGATCCGTCAAATGGGTTTTCATCTTTTTCTTTCCTGTCATAATCAATCAATGCCCGCCTTGCAGTTTTGGCAAGGTATAGCTTAATACACTGATCTAGATTCGGTGATTTGCATTTATCAGGGCTGAATGAGCCAGAAGTACGAAACTTCATGAACGTCTCTTCTGCTATCTGATCGCCAATATAGGATTCATATCCATATCCAGCTGATACCCTGCGACATAATTTCTGCAGGTATACCCTGAACCGTAATATAAAGGAGTGAAAGGCATCATCTGCAGAGGCCTGATCACCGGGTCCCATGACCCTCATGTACTCAACGAGATCTGCCGTTGGTTCTTCGTGAAATTCTTGCCAGCTCATACAATTGCTATGGTGTATACGGAAAAGCGTGGGGGCGCTTTTTCGTTGTTAGAGTGAGCCGCAATTAAAGGATTTTCCCGGACATGTGGCAGTAACAAATAACAATAACAATAAAAAAGAATTAGTAAAATGAAAATGAATGAATTACAAAGGAAACAAATCTCTTCAGTGTTGAGTGAACTGGGGGAAGGGCTGGACATTACGTCCGCGGAGTATCAAAAAGCTATAGACAGTTATCAGGCTGTAGGTAAATGGTTAGCTGCTGAAGGATCAACACTGTCGCCGTACGCGCCTGAGATATTACCACAGGGATCATTTTTGCTGGGAACGATGACAAGACCAGTTCATGACGAAGATGACCTGGACATTGATCTGGTTTGTCGCTTTTCAGGTGTGAGAGCCGGATGGACACAGTATAATTTGAAACAGGAAGTAGGGACCCGCCTGAAAGCACACGGTATGTATGCCGAAAAGCTACGACCAGAGGGGCGTCGTAACTGGACACTGGGTTATTCTGAGGGTCGTAGATTTCATATGGACATACTCCCGGCAGTTATAGGTCAAGGTTTTTTTACTCTATTAGAAAAGCGTATGTCTGATGAGGATTTGCAGATTGCGCAGGACATGGCTATACGCATAACGGATACCCGCCATCTGCAATACAAAACCGGCACAGATGTGCTTAGCTGGCCGTCTAGTAATATGTTCGGCTTCGCTGCATGGTTCAAATACCGTTCTCAGGTTACAATGCTTCGTAAAGCACTGGTATTAAATGAAGCTATCAGACCGGTACCAAGGATGGAAAAGAATAAACTTCCTCTTCAGCGCGTGGTGCAGATATTGAAGCGCCACAGAGATATTATGTTCAATGGAGATGAGCATAAGCCAATTTCGATCATTATCACAACACTGGCGGCGTGGGCCTATAATGGTGAAGATGATGTACTTGCTGCGTTAACGAATGTAGTGGGAAAAATGGAGCGATATGTTGAAAGAAAATATGATGCAATCAGGCAGTCTTATCTGTACTGGATCGGTAATCCAGTTAATCCGGCAGAGAATTTTGCAGATAAATGGTCGCTATGTACGGAAAAGGAAAAAAACTTCTGGAAGTGGCTTAATCAGGTAAAAAAAGATGTTGCTCTAATAGCAGAACAACCAGATCTTTTTCAGTTACGTGAAGCGATAGAAAAGCCATTTGGTGAGGATCTAGTCCAATCGGTTTTTAACAACATTGGCCAGCAGACCAGAGAACTGCGCGAAAGTGGCGGGCTTTTTATGGCAGGAGGGTCAGGGCTTCTGGGAAGTATAGGCAGAACACAGGTTCCTAACCATAATTACTTCGGTCGCCATGAGTAAGAGAATCAGTTTACTTCATCAGGAGGGTGTTTTACGCTCGTATTTTCCTGACAGCTCTATTTCCCGCACAGGGGAACAGAGTCTTGTCTGGGAAGGGGATCTTCAGCCAACACCACTAAGTTGCCCTTACCGTGTTAAGCTCGTGTATACCCGTACAGAAGGCATGGGCATTTATGTGATGTCTCCAAAACTGATACTGGCAGAAGGAGCAACAACGCTGCCACATGTTTACAATAGCGCCGACCAAAAGCTCTGCCTATATTATCCTACTGATAGGGAATGGCACCCAGGCTTATACATGGCCAAAACAATTATACCCTGGGCCTCTGAGTGGCTATATTATTACGAATTATGGTTACTCACCCGTGGCAGATGGTTAGGTGGCGGAATAGAACATGATCAGCCGCAAAAAAAAGATAATGAGAATAATGATTTACAATTTTTAAATGAACATAAGAATGGATAATAGGAAACCGTTTAGAATTTTAAGTATTGATGGTGGTGGTATACGCGGAGTTTTTCCTGCAAAATATCTTCTGGAACTGGAAGTGGTGCTTTCACAGCAATTTCCGGATAAACCACATATCTATCAGCATTTTGACCTTATTACGGGGACTTCAACGGGAGGGATCATTGCGCTGGCACTCGCGCTTGGTATTCCGACTGGTAGAATACATAAGTTATATACGGAACATGCCTCGGCAATTTTTGGTAACGGGCGAGGATGGCTTGGGAAGGCGTTTGGAGCCAAACATAAGCGAACTACTCTTGAAGCTTTACTACGTGAAGTGTTTCAAACAGGCTTTAATGGGGCTGACCCGAGGCTTGGTGATGTTAAAACCAATATCTGCATCCCCATATATGACCTGATGGAAGGTCGTCCTGCTATCTTGAAGAACCGGTATAACGCTATTTTTGTCAGGGACTATCATATTCCTGCATACATGGCCGCTTTGGCCACCAGTGCCGCCCCAACATTCTTTGATCCTTACAGCGCAACCTATGAGGACCTGAATGGTAATACACAATCCTTCAACCATAAGATTGACGGCGGCGTATTTGTTAACAACCCTGCACTGCTCGGAATTATCGAAGCCCAGAAGGCGTTCGGTCAATCCCTGAATGATCTGAAGGTCCTCAGCCTCGGAACAGGCCATCATAAGTTTACAGATGGTTGCGCCAGAAAGCGCTGGGGGCTTGCTTACTGGTTAAAACAGAACCGTATCATTGATGTATTCATGCAAGGGCAATCGCAGCAGGTAGAGAATCTGATCAGTTTACTTCACCAAGGAATCGGAAAGCAGGAGAAGGAAAATTTTGACTACCTGCGTGTCACCACAGAACTGGACAAAACGTGTCTGGTTGAACTGGATGAAACCGATCCAGTTAAGCTGGGGAAACTGAGTGAGAAGGCATTACAGGTGTTTCAGTATAATAGCCACCATGTAATAGCGAAGATTATCGGATAGGCTGTTCATATGTGGTTGAAGTACTTCCTAATAGCGAAGAGTCGAATTGTTACTTGGGTGACTATCAAAAATTTAGGATGATTAAGTAAATTCGTTACTAATAATTTTATTCTATGTCTTCAATGATTGAACATTTTAACAATGATTTTGGCGCTTACATAGGATTAGGACAGGATATGGAATTTAAAAATCAGGTTAATGGAGAAAGTATAAAAATTAATGCTCAAATCAGGCATGATTTACCTTCATCAATTAGATTCTTTACCTTCTATATCCCAGAATGCAATAACCCTATCGAAGTTATCCACGGAATTATTGGAAATCTGGACAAGCTTATACCAGTATCAGATGAAATAGAAGCAATTGGGGGCTTTTTAGGAGATTTTGCAGTTGGTACTCATTTAATTTCTTTTTCAAATAGGATTTATATTTATTTTAATGGACATATCAATCACTCGATTACATCAAATTTGAATGAATATGCCCAAGCAAAAAATATTTATATTACAATCAGAGATTTAAAATACGCTGAAAAAAAGATGGAATTACAAAATCCTATTGCCTTTATATCACATGATTCTAGAGATAAAGATTTAATAGCTAGACCCTTGGCTCTTTCGCTCAATTCAAGATTATGTTTTGTATGGTATGATGAATTTTCTCTTAAAGTTGGAGACAGTTTAAGAGGATCAATAGAACGCGGGATAAAAGATGCAAAAAAATGTATTATTGTATTGACTAAAAATTTCCTTAGTAATCCCGGTTGGACTAAAACAGAATTCGATTCGATTTTTACAAGAGAACGAATTTTTAACGAGAGGATCATTTTACCAATATGGTATGGTGTTACGAAAGAGGAAGTGTATGATTATTCTCCTTCTCTTGTAGATTGTTTTGGGCTTACATGGCCAAGCGCAGAGAATAAAACAAAAGAGCAGTATGACGAGGAAGTACAGTTGTTAGTAAGTAAACTCCACGCTGCAGTTAAGTCATAAGTTGACTACTAATTCTTTAATAGGAAGCTCGTATACTACATTTCATCTCTGTTAGTACGTTGTTCTAGTATATTAATTAACTTTAATTTAAGTTCCTCATTATACTCTTCCTCATTAAGAAGGGATGTAATCAGTTCACCAAGTAGCTCTTTATCAATTGCATTATCTGCAACTAACACGGCAATATTCTCCATTTCTATAATGAACTTATTGACGAACACATCTAATCCATTTACTTCCAGGAAAAAACTTCCAAGTCCAATAGACGTGCGTTTATTGCCGTCACGAAAAGTATGACCTTTATTTACCTCATATACTAAATGAGTTAATTTATTTTCAAATTCAGGATAATAATCATCATTTTGAATATGCTCTAAAATACTTTCTAATCGACCCATATCAACGACACCTTGTAATCCTCCCGAAACAGCCAAAACCTTGTCGTGGACTTTAATGGCATAATCTATGTCAAAATATATATATGCCATTATCTATCTTTTAATCGTTTGAAGACGTCACTATTTTCTTCGATTCTTTCTTCAAGAGATTTACTTTTCTCCCCAAGGAATTTATCAAAATCTTGAGAACTAACGGTATCTATATATACTTTAAGCTTTTCGTGTAATGCATCACGAAAGGCCATATCTCGACTTGCCATTATACTACGGGCTTTTTCACGTAGAGGGTCATAGATACTGTTAGTCATTTCTTCGAATTGCTTAAAAAGAAGATGAGTCTCTGAGAGACGAAGTTTCTCACCTTTTTTTTCGAAAGCGGTTTTCAAGTAGTTGGCAAATCCGTTTTCGTAACTTGAAATAAGATCTAAAACCTCAGAATACATTGTCTCTCTTACGCTCTCCTTGGAGTTTAAATTTAGTATCTGTCGATACTCTTTTGCGTTTTCCTTAAAAACACTGACATATATTTTATCTGTTAACTGAGCATATTTAAATTTATTATCCCCAACGTAAGCATCTAATGCATTCGTAAATTCTTGCCGATAGTTATATTCTCGAATAGCACTGGGTAAAAATTCTTCTTCCCGTTGATTAATATATTTTGTTGAGCCTCCTAATCTTTGATTCAATACATCAATTACAATATTTAAAATAGCAGCTCTAATCTCTCTTGCTCTTTCTGAGCCGGTTAACAGCATTCCTATATTTAAAAAAGCTTTATATGTGAAAATTGCCGCGCTTGGCGCTCGTGCACTAATAAGTTCATTATCAGTCATTTCTCCGATGTCTCCGACATCAATGTCGGAGACATCGGCCTTGCCAATTCCCTGCTCAAAAGCAAGTCTCAAATCCTTTAACCTCCGGCCGGTAAATAATTCATATCCACTTTGTGTGAGCTCTTCTAAATAGTTCTCCAATAAGCGTTCAATAGTTCTAACATCGACTTCGAAAAATCGTGCAATTTGTTGTTTTGTAAAGCGAAATTTACTTTCGAACATTACTCCGTAAAAACCGAGATTGTCATATATTTCTTTAATAGCAGTCGTATTATTGAGGATGTTCTTTCTGTCTATTAGAGAATTTGTTAAATCCTTCATTGTTAATTTTTAAACATCCATATAAAGGTGCAACCTAATAAACAGATGGCTTTTCGCATATTACTGAAGTAATGCCGAAAAACAGCAATTACAGGTTTTGTATTTCCTGAATGTATATATAATCCGGAAAGATAGGGAAAGAGCATTTATGGAAGTTTCCTTTCCCATGTTATGCTCTTGAATGTGCCTTGAATTTTGTCCTGTCTAATGCTGGAGGATTGTTTTCCGGATACCTGAAAGCAATGCTGTTCAAATACCCTGCTATTCTCAAGCGTTCCTGCCACGTGAGATTTTTATAGTAATCTACGTGACTTGCCGCTTCGGTAGCTGTTTGTGCTTTAAAAGCTGTACGATCTAAACGAAATGTAGACATAATGATACTGTTAGTCCCAGACTGGTTATAAAGTAACTTTAAGCCGCAAATGTAATAATAACGTACATTGAAGGCTTGGTTATTTATAAAGGGAAATTACGAAAATATTTCGCTCAAAGGAGTGGGACGGAAATGTTAGGATTCTTGTAGTAAAAGAAAAAGGCTTCGAAGCGTATCGCTTCAAAGCCTTATCTGTTAAGGTGGTGTGAGGCGGGATCGAACCGCCGACACAAGGATTTTCAGTCCTTTGCTCTACCGACTGAGCTACCGCACCATCTTTATTTTAAGCCCCTTCCTGTGAAGGGATTGCAAAGATAATAAAATTCAATATTAACTTCCAAATATTCTTCAATCAAATTTATGCCGGAACACTAATCTCTTCCAGAATGCCGTTCCATAAAGCCTGTCTTTTTTCCAGGGCTACCTTTGATGCGGCTGCGGCTTCAGCCCATTTATGCGCATCGTTTCCACACAGTTCCTGTACCATTTGCATGCCTAAATGGCTATGATGATCTCCATCCACTTCTATATGTCTTTCCAGGTAATATTTGAAAAGACTGATCTGTCCGGGGAATTGTTTATCGAGGTCATTTACCAGGGCAAGGAACATATCCGGGATCAGGTCTTCTCTGCCGAAAGTAAATACGGCAGCCTGAACATGTACAGGTGCATTAGCGACGAGATCGAATGTATATTGTACAAATGATTTGGCTGCAGATGGTAAAGAAGCTATTACTGAGTCAAGGGAATGTCCTTGTTGAATCTGGAGAATGCAGTTCCGGATACCCTGTGTATCTGCACCTACCTGTTCCATCGCCTGCAGGTAAAGTTCAAAATGACTTACCCTTGTGCCATCCGGCGCTACATCGCTTTCTTCTCCGGTAACAATCTCATTGATCAGGAAACGTGTAGCCGCGCTACCCACAGGAACCCAGGGTATGCTGGTACATGTAAGATGCAGCTGTAAAGATTTAAGCAGAGACATGAAGTCCCAAACGGCAAAAACATGATACTGCATGAATACCCTTATATCGTCCATGTGTTGCATGTGACTGTAAAGAGGGTGGGCTACTATGGTTTCCCTTACGGGAGCTATCGTTTCTTTTATTTGTTGAATCCCGTTCATCTAAAAAAAATTAGTTGCCATATACAACCAGGAACTTAATACGCATCAGCTTCAGTTGTTCAAGCGTATAATCACCATCGGATAATTCTTCTCGTGCAAGTGCAAGACTGGATGTTTCACATCCTTTAAAGTATTCCATTATCTCTTCCTGCGCATAATCGTCCAGCTCTTCATCAAGACAATAATCCAGGTTCAGTTTCGTACCACTGGCTACAATAGTTTCCATTTCATCCAGAAGTTGGGAAGTAGTTAGTTCCTTGTTCTTGGCAATGGTTTCCAGCGGCATCTTTCTGTCGATATTCTGAATGATAAATACTTTAAGACCACTCTTGTTTACCACACTCTTCATCACGAAGTCGTCCGGTTTTACAATATCGTTTTCCTCTACATATTTAGAGATAACATCCACGAATTGCTTACCATAACGGATTGCTTTTCCTTTACTTACCCCCTGGATCTTTTCCAGTTCCTGTACAGTAGTAGGGTATTGGGTGGCCATATCTTCCAGGGATGTTTCGAGGAAGATGACAAATGGCGGCAGATTCTTTTCTTTGGCTACTTTTTTACGGAGTTCCTTCAGCATCTCAACCAGCACAACATCCGCAGAAGCCTGGGCTTCAGCAGCTATTTCTTCATCTTCTCCTGCCTCTTCATCAAACTGATGATTCAGCGATACCATGATGTTATAAGGTTCTTTCAGGAATGCATGGCCTTTCTCTGTAATTTTCAGCAGACCATATTCTTCAATATCTTTTTCTATCAGGTCTTCCAGCATCATCTGCCGGATCAGGGAGTTCCAGAAGTGAGCATCAAACTCTTTCCCCTCACCAAATACCTCCAACAGATTATGCTGGAAAGTAGCGATCTGAGGATTAGCTTTACCTGTGATTACATTCACCACATAGTCGCTGCCAAAGCGTTCTTCCAGGGAGCGGATCGCTTTCAGTACAATTACTACACGGTTCTTTACTTCTATTTTCTCTTTTGGATTACGGCAATTATCGCAGGCACCATTACAGTTGCCTTCTTCATACTTTTCACCAAAATAGTGGAGAATCACTTTCCTGCGACAAGCAGAACTTTCAGCATAGGCAACCGTTTCATTGATCAGTTGTGCCCCCATTTCACGCTCACTAAGGGGTTTGTCCCGCATGAGGTGTTCCAGTTTCTGCACATCCTTATATGAATAGAAGCAAACGCAAATACCTTCCAGGCCATCACGACCCGCACGACCAGTTTCCTGGTAGTAGTTCTCCAGGCTTTTGGGAATGTTGTAGTGTATAACGAAGCGCACATCCGGCTTGTCTATACCCATACCAAAGGCGATAGTGGCCACGATCACATCTACATCTTCATGCAGGAACTGGTCCTGGCGCATAGCCCTGGTATTGGCGTCCAGTCCGGCATGGTAGGCCACCGCTTTAATATTGTTGGCCATCAGCATATCTGCCAGCTCTTCCGTCGTTTTCCGGTTCAGGGTATATATAATACCGCTTTTACCTTTATGAGAGTGGATGAACTTGACAATTTCACGGATGGTCTGATCTTTCTTACGTTTGGGACGGATCTCGTAATAAAGATTAGGTCTGTTAAAAGACGACAGATAGATCTGGGGATCCCGGAGTTCCAGGTTCTTCACGATATCGCTTTGTACCTTGGGAGTAGCTGTGGCGGTAAGGGCAATAATAGGAAGATCTCCGTTGATCTGTTCTATCATTTCCTTTAAACGACGGTATTCAGGACGGAAATCATGTCCCCATTCTGAAATACAGTGCGCCTCATCCACGGCGATAAATGAAATATCCAGCTCCTTGAAAAAATCCAGGTTTTCCTGTTTGGTAAGCGTCTCAGGTGCTACATACAGCATCTTGGTCTTACCGGAGGTCAGGTCGGTCCGTACTTTTTTTATCTGTGCTTTGGACAGGGTTGAATTTAAAAAATGTGCCACATTGTCCTTGCTGCTATATGAACGAACCAGGTCTACCTGGTTTTTCATTAAAGCGATCAGCGGAGAAACAATCAGCGCACAACCAGGACTCATCAATGCCGGTAATTGATAACAGAGGGATTTACCCCCGCCAGTTGGCATAATAACAAAAGTATCTTTACCGGCAAGAATATTCTTGATGATGATTTCCTGATTTCCTTTGAAGGAATCAAACCCAAAGTGTTCTTTTAATGCATCTATCAAACTTACCTTTACAACAGCCATTGCATTCAATATTTAAACAATAAACTCTAAAGAAAAATAACAAATTATGGATATTGTTTATGTGTTTTTTAGGGGACACGAAGTTAGCTAAAAATGCACTGCCCTGCAATTAAATTTATCCCAAATAGATGTCTTAACAGCTTTTTAAGATATAAGAAAGAAGTACATCTATTATAAATTTAGGCAATACATTCGATTTAATCTCCTGAATCCTAGTTAACTTTGTGATGCTAATGAAAAACAGAACGGTCATAAATATAGCGGAGGTAGCGAAGCGAACTCTCCGGCTCGAAGCTGAGGCAATTGATGATTTACAAAAGTATATAAACGCTGATTTCGAGCAGGTAGTGGAGCTGATTGCCCATTGCCCTGGCCGTCTGGTAATCACCGGTATAGGAAAGAGCGCGATCATTGGACAGAAGATAGTGGCTACACTTAATTCCACAGGAACCCCTGCGTCATTCATGCACGCTGCAGACGCTATTCACGGAGACCTGGGAATGATCCAGGAAGAAGATATTATCCTCTGTATCTCGAAAAGCGGAAATTCCCCCGAAATTAAGGTGTTAGTACCATTGGTAAAGAATTTCGGGAATAAGCTGATTGCCATGGTAGGGAACACTTCATCCTTCCTGGCCAGGGAAGCAGATCTGATCCTGGATACTACCGTAGCCCAGGAGGCTTGTCCTAATAACCTGGCGCCTACGACCAGTACTACAGCCCAACTTGCAATGGGCGACGCCCTGGCAGTCTGCCTCATAGAATGGCATGGCTTTACAGCTGGAGACTTTGCAAAATTTCATCCTGGTGGAACACTGGGTAAAAAGCTATATTTGAAGGTAGGAGACCTTAGCCGGCAGCATCTGGCCCCGAATGTGGAACTGGAAAGTACCTTAAAAGAGGTAATTGTGAACATCTCCTCCGGTATGCTGGGAGTAACAGCCGTGCTGGATAAAAAGGGTGCGTTAGCTGGTATTATCACAGATGGGGACCTTCGCCGTATGTTGGAAAAAGAGATCCCCGCAAACAACGTTACCGCAAAAGATATCATGTCTACACATCCTAAAACCATTCAGAAGGATGAACTGGCTATCAATGCACTTGAAATGATGCGCCAGCATGATATTACACAACTATTGGTTTTGGAAGATAAACGCTATATTGGTATCATTCATTTACATGATTTAATCAGGGAAGGAATTATTTGAGATGACAAATGTGAACAGGCATTTTTATGTGGCCATAATGGCCGGGGGAATAGGGAGCCGGTTCTGGCCCTATAGCCGTACAGATTTCCCCAAACAGTTTCTGGACATTCTCAACACAGGGAAAACATTATTGCAATGGACCTTTGAGCGGTTTTTACAGTTTATTCCACAGGAAAACATTTTCATCGTTACTCACCAGCACTATATTTCAAAAGTACAGGAACAACTTCCTGGCCTGCCGGTAAAGAATATTGTAAGTGAACCCTCCCGTAAAAATACAGCGCCCTGCATTGCATATATTTCTCATAAGATCCATAAACAAGACCCAAAGGCAAACATTATCTGTGCGCCGGCAGATCATCTTATTATGGACCCTATGTCTTTTACAAGCACCTGCCTGAACGCACTGATGTTTGTGCAAAAACACAGTGCACTGGTTACACTTGGCATAAAGCCAACACGCCCGGATACAGGATATGGATATATACAGCACGAAACACAACAGGTAGCAGATAATGTTTACCCGGTAAAAACCTTTACCGAAAAACCCAACCTGGAGCTGGCCAGAACTTTTCTGCAAAGTGGCGACTTCCTCTGGAATGCGGGTATCTTCGTATGGAACGTAAAAACCATCATCTCGGCGTTCAAAACATACTTACCGGAAATAGATGAGCTGTTTGAACAAAGCGTATCCGTGTTAAACACACCGGAAGAAAAGAAAGTAATAGAAACGATCTATCCGCAATGTTCCAATATTTCCATTGACTATGGAATTATGGAAAAGGCAGATAATGTATATGTGATCCCTTCCAACTTCGGTTGGAGCGACCTGGGTACCTGGGCTTCTGCTTACGAAAACCTGGAAAGGGATGATTCAGGTAATGCCGTACAGGGAAAGAATGTAATGCTGGTAGATGCTACCAACTGTATGATAAAAGCGCCACAGGATAAGCTGCTTGTAGTACAGGGCCTGGATGAGTTCATTGTGGTGGATACTGCAGATGTATTGTTGATCTGTAAAAAGGAAAACGAACAACAGATCAAAGAATACGTAGCAGAAGTAAAAAGAAATAAAGGAGAAAAATACCTTTAAATAGGAAGGATTAGTTGCGAATTATTAATTTCAGGAACAGATTTAATAATTCGCAACTGATTATGTCCAAATTACCGAATGTAGGAACCACTATCTTCACTGTCATGTCTGCCCTGGCGGCGCAACATAAAGCCATTAATCTCTCACAGGGTTTTCCCGATTTTGATTGCAGCGAAATATTAAAGCAACTGGTAAATGAAGCTATGGGACAAGGTCATAATCAATATGCCCCCATGCCCGGAATTATGCCATTGCGGGAAGCAATAGCAGAAAAGATCAGCCATCTTTATGGACAAAACGTACACCCCGATACAGAAATTACAATTACACCGGGAGGTACGTATGCTATTTTTACCGCAATAGCTACGTGTATTGGTCCTGGTGATGAAGTGATCATTTTTGAACCGGCCTACGATAGCTATATACCAAATGTACTGGTGAACGGAGGGGTGCCGGTACTAATCCCACTTTCTTATCCTGATTATCATATCGACTGGCAACTTGTGCGTAGCCGGATTACCCCTCGTACCAAAATGATTATGCTGAATACACCGCATAATCCTACCGGCAGTATTTTAACGGAAACAGATATAGAAGAACTGGAAAAGCTGGTGGCGGAGTTTAACATATTGATATTATCAGATGAAGTATATGAACACCTGGTATATGATGGTGCAAAACATCTTAGTATACTGCGTTACCCGGCACTGTTCCGCAATAGCTTTGTCACCTTCTCTTTTGGAAAAGTATTTCATATCACGGGCTGGAAGATGGGTTACTGTGTAGCGCCGGCTCACCTGATGCAGGAATACCGAAAGGTGCATCAATACCTGTGTTTCTCGGTTAATACTCCCATGCAGTATGGGATAACCGGATTCCTGAAAACACCGGAACATTACCTTTCCTTACCGGCATTTTTTCAACAGAAGCGGGATCATTTTCTCCAATTGATGGCAGATACCCGGTTTACACCGTTACAATCATATGGTAGTTATTTTCAGCTAATGCAGTATGACCGTATTTCTGATGAGGGGGATAAAGATTTTACCATAAGGATTACAAAAGAGTTTGGTGTCGCCAGCATCCCGGTATCTGCATTTTACCAGGAAGGGAAAGATGATCATGTTGTGCGCTTTTGTTTTGCGAAGAAAACAGAGACATTGGAAAAGGCTGTAGAAAGGCTCAGGAAGATATAAAATGAAAAAGCCGCTCCAGAAAAAGAGCGGCTTATCCTTTGTATATGACTACAAGCGTAGCTTTTTCGTTTGCCCTGCTTTAAACAGCAACAGCTTCATGCTGTTCCCTGAAGCTCTCTCTGCCTATAACCAGCGTATTCTCCAGGAATGTCACTACTCCTGTTTCCACATCATATAAAGCGCCCACAATACCTATTTCACCATTCAGGATCATATTGCGCAGTATGTGGCTTTGTTCCATAATAGCCTGTACAGAACGTTCCGTGTGGATATGCGTCACAGCTTCCACAAATTCAGGATTACTGGATGTTCTGTTGTGTTTGATCGTCTTTTCTGCATACACAGAAGGGGTGATCTTATTCAACAAGCCGGTGAGATTACCCATTTCTATCTTGTCACATGCTCCCTTAATAGCGCCACATTTGCTATGACCAAGAACCACTATAAATTTGGAGCCCGCAACACTACATGCATATTCCAGGCTTCCCAATACATTATCAGAAATAACAGCACCTGCTAAACGGATGCTGAAGATATCTCCCAGTCCCTGGTCGAATATCAGTTCTGCAGAGGTGCGGGAGTCCATGCAACTCACAATGGCGGCCATTGGCCATTGGCCGTCGCGCGTATCGTTCACCTGTTCCAGCAGGTTACGGTGCAGCTGCAGGTTATCTACAAAACGGGCATTACCTTTTTTGAGTAAGTTTAATGCATCTTCAGGAGAGATCGAATTCTGTGATATCTTATTTAATGTTTTCATTTTTTTCATTTTTAAGTAGATGAACGAACAATTAATTTAATTGCAACTCTTTCAATAATTGCTTGTGATTCCCAGTCGAAATTGTGTGGACGTGTCCACTTCTTAATGCAGCTTCATGCCCTGCATCATCTGTATTAACGATCTTGTACGCTTCCTTGAATCCTTTCAGCACAACAAGGATGTTTTTCCGGGGCGCTTTTACATCTTTAAATTCCCGAATGCTTTCCAGCACGTCGAAATCTATGTAGGTGGTTTTACCTGCGTCAATGATCACGGTCGTATTTTCCGGCATATGGTCCAACGTAAGCAGGATGCTGGCTTTGTTCAGGAAGGATACTTCCTCTGCCAGTTCCAGGCGGATGCTGTCTCCGTTCTTGTATTTCTCTTTGCGGAAAAAGTAAGAACTCTTGATATTGCCTCTTAAGATGGCGAAAACGCTGACAGTCATACCCAATGCGATACCGATCAGCAGATCTGTAAATACGATAGCGACCACGGTTACCAGGAAAGGCACCCACTGGTACTTACCATTTTTAAACATTTCTGTGAATATGGAAATCTTGCACAGTTTATAACCGGTTACCAGTAATACGGCTGCCAGGGTGGCCAGCGGTATTTTGTTTAACAATACCGGTATCAGCGCAGTACATACCAGCAGTAATGAACCATGTACGATTGTAGACAGTTTGGATTTACCACCTGCATTGATATTGGCGGAAGAGCGTACAATTACGGAAGTGACAGGTAAGCCACCGATTAACCCGCTTACGATATTACCAATGCCCTGTGCTTTTAGTTCCCTGTTTGGTGAAGTATACCTTTTCAGTGGGTCCAGTTTATCCGTTGCTTCTACGTTCAGTAGTGTTTCTACGGATGCAACAATGGCTATTGTTGCGGCTGTGATCCATACTTCCTTATTACCAATGGCACTGAAGTCTGGAGTGGTGAACTGCCCGACAAAAGCATTGAAGCTGTCCGGTATCGGAAGACTTACAAGATGAGAGGGAGCAATTGCCAGCGGGCTGCCAATGGAAATGAACAGTGCATTCAGTCCGGCTCCTACAATCACAGCTATCAGTGCTGAAGGAACAAGCCCCGCTTTAGGTATTTTGCTCCAGTAAAGAATGATCAGTATGGAAATAGCCGTAATTAATATTGCACCGGGATGAACATAGTTCAGTATGGATAATAAGGCAATCTGGTTGTTATCATCATCAGTCATACCTGCTGCATCATACCCGAAAGCATGGGGCAATTGCTTTAATATGATGATGATACCGATAGCTGAAAGCATACCCTTAATCACATTAGAAGGGAAGTAGTTGGCTACTGTACCGGCTTTTATTACACCCAGCAGGAACTGCATTGCACCACCTATTACCACCGCCAGCAGGAATACATCAAATGCGCCAAGTTTGGTGATCGCTGTTAATACTACGGCAGTAAGACCGGCAGCGGGGCCGCTTACACTCAGTTGTGATCCGCTTAACGCACCTACCACAATACCCCCTACTATCCCGGCAATCATACCGGAAAATAAAGGGGCACCGGATGCCAGGGCAATACCCAGGCATAATGGAACTGCTATCAGGAATACAACAAGACCTGATGAAAAATCACTTTTTATATTGGCAAAAACAGAGGGCTTACTCATAGTACAAAGGAATTGACTGTTCCGGCAGGGCATAGCAATACCCGTTCGCTAACGTGGTAAAGCAAAGTCCTGCAGACACTAATTAGTTAATAAAAAGAAGTAAAGAAAAGAGGCGGCATATGAATGATATGCGCAACAGATAGAAGTTTATAGCCTATAAACAGATGATAACAGTCGCATGCGCATGCATGCAGAATAAATGAATGTTGTTTAAAAGACTACAAACAGATTAACAATTGGGGGGAGGGCAGTGAATCTCTCTTGCAGGGCCCAGGGGAATTTCTGCAAAGAAATTGTAATGAGTATTAGTCAGGAACAATGATGGTGCATATTGAAGAGAGGCATCAAATATCTTTAAGAACTTAAGTTCTTTAACGATTTTAACGATGTCACTGCACCCATCTACCGGATGTTCTTCAACAATCTGGTTATTAAACAATAATCTTCCCATCTCCTTTATTGGAAGGAGCTGTGTACTCATCAGTACCAGAAGAAATATGCCTAAAACCTTTTTCATCATGTTATTGCAAAAATAGGTAAGCCTGATTCACTTTGGTAAATATATCAATTAAAGAAATGTTAAAACAGGTTGAAACAACTAAATAGGTTCATTTCATCACAATATATGACCGTTCATCACAATCAGTCAATTCTGCTTATACTAGTAAAAATGATGGGAGAAGGCCAATGGTAGCCTCAATGCACTGAAAATACTGGTAATGTTCTAAGCAAGTTATTTTGCTTTCTATGGTATTGTGTATTGCATAGTAGTATGTTTTCTCTATCTTTGTATTGTAATTATCGAACACCAATGTTTTTATATGTTTTTAATAAAGCTCACTTGCCATGAACATAGATAACACACAATCACAGATGAGAAAGGGGGTGCTGGAATTCTGCATTCTCTCTGTGATCAAGCAAGGCGAGGCTTATCCTTCAGACATTATTGAAAAAATGAAAGAAGCAAAGCTGGACACCCTGGAAGGGACCCTTTACCCGCTATTAACAAGACTGAAAAACGCAGAGTTGCTGACGTACAGATGGGTTGAAAGTAGCTCGGGGCCCCCACGGAAATACTTTTCCATGACAGAGAAAGGAGAGAATTTCTACAAAGAACTGGAAACAACCTGGAATGAGCTGGCCAATGCGGTCCATCAGCTTACAAGTAACAAAGAATAAATCCATCCAAATACCAAAACCTTAATTAAACATTGATCAGCAAATGAAAAAGATTATAAATATAAACCTGGCCAGCCGCCTTATTCCCATTGAGGATAGCGCATATGAGATATTGCGGCAGTACCTGGACAGTCTGAAGCGGTATTTTGCCCGTGAAGAGGGTGCGGATGAGATTGTAGGGGACATTGAAAGCCGTATAGCAGAATTATTCCAGGACACACTTAAGAAGGGCGCCCATTGTATTACCGACGAGGATGTACAGGCAATGAAATCTGCCATGGGAACTCCCGAGCAGTTTGATAGCGTATCAGATACCGGCACGCAGACACAGGATTTCGCGCAGGAGTCTTTATTTGATAAAGCCCGCCCGCGTAAACGCCTGTACCGCGATCCGGAGAGTAAAGTACTGGGTGGTGTATGCGGAGGGTTGGGTGCGTACCTGAATGTAGACCCCGTTGTCTTCAGAATTATCTTTGCTTTGCTGGCAATAGGTGGTTTTGGTACCGGTATCCTCATCTACTTTATATTATGGATGGCTACTCCCGAAGCAAATACCGCTACGGAAAAACTGGAAATGAGAGGAGAACGTATAGACGTTAACAATATAAAGACTACTGTTCAGGACGAAATCAACGCCATGAAAAGTCATCTGAAGAATGTAGGGGAGGACGTGCGAAATTTTTCTCAGGGCCGGGGAAGACAAGTTGGTAATGATATAGAACGCTTTTTCCGGAACCTCGCAGGAGGATTGGTAAAAGCGATCGTATTCCTGACTAAAGGCTTCTTCTATTTCTTTGCTGCCATTATTCTGCTGGTACTGTTTGTTACCGGAATCATGATAGCAGTAGCTTCTCCGGTCCTTTTCCCGCTGAAAGACCTGCTACTGTCAGGTACTTTACAAAATCTGATCTTCTGGCCAACCCTGTTTTTAGTGATCGGTATCCCGATAGTGGGGCTGATCGTATTCTTCATACGCAAGATGACTGGAATAAGGGAAACAAACCGTTACGTAGGATACACACTTAGCTTTTTATGGCTGATAGGGGTATTCGGTACAATACTGCTTGTTGTATCTGTTGGGAAGGACTTCAGGGCCGGTTACGGTTATCCGGTAAAAGAAAAAATTTCAATCATGCAACCTTCTAAGGGAAAACTCGTCCTTAAGAGAGGGGAGGATATTGTTGATGTGGATGATATGGGATTTTTTGACGGGAACCTTCGTATGACAGAGGATACCGTAATTATTGGAGATGTACGGATAAAAATGGAAAAGAGCCCGAATGACAGCTTCCAGGTAGAAGTACAGCGAACCTCCCGTGGACGGAATATCATGCAGGCGAGAATGCTGGCACAACAGATCAGCTTCCAGATTACGCAGCAGGATTCGATTCTTTACCTGCCATCAGGATTTTCAATTCCCCGGAATTCTAAATATCGTGGTCAGCGCCTTGTAGTAATCATCAGGGTGCCGGTTGGCAAAAAAATTGATGTTGATAACGAGGTATACGATCATTATCATTTTATCAGGGACAGAAACGGGAATAGCCTGGATGATGACTATGATGATGACAACCACGGACATATAGAATGGGAAATGACCACAGACGGGGTTAATAACATTCACATAGAAAAGAACGCTGATAAAGAGGAATTAAAAAAGTCAAAAGATTCCCTGAACAACAGCTACCATTATAAAAGTCATGAACAACAGAATACCACACCTGTAGAAGATAGTGGAGATCATTCAAAACCAGCAAAAGACGCAGAAATGGATATTGATGTAGTTTTCAATAGCCTGTACAACCTGATTAAGTGATGAATGTAGTCTGTTGCTGATCAAATATGTTTATCACAATAAGTTCAATAGTTAAAGAAATGAAAATTACCACGGTTTTTACCGTGGTTTTTCATTTAAAATAGTCTCTGCAGAACTTTTTCCGGATACGATCACTGCCCTCCCGTATTAATTCATAGTTTTGCTTTTTTAATCGTTTTATCAGGATAAGGATAAGGAATGCTGCAGGCAACAAAAAACGCATCGATTAATATTGCGCTGGTAGGAAATCCGAATAGTGGGAAAAGTTCGCTGTTTAACGCATTAACTGGCCTTAACCAGAAAGTGGGTAATTTTCCGGGAGTAACAGTCGATAAAAAAACAGGTAGTGCCAATATCTCTGCCAATCTGCACGCCAATATTATTGACCTGCCAGGAACTTACAGCCTATACCCAAAAAGCGCTGACGAATTTGTAACCTATGATGTGCTGGTAAATCCTAACGGAGAACAGCCGGATATGATCCTGATTATTGCCGATGCGGCCAACCTGAAACGAAACCTTCTCTTTTGCTCCCAGATCATAGACCTTAAAATACCTGTAATTATCGGCCTTACCATGATGGATATTGCCCGTAAAAAGGGTGTTGAAATCGATGAGGCCGGCCTGGAAAGAGAACTGGGCGTTCCTGTAGTGATTATTAATCCCCGTAAGAACAAAGGACTCGTAGAGCTAAAGAAAACGATAGAGCTGCTCGCCAAAGAAAAGCATGTGGCTCCTCCCCGCGATTTTATAGACAGCCGTACGCTGGCACCGGAAGTAATACAGGTAGTCAAACAATTTGTAACTACCCCTAGTGATTATGCAGCCCTGCATATGGCTGTTAATTACCAGGAACTACAATTCCTGAACGGCGGGCAAAAACTGGCCATTACCAACGCTATCCAGGAATATCACTTTAATAAGACAAAAGTGCAGGCAGAAGAGATCATGCAGCGATATGCCCGCATTAAACATATTATGAAAATAGCGGTGGTGGAAGCCGATCCGTTACAAAAACAGTTACAGACAGAAAAGCTGGACAATCTCCTGCTGCACCGCTTCTGGGGATATGCGATCCTGATGGGTGTTATGTTCATCATGTTCCAGAGCATTTTCTGGCTGGCGTCTTTCCCAATGGACTGGATAGAAGCAGCCTTTGGTGCATTGAGCGGCAGGCTGACGGACATCCTGCCCGAAGGTCAGTTAACAGATATCCTGGTGAAAGGGATTATTGCGGGATTGGGGGGAATTGCAGTATTTGTTCCGCAGATAATGATCCTGTTCGGGTTTATCACTATCCTGGAAGATACCGGTTACATGGCCCGTATCAGCTTTCTCACAGACAGGCTGATGCGCCAGGTGGGCCTTAACGGTAAATCTGTAATGCCCCTGATCAGTGGAGTAGCCTGCGCAGTCCCGGCTATTATGGCCACGCGCAATATTGAGAACCGTAAGGAACGTCTGATCACCATTATGATCACTCCTTTAATGAGTTGCTCTGCCCGCCTGCCTATTTATACTATAATGATTGCACTGGTGATTCCCAATAAACCATTCCTTGGTGTTCTCAATTTGCAGGGACTGGTAATGATGGGCCTGTATCTTCTGGGATTTGTAATGGCATTGATCATTGCTGCCATCATGAAGTTCTTCATTGCTATTAAGGAAAAGAGCTACTTTATTATGGAACTGCCTGTGTACCGGGCTCCCCGCTGGAAGAATGTGGGCACTACCATGATACAAAAGGCTAAGATCTTTATCACAGACGCTGGTAAGGTGATCATGGTCATTTCCGTTATCCTCTGGTTCCTTGCCAGTTACGGACCTACAGAGAAAATGCACGCGGTTGATACCAGATATGAACAGCTTATAAGCAGTAATCCTGCACAAAAGGATGAATTGCTGAGAGAAAAGGAATCAGAGAAACTGGCTAGTTCCTACGCGGGTATATTAGGTCATACTATCGAACCTGTTATCCGGCCGCTTGGGTTCGACTGGAAAATAGGTATTGCGCTTATTACGTCCTTTGCTGCACGTGAAGTATTTGTAGGCACAATGGCTACATTGTACAGTGTTGGAGAGAACCCGGAAGATAATGATGCGACCCTCAGGCAGAAAATGAGCGGTGCTACCTGGAGAGATGGCCGCCCGGTATACACATTGGCCAGCGGATTATCCCTGATGCTGTTCTATGCTTTTGCCATGCAGTGTATGAGCACACTGGCAATAGTGAAGCGGGAAACGAAATCCTGGAAATATCCTGCCATACAGTTTGTTTATATGACCACGCTTGCTTATGGCTTTAGCCTGCTTGTTTTCCAGTTATTTAAATAGGCACTGCGAAATGCAGACGCAGGGAAATACCTTATATTGCAATAGTCAATCATAAGGCATGAAAATACTACCTGTTTGTTTATTTCTCCTGATGGGGTTTACAGCACAAGCCCAGTCTTCCATAGATTCCCTGCAATTAATAAAGGATATCCGTACACTTTCTTCGGATAAATTTGAAGGCCGCCGTACAGGCAGCAAGGGAAGCCGTATGGCACAGTTCTACCTGGAAGACCGTTTTAAGCAGATCGGCATCCAACCTTACCATAATACTTTTGAGTATCCGTTCTTTTTCTCTGAGGGCGAAAAACAAACCATGGGTACCAATCTCTTTGGGTACATCAAAGGAAAGACAGACACTGTTATCGTATTATCAGCGCATTATGATCACCTGGGAATCAAAAAGGGACAGGCCGGTAAGGACAGTATATATAATGGTGCCGATGATAATGCCTCGGGCGTAGGAGCTTTGCTGGCAATTGCCGCTTATTTTAAAAAACATACTCCTGAACATACACTGCTCATTGTTGCTTTTGATGGGGAAGAAGAAGGCTTACAGGGTGCAAAGGCTTTTTTGAAACAGCCTCCTGTTCCCGTAAGCCAGATGGTCCTGAATATTAATATGGACATGGTGAGCCGTAATGATAAGAATGAATTATATGTCTGCGGGCTCAACCAGTTTCCCCAGTTGAAAAAATACGTAGACCTCTCCCCAGACGGGAATGTAAAATTACTCTCCGGGCACGACCATAAAGAAGATGGGGCAGAGAACTGGATTAGCCAGAGCGACCATTATGAATTTTATAAGATGAAAATCCCTGCTTTATACTTTGGTGTGGAAGATCATCCTGATTATCATCGCTTATCTGATGAGTTTGAACATATCCAGCCTTCTTTTTATTACCAGGCTACTCAGCGTGTTTTAAAAGTAATACTGGCGGCGGACAGTGGCATTTAAGTACAGATAAAAGGAATTGAACCGGTAATTGCACCATCCATTGTTAATGTGGTAATAGCCTCTGTTATTGCATGCTGCCATTTCGCCTGCGCTGCCGGGTTCTGTCCATGGTTTGTTTCGTCATCATAAGCTTCCTGTAAATGATTCATCTCCCGGAAAGATTCCAGGTACTGATATTGTATAATACTGTCATAATCCTCTATCGTAAGCGGCATGGTCTTTATGCGCTGTTGAAAACGCAGCGCTACCAGCCAGGTAATATCAAAATGCAGTTGTTCATGAGCCAGTCCCACGGCATCCATCGCAGCAGGCTTCGACCAGGAAGCGCTTTTTATGAAGAAGACCTGCAGGGTAAGATTCAGTAATAAAGTATCTTTTTTATGCAGGCTGTTCCCTTCATAGGCAAAACTGGTATAACTGACGGCAGCACTTTTACTGCGTATCGGAGGGGTGGCCTTGAAATCCGACCAGCGTAGTTTCCTGGAAGCATGATAAAACAAGCTGTCTGAATTTGGGTTTTCAGGCCGCCTGTCTGGCACAAACGTCACTTTTATTACCTGTGTTACAGGTTTTATATGAAGCGGGCTGGTTATTGTTAACCCCGGTAAAAGGTAATACAATATGGTGCGAAGTGGCAAAAACATATCGTCTGAATGTATTTAAAGATACATTTTTCGTAACTTACGGGTTACCAAAACAATCGCACAATGTACGGTGGCGGATATATCTTCGAAGAGCCCAACAGGGTGCAACAGCGGGAAGAGCAGTTGCATGATGATCCTGAAAAACTGGCCGCATTTGAAATGCGAATAGCCAAAGGGGAAAAAATAGAACCGGGCGACTGGATGCCGGCAGAATATCGCAGACAGCTGATCCGGCTGATCGAGCAACATGCTCATTCCGAAATTATAGGCGCATTGCCTGAAGGTACCTGGATAACCCGGGCACCAGGTTTCAAACGTAAACTGGCACTCATTGCCAAGGTGCAGGATGAGATCGGCCATGGGCAACTGTTGTATAATGCGGCGGAAACACTGGGGAAATCCCGGGAAGCCATGATCAACGATCTGTTGAGTGGCAAGTCTAAATACTCTAATGTGTTCAACTATCCTGCAGAAACCTGGGCAGATGTAACTGTCATAGGGTTCCTGATAGATGCGGCTGCTATTGTAAACCAGGTGGCCAATGCAAAAGGGTCTTATGGTCCTTATTGCCGGGCGCTTGACCGTATCTGTTACGAAGAAAGCTTTCACCTGAAACAAGGGCATGATGCTTTTATCGAACTGGCTACAGGAACACCCGGACAGAAAGCAATGCTGCAGGATGCACTTAACCGCTGGTGGCAGCCTATCATGCACTTCTTTGGCCCGCCTGATAAAGTTTCCGGGCATAGCGAGAAGCTGATGCAATGGAAAGTGAAGATGGCGAGTAATGATGATATGCGCAACCAGTTCCTGGATGCATATGTCCCCAAGATCCGGGAACTGGGACTTACATTACCAGACCCCTTGCTGGATAAGAATGAAGAAACCGGCCGCTGGGAATATTCAGACCCCGACTGGGACCTTTTCTTTGAAGTGATAAAAGGAAATGGACCATGTAATAAAGAAAGACTTGATGTAAGGAAATGGGCAGAAGAACATGGCCGCTGGATCAGGAAAGCCCTGATGAAAGAAGGGACATTTGAGAAGAAGGCAATGCCCGTGGCATAGGATACCCAGGAAAGAGATATAAATTTCACACGATTATGAACGACTCATTAGATCCACGTATAAACCGCCTTAAGCTGAATAAAACAGATGATCCCTGCAAAGTAGAAGAAGGGGAAAACTGGAACATATTCGAAGTATTTCATCAGGAAAAGAGAGGGGCCCACCATGAACATGTTGGCTGTGTGCATGCACCGGATGCCGGGCTGGCGCTGGTCTTTGCCAAAGAACAGTTTGGCCGCCGTAAAAAATGCGTGAACCTCTGGGTTGTACGCAGCGCAGATATCCTTGCCTTTGATGTAGAAGATGAAGATATGTTTGCCAACAACCTCGAGAAAACCTACAGGGATGCCAGTGGCTTCAAGGTAATGGAGAAGATCAATAAATTTAAAGCACAGGCTAAATCAGCCAGCGACAAATAATTCCCAGATGTTGTTAAATCAATTAATAAAAGAGCTCATTACTAAAATGGGCGATGATGAACTTATTATAGGTCATCGCAATTCAGAATGGACAGGATTAGGACCTATCATGGAAGAAGACATTGCTTTTTCCTCTATGGCACAGGATAAAATAGGTCATTCCTGGGCGTTATACCGCATTTTGCATGAAGAGCTGAGCGGAGAAGATCCTGATCAGTTTGCATTTATGCGCGGTGAAAAGGATTTCAAATGTTGTCATCTTACAGAAATGCCTATAGGTTCTTACGACTTCAGCCTGATGCGTCATTTCCTGTTTGACCATGCAGAAACAGTACGCTACAACAGTCTGTTGCAAAGCAGTTTTTTACCATTACAACAGCTGGCCAGAAAAGTAAGAGGAGAACTGAAATATCACACACTGCATGCGGATGCATGGATCATACAGCTTTGCAGGGCAGGAGAGGAGAGTTACCTGAAAATGCAGACGGCATTGGATAATTGCTTCCAGTTGGCCTGTGGTATTTTCGAGGCAGGACCGGATGATAAACTGCTGGCGAATGAAAAAGTATATCCGGGGGAAGAATCCCTGTATGAGCAATGGATAGAGAATATTTACCCGGTGCTGGTAAAGGCATCATTGAATATGCCGGAAAGAAAGGAACCAGCATTTGGTGGCCGCTACGGCAAACATACTGCGTATCTGCAACCATTGCTGGATGAAATGGGAGAAGTATTCAGACTTAATCCGGAAGCTACCTGGTAGAAAGAAAATACATGAACAACACAATAACGATACAATCAGTTTATACGTCCCTGGAACAGGTAATGGACCCGGAGATACCTGTATTAAATGTACTGGAACTGGGAATGATTACCGATGTGATCATTGAAGATGAATACCTGCTTATAAAAATGATTCCCACCTTTGCTGCCTGTCCCGCAGTGGAGGTAATAAAAACAAATATCAGGACAACACTGGAAAAGGATCTACAGGTACCTGTAAAGGTATCTGTAGATAAAGATGTACAGTGGAACAGCAACCGGTTAACTGCCATGGCCAAAGAAAAACTGCAAAACTTTGGAATAGCCGCCCCCCAAAAACATGAAGGAGAGGTAGAGATAGATATGATGATGCATACGGACTGCCCACATTGTGGTAGTGAGAATACTTATCTGCGCTCCCCGTTCGGTTCCACACTCTGCCGCGCTATTCATTTCTGTAAACATTGCGGAATGATGTTCGAGCAATTTAAGCCTCTCTCGTAACACATTATTGTTTACTTTCACGCTCAAAAAAAACAGGGGCATGAAGATAGGCTTGTACTTTGGGTCCTTTAATCCTATACATACCGGACATCTCATTATTGCCAACTACGTGGCATACAATACGGACCTGGACAAAGTATGGCTGGTGGTATCTCCACATAACCCATTAAAACCATCCGGATCATTACTGAATGAGCATAACCGCCTTCACCTGGTAGAGCTGGGTATAACGGGAGAGCCCCGGTTAAGAGCCAGTAATATTGAATTTACATTACCCCGGCCATCTTATACCATTGATACGCTTACATATCTGTCGGAGAAGTTCCCTACACAGGAATTCACGGTGATCATGGGTAGTGACAGTTTCCAGAACATTACCCGCTGGAAGAATTACGAGCAATTAATAAAGCATTACCCCATCTATATATATGAACGTCCGGGCCATGAAGTGAAAGATACTTACGGTGCACAGGTAGAAGTGCTGAAAGCCCCTCTGCTGGATATTTCAGCTACCAGCATCCGGCAATGGGTAAAAGAGGGTAAATCTATCCGTTACCTGGTGCCAGACAATGTAGCGGCATATATTGCAGAGAATAATTACTATAAATAAACTATCGTTTAATCAGTACTTCCCTTTTCTTGGTGAGGAACTCATTGGTATATATTTCCAGTAACAGGATGAACATGGAAATTAACAATGGCCCGAATATAAGGCCAATGAACCCAAAGAGGTTTACACCTATCAGCACGCCAAATACAGTAATGAGGGGATGAACATCCCCAATCTTCTGCGCCAGCATAAACCGGGAGATATTGTCTGAAGTACCAACTACTGCAAAACCGTAGATGAGGATACCTACTCCCTGCCACGTATTTCCGGCAGCAATCAGGTAAATACCCATAGGAACATATACTGCAGCGGCACCCACTACCGGCAGCATGGCAGTGAAACAGGTAACTGCGAACCAGAAGAAAGGTTGAGGCACGCTGAAAATAAAAAACCCGATCAACGATACAATACCCTGAATAACAGCAATAAGTGGAATACCAACAGCGTTGGCAATCACCAGTTTGCGAAATTCATTGCCCAACCGTAGTACATTTTCATCTTTCAGGGGAATATATTCGTAGAGGCGTGCTTCCAGTTCCCGGCCATTCACCAGCATAAAATAGAGAATAAAATATAGTATGGCTATGGCCGTTATGGTGTTGAACGTAGCACCCAGTAAGGCAGGTAAAACTGTAGTAAGATATTCCTGCAGCTTTTGTAAGGGCACCTGCGAAAGAATATCTATTTTAGTTGATGTATAGATACGGTAATTTACAATGCGGATACTATTCATCATTTCAGAGGAATGTGATATAGCGTAGGCTATTTTGTCAGTCAGCATATTGATCATCAAACCGAAAGGAAGTAAGATAATGATGAAAGACAGGAGCATAAGTGTTGCTGCCGCAAGAGATTTATTCCAGTTGCGTTCTTCTACCAGCCGGAACATACACTTGCGGGCAATAATATAAAGAGTGACAGCACCAAGAAACCCGGGAAAAAAGGTATACAATTCTGAAAAGAGAAGTGTTGCCAGCAGTACGATCAATATTAAAAAGCAGATTTGTTTAAGGCGCTGATTATCGATTACACTCATGAGGCTAATGTTAATATGTCAGTTGATAGGTATAATCTTGCAAAAAAGATACCGTTCGCTACAATTTAACATGCCCATTTTATCATCTGATGATTATTGGAATAGTGTTTGTATCTGTATTGTACCGGATCACGGTAGTAAATGTTAATCTTTAAAAATTAATTTTATGGCAAGCAACAGTTCAAAAGCAGTTGTATCATTTATCGTTGGTGCTGCAGTAGGTGTAGCAGTAGGTTATTTCCTGAACTCTGATAAAAAAGACGAATGGGTTGAAAAACTGAAATTTCAGGCAGACAAATTAAAAGACAAGTTCAACAAGAAGAAAGAGCAATATGAGGACGCTCTTGAAAATGAGCTGGCTTAATCCCTTATTGCACTAAAAACATTTGCATGGAAGATAATTTCAGCAATTATTTCAATCAGACAGGCAAGGTTGCCAAAGAATATTTGGAAACCCGCCTGGACCTGATTAAACTCCAGGCAGCAGGAAAGCTATCTAATGCGTTAGGACTGTTTTTGTCTTTAATCCTGGCTTTCCTGTTGTTCTTTTTTGTCATTGTTTTCCTTGGTATGGTCTTAGGCTTCTGGATAGGTGAAATGACTCACAGTTATACAATTGGGTTTTCCTGTTCTGCGGGATTATTTGTGTTTTTACTGGCTATCATTTTGTTGTTCCGTAAATCCCTTGTACAAAGGCCCTTATCCAACATGCTCATTACAGAGTTACTGAGTGAAATGAGCGCTGGTGAAGATGATAGCCCGTTAAGCAAAAAAGAGGAAGAAGAAGAGACGTACGAACAACTCTGATACATTACAAGAAAATGATAAACCTTTACACATGCCTAAGGTGAAAGTCACCTCTACAGAATTACTGCAGCAGGAAATAGCCCGTCTTAAAAAACGCACACGTAATCTTGAAGGGGAATTAGGGGATCGCATTGAATTCTTCAAGGGCAACTACAAAAAAATGGCACTGAACGCTGTAATACCTGGCAGCGCTAAACATAGCGGCTGGATCGGTATGGCAGGGCGCATTGCCAAAATTGCATGGGAAAGTGGTAAGTTCAAATCGTTTGCGACAAGTTCTATTATGACGGCACTTGAATTTGCGGGTGTAAGAATGGGTATCAACCTGTTTGATAAATACCGTAAAACCCGTAGTAAAAAGAAGAAGGCAAAAGCAGCAGCAGAAACAGAAAACGATTAGCCCCAGACTTTTGTTCCTTCACTGCAGTTAGCGCAAATATCTATATTCTTCCGTCCTTCTTTTAACTGGGTACGGAATTTTACATATTGGTCGTTGTGCCACAGTTCCTTAAAGGATTGCTTTTTGAGATCGCCCAGCTTGTGTTGTGCATCTTTATCAAAGCAGCAGGGAACTACCAACCCGTCGAACGTAATTACGGGTGCATGTGATAATCTCCAGCAATGGTTTCCCATTTTATTTTTAATCTTATAGGTACCGTCTTCATTTTTTTGATAACGGCTATATTTATCGATCGTAGGAATAAGGCGGTTGCCTTCTTCATAATCGTATACCTGTGCCGTTTTAAAACGTACCTGGTCTACACCGATTTCTTTTGCCAGTACTTTAATGTCTTCTATCTGGTGTTCGTTCGGTTTCACCACCAGGAACTGGAAGAAGACAAAAGGCGTTTTTGAATTCAATTCTTTTTTCCATTTCACAATGTTCCTGGCGCCCTGTATTACTTTCTCCAGATTACCACCTATACGATATTGTGTATACACATCCTGAGTAGTCCCATCAATAGAAATAATCAATCTGTCTAATCCGCTTTCCACTGTTTTGCGTGCATTCTCATCTGTCAGATAATGGGCGTTAGTAGAAGTTGCGGTATAGATGCCTTTGTCGTGAGCATACTTCACCATATCCAGGAAACTTGGGTTGAGGTAAGGTTCTCCCTGGAAGTAAAAAATGAGATATAAAAGTTCTTTGGATATTTCGTCTATCGTTTTCTTAAAGAGGTCCTGTTGAAGCATGCCGGTAGGCCGGGTAAATGCACGCAGGCCACTTGGACATTCCGGGCAACGCAGATTGCAGGATGTGGTTGGTTCAAATGATACAGAAATAGGATAGCCCCATTGCGTGGGTTTATTGAACCATTTGCTTACGAAGTAGCCGCTGAGTACTTTGCCGGCATTCCAGGCACGGCGCAGGGTAAACTTGGAGAAAAGGTTCAGTGTATCGTTTAAATTAAAATCCGGCATATTCACAATACTTGTTGTTGTAAAAATAAGATAACTATACCGGTTATGTATAATTAATATTATACTTGCTGTAAAATTGGATAGTGATTCAGTTTTGATTTTGGGTGCAGGGTGAAGCCCTGCAAAGCCCCTTTCAATTTCTTTGTGATACGGCGAAGCGTTATCATAAAAAATTGGTCTTTATAGAAAAGCGAATGCAGAATAAAAAGAAAGTAGCGAAAGTAAGGGTCCGGAAAGCATGGCGCCTGCCATTTATCCTGGTGGTTATCATGTGTTTAACTGTTGGCGCCTGGTATTGGTGGCAACAGCGGGATTCTATTAACTTTGTACGGTACGAAGAGTTTGGAATAGATATGCCTGTAAATTATTCTATGCATGGCATTGACGTATCCAAGTTCCAGAAAAATATTAACTGGTCTGCGGTAGAGCAGATGCAGGTAGACAATATCCATATTTCATTTGCATTTATAAAAGCAACAGAAGGAATAACCCGGCAGGATGCGGCTTTTCGTCAGAACTGGCAGAAAGCCAAAAAAGCAGGGATTATCAGGGGGGCTTATCATTTCTTTTATTCTACCCGCGACCCTTTAAAGCAGGCCATCAATTTTCAGAACGTGGTACAACTGGAATCAGGAGATCTTCCCCCTGTATTGGATATAGAGGTCAATAATAACCAACCGGCCGCAGTAATAAGGAGTACGGCCAGGATATGGCTGGAGGAGATGGAGAAGGCATATGGTGTAAAACCCATCATTTATACCAACGTACACTTCTATGAAACTTACCTGGGAGATGAATTTGACAGCTATCCCCTTTGGATCGCCCATTACTACCAGGAAGAGCGGCCTTCTGCCAGTCGTAAATGGACTTTCTGGCAACATAATGATATGGGGCGTGTGAATGGGATTGCTTCTACTGTAGATTTTAATGTTTTCAGCGGGGATAGTCTTGCCCTCAGAAACTTATGCATACCTTAGGAATATGGAATCACCTGAGCAACATGACCAAAAGGAACCATTCGATATGGGGATCGTGGCATATTTTGTCAGGATCATGCGTACGTTATTCATTGGGTTTTTCTGGATGATGATCAATGTATTTTTCGGATTATATCTGGGGTTTGCTGTTCCGGAGGAATCCACTCCCGGCAGGATGATCTTTTTCTACAGCTGGTTTGTGATAAGTCTTGCAGGATATCTGTACCTGATATACAGATTATGGAGAAAGAAAGCGCCGGTACAGGATAACTACAAATAAAATAGCCAATCACAACTTGTACAGGTCGTAACTGGCTATTTTCCATAAAGAAAAGTTTATTACAGCAGTGATTGCTGAAGATAGCATTGTTGCATACCTTTAATAATACGGGCTATATCTTCTTTGGGTTTGCCTGTTTTTCTCTCCAGTCGCATAAACAGTTCTAATTCTTTACCACGTTCAAAAATCAGATCTTCATCTGAAAGTTGTGTGAAGCGTTGCTTCAGTAGTGTCTTTAGCACTGACCACTGGTATCTACTGATATTCATAGAATGACTATTTATATGTTACTCAATCGTTTATCCCTGATTATTCTGCCGCGTTAATTGGGCGGCTGGACGTTATATAGTTCAACATCTATGCCATCGGGCAGCAGGGAATTCGTGGTCGATTCCTATGTAAATTTTGCTGTAATGCTTTGTGGTGGAGGGCTTATAAGGAAATGTGTTTAACAGCAGGACGTGAAAAGGGCATAAAACGCCATAAATAAGCAGGTAAACGAAAAATGCAATCTATTGCACCCACCTCTGCAGGAGCTCCTTTGTGGAGCATGCACACAGGGAAAACAGCATTTTATTGGGCAATCTGTGGAACCCTTTACTCAGTACTCCCGTGTAATATACTATTGACAAGCATTTCCCGCATGGAATAAACTTTGCAAAGTATATTGAAACGGAAAGATATGCTACAAGATAAATCATCCGGTAAGCATGAGGAAAAACCTGAGGAGTATAAACAGGACGTGCAAAAACCGGTAGATATACTAAAGACAAGTAAAGCTGATAATAATCGCAACCCGCTTCACGGAGATCTTTCAGAAAGACCGGAGGATGAAAATAAAGCAGTGCGCGATCAGGATAAAAACTCAAAAGATTAAGGTCATTTCCATATATATATTTAGTGAATAACCTTCCATATTATTTAAATGTTCTTCTTTAATGTTGTGGTGTATAGCAGGCCGTCCCATTCATGGGATGGTTTTCTTTTTTAACTACTATGGTCGGCGATAATTTTCCAGGTGCCATTGATCCTTTTAATGATCAGGGAAAAATGACCTTCCAGGTCTCCTGCAGTACGTTGCAGATGCCATTTCCCTACTACGAAATATACTTCTGATGATAATGGCCTGATCTCCAATAAATTAAAATTCAGTTTACCCATAGCCGCTGTATCCGGATAAGATTGTTTGTACCGGTCCAGTGTTTTTTGCCATCCATAGGTAGGCCCATGTTTGCCAATAAATACAAGAGAATCGGACTGCCAGTAGGTTTGCATGAATGCTTCCAGGTTGCCCTCATTCCAGCCCTGGGTCTGTTGCTGTAGCAGCGCCTTAATTGCCACTTCCGGCTGTTGTGCCCGTAAGGCTGTAACCGGTGCTGTCAACAGGATAAGGTACAATACAAAACGCATGTTAATTTTTAGTAAAAGATAAACAGTTTTTGCGATGTAAGGCAACATGATTATACTACCTTTGCAAAAATCTACAACTTATGCCCGGATATGAATTTTTTGGACCGGAAGAACGCAAAGAGATAAATGATGTGCTGGATACCGGCATTTTTATGCGCTATGGGTTTGATGGCCCACGTAAAGGCATCTGGAAGGCAAAGGAACTGGAACAGGCTATTTCCCAAAAGCTGAATGTTGCCCATACCCACCTTGTGTCCAGCGGTACTGCCGCCCTTACAACCGTAATGGCTGCATTGGGAATCGGTGCCGGTGATGAGGTGATCATGCCTACATTTACCTTTGTGGCCAGTTTTGAATGTATCTTCTCTGTTGGCGCTACTCCGGTATTGGTGGACGTGGATGATACACTGACCTTGGACCCTAAAGCGGTAGAAGCAGCCATTACTCCGCGTACCAAAGCTGTTATGCCCGTTCACATGTGCGGAGCTATGGCAGATATGGACGCCCTGAAAGCGATCTGCGAAAAATACAAACTGATATTATTAGAAGACGCTTGTCAGTCATTCGGTGCTTCCTATAAAGGCAAGGCATTAGGAACGATCGGTCATGCAGGTGCATTCTCTTTCGACTTTGTAAAAACGATCACCTGCGCAGAAGGAGGTGGTATCGTTACCAACGATGAAGAAACATACATTAAATGTGATGCTTATGCCGATCATGGGCATGACCACCTTGGTGTAGACCGTGGCGCAGACCTTCATCCATACGTTGGTTACAACTATCGTATCTCCGAACTACATGCCGCAGTTGGTCTTGCACAGGTACGCAAGCTGGATACCTTCCTGGAAATACAGCGTAAAACAAAGAAGATCTTCAAAGATGCATTATCTGCCATACCAGAAGTGAGTTTCCGCCGTTTGCCGGACCCTTCCGGTGATAGCGCCACTTTCCTGGGCTTCTTCCTGCCGGAAGAAAATCAGGCAAGAGCTGCTGCAGCAGCTATGAAAGCTGCCGGCCTGGCTGCTTTTTACTGGTTTGATAACAACTGGCATTATATCCGCAACTGGGAGCATTTTAAGCAAAGCTCTGTTATGAGCCGTTTTGCTCCCGGATTACAACAGGCAATGGAATTGTATAAAGTGAAACAATTCCCTGTTTCCGATGCACTGATGAGCCGTTGTATCTGTACCCCCATTAACCTGGGCTGGAGCGAAGAAGAAGTGAAACAACGTGCAGAGAAACTGGTGAATGCAGTAAAGAGCGCTTTATAATCAATTCATGAAAAAGATAGCCTTAATTCCTGCCCGTTATGGTGCTACCCGGTTCCCGGGTAAACTAATGGCGAAACTGGGGAATAAATCAGTGATACTGCGTACATATGAAAGCACGGTGAATACCGGTGTATTCGATGAAGTGATGGTAGTATGCGATAGTGAGATCATTTACAACGAGATTGTTAATAACGGTGGCAAAGCCGTTATGAGCAAAAAGGAACACGAGTGTGGGACAGACCGTATCGCAGAGGCCATTGCTGACAGAACAGATATCGACATCGTAGTGAATGTACAGGGAGACGAACCTTTTACCCAAAAGGGACCGCTGGAAAAACTGTTGCAGGTATTTGAAGGGGAAGCCGGTAAAAAAGTACAGGTTGCCTCTCTTATGCAGGAGTTGAAAGACTGGAAAGCCATAGAAGACCCAAACTATGTGAAAGTGGCTGTGGACAAACAGTTTAATGCACTTTTCTTTTCCCGTTCAGTAATACCTTATCCCCGCGATAAAGCGGTGAAAACGGTTTATTACGAACATATTGGTATCTACGCTTTTCGCAGACAAACCCTGTTGGATTTTACCCAAATGCCGGTAAGTCCGCTAGAAGCTGCGGAGAAAATAGAATGTTTACGCTATCTGGAAAACGGTATTCCGTTGAAGATGGTAGTAACAGAATATATGGGGGTAGAAATAGATACGCCGGAAGATCTGCTGAAAGCTGAAAAATTACTATAAACTTAATAGGCTAAGATGAAATTCAGGAACTTTAAAATGGTCGATTATGTGGTATTTGGCCGCGGAGCATTTGACCAGTTAGATGAGATATTGGAACCGCAACGCAAAGGTGATGCGCCCATGATATTTTTTGTAGATCATTTTTTCCAGGATAAACCTGCTTTTTCTGCCCGTATACCGGTAAAAGGAAAAGATAAGATCGTGTTCATTGATGTTACTGATGAGCCGAAGACGAAATATGTGGATAAAGTACGTGATGAGCTGAAGGCTGAATTTGGGGAAGTGAGTGGTATCATTGGTATCGGCGGCGGTTCTGTGATGGATATGGCGAAAGCGGTTGCACTGATGATGACTAACCCGGGTTCTTCTGCAGACTATCAGGGTTGGGACCTTGTGAAGTTCCCCGGTGTATATAAAGCAGGTATCCCTACTATTTCCGGTACGGGTGCTGAAGTAAGCCGTACCTGCGTATTGACAGGTCCTACCCGTAAGCTGGGTATGAACTCCGACTTTACTCCTTTTGACCAGATCGTATTAGATCCTGAACTGATCAAAGGTGTTCCGACCAATCAGTTGTTCTACACAGCCATGGACTGTTACATTCACTGTATAGAATCCCTTACAGGTACTTACCTGAATGCCTTCAGCCGTTCTTATGGAGAAGAGTCTCTGCGCTTGTGCCAGGAGATTTTTCTGGAGAAAGACACATGGGATGATGATGCAGATGAGAAACTGATGATGGCATCTTATGCCGGAGGGATGAGCATCGCTTATTCTCAGGTGGGGGTAGCGCATGCAGTGAGTTATGGTCTTGCTTATTTACTAGGGACTAAACATGGCATTGGTAATTGTATCGTGTTTGATAAGCTGGAAGAGTTTTATCCTGAAGGGGTAAGAGAATTTAAGCTGATGGTAAAGAAACATAAGATCGATATTCCACAACACATTACAAAAGGACTCACCGATGAGCAGTTTAACATCATGATCGATGTGTCTCTGGGTATGGCCCCGCTATGGGAGAATGCATTGGGTAAAGACTGGAAAGAGAAAATGCCCCGCGAACGTTTACGTGTTTTGTATGAGCAATTATAATCCTCCTGAAATAAGCTAGCCGCAAGGTTGTTTAAATTAAAAGGGAGTTGAAAATATTTCCCGGTTATCCCGCAAGAGGTAACCGGGATTTTTTATGCTTTAATCCTTCTTAAATACTTAGCCTGGTCCTGATGAGAGGATCATAAAAGCGTAATTACAATGAATATAACTGCGCTATAAGCCCACCTTATTCAGGGTGGGCTTATAGTGTAATTGTAAAGGTCTTATAGGGGCTTATACGCTTGAGGGCATTGAATAACAGTACATTACAAACACCCGGTTTTATCAGGCCTGCAATTACGGCTGGATGCATGTTTGCTCCTTGCCTATAAAAGGGTAGTGCCTCTAAGGTACTGTTTTATCGATAACAACTTCTGCCGCGAAGATGATGTGTAAACCCTTTATGGGTAATGCCTCAGTTTGTTTACAGCGAGTTTTCTAAATCCGCTGACTCATTTCGGTCTGATTCAGGTAAAATGTTATTTTACAACTTGTGGCTGGCGGTTAGGATAAATGAACAGGAGATAAACGGATGCCAGCAATGTTACTCCTGCTGTCCAGTAAAAGGTTGTGGGAAATAAGTGAGGATCGTTTCTGTAGACAAAAACGGACAGATAGGCTCCCAGTCCTATACCTGCTTCCATAGCAATATACATACTGGCCAGGGCCCGGCCTTTGTACAGCGGATTGCCAAGGTCTACGGTCCAGGCAGTAACGGCCGGAGAGTTTAGCCCGACTGATATACCATAGATTACCGCTGCTGTTAACATCATGGCGGGTGTAGTGCTGATAGCAAGTATGAAAACAGCAAATGCCATAATGGTAGAGGATAACTTCAATATGGGCAATCGTCCGTATTTGTCAGAAACTTTACCCGCCAGTAAGCGGATACCTATAGAGCTGACTGTAAAATAAGTATAGAAGATCCCTTTATTATGTATCCCCAGATAACTGCTGAAGTCGGGGATAATAGTAAAGAGCACACCGTAACTGAGATAAGTTAAGAAAGTAATAATCACCGGTGCGAGGACCAATGGCTCAAATAGTTCATTTTTTGAGATTTTCAGCGCGGAAAAACGGAAAGGTTGCTTGTTCGGCAATGTTTCCCGCATTCCTCCTGCCAGTATTACAACAGATAATAATGCAAATACAGCTGATACCTGGAACATGACCGTAATCCCCCAGACAGGAGAAATCGTACCCCCGATAGCGGGGCCTGCCGCCATACCGATCGTACTGAACAATCCTACCATACCCATTGCTTCCGCCCGGCGGCCCGCTGGGACGATGTCTGATACGTAAGCAGCTGTACCTGTAGGCTTGAACCCGGTGCTGAACCCGTGAAAGAAGCGTAACAGCAGGAAAGCCGCAACAGTGCTTACCAGCGGGTATAAGAGGCTGCATATGACGCAAACGACGGAACCAAAAATCATTACGGGAACACGGCCTATAGTATCTGTAAGTTTTCCGCTGAAAGGGCGGGAAAGTCCGGCCATGAGGGTGAAGAGGGCGAGAATATACCCTTTGTATTGTGCCCCGCCCATACTGCTGAGGTAAGCTGGTAATTCCGGAAGCAACATATTAAAGCTGGCGGAAAACAGGGCGTTGCTAAGACATAGCATGATGAAATGGAAGGAGTAGATCCTTCCCGACGACTGATCCATGCCGCAAAGTTAATTCCCCTGAGGCAATAAAAAAGCAGTCTTACATTGTAAGACTGCCGTATAATATCGTAAAAAATTAATAATTAGCGTTTTGCGTATTTCACAGCTGCGTACAGGAACATCAGCGCAAACAGGCCAACCATGAAAAAAGTAAGATAATGAAAGAACTTGTCTCCACTTCTGTAAAAATCAGAAACCTCTACATTATTAACTACTGAAAGCAACATAAAAATACGTTTAGTGATCTATCGTGCAAGTTAGCGCATTACTTTTAAAAATCCCAACACATGAATGTTATTAGTATGCACTAAGTTGTTGTATATATTGATGCAGACGCGTTTTGGCAAGAAAATTTTTCTCCAGTGCAGCGGCAAAAGGTACGGGTGTATCCAGGCTTGCGCAGCGCATAACAGGAGCATCCAGCATATGGAAGCAATGTTCTGCTATCCAGGCGGCAATTTCCCCACCTAAACCGCCGGTGAGCGTATCCTCATGCAGGATCAGCACCTTGCCGGTTTGAGCAACGGCAGCTTTTATGGCCGGGTAGTCCAGCGGCAACAGGGTACGCAGGTCCAGTATATGAAGGGAGATTCCGGGGTGTTGTTGGGCATATTCCTGGGCCCAGTGTACACCACTGCCGTAAGTAATAACGCTGATATCGTCTCCTTCCTGCGCCAGTCTTGCCTTACCGATCTCTATGGTGTACCACTCGTCTTTTACCGGGCCGGAGATACTGCGGTATAGTGCTTTATGTTCAAAATAGAGTACAGGGTTAGGGTCTGCAAAAGCCGCCAGCAACAGCCCCTTGGCATCTTCAGGAGTAGAAGGGTACACCACTTTCAGGCCAGGGGTATGCGTAAACCAGGCCTCATTGCTCTGTGAGTGGAATGGACCGGCACCTACACCCGCTCCTGCCGGGAGGCGGATGACAACGTCAGCGGCCTGTCCCCAGCGATAATGGATTTTGGCAAGATTGTTTACGATCTGGTTGAAACCACAGGTAACGAAGTCTGCGAACTGCATTTCGACCATGCTTTTGAATCCTTTTATGGAGAGGCCCAGCGCAGTACCTATAATAGCACTTTCACAAAGCGGGGTATTACGCACCCTGCTTTTACCGAATTGCTCCAGGAAACCTTCTGTTATTTTAAAGGCACCACCGTATCCGGCAATATCCTGCCCCATCAGAATGAGGTTAGGGTATTTTTCCATTGCCAGCTGCAGGGCATCTGAAATGGCATTGATAAAGCGTTTTTCTGTTGTTTTTACCGGAAGCACGCTATCAGAACCCTGTTTAGCTTGCACATGCTCTAACCCGGCACTTTCATTTAGTGGATGTGTGCTATCCGGTAATGGACGTATGCTGCCCTGTAGTGGATGTATGTCATCCAATAATGGACGCGCGTCATCCTGTAAAGGATGTGTGCCGTCCTGTAATGGGTGTGCGCTGTCTGGTAATGGATATGTGTTATCTGGTAGTGGACGTGTACCGTCTGGTAGTGGATGTGTGCCCTCCGGCACCACTTCGATCTGTTCCTTATATACATCAGCATACACATCCCCTAATTCTGTAGCGGTATCTGCATGCATCTCTGTTTCTTTCAGCGCCGCCGTAATGTCTGCATCTATCTGATGCTTCAGCGTTTCGTGGATATTGGTGATCTTTTCCGGCGTCAGCAGTTCCAGGTATTTCAGGAAATCTTCGAAGTGTTGTATGGGATCTTGCAAGGCCCATTCTTCAAGGAGGGCAGTGGGAACATACTTAGTGCCGCTGGCTTCCTCATGCCCGCGCATGCGAAAGGTAACGGCTTCTATCAGCACCGGTTGTTGCCGCTGTAAGGCATGCTGCCTGGCTTCCTTCACAGCGTGGTATACTTCCAGCAGGTTATTGCCGTTGATCCGCATTCCCCGCATTCCATATCCTGCCGCACGCTGAACAAGCTGTTCACAGCGATATTGTTCTTCTACTGGCGTACTCAGGCCGTAGCCGTTGTTCTCTATGAGGAAGATCACCGGCAGGTCCCATACAGCAGCCACGTTCAGTGCTTCATGGAACTCTCCTTCGCTGGTGCCGCCTTCCCCCGTAAAGGCAAGAGACACCTTGTTTTCCCCTTTCAGCTTGTGGGCGAGAGCAATACCATCAGCCACGGAAAGCTGCGGTCCCAGGTGAGAGATCATGCCACAGATATGATGGGCTTTACTCCCAAAATGAAAAGAACGTTCCCGTCCTTTGCTGAAGCCTGCCGGACTTCCCTGCCATTGATGGAAAAGCTGCTGCAGGGACATTTTGCGGGTTGTGAATACCCCCAGGTTACGATGTAATGGTAATACCCATTCATCTTCATCCAGGGCTAATGTAGCCCCAACGGCAATGGCTTCCTGCCCAATGCCCGAAAACCATTTGCTTATCCTGCCCTGGCGTAGCAGTAAGAGCATTTTCTCTTCTACCAGCCGGGGATATAGCAAAGCGGTATAAAAACTCAGTAATTGTTCATCACTGATATGTGTGCGGTTAAAGTACATGGGGCTTAGTCGTTATCACTACTACCTGCAATACTGTTCATGATACCACTGACAAGGGTTAATAGAAGGCTGAACAGAAGCGCCCACCAGAAGCCATCAACTTTAAAACCATCTACCAGTTTTGACGCCAGCAGAATGATAATGGCGTTAATTACCAGCAGGAAAAGCCCCAGGGTAATAATAGTAACAGGTAGCGTAAATATGATCAGTATCGGTTTTACCAGCAGGTTAAGCAGAGATAGTACTACGGCCAGTATAAGGGCGGTAACAAAATCCTTTATTCTTACACCTGGTAATAAATATGCGGTAACCATTGCGGCCAGTGCCGTTACCAGCAAGCGGAGTAGAAGTTTCATGGCGACAAATTTAAGTGGAAGGTAACGATTTTAGATAGTGCCGCCGCTTCATTTATTTTGGCCTGAGCGTAAAAATTTATGAGGTTGTAGCAAACCTGAATAACTGAGAATCGTCTAAATGGGGATAAGCCGGTAGTGTCTCAGTTTGAATATTATGACTTGCCAGATGCTGTTAATAAATACACTGCATCTGACTGTTTAATTCCCTGATGTAGCTTGGGAATATGGCTACAGGATTTGTTTTTCAATTTAATTTCACCTGATGGTCACGTCAGATTAGGTACTGTTTTATTAATAACATCTGGCGCGAAGATTAGACTGAGACATCACCGATAAGTGTCCATCAGGTGCCTGAACAAATAGAGGCTGTCATCAAAAAGTAATGAGCAGCCTCTTTTTATTCGGGTACCTGATGGAAACGCAAATCGTTTAAGCGATTCTCAGGCGCCGTTTTTATTTTGATACCGCCTCCTGAAAATTTGAGTGGGTTTTTACAGGGCAAAGCCCTGCAACCGGCAACTAAACTAAAAAGTCATCGCTTTCTCTATATGCTTTTATCAGCGCCAGTTCTCCTTCTTTCCCCGGCTTCGCATTTCCATGCTCCATACCCAATACGCCTGTAAATCCTTTTGAATGCAGGTGTTTGAATATATTCTTATAATTAATCTCTCCTGAGGTCGGCTCTTTTCTGCCTGGGTTATCCCCGATCTGGACATAGGCAATTTCGCTCCAGCAAAGATCTATATTGGGAATCAGGTTACCGGTATTACGCTGCATATGGTAAATGTCATACAGTATTTTAACACTAGGACTATTTACCGCTTTGCACACCATATAAGTCTGTTCTGCGGTACGTAAAAAGAGATCAGGGTTATCACTGAGAGGCTCCAGCACCATTACCAGTCCGGATGGTTCCAGGATAGAAGCTGCCAGTCGCAGGGTTTCAATAACATTGGCTGTTTGAATACCAATCGGAAGGTTACGCTCAAAGTAGCCAGGAACAAATGTGGCCCATTTCGCATTTACCCTTTTTGCCGTTTCAAGCGCTTTACGGCAAATCTTCACAAAGTTATCCTTGAACTCTTGTTTACCTGTTGTAAGGGATACTTTCCAGTTATCGCCACCATCAATTACAAACACACCCATGTGCATACCCAGCTTGGCCAGCAGATTGCCAATCTTTTCCTGTTCAGCTACATCCCGGTTCATCATCCCGTTATCTTCAAAAGCACGGAAGCCCTGATCATACATAAATTTGATCTGGTCCAGGACATTTTCACCGGCACTGTTCTTAAACATACCATCGTGCGGGGCATAGTTCATATTGAATACCTTCCCGTCTGCGGGAGTGCGGGGAGTTACTGCGGTAACACTGCTGAAGGCCAGTGTAGAAAGACCTGCGAGGGAACCCTGTTGAAGGAATTGTCTTCTTTCCATAACATTAACAAGTTGAATTCTAAAAATAGTAGCTTTTAAGCGTAAATGCAAAACAGTGCATTTTTTTGAGGAATGTTTAAACATTCATGTAAAAAACGTTGCATCCCTGAGATGGATTTAATAAATTGACCTGTATTAATGAATTTTATGAAAAACAGACTTTTGGCGTTGTCGCTGGGAAGCATGCTTACAGGTGCAGCTTTCGCACAGAATGCTCCATTTACGGCTTATGATGAGAAGTTGCCGGGCACGGATTTAACCTTTAAAATGATGCCTATACCCGCAGGTGAATTTTCCTTCGGTAGCCCGGCAGGAGAAAAGGGCAGAGGGGAAGATGAAGGTCCTCAGAAGAAAGTAAAGATCGCAGCCTTCTGGATGGGCGCGCATGAAGTAACTTTTGATGAATATGATATTTATGCGGATGCTGAAAAGGATAAAACCCCTGTTCCTGATGGAATGACGCGTCCAAGCCCTCCGTATATAGACCTTACCCTGGGCATGGGTAAACTGGGAGGGTTCCCCGCCAACAGTATGAGCCAGTACGGAGCATTGATGTACTGCCGCTGGTTATATGCAAAAACCGGGGTGTTTTATCGTCTGCCAACAGAAGCAGAATGGGAATATGCCTGCCGCGCAGGATCAACTACCGCTTATCCTTTTGGGAATGATGCTTCGCAGCTGAAGGATTATGCCTGGTTTGCCGCCAACAGCGGGAATAAATACCATAAAGTAGGAACGCTCCGCCCTAACGCCTGGGGACTATACGATATGCTGGGAAATGTAGCAGAGTGGACGCTTGACCAATACGACCCAGCATTCCTGGCACAAGCAGCAGATACAGATCCCTGGAATAAACCCACGGCTAAAACACCTCGTACCGTAAAAGGCGGTAACTATCAGGATGAAGCCCCGCGCCTCCGGAGTGCCAGTCGCCTGAAATCAAACACAGACTGGAACCGGAGAGACCCTCAGATCCCTAAGAGTAAATGGTGGAATGCAGATGCGCCATTTATAGGATTCAGAATTGTACGACCAGTAAAACAACCCACTAAAGAAGAAGCAGAACAGTTTTTCGCAGATGTAATAGATAAATATCTCGGTTCACGATAAATAAAGATGTTACAGGTATATTTTCCCCTATAATTAACAATTATTAAAAACTTTCTATCATGCAAGAAGAACAACAAGGATTCCACGCAGGCAGGCGTGATTTTGTAAAACAATCGTCAATGTTGGCAGGAGGTCTGCTGGCAATGCCTGTATTATCTCAGGCTAACTTCTTTTCAGGTGCAGGTGATGTAATTAAAATAGCGTTGATAGGTTGCGGTGGCCGTGGTACAGGAGCAGCAGTACAGGCTTTAAGGACCAAACAGAACGTACAGCTGGTGGCTATGGCAGATGCCTTTGCAGACAGGTTGAATGACAGTTACAATAATATTAAGGACGAGCTGGGAGAAAATGCCAGTCGCCTGAATGTTAAAGAAGAAAATAAGTTCATAGGCTTTGATGCTTATCAGAAAGCAATTGCGCTGGCCGATGTGGTCATCCTTACTACTCCTCCGGGTTTCCGTCCTATTCACTTCGAAGAGGCCGTGAAACAGGGGAAACATATTTTCATGGAAAAGCCAGTGGCTACAGACCCTGCCGGTATTAAAAGAGTATTGGACGCCGCAGAAATAGCGAAGTCTAAAAAACTGAATGTGGTGGTTGGTTTACAACGTCGCTACCAGGCATCCTACCGTGAATTATTCAAACGTTTCAATGATGGTATTATTGGTGATCTGTTATCTATTAATGTGTGGTGGAACCAGGGCGCATTGTGGATAAGACCAAGACTGCCACAGTATACAGAAATGGAATACCAGATGCGTAACTGGTATTACTTTAACTGGTTGTGCGGAGATCATATCGTAGAACAGCACATTCACAATCTGGATGTGGGTAACTGGTTCATGAAGGATTACCCGGTAACTGCATATGGTATGGGTGGGCGTGCTGTACGTACAGGTAAAGACACCGGAGAGATTTACGATCATCATGCAGTGGAGTATCGTTATGGAAATGGTGTTATTATGAACAGCGAATGTCGCCACTGGAAAGACAGCGCCAGCCGTGTGGATGAAGAACTGACAGGAACAAAAGGGCGTATTATCTGCGATAGAGGATTGATACAGGACCATAAAGGAAAAGTTTTGTTCCAGTTTGATAAGAAAACGGAGAACCAGCCTTACCAGAATGAACATGATGAACTGTTTGCTGCAATAGCAAAAGGAGAATATAAATTCTGGGATGCTGAACGGGGCGCCAAAACGACCCTTACAGCTATCATCGGTCGTTTGGCTACTTATTCCGGAGAAGTGATCCCTTTTGATAAAGCGCTTAACTCTGGTCTTAACCTGCAACCGGCAACATATGCGTTCGACGCGAAGCCTCCGGTAATGCCCGATGCGGATGGTTTTTATCCGTATGCAAAACCAGGTATAACAAAGTATTTTAGCTAAAAGAATATAAAGGAACCTGTATCGTACTTTTGATACAGGTTCCTTTTATTTAGATACCTGATGGGAACAGATAACCGTTTAAGTGATCCTCAGGCCTGATTTTTATCCTGAGGACGTATGTGGGTTAATCTATGATATTAGACCACACTTTTGAGTTTGCATGTGGCATCCTATAGAAAATGATACAATAAATTGCAGCTTGCAAGGCAACGTCTGCTTAGAGAAGATTGTTTTATAGGAATGTAAAAGGCCGGTCTAAAGACCAGCCTTAAAGTTCTTTTTTAAATTTTTATTTTGAGGACTTGTTTTTCAACATAGAATACGTCTTCCTTTTATCCTGATACCTGATGGAGACGATAGCTGTTTAAGCGATCTTTAAGCCTGATATTATTTTTTTTGTCCTCTTATTTTAAAAGAAAGTAGCGTTTATGAAAAGAGCCATGTTGTATTGTCTGTTGCTTTGTTTGCAAAACACGGTGCATGCTCAATATAATGAGATAAAGAAATGGGCAGAGAATGGGTTGCTTAAAACAGCGGCTTTACGACAGGCACACACTGGTATTTGTATATACGAACCGGCAACAGGAAAATACTGGTACAGTTATCAGAGCGACCGGTATTTTACACCGGCATCCAATACGAAAATATTTACACTGTATACAGGTTTACGTTATCTGGGAGATTCTCTTCCCGCAGTCCGTTATCTCAGTACAGACTCTGTTTTATATGTAAAAGGCACAGGCGATCCTTCTTTCCTGCATCCGGATTATTCCCTACAACGGGTATTTGAACTATTGCAATCGCCTAAACGTATCGCGGTGGTCCCCACGATAAATGAGAATAAACGTTTTGGACCGGGGTGGGCCTGGAATGATTATGCAGATTATTACCAGTCTGAATTAAACGACTGGCCAATGTATGGGAATGTGGCACATATCAGGCATCACGGTGATAGCAGTCTGATAGTACCAAAACTATTCAGCCTCTCTTATAAAAATGATGATACTTTAAAAGAATTACTGGCAGAAAGGGACGAACACCATAATCAGTTTTCTTTGACATTTAACAGCAGGGATAAAAGTCTGCAGGAAGCAGAAGTACCTTTTATAGTTGGAACTATAGAGGATCTTGTAAAAAGACTGGAAGACACATTGCACCGGCCTGTAACAGTTTCAGATAAAACAGGCCCGTTTACAATGTTAAATGGTATTCCCGCAGATTCTCTTTTTACACCCATGATGCACCGCAGTGACAACTTCTTTGCAGAGCAGACGCTGATGATGTGTGCAGCCCGTTTATGGGATACGATCAGTACAAACCGTATGATTGATTATATGCTGCATACGTATTTATCTAATTTGCCGGATACTCCTCACTGGGTAGATGGTTCGGGGCTTTCCCGCTATAATCTTTTTACTCCCCGGGATTTTGTAAGTGTACTAACAGACATGTACAAAACATATGATCACGAAAGACTTTACAGCATATTCCCAACAGGAGGAAAAGGAACACTGAAAAATTATTACAAAGGACTTTCTGTACATGCTAAAACCGGCACCTTAACCGGTTGTGTAGCATTAAGCGGATATCTTATTACCAGCAAAAAGAAAACGCTGATCTTTAGTGTGCTGGTAAATAATCATAACAACAGCGCAAGCAATGTCAGGAGGGCAGTAGAAAGTTTCCTCACACAGATATCAGAACATTACTGATCTTATTTTATAAGAAGCATCAGCGTTTTCCGGTACGCTGTTCTCCCCCTATTTCCCTAAGAACAAATTCCCTTTTAGAAGGCAGGTGTAAACGCAACTATTACGCAAATCGAAGCTCCCAGAAATCTTTTGTCCTTTCCTCTATGGTAGTGTGTAAACGCAACTATTACGCAAATCGAAGCAGTGTTATTTTATGTGGTAGCTTTTAAGAGAGATCGTATATTCAGCACTAACAGCTTGTATATCCCACGTCTTTTGCATAGTAACAGGTGGCAATAGGGGTTATTTATATAATTATCTCGCTGGTAGTGTCTCAGTTTAATCTTCGCGCCAGATGGTGTTACTGATAAATACACCTTTTCTGACGTGAATTTTAGGTGAAGTTAAATTGAAAAACAAATCCTGAACCCATATTCCAAGACTAATCAGGGAACTAAACAGTCAGATGCAGTGTATTTATCAGTAACACCATCTGCACGCTGTCATAATATTCAAAAAACTATGGGTTGCATACTATCAGGGAAGGAGTAATTGCACCATTATTGGCTTTGATAGTAGTGATGGTACTGATATGGGTAGCAGTGTCTGTTGCAGAAAAAGTAACATTTGCAGCAGATTCATTGCATCGTATGAATGTCATTTTAAAATACCCTTTGTTGATATCAGTAGCATAACTTAATCCATCTACCGTGATATTTATTTTACCCATTACCGGCTGATCTGAGCAATTATTGGCGATGCCATCAATCATCAGTGTACTACTGGCCGGTAGTGAAACAGAAAAAGGATCTGTTGTTGCATCAGCAGCGTAAGGGCCTATTTCCTTATGATAAAAGATTTGTCCGCAGGGATTAATAAGAGAGAGAATGAGCTGGGAATTGGAAGCTACCTTACCGGTGAACCTGCCGCCGGCATCTGTATAACTGTATACCGGAATGAAATCTATCTTAGTTACAATGCTCATCTGAATATTGGGGATAGGATGATTATTCTGGTCCAGGATAGTTGCTTTAAGATTCACCACATCATAAGGGACCGCAAAATGCCAGCATCCAGTAGCCTTTAGCATTGCCATATAAGCATTTCCCTGTTTTAATGCGAATCCCTGCTGTTCCCAATAGCCTGAAGCAGTATTAAAAAACCATAGCGCTATCTGCGTTGGAGCACTGTTTTGCATAGAACCGGGAATATTCATCAGTAACCCTGCCGGCAGTTTACTATCCAGGTGTAATACTTCTCCGTTCTGGCCCGTAAAATCCAGTGTTACTATGCCAAACGATTGCAACCCTCTTTCGTTTTTCTTATCATCAATGCCAGAAAGATCTCCGGTTATCATATCCTCAAAATGTTCACTTTCGGGATTAGCGTATTTAAAGTTGATATCAACGATTCCCATGTAGGAAGAGTTATCTTTCATCAGCACACTATTGGGTTGTATGGTCAGTTTTCCACCGGGCAGACCGATGTTGACTCCACTGGCAGCGCTGAAGGTGGCAGCAGCTTCGCGGAGCCTTAAAATAATTTGCACATAATGCAGGCTGTTGGTATTTACAGCCAGTGTACGAACGCCATTGAGATACTGGCCTTTAGTAATGCTTACCTGCGCCGCATCTGGAAAGACCTTTACCTGTTCTATCAGAAAAGCACCATTTTCATCAGTAATAGCTGTTTTACCGCCGCATCCAACCATAGCACCCTGTAAAGGTTGTAATAGTTCATTTAATACGCGGCCTTGTATACTGGTTAATACCTTATCTGTTTCCCTGGTTGAGGAGGTAGACGATTCACTGGAATTGTTTTTACTGCAAGCCCATATTGTTAGTGCTAATATGGGAAGCAGTAACTGAGACAATCTTAACAATTTCATATTTATAAGGATATGGTGGGGATAGAATGACTCTCTATTGTAAATATAGGATATAAATGATTGATTAACAAAGAAAAGAGGCTGTCTCAAAGTAATGAGAAGCAGCCTCTTTTTATTCGGGTACCTGATGGAGACGCATAATCATTTAAGCGATTCTCAGGCACTGTTTTTATTTTTGATACCGCCTCTTTCATATATAAGACGGTTTAAAAACTTATACGCCAAGGCTCCAGCCTTTGCGGTATGTGCGTTTTACAAACTGGTTAGCATCATCAAAGTTGGTCACTTTCATATTATCTCCATCCCATAACAGCTTGATATAGCGGCCGGGATAAGTAGTATGTCCATCCTTTTCCTTTTTGATATCATAACTCCTGATAGCCAGGTTGGCCATGAGTAAACTTTCTGTAAGCGGCCCTGCAATAGAGAAAGGAGAACTGATCAGTTTATTCTTCGGGCTGTTGTAACCTGCAATAGCAGCGTTTACCCACTGCACATAGTGCCCTTCAGGTACGCGTTCAATCGTTTTAGCAACAGTTACTTCTTTTGTCCGGCTTGTAGGCAGCAGCGTAGGGTTCATACCATAAGTGCCACACATCATTTTACCTTTTGTACCGATCAGGATAGCGCCGTTACCACCATCACCCATTATTTCATTCGGGCCCAGTTCTTCCGGACGTTCCGGCTGAATACCACCATCCATCCAATGTAAAGTGACCTCTTTTCCGTCCTTACCCTTGAACTTCAGGATGACGTGAGATGAAGGAGGACAGCTTTCAGGGAAATACCCACGTTTGAATTCATCTACATATACACTACCTACACTGGCTTCTACGGAAGTTGGATATCCCAGTCCCAGGATACGGAAGGGAGGTTCAATGATATGGCATCCCATATCTCCCAAAGCTCCGGTACCATAATCCCACCAGCCCCGCCAGTTGAAAGGGACCAGTTTTTCGATATAATCTTTGTAAGGAGCAGTACCCAACCAGAGGTCCCAGTCAAGCTCCTTTGGTACTTCCGCTTTCATGGACGACCAGGGAATACCCTGTGGCCATACGGGTCGGTCTGTCCAGCAGTACACCGTATGTACATCACCGATAGTACCAGCGTTGTACCATTCCATCATCTGCCTTACACCTTCACCGGAGGAACCCTGATTCCCCATCTGTGTAACTACATTATAACGTTTGGCCGCTGCCGATAACATACGGGCTTCGTAAATATCGTGTGTCAGTGGTTTTTGCACATACACGTGCTTACCCAGCTGCATAGCCGCCATTGCAGCAACAGCATGCTGATGATCGGGAGTGGATACAGTTACTGCATCGATGTTCTTATGCTCTTTATCCAGCATCTCCCTGAAGTCTTTGTAAAATTTTGCTTTGGGAAAACGCTGTACGGAAGTGGCCGCGCGGCGGGTATCCACATCGCAAAGGAATGCAATGTCTGAAGGACCTTTTGAGATCTCTGAAAGATCGCTTTCTCCTTTACCACCTACACCTATACCAGCAACGCGTAAGCGATCACTAGGCGCAATAAAGCCTTTACCTCCTAATACATGACGTGGAACGATCATAAAGCCGGCAGCGGTTAGGGCCCCATTTTTTAAGAATGATCTGCGGGAGACATGACTTCCCTGGTTATTTTTTTCCTGGACCATAGTAACAATGAATTTATCGTTTCAATATAAAAGAAAATGAGAGAAAACTATAGTATTAAATGATGTACGGAGGCATAGATTAATCCCATGTCATCAGCTTGCCGCGGTCTTCTGTTTTCAGGCATTGCGCCAGTGTTTTTTCATCATAGGACAAGCCATACTGTTGTAAAACATCTGAGGGAACACCATCCCATTCATTAGGAGTATTACCGCGGTAGTCTATGTCTTTGATGCCTATTTTACTGGTGAAGAAACCATTGGCGGTAAGGTCTCTCATCAGGTTAAAGAAAGCCACACCCTGGCTCATTTCAGGCGCTGCTTTTTCCGGGTAGGCAATCTGGTCCAGCAGGGCCAGTTGCTGCTTACTGCTGCAATCTGTAAAGCGGTTCTCATAAAGGCGGGCGCTGTGAAGGTCGAGCCAGCGTAAACCACCACGCATAGGCGTTTTATATTTAGGCATGTCTTTTACAATGAACTCTATGAATGCGGGCACTTTAGCATCTGATGCACTACCGGAATGCTCATCAGCAGGAATGATAATATCTGCCAGTATAGTGATCGTTTTCATTTCTTCAGGCGTAAAGAATTTCTCCTCCTCCAGTTTTACGTCCCGTTTTTTTTCTTCATCCGTTCTGCCATAGACAGGTGTTTTAACGCCTGCACCTACGGGTGGTTTAGTTTTCTTATCATCCTTACAGGCGGTCAGAAAGGTACTCACAGATAAAGACCCGACTGCCAGCGCTTTGAGGGTTTCTCTTCTATCCATTGTTAAATATTTTGTTTTTTTAACTCACTCATAATGTATTCGGATGCACGCATAGACAAGGCGAGGATGGTCCAGGTAGGATTTTTATCTGCCTGGGACACAAAGGACCCACCATCTACCACAAAGAGGTTCTTTACATCATGGGCCTGACTGTATTTATTCAGAACAGATTTTTTAGGATCATTTCCCATACGGGTTGTTCCCACTTCATGAATGATACGGCCGGGGTTCTCCAGTCCGTACATGGTTTCCGGCCCAGGCTTGTTACCCAATGGCACACCGCCCATTTCATGGATCAGCTGTTCGAAGGTATCCTGCATATGTTTTGCCTGTTTGATCTCGTGATCGCTCCAGGTATAGTTAAAGCGCAATACGGGAATGCCCCATTTATCAACTACGTTGGGGTCTATTTCACAGTAGTTGTCTTCACGGGCAATGGACTCACCTCTTCCTGCAAAGCCGATGGTAGCACCATAAAAGCGGCGGTAATCGTCTTTGAGGCCAGCGCCGTATCCTCCGGCGGGCTTCATTTGTCCGTCGCGGCCAGGGTATTTGCCATTCATGCTTTCTATCGCATTTACGAACCCATAGGAAGGCATACGCATACCGCCTCCGAATTCCATATGATAGCCACGTGGGAAGTCCAGCTTTTTATTATCGCCCCACCAGGGAATATACATGTGCATACCACCAACACCATCTTCGTTATAACGTTTACGGTCCATGAGCTGGGGAAGGAATGCTGCGCGGGAAGAGCCGGTAGAGTCATGCAGGTATTTTCCTACTATGCCACTGGCATTGGCCATTCCGTTCGGATAACGGGAGGATTTGGAGTTCAGCAGCAAACGGGCGGTTTCCCCGGCGCTGGCGGCGAGTACTATCACACGCGCCATCACCCTGTATTCTTCCAGATCAATTTTATCTACATAGGCAATGCCGGTAGCCTTTCCTTCATTGTTGGAGAGAACTTCCCTGGCCATGGCATTATCATAGAGGTCCACATGCCCGCTTTTCACAGCAGGGTTTACCAATACGGAAGAAGAGGAGAAATCGGCGTATACCGAGCAACCACGTCCGCATTGTCCACAATAGAAACAGGGACTGCGGTCTTTATTAACAGAGCGGGTCAGCATAGACATCCTGGCAGGTATAACAGGAATGCCCAGTTTGGAACCAGCTTGTTTTATCATCAGTTCATGTAATCTTGGTTTGGGAGGAGGCAGGAAAAAACCGTCCGGCTCATTAGGCATCCCTTCTTTTGTACCGAATACGCCGATCATCTTATCTACACGGTCATAGAAAGGCGCAACCTCTTCATATGCTATTGGCCAGTCATCTCCCAGGCCATCATAACTTTTGTGTTTAAAATCGCGAGGACCAAAGCGCAGTGAAATGCGGCCCCAGTGGTTGGTACGTCCGCCTACCATGCGGGAGCGGAACCAATCGAATTTTGTTCCTTGTTTTGTAGTATAAGGTTCTCCTTCAATTTCCCATCCGCCATAGGCTGCATCAAAATCTCCGAATGGACGGGTGGTGCCGGCGCCTCTTCTGGGTGATTCATAAGGCCATTTCAGCTGTGTCATCTGTTCCGGATCGGCAGGGTCGTACCTGGGCCCTGCTTCCAGTAACGCTACTTTTAATCCCGCTTCTGATAAGATCTTTGCTGCCATACCGCCGCCAGCCCCGGAACCGACGATGCACACATCGTACACCGGCCCCTTTTGCTTAATTTGGAATGCCATATCGTGGATATTTTAATTGAACTTTAAGTCTGTTTTAAATCTATAAATTATTTTTATGGGATAAAAGAGAAATAGTAGGAACGGAGACCTTTAAACAATATTTATGGAGGCATCATATCTGATAGGTGTGGATATTGGAACCAGCAGCACCAAGGTAATAGCTGTACAAACAAATGGAAAGGTGGTGGCACATCACCAGCAGGATTATACCACCCAACGGCCTCAACCCGGTTATAGTGAACAAGACCCCGGAGAAATCCTGAAAGCAGTAAAAAGTGGTATACGCAGTGTAGCTTTTTTATTAAAACAGGACCCGCTGGCTATTTCATTCAGCTGTGCAATGCATAGCGTGATGGCAGTAGATAAGGACCATCAGGCATTAACGCCGCTTATTACCTGGGCGGATAACCGCAGCCAGGAGATAGCTGACAGGATAACCGGAAGGGAAATGTTGTATCAGCAGACAGGCGTACCCGTGCATCCCATGTCTCCTTTGTGTAAGATCATGTGGTGGCGGGAACAGGCACCACAAACATTTAAATCGGCCGCTAAATTTGTCGGGATCAAAGAATACATTTTCCATCATTTTTTCAATCGTTATATCACAGATCATTCTATTGCTTCAGCAACGGGATTGTTTAATATTCACGACCTGCAATGGAATACGCCATCTTTATCACTGGCGGGAATTACAGCAGAACAGTTAGCCGAAGCCGTACCCGCTGAAAGTATTATTACCGGTTTAATACCTGTAGTAGCAGAAGAGATGGGTATACCGTTGACAACAAAATTTATAGCCGGGGGGAGTGATGGCTGCCTGGCACAGCTGGGCAGTAATGCGCTGGATGCGGGGCATGCTACTTTAACGATAGGCACAAGTGGCGCAGTGCGGATGGCAATAAATAAACCGTTGACGGATGCATATGGACGTTTGTTCACTTATGTACTTACACCAGGCTATTTTATTACCGGAGGGGCATCCAATAATGGAGGCGTGCTGATCCAGTGGTTCCTGGATGCTTTTGTGCAGGCGGTAACAGATAAGAAGATATCCGTGGATATGGCTTTGCAACAGGCATTAGCGATTACTCCCGGCGCTGAAGGATTGCTGTGTTTACCGTATCTGCATGGGGAAAGAGCGCCGGTATGGGATGGGCATACCAAGGGGGCTTATATCGGCGTACAGTCGCAACATACAGCCTGGCATTTCATGCGGGCCATGCTGGAAGGGATGGCCTTTGGCTTGTTAAGTATTACGGAAGCATTGGAAGAAACAGCAGGAACGATCAATAAGGTCTCCGTGAGTGGCGGGTTTACCGCTTCTGCTGATTGGGTACAGTTGCTGGCGGATATCTTCCAGCGTCCCATGTACTTGCAGAGAGAAGGAGATGCTTCAGCGATGGGAGCTGTACTGCTGGGCTTCCAGGCATTGAATATTGTACCGGATATTGCGGCACTACAACCCGATAAGGTGTTTATCCCTGATGCGGCACATGCGCAAACATACCAGGCAGCATATGCCGTTTATAAAAAACTGTATAGCGCTTTGAAAGAGATATTCAGAGAGATATAATCACCCGAACATCTTTGCAAGGTCAGACAGTTTAAATGAGATATAAGTATACTTTCCGCCAGGAGAAGAAGTTGGCATTGCGCAGGCAAACAATTCGTCAATTACATTCTGCATCTCTCTTGTCGTCAATGATTTACCCGCAGGGATAGCATTGTTGCGTGCCATGGAACGTACCAGTTGCTCGCGACGGTTTACTTTCAGGTCATTACTGAAGTTCTTGAACTGCTCCAGTAACCCTTCTATACTGGCCTGTTCGTTACCGGTTTGGATATCGGCAGGAGTACCACGCACTACAAAGGTGTTGTTCCCAAAAGGTTCCAGGTCGTAACCCAAAACCAGCAGGTCTGGTAACATTTCAGAGATCAGTGCAGCATCTGCCGGCAGGAGAGACAGGGTTTGCGGGAACAGGTTTTGCTGCACCGGCACGGGATTGTCCTGTAATGCACGCTGGTATCTTTCATAAAGAATGCGTTCATGAGCAGCCTGCTGATCAATCAGGATAAATCCTGATTTTATCTGAGAGAGGATATATCGCTGGTGTACCTGTACCGGTACTTTCTGATCTATGGTAGTATCCTGCCAGCGTTCATCTATAAGAGAAGAAGAGGCTGAAAAGCTACTGGTTGCCGGCGTAGTATCAGGAAGCGGCTCTTCATTATTATTATAGAGAGGGGAACTCACTGCAGACCGGCCCGTATCCACGGAAGATCTGCCGGTAGAAAAACTATCAGACTTCCCTATATCGTAGAGGTCCTTCCAGTGCTTAAGATTGCTGCTGTTATCAATTACATGGGCCTGGTTAGCCTGTGTAAAGGTCTTATACAAGGACCCACTGGCGGATTGTGTCTGTTGCTGTTCTGTAAATGGTTTGTTGATGGCATCCAGTTGCTGAATACCCGGATCCAGTTCAAAATCCAGGGTAGGGGTGATACTGAATTGAGCCAGCGCGTGTTTCACCGCAGACTGTACAAACGCGTACATCACTTTATCATCATCAAACTTTATCTCCTGTTTGGTAGGGTGAACATTGATATCTATATGTTCAGGGTCCAGGTCTATGAACAGTACATATAAAGGGTAGCTGTCTGCCGGTATCATTTCAGCAAAAGCGTTCATGATAGCATGGTGCAGATAGGGACTTTTGATAAAACGGTTGTTAACGAAGAAGAATTGGTCGCCCCGTGTTTTTTTCGCGGTGTCCGGTTTGCCTACGAAGCCATTTACATCCATGTAGTCTGTGGTTTCTTTTACAGATACCAGGCGGGCATTGTAGTGCTGGCCCAGGATGGAGATGATGCGTTGTTTCAGCGAACCTTTTTCCAGGTAAAACAGCTGGGTGTTATTATTATTAAGGGTAAACTGTACCAGTGGGAAGGCCATGGCCACCCTGATGAACTCATCTACGATATGCCGCATTTCTGCCGCATTGCTTTTCAGGAAGTTACGGCGTGCCGGAACGTTGAAGAACAGGTTCTTCATGGCAATGCTGGTACCTTCTGCTGTCTGGCAGGGCTCCTGTTTCCTGACAGCGCTGTTGTCTATTTCTATATAGGTGCCGAGGTCTGTACCACGAAGCCGGGTTTTGAGTTCTACCTGGGATACGGCGGCGATAGATGCCAGGGCTTCTCCCCGGAATCCCATGGTACGTATACGGAAGAGGTCTTCGATGGTTTGTATTTTGGAAGTAGCATGTCGTTCAAAAGACATACGGGCATCCGTTTCGCTCATTCCCTTTCCGTTATCGATCACCTGCACCAATTCTTTGCCTGCATCCCTGATAATCAGTTGTATTTCAGTAGCTCCTGCATCCACAGCGTTTTCAAGCAGTTCTTTTACTGCCGATGCCGGCCGTTGGATCACTTCCCCTGCTGCTATCTGATTGGCTATGTTATCTGGTAATAGATTGATTATATCCGCCACTTATGGTGTCCTTTTAGCGTAAAGTTAGGAAAGTTTAATGGTTGCTAAAATGTTAAATGCAGTAGGATGCTCTCTCATATGAAACCAGGATACTATGCAAATCGTAGTTTTGAGAAAAAGGGCCAATATAGAGTTTAATCGTTATATGCTTGTTAATGAGACGTTAATCGGTTAAAATTATAGCAATGAACAGGAGGAATCTGATAATTTTGGGCGTCGCTGTGTTAGTTAATTGCTACTGTTCGCAGAACGGGGCAAAAAATAAGACTATGGAAGTAAAAAAGAGTGAAGTGTACTCCCGTACAGACACCAGCAAGGTAAGCCTATCCAACGATAAATGGAAAGAACTACTATCCCCGGAGGTGTATAACATTGCCCGTGAAAAAGGTACTGAATGGGCTTTTACAGGGAAATACTGGAACAATACGGAAAAGGGTACTTATTACTGTGCCGCGTGTGGAAATCCTTTATTTGTTTCAGATGCCAAGTTTGAGAGTAATTGCGGGTGGCCAAGTTTTTTTGAACCAATTACAAAGGGAAGTGTCATTTATGCACCGGACAATGAACACGGTATGCAGCGTACAGAAGTAATGTGCGGACGTTGCAAGGCACACCTGGGGCATGTCTTTGATGATGGTCCGCCACCAACAGGGTTGCGTTACTGTATCAATTCAGTCATACTGGATTTTGATAAAGCACAGAGCGCTGAGAAGCACTATTCAGAAAACACTAAGGGAGAATAAAAAGAAAGGAAAGACGAATTGCAGGGAGTAAACATCCCGGTCATTCGTCTTTCCCCATTTTATGAAAGATAAGCTTGCAATTCGTTTATATAAGACGTTGGCTCAAATTCGATAATCTCATAAAGCGCCAGCTGGTATTTGTCCAGCGGGTCCTCACTCATAATTTGTTCTACTTCTTTCCGGCTGGAGGCTTTGCAAAGAATTACACCTCCGGACTTAGGCTTTCTTCGTCCGGCCAGAATAAACTGCCCACTTTTATAGAACTTATCAAGAAAAGCTCTGTGCTGGTCCATATAGTGTTCTACGGCAGCTACGGGACGGATATATTGCAACATGATTAAGTACATAATAGCGCTTCGATAATAGGATTTAAGATCATGATCAGGACGGCATTTGTACAAAGGTATAAAACTATTGCAGCTTTAATTTTTTTAATAAATAGCTAGAAATTAGGCCCTTGCCTGAGATCTGATAGTATATTAACCAATACTGGATGCTATACGTAATACATGTATAAAAAGAGTAATTTAATAAAGAGCATCTATATCTTACTAACGAAAAACTAACTATTTTAGCGTATAATAATATTATTATTAAATCTGATCCCCTGATTATGACAAAAAACATTTCCAAGGTTTTGTTAACCGCTGTTACTGCAGCGGTCGTATTCTCTGCTTGTTCCAAGCTGCCGGAACAAAGTAAGTACATCCCCAAAACGGCTGGTATCGTACTGAACATCAACAGTAAGGAAATCAGCAAAAAACTGATTACAAATGGAATTACCATGGACAAGCTGTTTACAGCTGTACAGGAAAAAGATACTGCCAGTGCTGCTGCCAAGGCATGGAAAGATGCAGAGAACTCCGGAATAGACCTGCAGAGTAATTTCTTTGCATCTTTTGTATTTAACAGCAGCCAGCAGTCATATGCCAGTTTGACCGGTGGTTTAAAAGATGCCACAAAGTTTGAAGCATATTTGAAAAAGAATATTGCTAACTACTCCCTGAAAACAAAAAAGGATTTCCAATATGTTTGGGAAGAAGACCAGAAGGCAGTGATCGCATGGAATAAAGAAACTGTGATCTATGTTAAAGGTATAGATGCCGACAAACTGAAAAGCGGTATGCCAGGTGGTGCTGTTCCCGGTACAGACGCTGATGCTGCAGATTCTGCTGTTGTGGCTCCTGCCCGCGCGGTAACCGCTGTTGCCAGTGCTGAAGAAGATACATGGGTAGCAGAAACGGATCACCTGTTTCACCTGAAAAAGGACGAAACTGCCGGTAGTATCGAGGCTTTCAAAGACCTGCTGAAAGGCGATGCTGATATAAGGGTATACGTGAACCCGGAACCTATCTACAGCACACAGGCTACCATGATCCCTGCTAATCTTAAAGAAATCATCTCCGGTAGTTATTATACCGGCGCGGTGAACTTTGATAAAGGAAAGATCGTGCTGGAAGGCTCTTCTTACGCAGGTAAAGAACTGGCTGCTATCTATAAAAAATATGGCACACAGGAAGCAGATCTGGATATGCTGGAAAAATATCCTTCCAATAACATTACCGGTTTCCTGGTATATGGTTTCGACTTCCGCATGCTGGGTGATATCATAAAAAGCACCGGTTTGGACGGTATTGCAAACATGACGCTGCACAGCTCAGGACTTACCCTGGATGATATCCTGAATGCATTCAAAGGCCAGATGGTATTCGTTGCTTCAGACTTTGGCATAACTAAAAAGCCGAATCCTTATTATCCTGAAGACAGCATTACCAAAACAGATGCTAAATGGATATTTGCAATGAAAGTAGGGGACAAAACCGCTTTCAATAAAGTAATGGCTTCTCCTATGTTAGCTGGTATGTTCACCAAACAGGGCGATCATTATATAATGGCCCAGCAGATGCCGGGTATGCCATCTGTATCTATCACTGATAAACTGGTAACCGTTGCTTCTGATAACGAACTGCTGACACAGTACCTGGATGGTAAATCCAAAGCCGGCGGACTGGATAACAGCTTCGTAAGCAAAATAAAAGGTAATCCGTTAGGAGGTTATGTGAACCTGGAAAAGATCGTTAGCAGCATTCCTGAAAATGAAGTGCCTGCAGAAGGTAAGGAACTGGCCCTTCAGGTGAAGAACCTGTTCAAAGATGCCACTATGCTCTCTGAAAAATTTGATGGTAAAGTACAGCGCTCTCATATGGTGCTGAACTTCAAAAATGAAAATGAGAACAGCCTGGTACAACTGGTAAACCTGGGAACAAATGTTGCCAAATTCATGCAGGACAAAAAGAACAAAGAAACGGTGATTCCTGAAACAATAGATACCGTTCCTCCCGTAGCCCACTAATCTTTATCAAACTTTAATATGGCCCGGCTTCGTAAGAAGCCGGGTTTTTTATACATTACAGTTATGCAGATACAGTTAGAGAACCTGGTGCCTGTTCCGTTGAAGGACAAAATATTGCAGCGGTCGTCAGACATCTGGAACAGGGAAGTAACCTTTACACCGGGACATTTTGTTAAGATAAAAGCGCCTTCAGGTACGGGTAAAACTACGCTGATACATTACCTGTACCATATCAGGTATGACTATACCGGCAAAGTACTGGTGGATGGTAAAAGCTGGCAGTCTTTTAATAAAGAGGTGATTGCTACCATGCGCCAGCAACAAGTAAGTGTGATATTCCAGGATCTGCGCATCTTTGAACAACTGACAGCAGAAGAGAATATTGAACTGAAACGGGTGATGATATCCCCGCCATACTGTACCGCTGAAAAGGTAAAAGAAATGGCAGCCAGGCTCAATGTTACCCACGTGCTGTCTCAAAGCGGTAAAACCCTTTCCTACGGAGAGCGGCAGCGTATTGCCATCATACGCGCACTGGTACAGCCTTTTAAATGGCTGATCATGGACGAGCCATTCAGTCACCTGGATAATGAGAATGCACAACGTGCTGCTGACCTGATAGGAGAAGAGTGCCGGGCACGTGGCGCCGGCTTTATTTTAACAGACCTGGATAATGATAGCAGGTTTGCGTATGACACACACTATAACTTATGATGCAATCTTTTTTTGGCTTACTCAGGAAGATCATACAAACCGGCATTGGCAAAACGCGCTTACTAATGGCCACATTGGGCCTGGCTATCGCGATGCTGTTACTGCTGCTGGCGATACAGGCACATACGGATTTTGACCAACTGTTGCATAGCCAGCAGAACCAGAATGAAAGTGCCGACTTTTTAGTGATCAATAAAAAGATCACCAATGCAATGATGGGGCAACCAACTAAAAGTGAGTTCTCCCCTGAAGAGATTGCCGATATCAAAAAACAACCATTCACAGATGCATTCGGCTTTATTACCTCTAACCAGTTTAAGGTAACGGCTGCTGCTCCCGGCGAACTGCATTTTTATACAGATATGTTTTTTGAATCCGTTCCGGATGCTTTTATTGATGTAAAAAATGAAGACTGGAAATGGAATACCGGCGATAATACCATCCCTATTATCCTGCCGAACGATTTTCTGAACCTGTACAACTTTGGATTTGCGTTAAGTCAGGACCTGCCACAGATTTCGCAGGAAACAGTGAAAGCATTGCCCATGAAGATCACGATCTCGAAAGGACTGATCACGCAGGAATTTACAGGGCGTATTGTTGGCTTCTCAGATCGTATTTCCTCTTTCCTGGTACCAGGAAATTTTATGGAATGGGCAAATCAGAAATTCGGTAACGGAGAGATAACAGCTCCATCGCGGGTGATCATCAAAACAAAAGACCCTTCCAATCCTGCATTGGTGCAATACCTGAATGACAAAGGGTATACCACCAACCAGGATAAAATAAAATACAGCAAAACAAAGATGATCGTGCAAACGATCGTATCTGTAATAGGCTTCTTTGGCGTTGTATTATTACTGTTTGCATTGCTGGTGTTCAGTATGTTCATTCAGCTGGTAATAGCGAGTTGCAAGCGGGAGATCCAGTTGCTGGTAACACTGGGAACAGCTCCCCGTCAGTTGCGCCGTTACCTGATGCGGCAGTTCATTCCGCTGTACATTATTACAGGTATTGCAGCCTTGCTGATACTGGCTGGTTTACAATGGTGGGCATCGGGCATACTGGCTACGCATGATATGTTTGTTGCGCCGATGTTGTCTGTATTTACATTTGGCGCGGCCATACTGGTAGTGTTACTGGTGTACGCAGTGAACCTGCTGAATGTGCGGAAGTATGTAGCAGAGATCAGTTAATTTTTGAATCCTTATTAAATATTGAGAGATGTTTGTACACGTTGTTAATTTTTATCTGAAAGCCGGCCTTTCAGCTGCTGATATCAAAAAATTTGAAGACAGCGCTAATTCTCTGGGAGCTATTGAATCGCTGGTAGTATATAATGTAGGTAAACCTGCATCTACAGACCGTCCTGTTATTGACAGAAGTTACAGTTACTGTGAACTGGCGGTGTTTAATGATCTGGCAGGCCACGATGTGTATCAGCAACACCCTTTACACCTGGCATTTATAGAGAACTGCAAACACCTGTGGGAAAAGGTAGTGATCTTTGATTCTGAAACTATTTAAATAAAAAAGGACGGTATAGTGAAATACCCTTAAAATTTCTGCAATCTATACATCTTCATTTTATCTATTGAAATGAATAGGTCGCTCTTTTTCAGGGCAGTCTGTTATACCGTCCTTTTTTGTGTTAGCCGATCTCTGATTTATGCGGCATAATGAATGTTTCTTTTACCTGTTCTGATTTTCGCAGGTAAGAGGTCCATACAATACCCCAAAAGATCGCCTTTGTAATATTTGTGATAGCATCATTGCTAAATCCATCGAGTTTGTAAACAAAAAACAGCACTACCTCATCTATAAAAACATATATAAGATTGATCATCAGGAAGTATATCATGGCACTGGGGAAACTGCTTCTTTTTTTACAAAAGAGGACTATCAGCAACAGGCCGTATACTATGTAAAAAATGTTCATAATCAGTTCTACACAAAAGATCAGTTGCAGTACAGATAGATTGCCGGTAGCATTGGGTAGCCTCCCCAATGATTGCCAGGAATTATTGTCGAATAGATGGGCGGTTCCGAGGTGGGCAAGCATCACTACCGGCCAGGCAAAAACTACAATTGCCAGTACAATCAGCCATCCGTGAATCGGTGGAGATACCAGTGGCTCTTTCAGCAGTAGTGAGGGTCTTTTATAGAATTGCAGGGCTTCGTAAGAGAAGAATGCTGCCGCCATGATGGCCAGTCCTACCGCCAGCCAGTTTAGTGAACCCTTTTTTGCCGGAGTAGCAGTTACCCCATCAGGATTCCAGTAAAGGTTATAGGAAAGGATATCATCTATCTTCTTCCGATCTTTTAAATAAGTACTCAGGTATTCTACCGGAATATTATCCTGGAAGGTTTCATAGTAATAGTGAAGGGCAATGTATTTACCATTCGTTGCCACCCGGAAGTCCAGTTTGTAATATGGGTTTTTAATATGCAGATCTGGTTCTTCAAAGGTCCAGTCCTGCGGCATCTCCAGCTTAATGGTATAATCCAGTTTATAGGGGTACCGGAGGCTGAGAGGCGCATCCATTTTATCTTCGTCAGGATATGCCGGTAGTATGGATTTCAGTATCCCTGCGTATACAATAAATTCAATACGCCCAGGATTGGTACTGTCTGGTTTCCATGGGCTTATCAGTTGGTATCTCTCTACTGTTTCCAGCGAGTTAACACTGTCAATATCTATGACTTCCATAGCAGAATCTATGGAGATGCCGCTATAGTTCTTTTTGTAATAATTCAGGTAAGAGGTTTCCTGTTGTTTCAGGCTGTTGTTAGCCAGATCCGCCCGCACCTCATCCGCATACATAGATGTGTAGTGCGTGTTTACCTGCAAGGAGGCTTTTCCATTGCTATAACCCGGCAGCGTGAATGCTTCTACCACGTGCAGCATACCATGGCCTTCATTCATGACGGTGGAAAGGCTGTCATTCCCCGGGCGGATGATCAGCGCCTTACCATATTCTGGTATAGCCAGTGATTTAATATTACCCCGTTGATAACTGAAGGTAGCATCTATCCATAATCCTTTCCCATTAAGCGAAGCATATACAATAGCGTGATTAAACAGATTCGGCGCAGGCAGGTAATCTTTTATATACTGCTTTTGTTCCGTATCAGTATAAGCCATATTGGCGGGGATACCCGCAGCATTTAACAGGGTAGCCAGTAATAAAGCCTTGTCTTTACAATCGCCAAAGCGCTGTGACAGTACCTTATCCGGAGTATTGGGACGGTGGGAATATTCTCCCATTTCTATTCCCATGTACCGGATATCATCCTGCACAAAACGGACTGCTTTTTGAAAATATAGTTCTTTACTATCTCCTGCTTCTTTTTTTAATTCTGCTATTTTAGCCAGTAATGCGGGGCCGGGCGCAGCTATCGTATTGATACGACATCCCCAGTCAACAATTTCCTTCCACTCTTTATATTCACTTGCCTGTACAAATGGAAAGCCGTCATACCAACTGGGAGTATTACGTCTGCCTTCAGTGGGTTTCTGGTCCGAGATCTTCCATTCGTATATCTTCATCCCGTTTAATATCCGGGAAGCGGGCAGTTTTGCCTGATTAAATGCTTTAAAACGGATATCGCGGGAAGGGGCCGTGATAAGGCATTCATAATAATTTGAGATAGGGTCTGCGGCTGAGAGGGAAAAAGATGCGCTGTATTTATTTTCAAAGATAGGATTAGTACCTTCTATGGTATAGGCGTATTCTATCTGGTCCCCTTTGCGTAAATCTTCCAGCAGGAAGTACGCCGTATAAAGGCCACTATAAATAAAGCGGGACAGTTCTTCTTCCTGTTGCAGGAATTTAAAACGGCTGGGCTGCAGCTTATTGATAACAGCTCCATTCCTGCGGATGATAATCTGGTGAAAGTTGAGCTTTTCATAAGCAGGATCATAATCTACAGAGATCTCTGCTCCATTCTGAATACCTGCTTCTGAAACGATCTGCCTTATCCGGTGATGATATACGGCATGTTTTTCTGCATGATCCTGTTCTTCCAGCAGTAATAAATAGTAGCCATCGCTTACATCACGGGGATCTGGTTTTTTTGTCAGGTCGGGTTGATAGGGAACGATCCAGGATGGTGCGGCCGTGATCGCAAAGTTCTTATACTGTGCATTGATTGTTCCGGCGAAGAATAGAAAGAAGATCAGTAAGGAATAGCGCATAAGGAATAAGTAGGCTGCGCAGAAACCTCCTGCGCAGAGAGTTATTTAATTTCTGTAGTAAGGGCGTATGTAGCAAAAGAAGCCAGCCAGTGTTCACCGGCATAGTCTCCGCTGACAACATGAGGGATAGCTGCTTCCAGGTGTTCGTTTGCCATCTTCTGAATGTTGTCTGCATTTACTTTAGAGTGCCGGGCAATATTATACAGACACCAGGCGCGGCTCAGATTAAGTCCGTTGAGGTGTACGAGTTTTCCATCCGTATAGTCTTTTACCTCCGCTACTTTAAAAATATGCGTATCCTTTTTGAACAGCTCCGGAATGAATGCCTGTACCCATGGCTGGTATTCAGCGGGAGGAAGAATACGCCACATCAGGTCTGCTTCTTCCAGGCAGGGAGAGAGGAAATCGTATCCACCAGGCTCCCAGGAAACCGGACAGTTTTTATCTGCTGCATAAAAGCGGATGGCTGCCTTACGGATAGCAGATTGTAAAGCGGTATCTTTTGCAGTTTCTGCATAGTCCCATGCCAGGCACAGGCCAAAGGCAAGGTTGGTATGTTCGCCTACCCGGATAGGGTACATCAGCTTGCCCAGGAAGTCTATATATGCTTTGGAGAACTGTGTGGCCAGCGGTTGTACATTAGCGGCCAGTTGTTTTCCGTAAGGGTCATTCCAGGTAAGCAGCTCGCGTTGCAGTTGCAGCAGCCAGCTCCAGCCATAGATGCGTTCAAACCCTTTGTTTTCTTTATTGTTGAAAAGGCGTTGTTCCTGTTGAATATGTTCCGCTGTCAGGTTCTGCGACAGTTTGGTCCGGATATCGGCCGTTTGTGGTAAGCCGGGGAATGATTTCAGCAGCCGTACCAGCATCCAGTGCCCGTGAACACTGCTATGCCAGTCGTAACAGCCATAAAACGCCGGGTGGTATGTTCTGGGATTTGTTACCAGGGAGGTGTCCGTAAATACGATCCCTGTTTTATAAGGGAATTCCTGTTGCATACACCTGAGCGGCAACTGAGCAAGGTGAGCGGCACCCTGTAGTGTAAGTTCCAGGTTGCCGGCACTATTGTGCGTATAGAGTGGCTGTTGCGCAAATGCTGCGGGCATAAGTAAACAGGTTAAAAGGGATAGTATTGATGTTCGTTTCACTGGTTATCTGTTAAAAAGCAGTTTCAGATAAAAAGATGGTTTGGCCAGCTTTTTCCGCAGGTCTACCTCGTAGAACATACAGGATAATAGCTCCTGCAGTTGTTTATTACGGCTACTCACTTTCATCAGCGTATTAAACAGCCACGGGAAGTTGATGAGCTTTTGCAAGCGATGGCTCAGTCTGAGTTCCGGTCCCATGATGCGGTATACTTCAGCATCATAGTGGGCCAGTTTTTCCGCCGAAAAATCATTGGCCTTAATAGCCTCTGCGGCTTCTAATGCAGCCAGTCGCCCACTGTACAACCCATTGCCGATACCTTCACCAGTAAAGGGGTCTATCAGGAAAGCCGCATCACCCACCAGCATATACCGCTCGCCCGAGATCACTCTTTTCTTACTGCCAAGAGGAAGCCCATATCCTTCTATGCTGCTGGTAAGTTCTGCATTTTTGAAACGCTCCTTAAAAACAGGATCATTTTCAATGATATCCAGCATAGACTTTTTCAGGTTCATTTTCTTTTTGCGTACCGCTTCACTTAATACGCCCACACCTACATTGGCTTCCCCATTTGGCAGGGGGAAGATCCAGAAATAACCCGGCAGGAGACTTTTCAGGAAGTGCAGTTCTATAAAGTTATCAGGATTATTACCACTTACATTTTTGTAATAAGCACGTATGCCGGCCACATAATGTTTAGGTTCTATCGTAATATTGGCAACATTCTTTGTAAAGGAAGAATGAGCACCATTTGCAATGATCAGCAATTGCGCTTTCACCTGGAAACTGCCTTTATTACCGGTAACGATATATCCGTCGCTGGTGAGTTCGTAGCCTTCTATGTTAACATTTTCGTGCAGTTGTATTTCTTTCCGGCGCTTTACTTCATCTACCAGGAAATTATCGAAATCCATGCGTTTGCATACATACCCGATAGGGGTTTCCTTATGACTGCCATCTTTACTGTTATAGTCCGGACGGTAACCAACATCCAGGCTATGGCGGGCAGGAGACACAAACGTAACCCCCCAGCTGTTCAACTTGAAATTGGCCTCTTTAAGACGGGTAGCAATGGCCGGGTCTATACGGTTAAGGGCAGTAATTACTTTTCCACTCAGTCCGTCTCCACAAACCTTATCGCGCGGGAATACTGCTTTATCCACAATGATACAATCGATATTCAGCTGGGCCAGTTGAAGAGCAGCAGCTGTTCCTGCAGGCCCTGCCCCAACGATACATACTTTGGTTTCTAACATTCCTATACAATTAAAGTGTTAAGATAAGAAAAGTGGAATATCTTCGCGCCTTTAAATCAATATACCATGTTTGGAGATCTTTTTGGTAAGCTGCAGGAAGCGCAGGAAAAAATGAAAGATAGCAAGGTGCGTCTTGCACAGATTACTGTAGAGGGAGAGGCCGGAGATGGCGCTGTGAAGGTAACCGTTACCGGTAACCGCGAAGTAAAAAGCATCGACATTGCAGAACGTTTGCTGGAAAAGGACAACAAGGAAGAACTGGAAGATTTAGTGATCACAGCACTCAACCGTGCGCTGAAAAATGCAGAGAATGCCTGGGAGAGTGAAATGAAAGGCGTTGCCGGCGGTATGATGGGAGAATTAGGCGGACTGTTCTAGGGCTGCGGTGTTGTGCTTTATTTTTATATGGAATAACGCCAACCTAGCTCAGCTGGCAGAGCAACAGTTTCGTAAATTGTAGGTCGAGGGTTCGAGCCCCTTGGTTGGCTCAGTATGAAGCATTTATAACAAGGTTATGAATGCTTTTTTTATGTGGGGACCGCGGTTGTTATCACATTATGATAATTGGTATTATCTTTAGCGTATGCGATATATCTCTCTCTTTATTGCCGGTACCTGTTTGTTGGCGTGTACCCCCTCTTCAAAGAAAACAGCGGCTGCTGATGCCATTCATTTAAGCGCTGGTAATCTGTATAATAAGGATACTGTATTATTGGTAGCACATAGTGCTGCTGAAAAAAACAGTGCTTCAGATAAGCTGTTTCTTGAAGGCATCAACAATTACAGGAATAAGAAGAACCCTGCAGGTGGGATTGAATCATTTAAACGATCCATTTTGCTGAAGCCACAGGCCAAGGCTTATTATGAACTGGGCAACGCCCTGTTTGATAAGCAGGAAATGGAAGAGGCTATCAAGGCTTATAGTATAGCAGAACTGCTGGATTATAAACCATTGCATAAGGTGCTGTACAATATGGCCTGTGCCTATTCCCGTCAGGGCGATGTGGCATCGGCCCAATATTACCTGGTGTCAGCGATAGAATTCGGGTATAGCAACGTGAAAAATATCTTTGCCGATAAGGACCTTGAAGCGATGAGAAAAGATAATGAGTATGAATTCAAGAATGTGGTTACAGCGGCACTTAATGGCGCAACCGATCCTGAAAAACTGCAATGGAACCTTTTCTGGCATGAGTTTAAGCCATTGAGCTTACCTGTTTCCCTGGATATGAAATATGCAGAGAAATTGGGGGAAGATTATATTTCATATGATTATGAACGTTTTGTACCTGAAATGAGGAACGCACAGTTTTCCCGTGAAGTTGGCAGTGAATATTATCACGTAGGACTTGTAAAGAACAGCGACAGTGTAAAGACGCTGATCTATGCGGTAAAAGATGTGATAATGGAAGGATCAGCCCCTGCACAATATTATATTGTGAGTTTTGATAAGCAGGGTAAACTGATAGATAAGCTGCTGATTGGTGGTCAGAAACAACTGGACGAACCGTTTAAAGTAGCGACCATACAGCAGAACGGAACTATTCAGATCGGATTGTTCAAACAGGTATACGAAAAGAACCCGGACACGGCGGGATATGAAGATAATAAGCTGCTCGAATCCAAACAGATTGATAAGGAAAGTTATTCCATTGCCGCTGACGGACATTTTGTTAAGCAGCAGGTTTTGCTGGGAATGAACGGTCAATCTTTGCAAAGCCCCATTTTATAATAGCTTCTGCAATCAGCAGGTTTAATGTCCAGCTTAACCACGAGATAAGAATATACCTGTTAACAGGATGAAGGGGAATATGGAAGGTGCCGATCAGGAATGCGTAGAAACGGAGCGTAAGGGCGGATAGCGTCAGCGCATAACTGCGTATAAGCATGGCCGCATGTTTTTGCCAGTTACGTTGCAGGGCATAACGCCATCCCATATAGGTAAAGACCATCCAGAGGGTGGCCAGGACTACAAAACTGATACGGGCCGGTAGTCCGCCATTGGCATAAAAGCCCATTACCAGGCCACTGGGGCCACTGAATAATAAAACTATCAGAACATATATTTTCCCGGATGTGCGATGCACTCCGGGATATTTTTTCAGGAGGTACCAGCTGAACTGCAAAAGACCTGTAAGGAGTACCAGGATACTTACAAATACATGTGTGTAAAAACTCACTCTCCAGAGCCGGAGATGGTAGACCAGCTGTTTGGTCATGAGAAAATCCACATGTGGTTTGAAAGAGGTATAAGGCAGGCTTAATAATAGCATCAGCCAGGAGGCGTACAGTATTAAACCTGCCAGTATATAAAGTAAGATCCGTTTAATCACTGGTTATTAGCGCTTGTGAGATCAGAGACCTGCATTTGTTAGAAAGGAGTGGTGAATTCGTATCCTTCTCCTGTAACGGTCGTTATACCGCCATTCTCTTCCGGGGCATCTGCTTTGATCGTGAAAATGCTTTTGTCTTTATTCCACTGTGCCGTTTTATGCCAGGACACTAACAGGGAAGAATCCTTTTTTTCCCAGGTGCCTCTTACGGTATTCATCTGTTCTGCGAAAGTAGAATCGTTTATTTTGTCATAGTAGTTGAATATGCAGTTACCATCTTTTTGGAAAGTGATATCAGCATGATCTCCTTCCAGAAGATTATGGTATACTTCACCATCCTCATTGTCTGCAGCGACTTTTGTACGGGTGATAGTAAATTGTTTTGCTGTTAATGTAGAGGATGTATTTAATGGTTTCCATTCTCCTTTTGCAGAAGTGAAGCTGCTGTCGAATGTTAGTTTAAACGTACCATCAAAGGGATGATCTCCCGGTTCATTGATCTCCACTTCCCAGCCATTGGCTGTTTGCAACATGGTACCACTCAGGTTACGGCGTAACCCTTTGTGGACATTATACCCTGCTACGTGTTTACCACTGGAAAAATTAATGGTGATATAAATAGGGTCGCCGGCAAAATCGCCTTTATAAAGACCTTTCACGTTTGCTTTTTCTGCATCAGGAAAAGCAGTCATGTTATATGTGGTATGCTCTGGGGTAGATGAGGCACATCTGCTGAACAAGGTGATAAATAAAAACGCTCCGATAATGTATTTCACAGGGATAAAATTTTCACAAAATAATAAAATATACCATAGAAAAGAGGGCGTTTCCAAAGTAATTGAGGCACCCTTTTCTATTTTCAGTTTTTCAGGTCCGTTTATCCACAATTGATCTGAATAAAAGGAGGAAGTTAGCTTAATGATAAGGAGTTGTACTAAATAAAAAGGGACTGACCACACCGGCCAGTCCCTTTCTTATAGATTTGTAAAGCAACTACTAATATACATACCCGGCAACACCTTCGTAGGTGTAACCATTAGCCCCCGCACCTATTTCTCCGTAATTAGCGGTATAAAAATGATCTGCTTTGGCTGCGTTGTAATAACGATACAGCGGACGGGTACCTGCTACCTGTGTAGAGAACAGGTAACCGGCAACGCCTTCGTAGGTATAACCGTCTGCGCCAGCTCCCAGTTCACCGTAGTTGGCGGTATAAAAATGATCATGTTGGGGACCGTTGTAGTAACGGTATAAAGGGGTAGTACCTGATACCTGTGAAGTATACATATATCCGGCTCCTCCTTCGAAACGATAACCATTAGCACCACCATTTATTTCTGTACTGCCCAATGTATAGAAATGATCCGCATTAGTGGGGTCGTAATAGCGTAAAAAACGTTTTGTATTGGCTGCATTGGGATAAACAATGCCATAGGACAGGATATCATAAAAGGTAAACCCATTCCAATTGAGTACAGTAGCGTTCATTACAGAATTAGGATCTGCAGCATCAGGTGTTTCAGGGATCAGAACACCATTAAACTGGTTAGTGTGCATGAATCCCAGGCAATGTCCTAATTCATGGGTAATGGCAAATTGTTTCTGGCTTGCGCTTAATGTGCTGTAATAAAGATTGATGTTAACAGTGGGACCAGGGTTACCTGCAGCATCCGGAAATGATGCATATGCAATAGTGCTGGTATTGGGATCCGTATAGATGCCAAAAATGATTCTTGCACCAGCAGCACTGCCGGCGCGGGATAACTTAACCAGGCAGTCCGTACCGTTCCAGTTATTAATTGCCTGATCAATAGCGGTTTGCCATTCGGCAGGGACATTGCCATCAGCATAGATACTAACACTGGCAGCAGCGGTGGCATTCATGATGAAATCATAACGGCGCTGGGTAATACGGCCACCTGCATCGTTTGCGACAGCTTTGGCGTAATGTGCACTGGCATCTTTCAGTGACATAATTACATCACCGTCAATTGTAAATTCTTTCTTCTTGTCATCGAAAGTAACTTTGTCAATTTTAGTGCCTGTGTTCTCGCTCAGAAAAGTTCTTAATGTAGCTATTTCATCCGTCTGGGGCTGGGATGTTTTAGGTACCTGGTTATCTTTCCGACAGGAGATAACAAACAAACTGAATAGGAATAATGCTAAGAATGGCCGGGCAATAGCCATACGTCTTTTGGTTAACATGTTAGGGTTGTTTAAGGGTTCAAAATGTGATGTAAATATAATTGAAAATATTTTTTTAGTACAATGGATTGAGAATTTAAATTGGGCAACAATTTTAAAGTTTCAATAGTTGAATCGTTGCTTTATCATTTCCTTTTTTAGCCTGCAGGTAATAAACTCCCTGTGGCAGATCTGAAAGATCTTCGGGCCATTCAACATAAAAATAACCGGAGCCGGTTGTAAGGATGGTTTGTTTTACAAGTTGCCCTGCGTTGTTATAAAGCAGCAGGTTTATTGCTTTACCATCGGTATTATGAAGCTGTAATTTTACCCTGTCTGTAAAGGGATTAGGAAAAGCTTTGATCCAGTTATTTTTAAGTACTGCTGCTATTTTTGTACTGTCCTGCCATTGTTTATTTAATAACAGATCGAAGGCTGTATGAAAATTCGGTATGCCGTATCCGCTGTTATTATCAGGGGTATTATATTGACTGCCGGCAGCTTTTACGGCCTGTATAATTTCAAGATTGGAACGGTCTGGAAAAGCTTCCCATAAACAGGCTGTAAGTCCTGCTATAACCGGACTGGCAAAAGAGGTTCCGGTACCTGTGGTAACAGCTCCGGCTGTATTCACAAAGGATGTTGACACGCCGAGGGAGACAACTTCCGGTTTTATGCGGCCATCTGCAGTGGGCCCTCTGCCGCTGAAGACAGTCACTGCTCCATCTTTGTTTATAGCGCCGATGGACAATATATTATCGGCATCTGCAGGTGAAAGAATATATTTCCAGTCAGAGTTACCTTCATTACCCGTGGTACATACAATGATCATTCCTTTGATGGCTGCAATTGCCGCTGCCCTTGCCATCATGGTTGTATGACCGTTAAACTGCGAATAGGTATAGCTGGTAAAAGGGTTGTCAAATGTATTATATCCAAGTGAAGAGGATATGATGTCTGTTCCTGCACTATCTGCATATTCCAGAGCAGCCTCCCAGTTATTTTCTTCAATCGGTTGTTCTGATCCGGTGTCTTCTGTGCGCAGCAGCAGATAGGCTGCTGCAGGGGCAGTACCTGTCATTTCTCCAGGTAGTTTTGATGCCATGATAGATAAGCATTCTGCACCATGAGAAGCATTCCCATATACATTCGTAGTGGTATTTACAAAGTCGTATGTACCCAGAATATTATTATGCTCTCGCAGGTAAGAGAATGCCCTGTTGTTATCAACAGCAGGAAAACCTGCATCTAATACAGCGATCAACATGTTTTCACCCTGGTATTTGTTGTGATGCAGATATTCACCTTCATGCAGGTGGATTTGTGCGGCAGCCTGACCGTACACTGTGAGGTCCGCATCTCTTGCGGATATGGGGGGAGGATCGGGTGTTAATTGCTTTGCAATACGTTTATCCTGACTTATACGTGTACCTGTCATATCAGTGCTGGTCACAAATGAGTAGTGGCGTATTTTCTCAAGTGCTTGTTCATCGCTGGTTTGTATGGCAACGTAGTTAAACCAGCGGGAGGTATAAAGTATTTTGATGTTTCCGGATTTCGCTATACTATCAAGATATACCGGGCTTACGGGCAAGTCTGTTGAATCCAGAGGAATGTGTTGCCGGATACGTCTGTCTATTGAACGTTGTGATAAAAAGGATAGGGGTACGGACAAAGAATAAGGATTGTTTTGTTTGTCCTTAAACGAAATGACGTAACGGGGTACCTGGGCATTCAGTTGAGTTGGGGAAATAAATACAAGCACAATGGTAACTACAATGCAAATGTTGAATCTGGAAAGCATAGGGTATTATTGTAAACAGATAACAAACGTACAATAAAAAACAGAAACATTTTAGTAGTCAGGAGCAATGGAAAAAAGGGCGTCTCAAAAGTAATTGAGGCGCCCTTTTTTCTACGGTATGAAAACAAGATTATTTAGTATTCAATGCCTGCCATAACAGGTCTTTCAATTCAGATAACCCTTGCTGGGTAACAGAAGAAATGAACACATGCGGTATATTCTCCGGCAATTCTTCCGCGATAGCTGCTTTCAGTTCATCATCCAGCATATCACTTTTACTGATCGCGAGTATAAACTTTTTGTCCAGTAGTTCGGAATTATATTGTTCCAGTTCGTTTAACAGGATGTCAAAATCTTTACGGTGATCCTGGCTATCTGCCGGGATGAGGAACAATAATACAGGGTTACGTTCTATATGGCGAAGGAAACGGTGTCCCAGGCCTTTACCTTCATGTGCGCCCTCGATAATTCCCGGTAGGTCCGCAATACAGAAGGAGCGGTCGTTACGGTATGCGACCATGCCCAGGTTAGGGGTAAGGGTTGTAAATGCGTAGTCGGCAATTTTAGGTTTGGCAGCTGTGATGGTAGATAACAGGGTAGATTTCCCTGCATTCGGGAACCCTACCAGCCCTACATCGGCCAGCATTTTCAGTTCAAGGGCTTTCCAACCTTCTTTGCCCGGCATACCGGGCTGAGAATATTCAGGCGCCTGATTAGTCGCAGATTTAAAGTAGGCATTACCACGGCCACCTTGCCCGCCGGGGACCCATATCACTTCCTGGCCATCGTGCAGGATCTCCACTTCCATTTCACCTGTTTCCTCATCAAAGGCCTGGGTACCCAGGGGCACTTCGATGATCACGTCCGCGCCGTTGTGGCCGGTACTGTTATTATCACGGCCGTTTGCGCCGTCTTCTGCCACTACGTTTTTGTACCAGCGGAGGTGCAGCAGTGTCCACAGCTGTGAGTTGCCTTTTAAAATGATATGTCCGCCGCGGCCACCGTCACCACCATCCGGACCAGCCTCGGGGTTGTATTTGGTACGCATAAAGTGCGCACTTCCTGCCCCACCTTTGCCAGATTTGGCAGATATTCTTATATAATCAACGAAATTACCTCTTTCCAATGTGTATAATTTTTGCGTGCTTTTCAACGCTTCGTATAAAACGTAAAAACGCAAAGATCGTTAAGTTCAGGCATTTTACTAAGTAAAATACATACTTACAATCTTTGCGTTTAAATTATATGCGGTTGCCTGTTAAACTTTTTCTTCTACCAGGCTATCGATTTCTTTGCTTAAACGGTCAAATATTTCGGATACTTCACCTTCTCCCTTGATCTTTTTAAACTTGCCATATTTAGCATAATGATCGGCAACAGGAGCAGTTTTATTATGATATTCCACAATGCGTGCGCGTATTACATCTTCATTGGCATCATCACTGCGGCCGGAAGTTGCACCTCTGTTCAGTAAACGGGCGATCAACTGATCTTCCGGTACTTCCAGTGCCAATACATTGGATATAGACGTTTTTTTCAGGGATAACAGCTTATCCAGCGCTTCTGCCTGGGCAGTAGTACGTGGGAAACCATCAAAAATAAATCCTCTTGCATCCGGATTGGCATCCAGTTTGGAACTGATCATGCCTACCACTATTTCATCCGGAACCAGTAAGCCCTGATCAATTAGTTTTTTGGCTTCCATGCCCAACGGTGTTTTATCCGCTATCTCACTACGGAGTAAATCTCCTGTAGAGAGGTGAATAAGTCCGTATTTTTCAATAAGATTAGCACTTTGTGTGCCCTTACCGCTACCGGGAGGGCCAAATAAAATGATATTGACCATGTGTTTATAAAATCTTTAGCAAGAGTACAAATATAATAAACAATTGAATGTATAGGTAACTAAAATTGATATTGCTTGAATAACTTGAAATATTTAAGAAATTTAATAGATATCATTCAATGATATGCTGTAAATAATGAATTATTTTTAAGGGCGCTTACAAAAATTCATAGATACAGATTTAAAGGGAACGTTATGAACCGCACTATAAAAATAGTTATTTACACTGCCGGACCACGTCAATCGGGGGAATTATGAAATATGTAAAAAAACAATTAATTCGTAAGTTTAGCCAATGATTATGAAGCAATTACTGATTTTAGGGCTCTCCGGGTTATTCCTGGCGGGCAGTGTTCCGGGAGTATCAACCAGGATAAATTCAAGTAATCCGGACAAGAAAGGACCTGATAAACCACATTATGAAAGCAAAACCCGGACAGTAAAAAGGGAAAGCCCGGAAGACCACTGGGTAGACAGTGTCTTTGCTTCGCTGAATTCAGATGAGCGTATTGCACAACTGATTATGATCAGGGCACATTCTAACCTGGGACCTGACCATGTGAAGAAAATAGTGGATGATATACGGGAAAATAAGGTGGGGGGATTGATCTTTTTCCAGGGAGGACCTGTAAGACAGGCGCTGCTCACCAATTATTATCAGTCTGTTTCCCAAACGCCACTGATGATTGCCATTGACGGAGAATGGGGACTGGGTATGCGGCTGGATAGCGTTATCAATCTGCCCCGCAACCTGATGATAGGTGCAATAAAGGATAGTACCCTGGCCTATGATGCCGGTAAGGTCCTTGGACAGCAATGCCGTAGAATGGGCATTCATATAGACTATGCTCCGGATATGGATGTGAATAACAATCCCAATAACCCGGTTATCAATGACAGGTCTTTCGGACAGAATAAATACCAGGTGGCCAGAATGGGGGTGCAGATCATCAAAGGAATACAGGACCAGGGTGTATGGGCCTGTGCCAAACACTTCCCGGGACATGGGGATACAGATGTAGACTCCCACCTCGATCTGCCTACTATCCGTAAAACAAGGGAGCAACTGGATTCTCTGGAACTGTATCCTTTCAGACAGGCCATTGCGGCCGGTGTAAAATCGATCATGATTGCGCATCTGTACGTTCCTGCTTTAGACAGTACTCCTAATACCCCTACCTCTATCTCTTATAATACTATTACCAAACTCCTGAAAGAGGAGCTAGGCTATAAAGGCATCGTTATTACCGATGCCCTGGAAATGAAAGGGATCGCCAAATTTTATACCGGCGGAGAAGAATCTGCAAAGTCGCTACTGGCTGGTAATGATATGCTGATGCTGCCCTCCACGGCAGAAGGAAGTGTAGACGCTATTAAACGTGCTATCAGAAAAGACCTGATCAGCTGGGATGAGGTAAACCTGCGTGTAAAAAAGGTATTGCATGCTAAGTACCAGATGGGACTAAACAAGCCACAGGTAATAGATACCACTCATCTTATCAGTGATCTGAATGCGGCAACAGACTCTTTAACCAAAAGGATCTCTGAAAAAGCACTCACATTATTGAAGAATGATAATCACCTGGTTCCTTTCAATGAACATACCCCTGGTAAAGTAGCGGTGATAGCTGTAGGTGCAGATGTAAATAACGCGTTCCTGCAAACAATCAAAACATTACGCCCGGACGCAGCCACCTATATTTTTACTGCCCGTCAACCGGAGAACCAGGTAGCGCAGGTAGTGGAACGACTGAAACGGGATTATCAGGCAGTGATTATCGGGTTACATAATTATGGCCGCCGTCCTGCCAACAACTTTAACATCAGTACGGCTGAAAGATTGCTGATCCAGCAATTGCAGCAGGAAATGCCAACCGCGACCGTTGTATTCGGGAATCCTTACGCTATCCAGTATTTCTGTGATGCGCCTACGATTGTAGCGGCTTACGAAGATGATGATAACACACAGCGGGAAGCAGCCAGACTGTTATTCGGACAACTACAGCCAATGGGTACATTGCCGGTAACCGTATGCCCCGGCTTTCCTTATGGAACGGGCATTATGGCTCCTCCGCCAGCACCGCCCATACAACCGGAATTACAGCATGTGAAGCCGGAGACAGTAGGCATGAACAGCCAGGTATTACAGCATATTGATGTACTGGCCAACGAGATGATCAGGAAAGGTGCGGCCCCGGGTTGCCAGGTCCTGGCCATGAAAGACGGGAAGATCGTGTATGACAAAAACTTTGGTTCATACGATTATAGTAAGCGGGAAGCAGTGACTTCCCAGTCTATATATGACCTGGCCTCGGTAACAAAGGTGTGCGCTACAACAATGTCTGTAATGCATTTGTACGATGAAGGTAAACTGGACCTGGACGCTACCCTGGGAGATTACCTGCCCTGGGTGAAGGGTAGTAATAAGGCCGGCCTGCGTATACGGGATGTATTATTACATCAGGCCGGACTGGTACCTTTTATTGCCTTTTATAAAGAAACACTGATGGGTGGCGTAGTACCTGACACGGCACTTTATCACAGTTACGCAGATTCCTTATATTCTGTAAGGGTAGCAGAACACCTGTACCTGAAAAGCAGTTATACGGACACGTTGTTAAAACGGATATTGGACAGCCCAGTGAAACCTCAGCAGGGATATGTATATAGTGACAATGACTTTATTTTCCTTGGAAAAGTGGTAGAACAGATCACCGGTAAGAAATTGAATCATTATGTACGGGAAACATTCTATGAGCCGCTGGGTATGTCTACTACCGGCTTTAAGCCAAGAGAGCGCTTCTCTTTAGCCCAGCTGGCCCCAACAGAAAATGAACGTATTTTTCGTATGCAGTGGTTACGCGGAGATGTACATGATCCCGGAGCTGCCATGTTTGGAGGAGTTGCGGGTCATGCAGGGTTGTTCTCCAATGCGGAAGATCTGGCTATCCTGATGCAGATGTTGCTGAATGGAGGATCTTATAATGGAAAGCAATATATCAAACCGGAAACGTTGCAGTTGTTCACCGGGTATAACAGTAATGTTAGCCGCCGCGGACTGGGCTTTGATAAACCGGAAAAAGATAATGGCAAACACGGGGACCCTTATCCCTGTAAGAGCGCCTCGCCGCTTACTTATGGTCATACAGGGTTTACAGGGACCTGCATCTGGGTAGATCCTCAATCTAACCTGGTATTCATTTTCCTGAGCAACAGGGTATGTCCTGCCGGTGGGGATAACAAGAAACTAGGCAATATGCATGTGCGGGAGAATATGATGGAAACGCTGTATGAAGCGATAGAGAAAGGTAAATAGGGGGCTTAAATAGTCAATAGCGCCAGGTGAAGTATGCTGCAAAAGCCATTCACCTGGCGCTATTTTTTAGTATTAATATCTTACTGTACGGATACTGTTCTGTTAATACTTGTTTCTGTTCTGATGTCTATTGATTTTTCTGCCAGTTTAGTTTTCCCTTTCCTGATCTCGAAAGTATAGTTACCATCTTCCAGTCCCTGCAGGTTGAACTTAGCCTTGTAAACAAGGGTAGCCGGAAGGGATTCCTGGTGAAGTACTACATTGTTTGCATCTTTTATACTGAGGACCACTTTTTCCGATCCGGGATTTTCAACTGTAATGCGGAAAACGAGGTCTTCCTGATCCAACTTGGCAATTTCCAGTTTGAAAGATGTTACTGCAACGGGCGTTTCATCTTTTTCTTTGATGAAAGAGGCTTTTTCGTTGTATGCGTATGTGTTGTCCTGGGCATTAACGGATGAGAGGCTCAGCAGGATAGCTACCAATACCAGTATGTGTTTCATACAAAGTTTTTTTTGTGTGATTATGTTTTGATGTTTAGGGCCGTATTAGCTAATACAATGGTTCCTTATTTCGCCGCAAAGATCCATGTCTAAGGTTAACTGAATATTACCGGCATGTTAAGAAAGGATTAATTGACATTCCCTACCTTTGCTGGCGTTTATGGAAACTTCAACATTACAAAAGCAACGGCCGGTAGCCATCTGGCTCTACATAGGAGTGGGGATGATCATTATCCAGGTATTACTGGGAGGTATTACCAGGCTGACAGGTTCCGGATTGTCTATTACAGAATGGCAGCCGCTGCTGGGGGCCCTGCCGCCAATGAATGAGCAGGCCTGGCAAACTGCTTTTGACCATTATAAAGAAATTGCACAGTTCCGGTATGTGAACAGTCATTTCACCCTCTCTGATTTTAAGTCTATTTACTTCTGGGAATGGTTGCATCGTGATTGGGCAAGGCTGATGGGCGTTGTGTTCGCTATACCGTTTATCTATTTCCTGGTTAAAAAGAAGATAGACCGTACCATGGTAAAACCTATGATCATCCTGTTCCTGCTGGGCGGATTGCAGGGTGCCATCGGATGGATCATGGTGCAGAGCGGACTGAATGTAGAAGATTTATACGTAAACCATATCAGGCTGGCCATTCATTTTATATCAGCACTTGTACTGGGCTGTTATGTGTTATGGTTTGCCCTGAAATTGAGTATCCCCGAAACGGAAATATTACCCGCAAAAGGACTAGCCGTTCTGAATGTATGGATATTGGGATTGTTGACATTACAACTGATATATGGTGCTTTCATGGCCGGATTGCATGCTGCACTGGCTGCCAGTACATGGCCGGACATTAATGGAATGTGGGTACCGGGTAGGATGTTTGCACAGGGAAGTTTTCTCTCAGACATTACTCATAATCAGATTACGATACAATTCATTCATCGCGGACTGGCCTACATCCTTGCCATCCTGGTAACCATCTGGTGGTGGAAAGCAGCAGAAACACCTGAACACAGCCTTTTGCACAGGATCCGTTACCTGCCATTGATGCTGGTGCTGTTACAGATAATGTTAGGGGTGCTGACCATACTGGGAAGCCATGTGAAAATACCGGTACTGCTTGCAATTTTACATCAGTTTACCGGCATGATGCTGCTACTGTCGCTCTTATGGACTTTATTTCTCAGCCGTGGCCGCATAAGATAATTGGTTCCGGATAGTCGCATATTACAATTTTTCGTAAGTTTAGTTGTAATTGCGTTACGGATGAAAGTGAAACTTCTGCTGGTAAAGATCTATTATTCCTTCCCGATACAACTGTTATTGCTGCATTTTCGCAAGTACCAGGTATTGCTTATTTTCTGGGCGATACTTTTTAGTACTGTGAACGGCAACTTTGCCAAGGTATTCGGAGGGGATGCACTCTTTCTGGCACCGGAATATCTGGGTAAAGTAAATTTCTACAGCACAACTATCCTGGGATTGTCCACAGGGCTGTTTGCCATGAGCTGGAATATCACCACCTTCATTCTGCATACCGGTCGTTTCAAATTCCTGGCTACTACCACCCAGCCGTTCTTCAAATATTGTCTCAATAATTCTATTTTTCCGCTTGCTTTCATGGCCAACCTGGTATACCGGGGTTGGGAGTACCAGCGTTATCAGCAGTTAAGTACAGTACCGGAAATATTATTACTGGCAGAAGGGTTTATCTGCGGATACCTGTTTGTCATCGTTTTCTCTTTTTTCTATTTCTTTAATGCAGATAAGAACATCGGCCGCCGGTTGGGTAAGCAATTCGGGAATACCCGCAATTTTGTGCGTACCATCCTTAAGCCTACACAGGAGAAAGATGAGAACGCCCTGCCAGTCCATAATTACTTTAATTCCCCCTGGAAAATGCGCCGGGCAAGGAATGTAGAACATTACAACAAACATTACCTCGATAGCATCCTGAAACAACATCACTTTGCCGCCATGATTACAGTAGGCTGTGCATTAGTGTTCCTGGTTTTCCTGGCTTATATGATGGACCATTCCATTTTCCGTATTCCGGCAGGAGCGAATGTGATGATCTTTTTTGCATTCCTGATAGGAGTAGCAGGGGCTTATGCTTATTTATTGCAGAGCTGGGCAATACCGATGGTACTGATAATGCTGATCGGGCTTAACTGGATGGTGACGCATAACCTTGTAGATAATCGCAATAAAGCCTACGGGCTTAATTACCATGAAAGGAATGCCAGGCCTTCCTATAGTGTAACGTCTCTGCAACAGTTTTTCACCACGGAACGTGCTGATAAAGACAAACTGGAAACACTGAAGGTCCTTGAGAACTGGAAAGCGCATTTCCCCGCAGAGAAGAAACCTAAGCTGATCATTGTTAACTGCAGTGGTGGAGGCCTGCGTGCAGCCACCTGGAGCATGAACGTATTGCAGCGGCTGGATACACTTATGAATGGAAACCTCATGAATCATACTGTTCTGATGACAGGCGCTTCCGGAGGAATGATAGGTGCCTCTTATTTCCGGGCGCTTTACCTGGAAAAACAGCAGGGGAAGCAGATCAACTTACATGATAGTATTTATACAGAGCGAACGGCCAGGGATTTGCTGAACCCTGTGTTTACTTCTCTGGCCGTAAATGATTTTATCACACCTTTCAGAAGTTTTAAGATAGGGAATAACCGGTACGCAATAGACCGGGGATATGCATTTGAAATGCAGCTGAATTCCAATACGGATAATGTGCTGGCCAAAACACTGGGCTTCTATAAGGACCCGGAGCAGAAAGCTATCATTCCAATGCTGATATGGACAGCGACCATTAATGCAGACGGGCGCCGGCTGATTATCTCTCCCCAGCCGGTGAGTTATTTATGTGCGCCAGAGTATAATCCCGCCAAACCGGGATTCCAGGATGTGGACGGGGTAGATTTCGGGGCGTATTTTGCCGGTCAGGGAGCTATGAATATGCGGGTAACCAGTGCTATCCGTATGTGCGCCACCTTCCCTTATGTACTTCCCAATGTTTTTCTGCCGAGTGATCCGATTGTGGACGTAATGGATGCGGGGATCCGGGATAACTTCGGGCAGGAGACCTCTATGCGTTTCCTGCATACCTTCCGGGATTGGATCAATGAGAATACCAGTGGTGTAGTATATATACAGATCAGGGATACCCGGAAAAATGATATCGGGGGGATTAAACAAACCATGCAGCTGAGCGATATGATGTTTGACCCTTTATTCACCATGCAACAGCATTGGAGCGCCATGCAGGATTTTGTACAGGACAATGAGCTAACCTATCTGCAGGGGTATTTTCCCGGCAGGTTAAACCGGATCATTTTTCAGTACGTACCTCAGAAAGAAGACAGGTCCGCAGCCCTGAGCCTGCACCTTACCTCCAGGGAGAAAATGGATATTGCAGGGGCATTGGATAATCCCGCCAACCAGCAGTCATTTGATAGTGTCATGCATTTGATCAAACTGTACTGATAATAGCAACTGAAAGGCTTAAAAGGAGGAATAAAAGAGGTTCATCCTCCGTTCATCCTCCGCTTTTTAGCGAAGGATTAGCCTCTTATATTCCTGTTCAGGACGATATCAGGAGCCCGGATAATAGTTTTCGAATGCTATTAAAGACCTGTCCAGGACCAAGCACTACCTTATAATAAGCAGCTGCTAATCAGTTCTTTAAGTAATAAAACCCGGCGTTAACACATTGATCACAATTATTTAAGATCTTATCCCCCTTTTTTCCACATTTTATTGTAACTTTGCGCCTTCTTTTGGCCCGACGTGTCGTCTCCGGCCAGAATCATTTTAACAAGATTTATGAATATCCGTAACATAGCAATTATTGCGCACGTAGACCACGGTAAAACTACCCTGGTTGATAAGATCCTCCATCACACCAACGTTTTCCGTGATAACCAGGAAACAGGTGATCTGATAATGGACAGTAATGACCTGGAAAGAGAACGTGGTATCACCATCTTCAGTAAAAACGCTTCTGTTCAGTACAAGGGTGTGAAGATCAACGTGATAGACACCCCTGGTCACGCCGACTTCGGCGGTGAGGTTGAAAGGGTGTTGAAAATGGCAGACGGCGTAATATTGCTGGTGGATGCCTTTGAAGGCCCAATGCCTCAGACACGTTTCGTTCTGCAGAAAGCATTAGCACTGAACCTGAAACCAATTGTTGTAATCAACAAAGTGGATAAGGCAAACTGTCGTCCCGACGAAGTACATGATTCAGTATTTGAATTGTTCTTCAACCTGGATGCTACAGAAGAACAGCTGAATTTCCCTACCTATTATGGTTCAGGTAAGAATGGCTGGTTCAACGATTCATTAACACAGAGCGAAGATATTACCCCACTGATCGATGGTATCCTGAAATATGTTCCGGAACCTAAGATCGCTGAAGGTACCCTGCAATTGCAGATTACATCACTGGATTATTCTACATTCCTTGGCCGTATCGCCGTAGGAAGAATAGCCCGCGGTTCTATCAAGGAAAACCAGCCTGTTTCTCTTATGAAAGCAGATGGTACTATCAAGAAGACCCGTGTACGTGAACTGTATGTATTCGAAGCGCTGGGTAAAAAGAAAGTAACAGAAGTTTTAGCAGGAGATATTTGTGCAGTAGTAGGTATTGAAGATTTCGGTATTGGTGATACCATTGCTGATTTCGACGAACCGGAAGCATTGCCGATCATTCCGGTGGATGAGCCAACGATGAATATGCTGTTCAGCATTAATAACTCACCATTCTTTGCAAAAGATGGTAAGTTCGTTACATCCCGTCACCTGCGTGACCGCCTGATGAAGGAAACTGAAAAGAACCTGGCGCTGCGTGTGCTGGATACAGACAGTGCAGATAGCTTCATGGTATATGGCCGTGGTATCCTCCACTTAGGTGTACTGATAGAAACAATGCGTCGTGAAGGATATGAGTTGACTGTAGGTCAGCCTCAGGTAATCCTGAAAGAGGTAGATGGTAAGAAATGTGAGCCTTATGAAACACTGGTAGTAGATGTACCCCAGGAGTTTGCAAGTAAGGTGATAGACCTGGTTACCCGTCGTAAAGGTGAAATGCTGATCATGGAAACCAAAGGTGACATGCAGCATCTGGAATTCGAAATTCCTTCACGTGGTCTGATCGGTTTACGTACACAAATGCTGACCGGTACTGCCGGTGAAGCAGTAATGGCGCACCGTTTCAATGACTACAAACCCTGGAAAGGACCAATTCCCGGCCGTAACAACGGTGTGTTGATCGCTAAAGAAAACGGTACTACTACCGGTTACTCTATCGATAAACTGCAGGACAGAGGTTTCTTCTTCGTAGATCCGGGAGAAGAAGTTTACAGAGGCATGATCATCGGTGAAAACAACAAACCTGGTGACCTGGTTGTGAATCCTAATGAAGGAAAGAAACTGACCAATATGCGTGCAAGTGGTACCGATGGTGCTACCAGCATTGCTCCTAAAACCCTGATGACACTGGAAGAATGTATGGAGTACATCCAGCATGATGAGTGTATCGAGGTTACGCCAAACAACATCCGTATGCGTAAGACCATCCTGGACGAAGAAGAGCGTAAAAGACAACAAAAAGTAATGAAGGCTGATAGCGTAAGCTAATCAATGCTTCCTGAAGATATAACCGTCCTGGCATAAGCCGGGACGGTTTTTTTGTTTTAACCCGGGATGTTTGTGGGTTATATCTCCTGTTCAGGTTGTTTGTTTTTATCTCCTGCGTATATCAGATGCGTATCCAATGCCTACATTTGCTATATTGAAAGAGCTTGTTAACACCAAAACTATTAAGACATGAAAAATCCTGTATTGCTGATAGGCAACGATATCAACAATATTTCCAAAGGCCAGAGCTGGAAAGAACTGTTGCAGGATATCGTAAATTTCTGCCTGCCTGAAGGATGTGTACAACTGGACGACAGGAAGCCTTTCCCGTTATTATACGAAGAAATCTTCCTTACCGCTATCCGGCAAACACATATCCATGAAGCTGATTTAAAAACATTTATTGCAAAAAAAACATTGGCGATACAGTCTAATGAAATTCATGCGGAAGTCCGTAATCTTAACCCGGCGCATATTCTCACAACCAATTATGAGTTTACGCTGGAAGGCACTATACCCACTACCTACGATGGGATCATCACAGAAAGGGTGTTCAGCATTTTCAGAAAATATATTGTAGATAACATTCACTACTGGCATATCCATGGGGATTGCCAGAACCCTTTAAGCATTAATCTGGGATTTGAGCATTATGGCGGACAGCTGCAACAGATGCGGAACTATGTAGTGTCCGGCACTACCTATTCCAGTCCGCAGGCGCCTAAGTTATCCCTGGTAAGACGTATACACCTGAAGGAACCCATCAGGGAAGATTCCTGGCTGGACCTGTTCTTCACAAAGGATATTCATATATTCGGCCTGTCGCTGGATTTTGTAGAAACTGATTTGTGGTGGTTACTGACCTACCGGGCACGCCAGAAATTTCAGAAGAATACTATTCCGGTAAGGAATGCCCTGTATTATTATATCCCGGCTGAATTCGTAAAAGGTGCCAAATTCAAACTGGATATGCTGGCCGCCAATGATGTGAAGGTGATTGATATTGAAGCAAAGGACAAACCGGCTTATTACAGAGAGGTGCTCAGAAGGATCAGACAATTATAGTTATAAAGCAGAAAGAGTTGTTGCGTAGACGTGGTGTTGGTCCGTTTGTATGACCGGACAGGTCCGCTTTATAACTGATGGTTTGATTTTTGAATAAACACGTTACTAAACCTATAATCATGTTTTACAAACTCAGCCTCACTTTAGCTGTACTACTGGCAATGGCCTGTAACCCGCCCGCAACAACAAAAGAAACAACAAAGGTACCTTCTGTGAAAGACGCTGTAAAAGAAGTAAACCTAACAGGAAGCGTATGGCATTACATACAACGGAAGAGATGGAAACTGATACAGATGCAGGGACAGCTACAGGAACAATCTCCCATATGGCTGGACTTTGATACAACGGCACACCGCATCAGTGGTAGCGGAGGTTGCAACAAACTGACAGGGACTTATCATCTGGCAGGAGATACGATTACATTCCAGCAGGTAGTCAGCACCCGTATGGCTTGTGTGGATCAGGCCGCAAATGAAAGAGAGGTGACGTTTCTTCGTTTATTATCAGACCATGCTTATACGTTTGATGTAGCAGATCAGACATTACAGTTGTACGACAGCAGCAAAATAATACTGATGTTTGGCGCAATGGATAAAGAAATGAAATGATGTTTACATAAATAAAGAGATCTCTCTTTTACCTCCGTATTGTATTTTCTACAAACAAAGAGCTAAACAGAGAGATCTCTTTAACTGACTTTTTTAATATTTATATACGCTTTTCTACAAACACAGCTTTGATGCTGTGGGGGAAACAGCGCTTTCCGGTTATTTTATCAGTTTCAGCTCGTTCACAATATTAGGAGCCCCACCCAATTTGTCAATACACCAGAGTACATAACGTACATCCACACAAATCGTCCTGTTATATACGGGATCAAATTGAATCTTGTGGCTTAATGCTTCATAGTTACCATCAAACGCAAGACCTATCAGCTCGCCATTAGCATTCAATACCGGAGAACCGGAATTACCACCTGTGATATCGTTCGTTGTAATAAAACAAGTAACAAGATCATTTTTTCTGAGGTCCTTATACTGACCAAAATCTTTCTTCTTGTATAGGTCCAGGTAGTTATCCGGTAAATCAAACTCATAATCTCCTGGTTTATATTTTTCCATCACACCTTTCATTGTACACACATAATCATAAGAGACAGCATCGCGGGGAGAGTAAGGTTTCACCTGTCCATAAGTAAGGCGCATAGAGAAGTTAGCATCAGGATACCATTTCTTATTTGGCTCCATCTGCAGTAAACCTTTCAGATAAAGACGACCCAGGTCATTATTCTGTGCAACGAACTGATTATAGATCGGCAGGTATTTGCCCACAAAGTTCTTGATAAAGGCACTGGAATAAGCAAAAGCAGGATCTGTTTGCAGTGTGACAGCATCAGGATTAGCGATGAATGCCTTCCAGCGCGCATCATTCAGGATCATAGAGCCGGACATCAGCGCTGAAGACCAGAGACGATAAGTATTATCATCATCCAAAGCGCCGAATTTCGCTTTTATCGCATCGTAGAATCCGATAGGGTGTTGCGCCTGTGGAATATCCGTGTAGAAAAGATGGCAGGTAGCAGCCAGGATTTTCTGATCGCTGGTCTTATCTTCCTGTGCCAGGAATGCTGTACGGGCTTTATCAGCAGCCTGTATACTTTGCTTGATCACATCAGATGAAGTACCAGGAGTCACCATTGCTTTTTCCACAGCCTGTAAACTGGCAGCAAAAGCGGCCAGCGGCGAGCCTAAGATCCCTTCATTGATATAAATACGGTGTTTAGCGTAAGGGGTCCAGTCCTGGTAAGCCTTTGCATAATCTTTAAAGATATTTTCGAACTCCGGTTTGCCTTGTGCCCATTTTTCAAAAGCAGCCTCCTGCTGTTGTTTCTCTTCCTGTACTTTATATTTCAGGAGTTGTTGTGTTTCCCCATCAAAGAATTTCCAGTAATTGGCAATGCCTGCATAAGAAGAAGCCATTTTCAGTTTAATGGCAGGATCTTTCTTCATCTGCTCAAACATATATTTAAGGCGAACAGCGCGGAGGTTTACTACAGAAGGGTTTTCCACCGTTATTTTCAGTTTCACCCCTTCAGCGCTTTCGTATCTGTTGGTACCGCCGGGATACCCAAAGATCATCGCGTAATCATTCTCTTTGATACCTTTTATAGAAACAGGTAAGAAGTATTTAGGTTTTAGTGGCACATTGTCTGCCGCATATTCGGACGGTTTACCGTCTTTATTCACGTATACACGGAATATGGAGAAGTCGCCGGTATGACGGGGCCATTCCCAGTTATCTGTATCACCGCCAAATTTACCGATACTTTCGGGCGGAGCACCTACCAGGCGGATATCTTTATAACGCTCATATACGAAAAGCAGGAACTGGTTGCCCTTGAACATAGGAAGCACTTTTGCCTCATAGGTGGTATTGGCGATGGTCTGACTAACAATATCAGCTGTGATCTTCTGTTGTTGCGTGGCTCTTTCCTGTCCGGAAAGTCCTTTCAGGGCTTCTTCTACCTTTGCGGTAACGTCTTCCACTTTTACGAGAAACTGTACAGACAACGTTTTTGAAGGAATTTCCTGTTGCTTGTTCAGCGCATAAAAACCATTTTTCAGGTAATTGTGTTCCATGGAACTGGCTGTAGCAATGGCATCATAGCCACAGTGATGATTGGTGAATATTAATCCCTGACTGCTCACTATTTCACCTGTACAACCTCCTCCGAATATAACAATAGCATCTTTCAAAGAAGCCTTATTGATGCTGTACAACTGATCCTTGGTTAATTTCAGACCTTTTTTAACCATGTCGTTGTACACTTGCTGTCCCAATAGGTATGGCAGCCACATACCTTCATCTGCCCGGGCAAATTTAACCGTCAGCAGTAAAAGGAGGAGTAATACATTTTTCTTCATAATTAATATTCTATTTTGTAAAGGACCTCAAACCTAGCTAATTTTTCATTAAGCGCCATATTGACTGTGCTGAGTGGTTGTATTGAGGCACTGGCGGGTATCTTATAAAATTGGAATGGCATTTGTAAGGGACGTTTATTATTACTAAATATCATTTTAAAAGCCTACTTATGAGAATGTTGCTGTACTTGTTTGCTGCCGTTACCTTTTCTGCCTGCCAGGAGAGTGGAAACCAGCAGCAGAAGAAAGAAGAAATGAAGGAAGGTGTGGAGAAAATTGGACAAGATGTTAAGGAAACTGCCAAAGATGCGGGAGATTACCTGGATGAGCAGCGTAAAAAAGTACGGGATGACCTGCAGGACCGTAAGGCTGAAATTGATCTGAAAATGAAAGATCTTAAAAAAGATGGTTCAGAAAAGAATACAAAAGCCCGTAAAAAATTATTGGAATTAAGGGAGCAGATCAACCGGGAACTGGAAGATGTAAAGAACAGCAGTGCATCTACCTGGGAGGATACCCGCAGAGGAGCGGATACGCTGCTTAAAAAATCAGACCGGGAGTGGACGGAATTCAAGCAGGAATTCAAGGATCTTTTCGAGTAAATTAAGAATTTGTAACGGTCCGTGGAGGCTAATCTAAAATAACTAACTTTACCAGGCAACAATCATTATCAGGCTGTGTTACTTTCATACCATCAAAAGGAAATTGCGTTTGAAGCTGGCTGTGATGAAGCCGGAAGGGGATGTCTGGCGGGGCCGGTATTTGCAGCCGCTGTGATATTGCCGGTTAAGTTCCGGCATAAGCTCCTGAATGATTCCAAGCAAATGACGGCGGCAAACCGCGAAACGCTGCGGGTGGTAATAGAAAGAGAAGCAGTATGTTATGCAGTTGCCAGTGTAGATAATGAGGAGATCGACAGGATTAATATTCTGCAGGCTTCTTTCAGGGCAATGCACTTAGCTTTGGAAAAGCTGAAGCAAAGGCCGGGTTATATATTGGTAGATGGCAACCGCTTTATTCCTTATGGCGATATCCCTCATGCATGTATTATTAAAGGGGATGGGATATATGCTTCTATAGCAGCAGCATCTATACTGGCCAAAACATACCGGGATGAATATATGCAGTCCCTGCATGAACAATTCCCGCATTTTGGCTGGCATGAGAATAAAGGCTATCCAACTGTATATCACCGTAATGCGATCCGGGAACATGGAGATACTCCTTATCACCGTAAATCTTTCCGGTTATTGCCGGAGCAGATAGAACTGGATTTTGCCGACGAGCCTGTGGAATAGAGCTTCCCGCCTGCGGAAGTTGAATACTTAAAACTATTGTTATTATTTTTGCCATTGGATAGGATCAGACTATGTTAAAGCAGACACAACAGCAGAAGCTATTACAAAAATTGTCGCCCCAGCAGATTCAGTTAATGAAGCTGCTTCAGGTGCCTACGGCTGTTCTTGAAGAACGAATCAAGGAAGAGCTGGAGGAAAATCCTGCCCTGGAATATGGAGAGGAAGCGCAGGACGATGAATTTAAGGAAACGCAGGAAGAATATACGGCCCCTGAAGAGGAGGATGATTTTGAGCCTGACGGGAGTGAGAATGAATATGATAATATTGATATCTCCGAATACGTAAGTGAAGGAGATGATGATATAGCCGATTACAGATTGCGGGATGATAACTACCCTGATCCGGATGAGAACAAAACCATCCCGGTAAGAGTAGAAACCTCTTTCCATGAGCATCTGCTGGCGCAACTGGGTATGCTGGCCCTGGATGAGCGGCAGACAAGTATTGCAGAGCAGATCATCGGTAGTATTGACGATGATGGGTACCTGAGAAGAGAGATCAGCGCGATTGTGGATGACCTTTCTTTCTCCCAGAACGTATCTACAGATGAGGAAGAGATCAGGGACCTGATTAAAAAGATCCAGGAATTTGATCCGCCGGGAATCTGTGCTACAGACCTGAAGGAATGCCTGTTACTGCAGCTGAAGCGCAAAATACAGGATGATCCCGGAGTAATGGGCGCTTACCAGATCCTGGAGAATTACTTTGATGAGTTTACCAAGAAGCACTACGAGAAGATCCAGAAGGGATTGAATATGAGTGATGAAGCGCTGAAGGAAGCTATCGGACAGATTATCCGTCTTACCCCAAAACCAGGCGGCAATTATGCCACCCTGAACAAGGCTGAGAGTTATGTGATACCTGACTTTTTCATTCTCAATAATAACGGTAAACTGGAATTGTCCCTTAATTCGAAGAATGCACCCGACCTCAGAATTTCTGAAGGTTACAGGGACATGCTAAAGGATTATGACCGTGGAGATAAAAAGGATAAGCGTCAGAAAGAAGCCGTACTGTTTATTAAACAGAAGATTGATGCCGCCAAATGGTTCATCGATGCTATCAAGCAAAGGCAACATACGCTGTTGTCTACGATGGAATCTATCATGGGGTACCAGCGGGAGTTTTTCCTTACAGGGGATGAAACGACCATGAGACCAATGATCCTGAAGGACATAGCAGACATTACGCAACTGGATATTTCTACGGTAAGCCGTGTGGCGAACAGTAAATATGTACAGACGGAGTTTGGTACTTTTAAGCTCAAGTTCTTTTTCAGTGAATCATTATCTACAGATAGCGGGGAAGAAGTATCTACCCGTGAGGTAAAAAAGATTTTGTCTGATCTGATAGAAGGAGAGAACAAGCGTAAACCGCTGAGTGATGAGAACCTGACAAAGATGCTTCAGGATAAGGGATACAATATTGCCCGCCGTACGGTGGCCAAATACAGGGAACAATTAAATATACCAGTAGCAAGGCTTAGAAAAGAGCTTTAAATTGAATGGAACAGGCAACACTTACAACAGATAATCGTCCGGCATTTTCACCAGCATTGCGTGGGGTGGCAACCGTTATTTCTTATATTACGCATCCGTTATTCATACCGTTAATTATAACGTACCTGACGGTGAGGGCATTGCCGGAGTATTTTGTGGCATTTGCCCATAGCAGTAAGCGTTTCCAGTATGATACCCTTTATATCCGCGTACTTACCATCAGCATATTTTTCCCGGTATTAACATTACTGCTGGCCCGTTCCCTGAAGTTTGTAGAGTCTATACAGATGCATACGCAGCGCGATCGTATTATACCATATGTAGCCTGTACCATTTATTATTTCTGGGCATTTTATGCATTTAAAAGGGAAGGGGTGACGCCTCCTTTCTTTAATGCATTTTTCCTGGGGGTATTTTTAGCAGTGGTATTGTCTATGGTGGGGAATACGTATGCGAAGATCAGTATGCATACGACAGGCTGGGGCGGGGTCATCGGCCTTTTACTGATGCTGATGACAGGCATGCATATGAATGTAAGTTTTCCGCTGGTGGTCACTTTTCTGGTAGCCGGTATTGTAGCAACGGCCCGTTTAATCCTTTCCGCACATACTCCTGCAGAGATCTACACCGGTTTTATGATCGGTATTCTATCGCAATGGATAGCATATGGCATAGTAGGGTAAGATTATTTTTCTTTCTTTTTTCACTACGCACATTCAGTGCGTACAGGTGGCCCATCTTTGTAGTGTTATTTGAACATTGACATATGTTACCGTTGTGAGTTAACCCTTAAACTTTTTTTTGATCCGGTGAAAGGTTGAAAGCTTTACTATAGGATTTAGTATTTTTGGTGTAAATGCTAAAAAATTTGGGAAAGTTAAAAATTAGATCATAACTTAGCACACCATTAAATTTGTAAAAAAACACTTACTAATATGTCTACAGCCAATGCAGATAAATTGAAGGCACTGCGCCTTACCATGGACAAGATCGATAAGGATTTCGGTAAAGGGTCTGTGATGATGATGGGAGAGAAGGGCGTGGTTGCCATGGAAGTAATATCTACCGGCTCTCTGGGCCTTGATATTGCGCTGGGAATTGGCGGCCTTCCTAAAGGGAGGATCGTAGAGATCTACGGTCCTGAGTCTTCCGGTAAGACGACACTTGCGATACATACAATAGCAGAAGCGCAGAAGAAAGGCGGTATCTGTGCTATAATAGATGCTGAGCATGCTTTTGACAGTACTTATGCCCAGCGTTTGGGTGTGGATGTTGATTCATTGCTGATATCACAACCGGACCATGGAGAGCAGGGTCTGGAGATTGCAGACCGTCTGATCTTATCAGGAGCGGTAGATGTGGTGGTAATTGACTCCGTGGCAGCCCTGGTACCAAAAGGAGAGCTGGAAGGAGAGATGGGGGACAGCAAAATGGGTTTACAGGCCCGTTTGATGTCTCAGGCGTTGCGGAAGCTGACGGCGACCATTTCAAAGACGAATTGCTGCTGCATATTCATTAACCAGTTACGTGAGAAGATCGGTGTTATGTTCGGTAACCCGGAAACAACTACCGGTGGTAATGCACTGAAGTTCTATGCATCAGTACGTCTGGATATCCGTCGTATGGCGCAGATCAAGGATGGTGATGAAGCAGTAGGTAACCGGGTGAAAGTGAAAGTAGTAAAAAATAAAGTTGCACCTCCCTTCCGCCAGGCTGAGTTTGATATCATCTACGGACATGGTATCTCCAAAGTAGGTGAGATCATTGATATGGGTGTTGAATATGGCATCGTACAAAAAAGCGGCAGCTGGTTCAGTTATGATACCAATAAGCTGGGCCAGGGCCGCGATGCTGTGAAGCAGTTGCTGATCGACAATCCGGAAGTAGCGAATGAGATTGAAGGGAAGATCAAAGCGAAGATTGCAGCACAGCAGCTGGAAGCCGCTTCTTAATTAGAGTTGTTTTAGTTTTAGATATAAGCAATTGGGTTAGTTAGTATTACCTATATCCCCGCCTTTTTTAAGGTGGGGATTTTTATTTTTTGAAGGTTTTATAAGGATTTACCCTTATCAGAAGAGCGCTATGAATATCTATTCCTGTATAAAAGGCAGAATATTGGAAACTAAAACGGGAATTCTTGCAGGTCTTATTGAGAAAGACTATTGGATCATGGGTACTTACGCAGTAGGTTTCATATCCTTCCAGGCCCATAAATATCTACAGGCGTAAGTCCGGTAAGGAGACCACTTCGCAGATATCTTTAGCAGCTTCTCCCTGAATGCTTTTTTATCTGTTTTATCCAGCTTGTATAATTTGATCATTGCCTGCTGAATTCCCAGATCATCTATCGCAAATACATCCTCTCTTCCGAGGTAAAACATCAGCAACATTTCTACTGTCCAGCGGCCTACACCTTTAATCTGTGTGAGATAAGTAATCACGGCTTCATTATCCATCTTTTGCAGCTTCTTATCCGTCAGTTTTTCTTCTACTGTAAAGCGTGCCACATTGTGTACGTAGCTTACTTTAGCATTGGATAAACCAATACTCCGTAAGGTTTCCGGAGGCGTGTCCAGTATCTGTTGAGCAGTAGGTTCCTTCCCATCATACAACGCCAGGAAACGTTTGTAAATAACGTCTGCTACTTTTACACTTAGCTGCTGGCTCATGATAGAAGCTATCAGCCTGATGGTGATGTTTTTCTGAATGGCTAAAGGAGGAAGAGGACCAGCCATAATCGGTAAAAACTTTTTGTCTTTACCCAGGTGAAGATGGTAGATTGCTGATGGTTGAGTCATAACAACGATATAAAACAGGATGCTCCTGAGAAAGCAAAAATAGAGAATATTTGCCTGCTCAGGAGCATCGTTAAATTATAGTATCTCCGTTTAATCTTCGCGCCAGATGTTGTACAGAAATAAACAGTACCTTATCTGACGTGAATATCAAGTGAAGTTAAATTGAAAAACAAATGTTGGGCCCATATTCTAAAGCTACATCAGGTAACTAAACAGTCAGATGCAGTGTATTTATGCTGTACAACATCTGCAAATGCAAGCTGTCATTACCTTATTATAACAGCATCCCAAACAAGCGTAGCATTACTAGTACTCGAAAGGCTGTGAATAAATTACCTGCAGAATAGTTTGACCCACTACTTGTAGCGTACGTTTATCAATAACACTCATATTATCATTCTGTGTATGCCAGTGAGGTGCAAAATTACCATTAGGCTGCAATGCAATGATATCAAAAGTGGGAATGTTCGCCATCGTATTTACATACACATGATCATCTGTAATAGCAGAGCCATTATTCTCATACCGGAAATAATCAGAGTATCCAAGGCGATTCGCGACATCCCAGAACATCTTCATCGGGCCGTATGCATACTGCTGAGATCCCGCTTCCATAAAGAACTGTGAACCCCGGGCGCCTACCATATCCAACAGGATACCGTAATTAGCTTTGTAACCTTTCACATGTGGGTTTTTCGCCCAGTATTGCGTACCCAGGCAAAAGCTGTTCTCTTCTTCGCTGATCCCATAATCTTCCACGTCCGTCAGCAAAAGGTCCACACCAACACCTTGTTTCTGCGCATGTAATTCACGGGCAGTTTCCAATAATACCGCAACACCGCTTGCACCATCGTCCGCACCATCCAGCTGTTTGGTTTTATCAAGCGCATCCTGGTCGGCATGGGGGCGTGTATCCCAATGCGATAAAAGAAGTATACGCTGTTTAGCATCCGGATTAAAAGTAGCAATGATATTTATACAGGGAAGAGGCTGGTGCTTAGGCCCCATCACAGTAGTACGTTGCACATACACCGTATCAGCCAGCGGTTTTAGTTCCTGTATCAGCCATTCAGCACATTTGGATTGCGCCGGCGTATTGGGAATACGTGGACCAAAGCTCACCTGTTTAGCTGTAAATGCATACGCACTGTCTGCATTGAAAACAGGTACTTTCGCCGCCGTGGTAACCTGCTGACTGGCGCTATCCGCATTATTATGCTGATTATTATTTGTTGACTGATTACAGGCACATGCCAACAGTGCCATACCCGTAAAAATGCTGATGATTTTATTCATATAAAATGAGTACTGTTTATTATTGGATACTATAACTTACACCACCATCCTTCTCATCTTTTAACTGTATACCCACAGCTAAAAGCTGATTGCGGATTTTGTCGGAAGTAGCATAATCTTTACGGCTTTTAGCTTCTTTCCTCATTTCAATGAGTAATTGCATCACACCATCAAGCGTATTATCATCGGTTGATAAAGTCTCCGGCTTAAGCGCCAGGATCTCTATCAGGTAAGTATTCCATGTTTTCTGTAAAAGGTTGAAAGTCTCTTCACTGATCTCATACATTTTAACCTGGCCACCCTTCAATGAATTGATCACAGGAGCCAGTTCAAAGAGATTCGCCAGCACTTTAGCTGTATTGATGTCATCGTTCATGAATTCCTGGCATTCGTGGCACCATTCACGTACCTGCTTGTCCAGTTCTTCATTAAGAACACCTTTTGCCCCGTCGTAGTTCAGTTTCAGTAATACTTCATACGCAGCCCACAAACGCTGCAACCCTTTTTCCGCAGCCTGTAACGCTTCATTGGAGAAATCGAGGGTACCACGGTAGTGTGTCTGCAATACGAAGAAGCGAATGGTCATAGGACTATAAGGCTTATCCAGTAAGGGATGGGTCCCCGCAAACATCTCTGTAAGTTTGATGGTATTGTTATACGCCTTCCCCATTTTGCGGCCGTTAATGGTGATCATATTATTATGCATCCAGTAACGGGCCATCATTTCTCCATGCGCCACTTCACTCTGGGCTATTTCACACTCATGATGAGGGAATTGAAGGTCCATACCACCACCATGAATATCAAACTGTTTTCCCAGGTATTTGCTGCTCATAGCAGAACATTCTATATGCCAGCCGGGGAAGCCATCGCTCCAGGGACTAGGCCACCGCATCAGGTGTTCCGGTGGGGCCTTTTTCCACAGAGCAAAATCTACCTTATTTTTTTTCTCATCCTGCCCTTCCAGTTCACGGGTAGTTTCCAGCATATCATCCAGGATGCGTCCGCTGAGAATGCCATAGTCATGCGTTTCTGCATATTTCTTTACGTCAAAATATACAGAGCCGTTTTTTTCATAAGCATAACCTTTACCCATGATATTCTTGATCATTTCGATCTGTTCAATGATATGGCCGGTAGCAGTAGGTTCTATACTTGGTTCCAGACAGTTGAACTGGTGCATAGCCCAATGGTAGAGGTTTGTATATTTCTGTACCAGTTCCATCGGTTCCAGCTTTTCCAGCAGAGCGCCTTTAGCAATTTTATCTTCAGCAGCGCGGCCTTCTTCCTCGAAGTGGCCGGCATCTGTAATATTTCTTACATAACGTACCTTATAGCCCAGGTGTTGCAGATATCTGAAAACAACATCGAATGTGATATAAGGACGGGCATGCCCCAGATGTGACTCCCCGGATACAGTAGGGCCGCATACGTACATACCAACGTGACCGGGATACAGAGATGTGAATACTTCCTTTTGCCGTTGTAGCGAATTGTATATTTTAAGCTCAGACATATCAGATAATTTCAAATAGCAAAAACCTTCCTCGGCTTTTGCTGGATTGCAAAGATAATTATTGTTTCGTCAGTGACATTACCATTGAAAAAGCAAATGAACCGGTTAATGTTCCAGGAGGGTCAGGTTAGCAATAACAGGGTAATGATCAGACAGATCAGAGTTTATTTTTCTGAAAGAGTTGATAGTGAATGATTTATCGGTAAATATATAGTCTATACGCAGGGTTGGTGCTAATCCGGCAAAGGTACGGCCGATGCCACTGCCCCTGGTAAGGAAAGCATCCTGCATAGTCCCTCTGATGGTGAAGTAGGTGTACGACGCAGGAGTATCATTAAAGTCGCCACATACAATTGTAGGATAGGGACTTGTTTTGATAAAAGCAGCTACAATGTCTGCCTGCCTGCTACGGCCTACATACGCATCCTTCATTTTCTCCACAATGTTACGGGTAGCCACCAGCCCGGTATCTTCCTGTTTTTTTATCTTTTCTATAAAGCGGTAATCCCTTTCATTGAACCGGTAAGATGCCAGGTGCATATTGAAGACCCGGATGGTATCTCCGTTTTTAACGATATCGGCATAAATAAGGCTTTCACTTAACGGGCCCGTGGACATTTTCAGCTTACCGGATTTGATGATAGGGGAGCGGGAATAAATGATAGATCCCCAGTGTTGCATCCCGTCACGGTTAAAATCGCTTGAAAAGTAACGATAGGGCAAACTCATTTCCCGGGAAATATCTTCCCGGTTATTGAAATCATTCTTTTTCTCTGAAGTATAAAAATCCTGGAAGCAAACGATGTCCATGTCCTGCTTATTGATCAGCGCAAACATGGCCTGACGGTTGTATTTACTGTCTTTCTCCTTGTAAAGCCCGAACTGTGCTACATTGTAGCTCATGATGTTTATACTTCCTTCAGGATTGGCAAACTGTTTTTTAGTAGAAGGTAAGTTGAATGCAATGAACGCCGCAATGGATTTCCACCCGATAACAACAGCCAGTAAAGATAAAAGGCAGTATTTAAAATCGAATATCAGCCAGCAGATGAAAAAGAGTATCAGTGCAAGCAGTAATAAAGGGAACAGGAGCGTAATAAAACTGATAGGCCACCACTGTTCAGGAGAGACATAAGGAGCCAGGCATGCTACCAGGAACAGCAGCAAAATAATGACGTTTACTGTCAGAAAAAACCCCTTTGTAAAAAGCTTCAAAAATCTCAACTGCTATTGCTTTTTGCTTAAAGATAGTAGAAAGAGGGAAATTAATTTCTTTTTAGAGAGAACGTGGCCATTACAGGAAAATGTTCGAGGCCTTTTTTCTTAAAAGTACGGTAGCTCAGGATGTTAAAAGAAGGCTGGGCAAAGATATAGTCAATACGCAGGGTAGGAGATAAAAAAGACAAAGTCCTGCCTAGTCCAAAACCATACCTTAGAAAAGCATCCTGCATATTATTGCTGATGGTATTATAGGTATACGATACCGGTGTATCATTTAAATCGCCGCAAACAATTGCGGGATAAGGACTTGCATCTGCAAGGGCCGCAAGCTGACGGGCCTGTTCCGCTCTTTTGTAAATGGTACGGCGCATTTTACCTGCCAGGTTTTTGCCTTCTCCTACAGCAGGATCTTTCATTTCGATGAAGGAGTAATCGGCTGATTTAAACATGTAGGACTTTAATTGAGCCGTGAGAATACGTACAGTATCGCTTCCCATCAGTATATCTGCCTGAAGTATACTGCTGCCACTGCCTACAGCGCTATGACCGCAGGGGATGGCAGAGGCGTTTACAATGGGATATTTAGAGAATAGTATGATCCCGTATTGCCAGGTATACCAGCTTGTTTTATCACAGGTGAAATAGAAATACCGGTAATGCAGTTGTTCCCGTATATCAGCGATATGATCTGTATAACCGCTTCTGTTATTAGTATAAAACTCCTGGAGACAAAGGATATCCGGTTGGCTTTCCTTTATAGTATAATAGATGTTGTTTTTAATGGAAATATCTTCTTTATAGTCTTTCAATCCCATGCTGCTGGAGTTGAAGGTCATTACAGTGAACTGTTTGCTGCCTTTGGCCGTTATACCGGGTCCCGGGTGTAGTCCAACACTAACATATAGTGAAGGGAGTGATAATACCAGTGCAAGCACTCCCATCCAAAGTAGCTTCTTTTTATAAATTATCCAGAGTGCAATGAATAAAAGGTTAAGGCACCAGCATAGCGGAAACAATAAGCCGATGAAGCCACTGAGCCATATTGACTGTGGATTGATATGTGGCAGCCAGGAACTGAGGACAAGAGTAAAGGCTATCAGTACATGTGTATAATATAGCGCTTGGCGTTTGAACTGGGGCACTTGCAGGGGTTTAAGACTTAATTAAAATAAAAAACATCCGGAATACCCGGATGTTTCGCTGTTATATTTATTTTACCATATTAAGGCTGTTAGGTCCCTTAGGATGGGAAAAGTGTGTGATCTTATATATAATCCTGTTAAAGCCTGAACCCAGGTCATTGCCTCTTCTCCACTGGTGCATGTAAATAAAACCGGTAAGACCGCCGCCGAATAATGCCGGCAGGTAAGTCATATCATGTTGTGTAGCCACATGCGTGCTTACATTTATAATGACAAACAGGATGGTAATTACCCATAGCGGAATACCACCGGATAACAGGGGGTAGATGCGGTAGTTTGGAGCGATGGTAGTAGCCCCTATCGCCAGTGCCATGATGCTGGCAGAAGCACCTGTCATGGCTGCATAGGGCTGCAGTTCACGGAAAGAAGGGATCAGCTGCATACCTAAAAGATAAAATACTGCACCACAGAGGCCGCTGTAAATATACAGGGGAAGAATGCGTCTGTGACCAGCCAGGCCTTGTAACAGGGCGCCAAAGCACCATAACCAGATCATATTACTGAATATCATCCAGAAGCTGTTATGTACAAAGAGAGCCGTAATAATGCTCCAGGGGCTATGTAGTACCTGCTGAAAACTTCCCGAGAGGATAACCCTGCTCAGTACTTCCCTGTTAAATCTTTCTGTTGTATTGCCCTCAATATTGTAAATGATCTGTGTAAAGAACAACAGCATGAACACGGTAATATTTACCAGCAACAGCTGTGTAACCATGTTCCTCCGGTCTCCGAGTGATAGCTGTATTATTCCGCTGTTTTCCTCCTGATGCATGGCATAAAATTGTATGTTAATAAAAATGCTGTCGGTTCTTTCTGTTCCAGGTCTTCAATAAGAGATAGCCGAACAGCACTCCGCCAAGGTGGGCGAAGTGGGCTACATTATCGCCGGCAGAGTTCTGGATACCGGAAATCAGTTCAAGTATTATCAGGAAGCCGATGAAATATTTGGCTTTGACCGGAAACAGGAAGTAGAGATATAAAAGATTATTTGGGAAGAGGTATCCAAAAGCAAAGAGGATCCCGAATACGGCACCTGAAGCACCCAGGGTAGCGGTATTACGGTATTCATTTACATATTGTTGCAGAAATACTTTCGCATCTTCCATCTGTTCCGGAGTAGTCGGATAACTTAATTCGTACTGACCGAAAGTGAGGTCGTATTTATGTTGGAGTAATACGAAGTTAGTAGCAGAAGGGGACGAAAGGAATGCCTGTACGTCCCTGTTGAGTGAGATATTCTCATACGTTAATACGCCGAGGTGGCAGAGGGCCGCACCCAGGCCGCATACGATATAGAATACAAGGAAACGTTTAGGTCCCCAGAGATTTTCCAGTGTAGAGCCGAACATCCACAGTGTGAACATATTCATGAACAGGTGTTCGGGAGAGCCATGCATGAACAGGTGAGTGATCAGCTGATGAGGCTTAAAGAGGTCCGAACCCCAGTAGTGCAGGGCAAAAAGGTCTTCAATTTTATGATCCAGACTTGCACCCAGCGTGTATTGTGCAAGGAAAACCAAACCGTTTATGATCAGAAGGTTTTTGATCACGGTGGGAAGAATTTCAAATCTGCTGGGCCTGAACTCACTCATTTATTAACTGATTCTATTAATGATTAATCCTTTTTTCCAGCAGCACCACATTTTCTATATGATGGGTGTGCGGGAACATATCCACTGGTTGTATCTTTTTTACAACGTATAACTGGTCCAGTAAAGCCAGGTCTCTTGCTTGTGTGGCCGGGTTACAGCTTACATATACAATACGGGGAGCAGCAATTTCCAGTAATTTGTTTACGAGCTTTTCGTGCATCCCTGCCCTTGGAGGGTCTGTAATGACCACGTCCGGTTGTCCATGCTGAGCAAAGAACGCATCGTTGCAAATATCTACCACATCGCCTGCAAAAAACGTAGCGTTCTCTACGCCATTCATTGCCGCATTTTCAACCGCATCGTCTATCGCCTCTTTTATCAACTCTATACCTATTACCTTTCCTGCCTGTGGAGATACAAAAATACCAATACTGCCTGTTCCGCAATACAGATCATAGACAATTTCTGTTCCTGTTAATCCTGCAAAGTCCCGGGTAACCTGGTATAATGCTTCTCCCTGGTAGGTATTAGTCTGGAAAAATGATTTGGGGCCTATTTTAAATACAAAATCTTCCAGTTTTTCTTCCACATATCCTTTCCCATAATATATTTTAGGGTCAAGGTCAAAGATGGTATCGTTCCCTTTGGGGTTAATAGTATACAATATGGTGGTGATACCGGGTACTGTAGCCAGGAGGTGGTCCAGCAGGGCTTCCCTGTCTCCTTTGTTCTCGTGGTGGATCACGAGGTTTACCATCACTTCGCCGGTAGTGCAGATCCTGACTACCAGGTTACGCAGCCATCCTTCCTGGGCGCGGATATCATAAAAAGAAAGGTTATTTGCCAGGGCATATGCCTTAATGGTATTGCGGATGGCATTTACCGGTTCTGCCTGCAGGTAACAGGTATTTATATCCAGTACTTTATCAAATAATTTAGGTACATGGAATCCCAGGGCATTACGCCGGGGGATCACTCCGTCTTCTCCGATCTCGTCTGCCAGCAGATAAGCTTTGTTACTGAAGGTAAACTCCAGTTTATTGCGGTAATGAGTAGAGAAACGGGAGCCCATAATAGGTTGCATGGGAGGTAATTCCAGTTTTCCGATGCGCTGAAGGTTGTCAGCCACCTGCTGCTGTTTGTATTCCAGCTGCTGGGCATATGGCAACATCTGCCATTTACAGCCCCCACAGTTTCCAAAATGTTCACAAAAGGGCTTAACGCGGTTTGCTGCATAACTATGGATGTGTACAGCCTTTCCCTCTGCCCAGTCTTTTTTGTTTTTACCGAGCCTTACGTCCACTACATCTCCGGGAACCACACCCCCTTCTATAAATATCACCTTTCCGTCAATACGGGCCAGTGCTTTCCCTTCTGCGGCATAAGCGCTAACCGGTACTTTTTCCAGAATAACATTTTTTTTCCTCACGGGTGCAAAGGTAGGATTTTAGCTACAAGCAACAAGCTGTAAGCCATATGTAAACCTTAGTTTTCCGGGGGATTGTTTCACCCTGAGATTTTACATTTTCCCTTTTCCTTGCTACATTTACACTAACCGATGTCCTATGCAAAGACTAATTATCATTTTAGCCTGTCTTTTATCCCAGTTCCAGTTACAGGCACAAGGGTACCAGATTACCATTCAATTAAAGGAATATAAAGGCGGACAGGTATACCTGGCGCATTATATGGGGAATAATAAATACATGTCTGATTCTGCTTTATTGAATGAGCAGGGTATTGGTGTGATAAAAGGCCCCCAGGCGTTACCAGGTGGTATCTATATGATCCTTCTGCCGGGTAAGCAACGTTATTTTGAATTATTGCTGGATAACAAGCAACAGCAATTCAGCATTATCGCAGATATCTCAGACCTTATCACAAAAACAGTGTTTAAGAATTCTCCGGAAAATGAGCTCTTCCTGGGATATAATAAATTCCTGACGAATGAGATTAGTCCTATCAATAATCAGTTACTGGCAAAACAGGCTGTGGCTCATACTTCGGCAGACAGTGCCGCTGTGAGAACACTGGAAACTACTTTACGTAAGAAATTGCAGGACTATCGCAATGATGTGATTGCGAAACATCCCAGGAGTTTACTCAGTAGTATGTTTAAAGCATTGAAAGAGCCTGAAATCCCAACGAATCCCTCTCCGGAAGATTCTACTTTCGCTTATCGTTTTTATAAAGCTCACTACTGGGAGAATGTGGACCTGGGTGATGACAGATTGGTATACACACCCATCCTTGAAAATAAGCTGCACAAATATTTTACACAACTTGTACCTCCTCATCCCGATTCCGTGAATATAGAGTGTGATCAGCTGATAGCACAAACGCGTAAAAACAAGGAAGTGTTTAAATATGTGGTGTGGTGGCTGACATACAACTATGAAACATCGCAGTACATGGGTATGGATGCCGTGTTTGTACACCTTGTAGAAAAGTATTACGTGGCTGGGGATGCATTCTGGCTGAATGATGAACAACTGAATAAAGTTATTTCACGGGCATATTCTATTGCGCCTAATCTGATAGGGCAACAAGCACCACCACTGGAAGTAAAAGATTCATCATTACATCCGGTATCGCTCTATACGACCAAAGCAAAATATACTGTCCTGGTATTCTGGGACCCCACTTGCGGACATTGTAAAATTGAAGTGCCCCGTTTAGACTCGGCATATAAAGCCAGCTGGAAGAGCAAGGGCGTAGCGATGATCGGGTTTAAAACAGAAGGTACTAAAGAAGAGTGGCAGAACTTTATTAAACAGTATAAGCTCAACGGTTGGATTCATGCATGGGACCCTGACGCTCAAAGCAACTTCCGCAGATTATATGATGTATACAGCACTCCTGTAGTATATCTGTTAGATGAAAAAAAGAAGATCGTGGCTAAACGGCTTGGTGTAGAACAACTGAGTGAATTCATCGATAAAATGGAAGCACGGGGAGGGACCGCACAGAAGTAAAGTACAGTGATGCATGTAGCAATACTTTATAACTCACTTATTACCAAATAGATATATTTGCAGCACTAGCCTTTGGCATAGTCTTTGGAAAGTTCATGTTGTAATCAAAAATTGTAGGTTATGACTAAGAAGAAGATTATCCTTTCGTTTGCTGCCCTTGCGATTTCATTTGGTGCAATGTCTCAGGCTCGTGTAGGTGTTAAAGGTGGATGGAACCTTTCATCAATTTCAATTGATAATGCTGGCTCCGTTGATAAGGACAAATCATTATCAGGGTTTAATATTGGTGTAATAGCTGATTTCCCTTTAGTACCCAAGATCCTGTCATTCCAGCCAGGGGTATTTTATACTACTAAAGGAGCAAAACTGGTATCAGGCGATCCAAACAGTTCCACTTCTGTATACAGGAAGTATACGACCAATCCTTCGTATATAGAGATCCCTTTAAACTTTGTAGGTAAAATTCCTATTGGTGAAGACACCAGATTATTTGCAGGTATCGGCCCCTACTTTGCATTTGGTGTAGCCGGGAAGAATAAAGTTATCTCTTCATTAGGCGGTGTAACCACCACTACTGAAACCAACATTAAATGGGATGATGACACCCCGTTTAATTCAGGTGATGCTAACCAGGGTTTTGACAAGTATAAAAGATTTGATTATGGTGGTAACCTGATGGTAGGTGCAGAAATTCATGGTTTAATCCTTTCTGCACAGTACGGACTTGGTTTAGCTAAAATCAATTCTGGTTCAGATGATAGCAGGAATGAAAAAAACAAAAACCGCACATTCAGTCTGTCAGCAGGTTTTCTGTTTTAGTACTCACTCATCCATTTTGTATATAAGAAGAACAGGTAACGCGTAAACAGGCAACGCAAAATATTTATAGCATAGCATCCGGGCGCCTGTTGGATGCTATGCTTTTATTAAAAAACTGATATGAAAAAAGTATTATTATTTTCCGCAGCTCTTTTAACAGCTGGTATTACATTCGCACAAACAAAGGTGGGTATTATTGCAGGTCCGAACTTTTCAAGCATTACATCAAAAAATACGATTGCCGGCAGTGGCAAACAAACCAGTGATTTACTGGTGGGATTAAGAGCCGGTGTGATTGCAGATCTGCAACTGGCAGATGAGTTTTACATCGGTACGGGATTATTATATGCAGGTAAAGGAGGAAAGAATAAAGATAATAACAACGTTAAAACGACATTATCTTATCTCCAGGTACCTATTAATTTTCTGTTTAAGCCAGAAGTAGGCGCTGGTAAATTGAACCTGGGAGCAGGCCCTTATATTGCTTATGGTATTGGCGGCAAGAACAAAGCAACTATTGGGAATGTTACTGCTGAGTACAAAGCATTTGATGATGAATCAGGAGATCTGAAACTGAAACGTTTTGATGCTGGTGTAGGTATTGTTGCGGGTTATGAATTCAATGCAGGTTTATACCTTGGATTGAATGCAGACCTGGGGCTGGTAAATGCCTATGACAAAACTGATAATGACAGAAGTTTCAAGAACACTTCATTTGGTGTTTCTGTAGGGTACAAGTTCTAAAATAGTAATATAATCTTATTACAAAAGGATGGATGACGAAAGTTGTCCATCTTTTTTTTTATAGGTATAGTCCACTATTTTTCTCCCCAAAAAAAATAATAAAACCGTTTGTTGTTTTTGTACGTTAATTTGATGCAGAGCCTGTCGCAGCTTGAATTAGAGCTAATATGCTTAAAGTAAATTCAAGGTATCTCACTGTCATTTAACCACTAATGCATGAAAAAATTTCTACTCCTATTCTTATGTATTGTCTTTATGTCTCCTGCAACCTTTGCACAGATTAGTATAGGTATACGGGGAGGCTTTAATTTATCTGCCATGAAGTTTGAATCTTCCTCCGGGCAAAAAAGCGGGGGAATAGGAAATGGCAATCAACTGAAAAATCTACAAGCCGATCTTCTGCTGGATGTACCTGTACAGGGTGGTTGGTACCTGCAGCCAGTATTCCGTTATATTACAAAGGGGACTTTCTTTGACCGGAGTACATCCCATTCTGATGGGGAATCTGGCAACAAGATCAAGGTGCAGTATATTGAGATGCCCGTAAATCTGTTGTATAAATTCCGTTTTTCCGGTTTTAAGCTATGTGTAGGAGCTGGCCCTTATGTCGCCTATGGATTGGGCGGGAATTATAATACAGATATGATATCCAATGGGAATGTAGTAGGCCATAGCAGGCGTTCCCTGGAATTTGAGGAAGAAGATAATGTAATATCTCCCGGCATGTACCTGAACCGCTGGGATGCGGGGTTAAATACCACAGTGGGTGTGGAACTTAACAATATGTTGATGATTAGCGCGAATTATAGCTACGGTATGGTAGATATTGACAATTCTGCAGCTTATAAGGTGAAGAACAGTTATCTGGGAATCAGTATCGGGATATTGCTGAGCAGAGAGGATTATTAATTATAAAGGAAATATAAAAAAGAGGCCATTTTATCCGAATGGCCTCTTTTTATTTTCTTATAGGGGTAAGAATAACTGTTGCCGTCTTATAGATACATACATAGGACAAAAACAAAAAGTGTGACAGTTATCGGACATGCCACTGCGTTTCCACGTGATGGCATTATTATTATAAGGAAAAGGGATCATAGCAATGCCATGATCCCTTTTCTTTATAATATAACTTTTTGCTTATGATATTGCCTGTATGGCTTTCAGTATTACGTTTGGTTTACCTAAGGTGTAATAGTGCAGTACGGGAACGCCAAAGGCTTTGAGCTCTTTTGACTGCTGGATCAACCATTGAGCACCCAGTTCTTCTACTTCTTTATCTGTTTTACATTTTAAGATCTCGTTAGAGAAATCTGCAGGAATATCTACATGGAATGTTCTGGGCAGAATATTTAACTGCTTGCGGGAAGTGATAGGTTTTAATCCCGGAATGATAGGAACAGTAATTCCAGCTTCCCGGCATTTGGCCACAAAGTCGAAGAACTTCTGGTTATCAAAGAACATCTGTGTAACGATATAGTCGGCACCATTTTCCACTTTACGCTTCAGATACTTCATATCTGTCTGCATATTCGGGGCTTCAAAATGTTTTTCAGGGTAACCGGCAACACCTATGCAGAATTTGGTTTTAACACCTCCCTGCAGGTCTTCTTCCAGGTAAATGCCATTATTCATATGTACTACCTGTTGCAGCAGTTCATCGGCATACCGGTGTCCATGAGGTTCCGGTTCAAAGGAAGCTTCGTTCTTTGGAGCATCGCCACGTAATACCAGTACATTATCTACACCAAGGAAGTTGAGGTCTATAAGTGCATTTTCTGTTTCTTCCCGGCTGAAGCCGCCACAGATAAGGTGAGGGACGGCATCTACATTGTAGTGATTCATCACCGCTGCGCAGATAGCAACTGTACCCGGGCGTTTACGGATCTCTACTTTCTCGAAGGAACCATCGCTTTTTTTCTTGAACATATGCTCACTTCTGTGGTATGTTACATTGATAAAAGCTGGTTTAAACTCCATCAAAGGGTCCAGATGTTCATATATAGATTCAATACTCTTTCCTTTTAATGGAGGAAGGATTTCAAAAGATATAAGTGTATCTTTTGCCTGTGCAATATGTTCTGTGACTTTCATAGTAAAATAAAAGTGAGCTTAAGTTTGTGCGGAGCAAAAATAGTATATCTCTTAGTATTATCATCTATTTATTAGTGAATAGTCCGTATAATTGTATCCCACAAGGCTCTTTTGCAGAAAAAATCCATAGCAGAATGGTTGAAACCAGCAGTTATAGACACTTATCTGTTGAAAGCTAAATGAATTGCTTATTTTTGCTAAGTTTAAACATATGGCATTAAAAATACATACAGAAGAGCTGGTTAAACGTTACGGTAGCAGAACCGTAGTGAACCATGTATCTGTAGAAGTTACCCAGGGAGAGATTGTAGGATTGCTTGGCCCTAATGGAGCAGGAAAGACAACGACCTTTTATATGGTGGTGGGGTTAATTAAGCCGGATGACGGACAAGTGTTCCTCAACGAGGTGAATATTACCAAACTGCCCATGTACAAGAGGGCCAAGATGGGCATCGGTTATTTACCTCAGGAAGCGTCGGTATTCCGTAAGCTGAGTGTGGAGGATAATATTTCTGCGGTGCTTGAAATGACAGACCTTAAGAAGGCAGAGCAAAAGGAAAAGCTGGAAAGCCTGCTGGAAGAGTTCCACCTGACACATGTGCGTAAAAGCCCGGGAGATGTACTGAGTGGAGGAGAGCGCCGCCGTACCGAAATAGCCCGTGCCCTTGCTGTAGACCCTAAATTTATCCTCCTGGACGAGCCTTTTGCAGGTATTGATCCAATTGCGGTAGAGGATATACAGTCTATTGTTGCCCGCCTTAAATATAAGAACATCGGGATCCTGATTACGGACCACAACGTACAGGAAACATTATCTATTACGGACAGAGCATATCTGCTTTTTGAAGGGAAAATACTTAAGGCCGGAACTGCAGAAGAGTTAGCCGAGGATGAACAGGTAAGAAAAGTGTATCTTGGCCAGAATTTCATTTTACGCCGTAAAAATTATCTGGACGAAGCAGCGAAGGCACAATAACTAACTACTACGTTCCTAATCCTATTATGAGAATATTAAGTCCTGCAATATCACAACTGGCGCGTTTGCGCATGGGACGCATAGAATATTTTATGCAGTATCCCCTGCAGGTGCAGCAGCAGGTATTCCAAAACCTTATCAGCGCAGCTCAGTACACCGAGTTTGGTAAGCAGTATAGCTTTTCACAGATCTATAAGATAGAGGAGTTCAAGCAGCGGGTACCGATACATAATTATGATACACTTAAGCCTTACATCCAGCGTTCGATGGAAGGCCAGCAGAATATTTTGTGGAATACACCCATTAAATGGTTTGCAAAATCCAGCGGTACTACTGCCGATAAGAGCAAATTCATCCCTGTATCTGTAGAGAGCCTGGATGATTGTCATTACCGTTCTGGTCGTGATGTACTTTCCCTGTATTATAATAATTTTCCTGAATCCCGTTTATTGACGGGAAAGTCGCTCGTAATAGGCGGTAGTCACCAGGTGAATAAACTGGCACCGGAAAGTGATTCTTACTTTGGAGATCTTAGTGCGGTGATGTTACAGAACATGCCTTTTTATGGTAACATGATACGTACGCCCGACCTTTCCATTGCCCTTATGGACGAATGGGAAGAAAAGATCGAACGCATGGCGAATGCCGTAATACATGAGAATGTAACTTCTATTGCCGGTGTTCCTACCTGGACGCTGGTGCTTATCAAGCGCATCTTTGAAATCACGGGAAAAGATAACCTGGCAGATGTATGGCCCAACCTGGAACTGTATATGCATGGTGGCGTGAGCTTCATGCCTTACCGGGAAAGGTTCAGGCAACTCATCAACAAGCCGGACATGTTCTACCAGGAAACCTATAACGCTTCAGAAGGTTTTTTTGCCGCTCAGGATGTAATAGGAGAAGAAGGGTTATTGTTATTCCTCAATCATGGTATCTTCTATGAGTTTATGCCGATGGAGGAATATGGCAAAGAAAATCCGCAGACATTACAACTGCAGGATGTGGAGATGGGTAAGAACTATGCACTTATCATCAGCACTAATGGCGGACTGTGGCGCTACCTGGTAGGTGATACCATACAGTTTGTATCTCTGGCACCTTATCGTGTAAGAGTGAGTGGACGTACCAAATCGTTCATCAATGCTTTTGGTGAGGAACTGATCGTAGAGAACTCTGATATGGCCATTGCCAAAGCGTGTGAACAGACGGGCGCCGTGGTAAATGATTACACTGCTGCTCCGATTTATTTCAGCGAGAATAAATCAGGAGGACATGAGTGGTTGCTGGACTTTGATGTGATGCCGGACAATGTGGAACATTTTATAGATGTGCTGGACAGTACCCTTAAAGCTATTAATTCCGACTACGAAGCTAAACGCTATAAGGATATGGCACTTCGCCGTCCGGTTATACATATATTGCCTAAAGGAACGTTTACCGAATGGTTAAAAAGTAAAGGCAAACTGGGCGGACAACATAAAGTTCCCCGTTTGAATAACGAAAGGCAATATGTGGAAGATATTCTGAAATTTGCCGGTGTTACCGGTGCAATCTGATTCGCAAACAAACAACTATCACGCTTATATGAAATTACTGGAGAACAAAGTAGCTATTGTAACAGGAGCCAGCCGGGGTATAGGTGAAGCTATTGCAGAAAAATTTGCAGAACATGGCGCACATGTAGTGTTTACCTATCTCAGTTCAGATGAAAAAGCCAAAGCGCTGGAGCAGAAGCTACAGGCTAAAGGAGTAAAGGCAAAAGCAGTTAAATCCAATGCCGGGATCTATGAAGATTGTGAAGCGTTAGTGAATGAGGTGGTAAAGGAATTTGGCGGTGTTGATATCTGTGTAAATAATGCAGGGATATCTAAAGATAATCTCTTGTTGCGTATGAGCCCTGACCAGTGGGACGATGTGATGGACATCAACCTGAAGAGCGTATTTAACATGACCAAACACGTTATACGCCCTATGATGAAAGCAAAGAGCGGGTCTATCATTAACATGAGTTCAATTATAGGTATCACCGGTAATGCAGGACAAAGCAGTTATGCTGCTTCTAAAGCGGGGATTATCGGATTTACCAAGTCTATAGCGAAAGAATTGGGTAGCCGTAATATCCGTTGTAATGCGGTGGCACCTGGTTTCGTAGAAACGGATATGACGAGTTACCTGAAAGATGGTGAAGGGGCGAAGGCTTATATAGAAAAGATTCCTTTGGGTCGTTTTGGTACTACTGAAGATATCGCGAATGTATGCCTGTTCCTGGCATCTAACATGGGCAGTTATTTAACGGGCCAGGTGATCAGTGCCTGCGGGGGATTGAATATTTAATCTGTAAGCTTTGTATAAAGAGAGAAGGTCGGTGCATTTGCGCCGACCTTCTCTCTTTTAATATCGTTTTCCAGGTATTGCAACGCGGAACATTTCCATACATTTCCTATCCTGCAAGGTTACAAATACGGTCTTACCGTCTTTACCACCAAAGGTTAAGTTGCTGCACTGTTTGCCTGTAAGAGGAATCTCCCTGATCTCTTTACCGGCAGGGGACAGGACAACGATAGTGCCTTTACCCCAGCGGGCAACATACAGGTTACCTGCTTTATCACATTTCATCCCGTCAAATCCAAAATCAGGATATGCTGCAAAAAGTTTTTTGTTGCTGATGTTACCGGCTTTATCAACGTCATATTTCCAGATTTTACGCTGGATGCTTTCGTTTACGTAGAAGGTCTTTTCATCCGGACTGAGTTCTATTCCATTGGTAGTACCCATGTTGCCTTCAAGGAGAACCATTTTGCCTCCTTTATCAATACGCCATATTTGTCCGCCGCTGTTTTTCCAGTCGGGGTCGGAAGCATACACCTGATCGCGACTATTTACACAGAGGTCATTAGGCTGGTGAAATTTATCTGAATGTACGTATACACTTATTTTTTTGGTCCTGGGGTTTACTTCAAGGACGTTGTGCCCTTTAAAATCCGGGAGATACATGTCCCCTTTGCTGTTAAACTGAATGCTGTTGCCTATGCTGCTATCCGGCAGGCTCACAAAGATTTCCCCGCTGCCATCTTTGAGGCTGATTTTGCCTATTGTGCCATCCCGTTGGAAGTTCACTACATAGAGGTTACCAGCTTTGTCAAAGTTGGGCCCTTCGATGTTTACTGAAAACATATTCTCTTTGGTAAGGTCCTGTGTTTTGTACAGCTCCTGGGTTTTTACCTGTGACATAGCGGTGTAACCTGCGGTTACAGCGAGTAATAAACAGATAGGTTGTTTCATGATAAAAATATTGACGTTGAGGTATCAAGTTAAGAAAAGATATGGGGAATCTGTATTTTCGTCCCGCCATGATACATGTTTCAGAATTTAAAGATCTTGAGTTACTATCTATACATAAGGTAGGTAACCCTTCGCAGGAAGAAGCCCTGATATGCTCGCAGGCTCCGCTTGAATTGCAGGATGAAACGATCAGCCAGTTGCTTTTGACTTATTTCATACAGCCATTCACAAACAGTGCTGAATATTTTCGTTTTTTTCATGAAGCTGATTTACAATTAAATGAGATATTTCAGTATTGCCGTCGTATATTTGAAAATCGGGACAATTTTCATGAGCAGTCAGTCAATATAGCAAAGCATCTCTACAAGCATTCCACTCATCCGAAGATAAAAGGAGGAGAACTATACATAGCGTACTTTAGTAAATGCCAGGTAGACGGGGAAGACGTTGAAGCACTGGGAATCTTTAAATCAGAGACCAGAGACACATACCTGAAAGTATTTCTTGCCAATGAGAACTATCAGGTAAACTACGACGATGGGATCAATATAAACAAGCTGGATAAGGGATGTCTTGTATATAACACTGAAGAGGAGAATGGGTACAAAGTCAGTGTCATAGACAGTATCAGTAAGCAAAATGAAGCGGTATACTGGAAAGATTCGTTTCTGCAGATTCAACGCAGGGATGACAGTTATCATCAGACCGAGCTTGCTGTAAATATGTGTAAGCAGTTTATACATGATAAATTGCCCAGTGAATATGAGATCAGCAGAGTAGACCAGGTAGACCTGCTCAACAAATCAGCCGCATATTTTAAGGAAAAAGAGCAGTTTCAGCTGGATGATTTTGCACAGGAAGTACTAGGGAATCCGGAGGCGATAGCATCGTTCAAAGAGTACCGGGATCACTTTCAGCATGAGTCTCAGCAGCAGATCCCTGACGAGTTTGATATTTCCTCTCCGGCGGTAAAGAAACAGCAAAAAGTTTTCAAGAGTGTACTGAAGCTGGACAGGAATTTCCATATCTATATCCATGGCGACAGGGAGATGATAGAACGGGGTTTTGATGAAGCTACTAATATGTCTTACTATAAATTACTATTCGAGAACGAAACGTAATCGATTAATCTTTTTTTCATAAGCAAAAACCAATTATTAAACAAAGGCTGTTCTTTCGGACGGCCTTTTTGATTTTCAGGAGTTTGCATAAAAAAAGAGGCCGTCCTGATCAGACGGCCTCTTTGTATTAAATGAGATAATACTATTGTTGTTTTTGCCTTGGTTTAGGCGGACGGTTATTTCCTGACGGACCCTGTGGCCTTGGGCCTTTCGGATTATTAGGATTGTTCCCTTGTCCTTGTTGTCCCTGACCTTGTGGTGGTCTTTGATTAGGATTGTTCCGTTGTTCCTGTTTAGGTTTTTGTGGTTGTTGTTGCCTGTTTTCCTGCTGCCTTTGTTGTTGTGGCGGGCGGGCGTCCGGCTTACCATCTCCTTTTTTACCAGGTTGTTGCTGCTGTTGCTGCTGCGGTTGGTCCTGAGACTTTTGTTTGTGCTTTTGTTTTTCCTTGTCCTTATGCTTACGTTTCTGGGAGGTTTTTTCCAGAGAGCGAAGGCTGATCTGTCCTACCACATCCGCAAAGCCAAGGTCAGTTTCTTTTAGTTTACCGGCAACGACTTCTACCGGTTTCAGATCTTCGGGTTTAATGCCCTGCCTGTTCAGCTGACGTATTTCCTTTACACGGGTAATAGTAAGGGGATACTGTTTATTACTATCTCCGTAGGAATACCACATCAGGTTTTTAAAGATGTCTCTCTTCTGGAGGGAGGCGACACCATTGGTCGTTTCAATGTTATCTGCATCATCCGGGAATTCTTTCAGCGCATCCAGGTAAGTATCCAGCTCGTAGTTCAGACAGCATTTAAGACGTCCGCACTGACCGGAAAGTTTGGCCTGGTTGATAGAAAGATTCTGGTAACGTGCAGCTGTAGTATTTACGCTTTTGAAATCTGTTAACCAGGTAGAACAGCAAAGTTCCCTGCCACAGCTTCCGATGCCACCTACTTTACCGGCTTCCTGGCGGGCACCTATCTGGCGCATTTCCACCTTTACCCTGAATTCGCCGGCATATAATTTAATGAGTTCACGGAAATCCACCCTGTCATCGGCGGTATAGAAGAAAGTCGCTTTACGCCCGTCCGCCTGAATCTCCACTTCTGCAAGTTTCATTTCAAGACCAATACTACGCGCCATGGCTCTGGCTTTAATGAGGGCTTCTTTTTCGCGGGCTTTATTATCGCTCATGCGGTTAAGATCTTCATTCGTAGATCGACGCAGCACTTTTTTCACCTCGGGGGTATCTTCTATGCGACGTTTTTTCATCTGCAGTTTTACCAGTTCTCCGGTGAGTGTCACCTGGCCAACATCAAAACCGCTAACTCCTTCTACTGTAACCATTTCTCCTTTATCGAGAAACTGCTTGGTGACATTACGGAAAAAATCTTTACGGCTACCGTTGTTAAAACTTACTTCAATAATATCAAATGGTGCTAAGCTGTCACTTAAGGGAATATTGGCCAACCAGTCAAATACATTAAGCCTGTTGCAGCCTCCAGTACTGCAGCCTCCATTGCTCTTGCATCCTGACGGCTTCCCCTCTGCACCTGTACCACATCCGGCACAAGCCATATTAATTAGTTTAAAGTATTAAATGAATATGCTTCCGGTATTTGTCCCGGGCAGCTTTAATGTACGTCTTTCCCTTTGTAATACAAAAGGGACGTAGGTGACAAAGATAGCGGAAATTGTGCTAAAGTGCGGTGTTGCCGCAGAAATGCAGATGAGGCGGTTTACATCAGGGGAATAGGCTTCTTTTTAAAGATATACTGTAGTTTGATAGAGAGCGCATGGAACAGTAATTTGGCATTGGCATTGCGCTCAACATAATAACAGGCACTATCCAATTCCTGCATGATCAGCTCCATCTGTTGCAGGTTCGCCAGCTTCTGCAGTTTAGCCGCAAAGTCCGTTTCCTCTTCAGAAAATGCCAGCAGGCTTTTGTCAATATATTTAAGGCGAAGGGTATGTTCCAGCAGGTTGATGAAATAGCGGAGAAACTGTTTCTGGTTTTCACGCCCCATTTTAGCAACGGTATCCACCCACTCCTGTAAGGCAGGACGGTTACCCGTGAAGATATAGTTGAGCCAGTTGCGTAACAGCTCATGGTAATCATCGTCCGAGTTTTGCAACAGGTATAATGCCTCCCTGTAATTACCAGCAGCAATGGTTGCCGCTTGCCGGGCCTTGGCAGGAGGTATCTGTGCACGTGAGATCAATGCCTCTACCATTACTTCTTTAGGCAAAGGATTTACCTTTATCAGGTGTGTACGGGAGAGGATGGTAGCCAGGATCTGTTCCTGGTTCTCTGCTATTAATAGGAAAAGGGTATTAGGCGGGGGCTCTTCTATCAGCTTTAATAAGCGGTTCCCTTCATTACCGAGATATTCAGGCATCCACATTAATAGGATCTTATAAGGGCTTTCAAAGCTCTTCAGACTGAGCTTGTGGATGATGTCCTGGCATTCTGTAGCCGTAATATTCCCCTGTTTATTTTCTGCCCCTATAAATTGTAACCAGTCGTAAGCGTTCCCATAAGGCTGAGCTACGATAAACTCCCTCCATTCAGCAGCATAGTCGGTACTTACAGGTTTATCCCCGGGTTTACGGGGAATTACCGGATAAGAGAAGTGAATGTCCGGATGGATGTATTTAGCTGCTTTTATGCAGGCCTGGCATTTGCCACAGGCATCATCTGCCTGTTTATCTTCACATACAAGGTATTGTGAAAAGGCTAATCCCAACGGAAGGCCGCCGGTCCCTTCCGGAGCAAGCAAAACAATTGCATGGCTCATGCGGTTCTGCACTACTGAGTTGATCAGTTGTTCCTTAATATCTTCCTGGCCTATGATGTTGGAAAAAAGCATAGGTGCAAATTAACGGAGAAAAGGAGAAATGAAAAAAGCAATTACAGGAGACTCCCGTAATTGCTTTTAAACCTGGTATTCTTAAGTAATTAGTATTTCTTTTCTATAGCAGCTATTACCTCAGGAGCGAAAGGTTGCGTTTTGGGTGCAAAGACAGCCACCAGGTTACCTTTTTCATCCAGGAGATATTTCTGGAAATTCCAGGTTACTTCCTCGGGAGTGAAATGTTTTGCTTTACTTTCTTCCAGCAACCATTTATATATAGGATGGATATCTGATCCTTTTACAGAAATCTTGGCAGCCATTGGAAAGGTGACAGCGTATTTCTTTGTGCAGAACTCCTGGATCTCTTTGTTAGTGCCTGGTTCCTGTGAGCCAAAGTTATTCGCCGGGAAACCGATGATCACCAGTTTGCCTTCATATTTTTTATAAAGCTTTTCCAGTTCAGCATACTGTGGCGTATTTCCGCACATAGAAGCAGTATTTACGATCAGGATCTTTTTGCCTTTATAATCAGCAAAGTTGATCTTGCCGCCATCAACAGCATCTACTTTAAAATCATAAATAGCACCTGCTTTCATGAATATCAGCATTGAAATGAGCAATGTTTTTAACATATGGATAAATTTTTATTGTGGTTTGTAAAGTTGAACATGTTATTATTAAAATTAAGTAAATAAATGAATAGAAGATGTTAAGAGTGATTAGCGTAAGCAAGGCAGCATATGCTCACATTTACCTTTTCCTGTAATAATACCTGGCAACAGGCCTCTGTAGTAGCGCCGGTGGTGATCACATCATCCACCAACAGTACATGTTGATTCCTGATAGCGTGAGCCTGCTGCAGTGAGAATGCTTCTTCTACATTTTCCCATCTCAATATCCTGTTCTTGTTTGTTTGGGATGAGCGGTAACTTTTCCTGGTAAGTACATGGGAAACTACCGGTTTTTTTGTAATGGCAGCAATGCCCGCAGCCAGTAATGCAGCCTGGTTATAACCACGGTGGCGTTCTCGTGTTTTGCTGAGAGGCACAGGTATGATACAATTGATTTCGTGTAACCATTTGCTTTGCAATAGCATGTACCCGGTTTGCCTGCCCAGTTGCAGCGCAATATCCCTGCGATTGTGATATTTGAACTGATAGATGAGCGATTGCAAAAGGGATGCTTTCCTATAGTAATAGGCGGCCATTGCATGAGAGATAGCTGCTCTTCCCCGGAAGATTTTAGCCACCGGGTTGGCAGGGTAATGCTGATAGCCGGTACGGGGTAATTTCTCCTGGCAGGTAAGACAAAGTATTTGTTCAGAAGGTGTAAGATCTGTACCACAACCTTCACAGGCATGCGGATAGAATAAGTGCAATAAAGAAGATAGCAGGTTTCTCATTTCAACAATGGATTGATTAACCTGCTGAAAGTACGAATTAAAATAATCCTTTGTACACTTCATCTACCCGGCCAACCGCTATCACTTCAATGTTGAATTTACTGAAGTCCACACCTTTCTTATTATACCGGCTAATGAATATTTTTTCAAAGCCCAGTTTCTCTGCTTCTGCTATACGTTGTTCTATGCGGTTCACAGCACGGATCTCTCCACTTAATCCTACTTCGCCTGCAAAGCAGATATTGCTGCCAATAGCAATGTCTTCATAAGAAGATAGTAAGGCACATAATACAGAGAGATCTATTGAGGGGTCTTCCACTCTGATACCACCTGCAATGTTGAGAAATACGTCTTTCATTCCGAAGTGGAACCCACCGCGTTTTTCCAGAACAGCAAGCAGCAGTTGCAACCGGCGGAGGTCGAAGCCGGTAACAGTTCGTTGCGGAGTACCATAAACGGATTGAGTAACGAGGGCCTGCACTTCTACCAGCATAGGGCGCATACCTTCCATGGTAGATGCAATGGCCACACCACTGAGCATGTCTTCCCGCTGGGAGATAAGGATCTCTGAAGGATTGGTTACCTGCCGGAGTCCCTGCCCTGTCATTTCATAAATGCCCAGCTCTGCGGTGGAGCCAAAGCGGTTCTTGATGGTACGTAATATACGATAGGCATAGTGTTGATCGCCTTCGAACTGTAACACGGTATCCACCATGTGTTCCAGTATTTTAGGGCCGGCAATGGAGCCATCTTTAGTAATATGTCCGATGAGAAAAACGGGGGTATGACTTTCTTTAGCAAAGCGTTGCATCTCTGCTGCTGTTTCTCTTATTTGTGATACACTACCAGGAGCAGACTCAATGAGTGGTGATTGCAATGTTTGTATTGAATCGATGATCACTAATTGCGGCCGGAGTTTTTTTATTTCCTGGAAAATTGTTTGTGTAGATGTTTCTGTAAGCAGAAAGAAGTTATCATTTTTTATCTGTAATCTATCTGCGCGCATTTTAATTTGTTGCGCACTTTCTTCACCACTGATATAGAGTGTTGTTATCTCTTTCAGCATCAGCGCGTTCTGTAAAAAGAGCGTACTCTTACCTATACCGGGTTCGCCGCCAACCAGTACCAGTGAGCCCGGGACGATGCCTCCGCCCAATACACGATTCAATTCTCCATCTGGTGTTAATAATCGTTCTTCTTCAATACCACTTACATCAGAGAGGTTAACAATATTATTACTGGAACGGGTATTTTCTTTTTCTTCCTGCCAACTGATATTACGTAATGGAATATCTTTCTGGACTTTCTCTTCAACAAAAGTATTCCATTGTCCGCAGCTCGGACATTTGCCTGTCCATTTAGCTGATTCGTATCCGCAATGCTGACAAAAAAAAGCGGTTTTTATTTTCATGAAGCGAAGTTAAGTTTTTCACTACAAGCAATTCGTTGTAAGAAGGAGATGAAAAAGTAATTGTGATTGAAAAAAAAGTGAGGATCGGTTGCAAAAATACAGAAGAAGAAAAATGAGTAAAAAAGAAAAGAGCCAACAGAATTTTCTGCTGACTCTTTCTACTTACTAACCCATTAAATTCACGTCTAAATTACTAAATGGCTACAGAATAAAAAAGTTTATTTAATAGATGTTAATAACTTTTGATGGGTGATATAGGTATGACAGATCGGCTCCCATAGCATGTTTCAGGGGAGAAAAGCATTTAATAATACGTTCAATTAATGTTCGTAAAAGGTTGATAAATAGGAATGATGAAGCGTAGATTTATATATGAAAAATCTCTAATAGTGACATAATTTATATCTGTCAGAAAGGCTGAAAACAAGGGTTAAGAATTCTTTTTAAGGACATATTGGCAGTGTTAATTTTCTGGTTGGCAGTAAAAAAAGGGCGTTTTCTTAAGGAAATCACAAATGATTGGAAGAAGGGGTGATTGGATGTTTATTTGATGTTACTACCTGTAATTTTGTAGTTAAATAATCTTATCCGATAATTTATGACACCTGGAATTATGATGGTATCGCTGATATTTATAGGTATCAGCATGCTGGTTAGTTTGCGGTTAAAGGGTAAATTCAGGGAATATAGCCTGGTTCCGACCTCTTCTGGTCTTACCGGCAAACAAATTGCCGAGAAAATGCTGAAGGAGAACGGGATTTACGACGTGCAGGTGGTTTCCGTGGACGGTTTCCTATCCGATCACTATGATCCGGCCAATAAAACAGTGAATCTTAGTCCTGATGTATATAGTGGCGCTAATGTAGCCGCGGCAGCAGTTGCTGCACATGAGTGCGGTCATGCCGTACAACATGCCCGGGCATATCCCTGGTTATCAATGTGTTCTAAATTGGTGCCGGCGGTCCAGGTTAGTTCCAGCCTGGTACAATGGGTACTGTTAGGGGGTATTCTGCTGATCAATGTATTTCCGACGTTGTTATTGGGCGGGATTATCCTGTTTGCGGTAACGACGGTATTTGCCCTGATTACGCTGCCGGTAGAGTTTGATGCTTCCCGGAGAGCGCTTGCCTGGCTGGACAGCACGCACCTGATGAAGCGGGAAGAGCATGACAAGGCCAAGGATGCTTTGTGGTGGGCTGCAATGACCTATGTGGTAGCAGCATTGGCATCTGTGGTGACCTTGTTTCAGTATATATTAATATATATGGGAGGTACCCGGCAGCGCGATTAAGATATTTTATCAGATCAAAGCCGGAAGCATAACTGCCTCCGGCTTTCGCATATAGTATATAGCAAATGTGTTAAGTCTTATTTATCAGCATAAAAATAGTTTGCTTTAAATAATGGAAATGGGTGTTAATAATTTTTTGTCAAAATTATCATTGATAATCAATAGATTGCAAGGGTGCTTGTAAAAAAGTCGTTGAAATTCATTGTTATTCAAAGTAAGAAAGTTAGCTTTGCCCTCCCAAATTGTTTGGGATAGTTTGTAAGACGTATAAATTTTATTATATACTATAATGAATACTTTAAGCTTTAAGACTAAATCGGCCAACGACGCAACCGTAACGCGTGACTGGCACATTGTAGACGCCACCAACCTGACATTGGGCAGGATGAGCGCTAAGATTGCGTCCATTTTAAGAGGTAAGAACAAACCTTACTACACACCTCATACTGACTGTGGTGATTTTATAATCGTTATCAATGCTGAAAAAGTGCAGTTAACGGGTAATAAATGGAATGACAAGGAATATCTTACTTATTCCGGTTATCCAGGTGGCCAGAAAGCAGAAACTGCTAAGGAGCTGATCAACCGCAGACCAGAGGTAGTAATAGAAAGGGCTGTAAAGGGTATGTTGCCTAAGAATCGCCTGGGACGTGCTATGTACAAAAAACTGTTTGTATATGCAGGTGCTGAACATCCGCACACAGCGCAGAAACCTAAATCCTTAACTTTCTAATTCTTCTCTGATACATGGAAAAGCAAAAAAATACCATTGGTCGTCGTAAGGAAGCTGTTGCCCGTATCTATATCAGCAAGGGTACCGGTAACGTTATCATCAACGACAAGGACTATAAAACATACTTCTCGTTAGTTTACCTGCAGAACCAGGTTGAACTTCCGTTGAAAACAGTAGACGTACTGGATAAATTTGATATAAAGGTTAATGCTGCCGGTGGTGGTATCAAAGGTCAGGCAGAAGCCGTGAAACTGGGTATTGCGCGTGCATTGTGCGAGGTGAACATTGAGTTCCGTCCTGCATTGAAAGCGGCTGGTTTGCTGAAACGTGATCCTAGAGGCGTTGAGCGTAAGAAACCAGGTAAACGTAAAGCAAGAAGAAGCTTCCAGTTCTCTAAACGCTAGTTGTGGTGAATGCGTAAGGCTGATCGCCGGTCGCAGATTATTAACATTGATCCTTTATAACAGATTACAATAACATGGAAAATAATACCTCATTACAGCAGCAATTACTGGAGGCAGGTGTACACTTCGGTCACCTGAAGAAAAAGTGGAATCCTAAGATGCTGCCTTATATTTTCGCAGAAAAGAAAGGTATTCACATCATCGATCTTAACAAAACGGTTGAAGGTTTACAGGATGCAGCAGCTGCCCTGAAATCTATCGCGAAGAGTGGTAAGAAGATCATGTTCGTGGCAACGAAGAAACAGGCTAAAGAAATCGTAGCAGAAGCTGCAAAGCGTGTAAACATGCCTTACGTTACCGAAAGGTGGTTAGGTGGTATGTTGACCAACTTCGCTACTATCCGTAAGAGTGTTAAGAAAATGCAGAGCATTGAAAAGATGCTGACTGACGGAACATTCGATAGCATTACTAAGAAAGAACGTCTGACATTAACGCGCGATAAGGAAAAAATGGAGAAAGTACTGGGCGGTATCGCTCAGCTGGCTCGTGTTCCTGCCGCATTATTCCTGGTAGATATCAGCCATGAGCACATTGCACTGGCAGAAGCCCGTCGTCTGGGTGTTTCTACCTTTGGTATGGTAGATACTAACTCAGATCCTACCAAAGTTGACTTTGCAGTTCCTGCAAATGATGACGCCACTAAATCAATAGCAATCATCACCAACTACATTGCTGCAGCAATTGCAGAAGGTTTGGCTGAAAGAGCTAGCGAAAAAACTGACGACGTTATAGAAGAGGAAGAAGCAGACAACCAGGCATTGAAATTTGAGCTGGAAGGTGGTGATGATCGTGGAGAGAGAGGCCGTAAACCAGGTGGTCCTGGTCGTGGTGGTCCTGGTGGCGCTGGCCGTGGTCCTGGTGGACCAGGTCGTGGTCCCGGTGGCGGCAGCGGCGGTGGTGGTAACAGGCCCGGTGGTGGCGGCGGTAACAGACCTGGTGGTCCTGGCCGTGGTCCCGGTGGTGGCGGTACAAGACCCGGTGGTGGTGGTGCAGGCGGACAACGTCGCCCAGCTGGTTCCGGTGGCGGTCCAAGACCTGGTGGCGGAAGATAATTCTGATTAATCTAGAAATAATCAATTGCGAGTCGTGGACATCTTTGATCCGTGATTCGCAATTGATCATTAGAATAGACAAACAATAAAACCTCATTCATTTAAACTCATTATAATTTATGGCAGCAACAATTACAGCCGCTGATGTGAACAAACTGCGTCAGCAAACCGGAGCAGGTATGATGGATTGCAGAAAAGCACTGGTTGAAAGTGATGGTGATTTCGAAAAAGCAGTGGATTATCTGCGTAAAAAAGGACAGAAAGTAGCAGCGCTGCGTTCAGACCGTGAAACCAAAGAAGGTGTGATCATTGCTAAAACTGCAGCAGATGGCAAATCTGGTGTTGTAGTAGCATTAGGTTGTGAAACAGACTTCGTTGCCAAGAACGAAGATTTCATCAAATTTGCTCAGGCTATAGTTGATCTCGCTATCAGTACAGGTGTTAACACAGTTGAAGAATTGGGAGCCGCTTCCCTGGATGGTGCAACTGTTGCAGATAAAGTGAACGATCAGGTAGCTAAGATCGGTGAAAAAATCACCCTGGCTAAGTTTGAAAAGATCACGGCTGCTTCTGTTACTTCTTATATCCACGGTACTTACCGTATGGGTGTACTGGTTGGGTTCTCCCAGCCTGTATCTGAAGAAGTAGGTAAAGACGTAGCTATGCAGATCGCAGCGATGAACCCTATTGCAGTTGATGCAGACGGAGTACCAGCTGAACTGATTGCCCGTGAAAGAGATATTGCGATTGATCAGATCAAAGCTGAAGGTAAACCAGCTGAAATGGCAGAAAAGATCGCTCAGGGCAAGATCAATAAGTTCTATAAAGATAATACCCTGTTACAGCAGGCTTTTGTTAAGGATAACAATAAGTCTGTAGCTGATTACCTGAAATCTGTTAGCGCAGATCTTAAGGTAACAGGTTTTACCAGGATCGCATTAGGGTAATTCACTTACCTGTGAAAAAAGGAGAGACATTTGGTTCTCTCCTTTTTTTTGTGCCTATACAGAGCGGCTTGTATTAAGCATGAAGCGTTCCGCATTTTTTGTATCTTCGGGCCCAGTAATCTATTCTCTAACTACAATCTCAATATCATTTTTCAATAATCATGTTGCCAAAGTATAAACGTATTTTACTCAAACTGAGTGGGGAATCCCTGATGGGAGATGGTAATTATGGTATCGATCACAAAGTGATCTCCCAGTATGCATACGATATCAAAGCTGCAACAGACCTGGGTGTTCAGGTAGCCATCGTAATTGGTGGCGGGAACATTTACCGGGGAATGAATGAAGCAGAAACCGGTATTGAAAGAGCACAGGGAGATTACATGGGGATGCTTGCAACGGTAATCAACGGTATGGCTATGCAGAGCGGACTGGAAAAGGCCGGACTGTATACCCGTCTGCAATCCGCTATCAAAATGGAGCAGATCGCTGAACCTTATATCCGTCGCCGTGCCATCCGTCACCTGGAGAAAGGCCGTGTGGTGATATTCGGAGCTGGTACCGGTAACCCGTATTTCACTACAGATACCGCCGCTTCCCTGCGTGCGATAGAAATACAGGCAGACGTGATTCTGAAAGGGACCCGCGTAGACGGTATTTATACGGCAGATCCTGAAAAGGATCCTACTGCTACCCGTTATGAAACGATCTCTTTCTCCGAAGTGTACCAGAAGTCTTTAAACGTAATGGACATGACAGCGTTTACGCTTTGCCAGGAGAATAAACTGCCTATCATCGTGTTCGATATGAACAGAGTAGGTAACCTGTTACAGGTGATCATGGGTAAAAATGTGGGTACGTTAGTAACCGGCTGAACTTTGCATAAATCATTGATATAAATAAAAAACAGGGTCTGAGGATCGTTTAAACGACTATCCGTCTCCATCAGGTACCGAACGAAAAAGAGGTTGTATCAGCGATACAACCTCTTTTTTATGTCTATTTCAATAACGATTTGATGTCTTTAAAAGGGATGAACAATGTTACCTGTCCGAGTGCGTAAGGCCCTATTTCGTATGGTGTATAGCTGAATGCAACGCCTTTGTCTGTGAGATAAAAGTTATCATTAGGCTTGATATCTTTCTGTAACAGCATTGACTCTATTGACTCATTTTCATCCATCCTGAAAGCTTTACGGAACGATTTTGCCAGTTCGGGGATCAATGCTGTTTTATATTCTGGTTTGAAAATATCCGCTGGTTTGAGGATCTTCTTTTTTTGCAGGTCAAGTACCTGGTAATAGGCTCCGTAATTACCATGTGCTCCTCCTGTATACTCGTAATTGAAATATTCAATGGATAGGATAGGGTAGTGATTCCAGACTACTTTCATATCTGCATCTGCAGACCAGTTAGCAGTTGCCGGAATACCGCCGGTAGTATCCATGTCCGCTGCACCCGTTTTATAGGTAAGGAGGAAGGAATCGATATCTCTTTCTACAAACTGCTTTACGTTACTGACCTGTTTACCGTCTGCAAAGCTTTTCCTTATAAAGTCTGCCAGTGGTTCTTCCGTTGATGCCGTTGGCCATAAGATGCAGTTACTGGCCTCGCCTACCGGGGTAGCGGGATTGTCTGGCAGCAACTTTACAGAATCGGCCGCATAATACACATCCAGCCCTATAGCGTCGTCAAAATCCGGATGTAAGGTAAATGGGTGGGACGTTTTGTTACCCCGCCAAATGCCCTTAAAAGTGCCAGTACTATCAAGCTGTCCTGTAAAGAACCTTTCATCATTCCGGTCGGTGTTTTCATTCAGTACAATGTACCCGTTGTCATTAAGGCTTCCCCATATTGTTATAGGTTCTCCTATTCTGTCGTAGGTATAAAATCCCTTGTATATCCAGGGACCGGATTTTACCAGGTCCATTGTTACTGTTTCATCACCGAGTTTGCCTTTAAGGTGTACATAAAAGTAAGGAGTGGTGGTAAAGTTTGGTAACGTTACTGAGTTATGATGTTTGGTTTGCCTGCCGCAGGCCATAAAAACGCAACAGGTAATAGCAAAAAGGATCGTTCTCATGTTATAAAAGTACTAAATATTAATATTTGAATATGATGATAATCATGTTAAAGAGCGTTGAGTATCATCTTCAGGAGGGGGGAACATGCCGGCAGAATTGCATTGCATCAACTATCTTTGCGGAACAGAAAATTAAAGGCCTATGTTGAATAAACAAGTTGCAGACCTGCGTAAAGATTACCGTCTGGCCTCCCTGGATGAGCGTGATGTTGCTCAGGAACCATTAGAACAGTTTGATCGTTGGTGGAAACAAGCTATCACCAGTGAAGTGGATGAACCCAATGCCATGACACTGGCAACCAGCACTCCGGATGGATATCCGTCTGCCCGGATTGTGCTGCTGAAAAGTTTTGATGCAGATGGTTTTGTGTTCTTTACCAATTATGAAAGCCATAAGGGACGGGAGATGGCTGCTAACCCAAATGTATCGCTGTTATTCTTCTGGCGTGAGCTGGAAAGACAGGTGCGTATAGACGGTGTAGTTAGTAAGGTGTCTGCTGAGATAAGTGATGAATATTATAACAGTCGTCCGGCCGGTAGCCGTTTGAGTGCAATTGTTTCTCCTCAGAGTAAAGTAATTCCCCACAGAAATTTCCTGGAAGAACAGGTGAAGATACTGGCAGAGAAATATGTGCTGAAGGATCCCGAGCGTCCTGCGTATTGGGGTGGTTATGTGGTAAAGCCCGTGAGGATGGAGTTCTGGCAGGGGCGTAGTAATCGCCTGCACGACCGTTTATTGTACAGTCAGGAAGGGAACAGATGGAAAATTGAGCGCCTTGCTCCCTGATAATAATTACGAATGATCAATTACTGATGACCAGTAATTGATCATTCAAAATGTTTTAAGCTTGCTTTGCAGCAGCGGCAGCTTTCTTTTCAGCGGCAGCTTTAGCTGGTTTGGCAGGTCTTGACTTGCCGAAAGAACCACTGAAAATCTTACCTTTTTTGGTTTTGATATCACCTCTACCCATTGTTAATAGTTTTGTTGACGTTTAATATTATAGGGACGTAAGTCCGCTAATTTCACGCAAATTACGCTAATTCGCTTAATTCATACTACTCTCCGCCTCTATAGGGGCAAAAAAAAAGCAAGAAACAGAAGTGTTCCTTGCTTGAATAAGTTAAGCTAACAGACTAAAGCTTGTCGGACAGAGCCTTACCAGCTTTGAATTTAGCAACTTTCTTAGCTTTGATTTTGATGATCTGACCAGTCTGTGGGTTTCTACCGTTACGTGCAGCACGTTTAGAAACAGAGAAAGTTCCAAAACCTACTAAAGTTACTTTTCCACCTTTTTTCAAGGTATCAGCAACAGCTTTAGTAAAAGAATCCAGGGCTTCATTAGCCTGGGTTTTAGTGATCGCGGCGTCTTTTGCCAGCTTGTCGATTAATTCGGCTTTGTTCATAGCTAGTAAGATTTAACTAGTTAATTAAAATGTTTGATGTGAGCAAATATAGCGCGTTTTATCAGATTACCAAATTTTTTGAATTATTTTTAAACAAAAAACTATCGGCTGAAAACGCCTACAGGTAACGGTTCCAGAAGATTCACCATTGTCATGGTGATATAGGGTATTACCCTGTCACATTCTGAAATTGGCCACCATAAAGTGTTTGCCATGGTAATTATAATAAACGCTGTATGTATTCAAGTATTGTACCAAAGTCTAAACCCCTTATAAACAGTGGATTTCCTGTGGATAAGTTTAGGTAGTTATACTACTTGCATCACTGTTCTGAATGATACAAACTGGCTTCCGAAGAGCAGATACGACGATTGACGAAGCGCCGGAGCGTGCTCTGAGAGGTAAGTCTGGTAGTTTTCCAATGTATCAGTAAAGTACTGTACTGAGTAAGTTGGACCATCCTGATCATCCTGTTCCAGCAATCTGCAGATGCGGAAATCGTGAAAAAGGCCCGTCGCCATTATTTGGGGAATGTGCTCCTGTTTCATCCACCGGAGCCATTCTTCATTGATACTATTGGTTACTTTAGTAGTTACGTTATAGATAATCATGGTTGACTTAATTGCAGAAAAACGGGGCAGTGATCTGAATGTTTAACATCCTGCCATATCTGTGCATGCAGCAAACGGGGTTGTAAGGGCGCTGTAACATTGATATAATCTATGCGCCATCCCTTATTATTAGCCCTTGCATTGGCACGGAAGCTCCACCAGCTGTATTGATGCGGTTCCGGATGAAACTGCCGGAAAGTATCTACAAATCCATTATTAAACAGCTTATCCATCCAGGCCCGTTCTTCAGGAAGGAACCCCGTAGAGTTTTTATTACCAACAGGATCGTGGATATCAATGGGTTTATGACAGATGTTGTAATCGCCACATACAATTATATTAGGCCTTGTTTTCTTCAACTCTTCCAGGTAGCCATAGAATTCGTCGAGCCATTGGTATTTGTAGGTTTGACGCTCGTCCCCACTTGTACCTGAAGGAATATAGGTATTGATAAGGGTGACATCTCCGAAGTCTACGCGGATAACGCGGCCTTCTGCATCGCTCTGCATGTAACCGTTCCCATACTGGACATTGGTAGGTTTGATTTTAGTCAGCACAGCAACGCCGCTATAGCCTTTCTTTTGTGCGGGGTACCAGTAGTGTTCGTAACCAAGTTCATCGAACTGCTGATGATCTACATTGTCTTTATGGGCTTTTATCTCCTGCAGGCAGATGATATCAGCAGGATCTGTACGCAACCAATCGGTAAAGCCTTTGGTCATTGCAGAACGCAGGCCATTTACGTTATAGGAAACAATTCTCATGATCAATATTAAATAATGGAGGATTACATATCATATTCCAGTACCGGACGTAACCATTTCTCTGCTTCTTCCACAGTCCAGCCTTTACGTTCGGCATAGTCAATTACCTGGTCTTTTTCGATCTTACCGATACCGAAGTATTTGGCAGCAGGATTAGCGAAGTACCAGCCGCTTACACTGGAAGCGGGCATCATGGCAAGAGATTCAGTTAATGAAATGCCTGTGTTTTCAGTAACATTCAGCATATCGAACAGCTTGTACTTTTCAGTATGTTCCGGGCATGCGGGATAACCTGGCGCAGGGCGGATACCAAGGTATTCCTCTTTGATGAGGTCTTCTTTGGAAAGATGTTCTTCTGTTGCATATCCCCACCATTCCTTTCTTACCCGTTCATGCATCAGTTCTGCAAATGCTTCTACCAGGCGGTCTGCCAGGGCTTTCAGCATAATGCTGCTATAATCATCATGGTCCTGTTTGAATTTTTCCAGCCATATTTCTATGTCATTACCTGTTGTTACGGCAAAGCCTCCCATATAGTCCTGGATACCTGATTCTGCGGGTGCAATGAAATCGGCGAGGGAGTAGTTCGGTTGTCCCGGTGCTTTCTTTACCTGTTGTCTGATAGATTCCAGATTTACTTTTCCACCTTTGGGAGATTCTACTGTGATGGTGTCGTCTGCGGTCCTGCTGGCAGGAAATAGCCCTATTACTGCATTTGCGGTGAGCCATTTCTCTTCGATAATGCGTTTGAGCATATCTTTTGCATCATTATAAAGGCGTGTAGCTTCTACACCTACTATCTTGTCTGTCAGGATCTGCGGGAATTTACCATGCAGCTCCCAGGAGATGAAGAAAGGTTGCCAGTCGATATATTCAGCAATCTCTGCCAGGTCATATGCATGGAATACCTGTACGCCCAGCTTTTTGGGCTTTACAGGAACGAAGCCGGTCCAGTCGGTAATTGCTTTATTCCTGCGGGCATCAGCGATGGAAAGGAATTGTTTGGTAGACTTTTTATTCTTGAAACTCTCATTGAGTTTATCGTATTCTGTTGTTACTTCTTCCAGGAAGTTCTTTTTAAGCGCTTTGTTAAGCAGGCTGCCTGTAACGGTTACGCTACGGGAAGCATCCAGTACATGTACTACACCATGTTCATACTCTGGCGCTATTTTCACAGCAGTATGGGTACGGGAAGTGGTAGCACCACCAATTAACAGCGGAACATTAAAGTTCTGACGTTTCATTTCACGGGCCACGTGTACCATTTCATCAAGGCTGGGAGTGATGAGGCCACTCAGGCCAATGATATCTACGTTTTCAAGACGGGCGGTTTGCAGGATTTTATCTGCAGGGACCATTACGCCCATATCTATAATGTCATAGCCGTTACAACCTAATACTACGCCTACGATGTTCTTACCGATATCGTGAACGTCTCCTTTTACCGTTGCCAGGAGTATTTTACCAGCAGCTTTCACTTTACCGCCATTCTGTTCCACTAATCTCAGTTTCTCTTCCTCGATGAAAGGAGTGAGGACTGCTACCGATTTTTTCATTACACGGGCGCTCTTTACGACCTGTGGCAGGAACATTTTACCACTACCGAAGAGATCTCCCACGATGTTCATTCCATCCATCAGCGGACCTTCGATTACGTCAAGAGGGCGCGGATATAGCTGGCGGGCTTCTTCCGTATCTGCTTCGATGTAGTCTGTGATACCGTTTACCAGTGCATGACTAAGTCTTGCCTGTACGGTACCGAGGCGCCAGGTTTCGTCTTTCTCTATGACCTTGCCTTTCGCCTTTACGGTTTCAGCGTAAGCGATGAGACGTTCGGTAGCATCTTCTCTACGGTTGAGGATGGCGTCATCGCACAATTCGCGCAGGGTAGGTTCGATTTCATCATAGATCTGCAGCATGCCTGCATTTACGATACCCATGTTCATGCCTGCTTTGATGGCATGGTACAGGAATGCGGAGTGCATGGCTTCACGTACGACATCGTTACCACGGAAAGAGAAGGAAATATTACTTACACCACCGCTGATGCTGGTGAGGGGCATGAGTTGCTTGATCCTGCGGGTAGCATTGATAAAGTCTACCGCGTAGTTGTTATGCTCCTCTATGCCGGTAGCGATAGCAAATATGTTTGGGTCAAAAATGATATCCTGGGGATCATAACCTACCTGTTCTGTAAGGATCTTATAGGCGCGGTGACAGAAGCTGACTTTTTTCTCTTCTGTATCTGCCTGTCCGTATTCATCAAAGGCCATTACCACTACGGCAGCACCGAAGCTCTTACAGATCATGGCATGTTCTATGAACTTTTCTTCGCCTTCTTTAAGACTGATAGAGTTCACGATACATTTCCCCTGCAGGCATTTGAGGCCGGCTTCTATGATGCTGAATTTACTGGAGTCTATCATTACCGGAATCCTGGAAATATCCGGTTCGGAAGCGAGTAAATTGAGGAAGGTGGTCATAGCAACTTCTCCATCAAGGAGTGCGTCGTCCATGTTCACGTCCAGTATCTGCGCACCGTTCTCTACCTGCTGGCGGGCAACGGAGAGCGCTTCTTCATATGACCCTTCACGTATAAGGCGGGCAAACTTTTTAGAACCGGTTACGTTGGTACGTTCCCCGATGTTGAGAAAGTTTGTTTCCGGTCTTACCACCAGAGGTTCCAGTCCACTCAGGCGCAGGAAAGGTTTAATGACCTTTTTATCGTCCTGATCCCTTAAAATATCTTCAGTAGTTAATGTTTCGCTCATTTGTTGCTGAGGTAGTTATGAGGAGTAGTTACTTTTTACGCAAGTGCTGTAGCAAGTACCGGCAATGGTCTTGGTTTCAGCAATTTTACATGTTCTGCAATGTGGCGGATATGATCTGGTGTTGTACCACAACATCCGCCTACAATATTTACAAAGCCTTCTTTAGCAAAATCTTCTATGATATGTGCTGTTTCATCAGGGGCCTCGTCGTATTCTCCGAAGGCATTGGGTAAACCAGCATTGGGATAGCAGCTTACATAACATGCAGCTATTTGGGACAGTTCCTCAATATGTGGCCGCATCTGGGCGCCACCTAATGCGCAGTTAAGACCAACGGAGAAAGGCTTTATATGCATTACTGAGATATAAAAGGCTTCCAGTGTTTGTCCGCTGAGGGTCCTTCCTGATGCATCCGTGATGGTACCTGATATCATAACAGGTAATTCCGGCTGGTTGATATCGCGAAAGTATTTCTTAATAGCGTAAATGGCAGCTTTGCTGTTGAGTGTGTCGAAAATGGTTTCTATGAGCAGAATATCTACGCCACCTTCATGCAGTCCTTTTATCTGATCATAATAAGCAGCAGCCACTTCATCAAAATAAACAGAGCGAAAGCCGGGATTATTTACATCCGGGGAAAGGGACAACGTTTTATTCATGGGCCCTATAGCCCCGGCTACAAACCTGGGTTTATCAGGGTTTTTAAGGGTGTATTCGGCGGCGGCTTTTTTAGCAATACGAGCGGCAGCTACATTCATTTCGAAGGCGAGATGCTGCATGTCGTAATCAGCCATAGCAATTGTCGTGCTGCTGAAAGTATTGGTTTCAATGATATCTGCCCCTGCCTCGAGGTATTCTTTATGTATGTCTTCGATGATCTGGGGTTGTGTAAGACAGAGCAGGTCATTATTACCTTTCACATCTGAGTGATGGTTTTTGAATCGTTCCCCTCTGTAATCTTCTTCTTCCAGCTTGTAGCGCTGGATCATGGTCCCCATGGCGCCATCAATAATCAGAATGCGCTCTGCTGCGCACTGGGATAATGATTTCATATGTTTAATGCGTTTATTAGTTACTGTTTATGTTACCGAAGGTCGAACAATAAACAAATCCACCTGCGGAAGCACTGCAAAGGTACTTAATAATTGACTATAAATTAGCTGTATACGCTGTGCAGAACTGTTATTCCCCAATTTTACAATTATCAGAGGGAAACTAAAATTTTGTTTAGAATCTAAAAGTCTACTATATTTGTAGGGTAATAGGAAATTGCCATGCAAAGAAACACGTATTGTCAGTGCTGTTATAATTAAAAGGCGCACCCACCATTGCCCCGCTTAGTTGATTAACCTTGTTTTCAAATTAATTAATTACTATGAGTATTTCTAAGCATGTACAGAGCTTACAGAAACACTTGGCGCAATTTGGGTTGTACCCGGTAACGGAAGAGACTGTAAGTGAAGAGCCCGCAATTTTTAAGATCTGTTTTTTGAATCATACTGAGATGCAGCGCTGGAGAGAGTTACAGGAGAGAGAAGGAGAACAGGATGAGCAGACACCATTAAGAGATGTAAATTAAAAACCAACCATTTTTACCTTTTTCATAACGTGGAATTACAGGTTAAACACACACGGGTGTTATTTAACACCCGTATTCTTCTTGGAGCTGAATGAGTAATACACCCGTATTAAGCATTCAGCTTATTTTTGTACATAACTTTCCAGTGGAAGCCTGTTGGAGATAGACCGGGCCAGGGTCATTTCATCCGCATATTCCAGTTCACCGCCAAAGGCTATGCCACGGGCTATTGTAGTGATTTTTACAGGAGATTCTTTTAGTCTTTTGGAGAGGTAATAAATGGTTGTATCCCCTTCTATGGTGGGGCTTAATGCCATAATTACTTCCTCTACCCCCTGTTGCTGTACCCTGTCTACCAGGGAATAGATATTCAGTTGTTCGGGACCGATACCGTCAATCGGAGAGATAATACCCCCCAATACGTGATATACGCCGTTAAATTGTTGCGTGCTTTCTATGGCCATTACATCCCGTATGGTCTCTACCACACATACAATGGCCTTGTTACGGGAAGGGCTGGCGCAGATGCTACAAATTTCGTCGTCGGATACGTTGTGGCAGTTTTTACAGAATTTGATCTGCTGCCGCATGCGTGTTATCACTTCACCAAATAATTGTACCTGTGCAGAGTCCTGTTTCAGGAGATGTAATACCAGTCTTAATGCTGTTTTCTTGCCAATGCCCGGCAAGCGGGCAAATTCATTTACCGCATTTTCTATCAGGGCTGAAGAAAAGATCATATTGCAAAGTTATAAAAATCCGCCATTAAAGCGTGAGGCGGATGGGTACTCCCCAGTTGGCTTTTATGTTTTCTTTTTTAGGGAAATTCACCACTCTTTCAGGTTGTTTTTTAGGCGTTCCGTAGTATACACCGCGATCCCATTTCCCGTTATTATTGCTGTCCAGCAGGATCCTTACCTCATATTCTGACGGTTGGATCAGTTTTTTTACCCAGGTACCGTTGACGAGGGTGCCTGAATATTTGATCTCTTTGTCTTTAATCAGCTGTACCACAAAGTGTACAGAATCATTTATCTGTGATTTGGCGCTGTCGCTAAGGTGCAGGGTAACCATAGCTCTGCCGTAGTCGGATTCTTTCTTTGAGATGAATTTAATGGTATCTGCTTTGGCCAGCGATAGCCCTGTCGTATCTGTGATAGATTCTTTAGGGATGATGAGTCTGTAGGGTGTTCCTTCCTTCCAGTTGTACTGAACAGAGAGTTGGGTACGGGTGGAATCGAAGGAGACCGAGAATCTTACCGGCGTATTAGTTGTATCCTGCGTTAAGAGGAACGTTGTACTATCCATTGTTTTTACCGGTCCACTGAAGGTAAGGAGCAAAGGCTGGCCCAGGTCCTGGTGATTATCAGAGAGGGCAGGTGCGACTGTGATATGACGTTTCTTCTTTTTTTCTTTATCCTTGTCTTTCTCTTTATGTTCTTCTTCAGGCGGAGGCTCATTGCCCGTTTCTCCGGGGGCTTTTATGGTACTGTCTTTTTCCAGGTACAGCAACATGGTAACGTCTTTGATATTTTGTTCCCGCAGATGTATGAGGCTGTCTACAGAAGCGATCAGTTCTCCTGGCTGATTGTATTGAAGGTCTTTATCTTCTTCTTTGAGTGCAAAGAGTTTATAATCGCCGGGAGCCATGTTTTTGAACCAGAAGCTACCGTTCCCTTTGGAACGGGCATAGTATACCGGCTTTTCTTTGGAGACTACGGAGTCTTCATTGTGGCGGTATATCATTACGGATACGTTACTGTCTGGTTTTCCGGTCTCGGCATTGATAATATAGCCTCTTACCTGTAAGGAATCGAGGTAGTCTCCTGTGGAGACTACGTATGAGTATTCCTGGATGGGGTTACGCTCGTTGATATCCTTGATGGCATCAGAGAAGTTAAAGGTGTAAGTGGTGTTGGGAGCCAGGGTGTCCTTGATTATCATTGTCACGGTATGCAGCTTGGCCGTTACGGTGGGAGTGCGTTTGAGCGTAGGTGATACGATCAGTTTATCAAAGATGTTGTCTAGCTCTACATATTCATTAAAAGTAAGGACTACCTTTTTACTTTTGAAATGCAGGGTTGAATCCAGTGGGTTTGCGTTTACCAGCTTTGGTGGCGTTGTATCCTTTGGACCACCGCTGGGAGGTACTATGTTGGCACAGCGGGGAAATAAGAGTATACAGGTACCTATTATTAACAACCAGGATATCCCGGCACGAAAGTTCTGCTTCATTTTCATTTTATTATTCCGAAAACCGGGACCAAAGATCAAATTCCAAACAGTAAAATCCAAATCGGGGTCATTGCCTTGTCTCTTATAAGAGGTGGCCATGCCAATTGCAGCATGTTTCTTTGCCTTGTTTTACCTGCTGTGCAGGTTTATATACAGATGGTTCTCTTTTACAAAATTGCACCAGCGGCAGGTTGCTTTGCCACAGCCGGTGTAGAAATCCTTTTCCTGGATTTTGTTCCAGGTGGAGATAATTTGTTGGGTAACAGTGGTTTCATCTGCAGGAGTGATAATGATTTTCTCTTTCCGGTAGTTGTTCCCGGCATCAGGTTCTATAAAGTCGAATTCTGCGCTGGTTACCTGCCAGTTCTTTTGTTTGTAATTGTCCAGCAGGATTTTATAGAAGACAGCCTGCCTCCAGTAATCGCCTCCGTTTGGGTTGTATTCACCCGGGGGATCGAATTTGTGGTGCTTTATGGTTGCCTTCTCGTAGCTACCGGTTTTGTAATCTACCAGGGTTACTTTGTTTCCATCAAATTCCAGTTTATCGATTTTGCCTTTCAGGGGAACACCACTTACCAGTACGTTACGGATGTTGCGTTCTACGCTTACCACTTTATTCCATTGGCTGATGTAAGTGTTGTAGTAGTTAGTAAGGATTTCCCTGCCGTATTGCAGTCTGCGTTCAAAAGCTTCCCTGGTGAATGACTCCCGGTTCCGGGTCATATATTGTAAGAAGTCTTCGATGAATTCTTCTGTTGATGGAAAGGAGTTGTTACCGTTATCCTGCATTTTCTGGAACAGCTTTTCTACAGCATGGTGTACGGCAGAACCAAACTCCATGCTTTCGGAGCGGCCATAAGGTGCGCGGATGATATTCTTATAGAAGAAGCTCAGGGGGCAGTCAAGATAATTGTTAAGCGCGGTCACGTTCATCATAAAGCCAGATAGCAGCGGATTTATGAAAAGCGGGTCCATTGCCGGAATTTGCGGAGAAAGGGAGGGAGGTGGTAATGTATCATCTGTCCTCTCTATCTCATCTATTTTATTTATAAAACTGATGAGCGTAAGCGTAGGGTCACGCAGGACTTCTTCAGCAATAAATGCGCTGAGAAGCTTTTTTCCCGGTAAATAATATTCATTTATTTCCGGTGAGCGGTTGATGCGTTCTTCATTGATAATGATCGTAAACAGCTGCTGCAGGGAGACCTGCTGTGCAGTCCGTATCCAGCTTTCGAGTAAAGGGCTGAATTCCATCATTGCTTGTTCTGCCGGGGGAGTGAACATTGTGAGGCCATGGGTGTTATGCCATTCTTTCAGGTATTGACGGAGCGAGGTTTTATCCTTATAAGCTCTTTCTGTTACCCGCCGGCTTACTTTGGCGATTTCTTCTGCAGGGATGTTATAGAAATCAAAGTGTAAAATAGAGAACAGCAGATCGTCCCCACTGTAAGGAGTATCCAGTTCGCGGGCAATATAGCGCATGATTGTCAGTACTTTACGGACGAAAGGATGTTTAGGTAAACCGTATACTTCCGGAAGATGATATTCGTATTGATCTGTAGACATGACTATATTTGAACATACAAGTCGTATAAAGTTATGGGAAAAATCTATCGTTTAGAATATGTGCAGGTGATAAATGCCAGTCTGGATAAGGCATGGAGCTTCTTTTCAGCGGCAGAGAACCTGCAGCGGATCACTCCGTCCTATATGCGTTTTGATGTTACGTCCCCTCAAACAGGAAAGCCGGTGTATGCCGGTCAGATCATTACCTATAGGGTACGTCCTGTGCTGGGGATCCCGTTACGCTGGATGACGGAGATTACGCATGTAAAGGATGGGGTATATTTTATTGATGAGCAGCGGAGAGGGCCTTATAACCTATGGCATCATCAGCATCATTTTGAAAAGGTAGCAGATGGGGTAAAAATGACTGATATTGTTCATTATGAGCTCCCTTTGGGCATATTGGGACAATTCGCACACGGATTATTCGTAAAAAAGCAGCTGGATGATATTTTTGAGTACCGGAAACAGCAGGTGAATGAATTATTCAAAGAGGCATGGCATTCATGATTTAATATTACCTTAGTTAGTGTTAAACCTATAACAATTTGCAGCAATCAGCTGTTCATATCGACGATTATATACTTACAGAGCGTCTGATGGCCGGGGACCCCGTGACCAGGGAATTGATATATGATCATTATAGTCCTGCACTTTACAATATAATTCTCGAGGTTATTGCAGATAATGAAAAAGCGGAAAACGCACTTGCCCAGGTTTTCGTATATATCTTCAACGACGCAGCAGCATACAGACAATCAGGTGATATTACCCTGTTTGGCTGGATGAGGAGAGTGGCCCGGCAGATGGCTTTAAAGGTTGCTGTTGGGGAATTGGGAGATGATGGAACAATGGTGAGTAATGGTAGCTTATTGTTTCGCTTTACAATGGGCTTACCGGAAGGAATACAGAGGATATTCCGGCTGTGTTACTATAAAGGACTATCCAAAGAAGCCATAGCCCGTATACTGGGACTTCAGCCCGAAGAAGTTACCAGCCAGTTAAGAGAAGCAATGGTTGCATTTAGAAAATTCTTAAATAGCTAGTTGGAACTTGGTCATTACATAGAAAGTGGCATCATTGAAAGCTACGCCCTGGGGCTTGCTACAGCATCTGAAATAGATGAATTGCAGCATATGAGAAAGCTGTATCCCGAACTAAATACAGAGATCCGTATGGTGGAGCGCAGAATGGAGGCGATTGCTGTAACAGAGGGTATACAGCCTCCCTCAAAACTGAAGGACAGGATTTTTCAGTGCATCAATTGGGACGAGAAAAAAGATGCTAAGGAAAAGGATAAGTCGAACTATACTTTCATCAATATACAATCCAGGAATCAGGACTATATCACTGTACATAAATGGTGGAAGCTGTTCTTTATTATGGTATTCATCGTGTCTAAAGTGTGTCTGTTTGCGGCTATCTATTTTTACCTCAAATACCAGCAATCACAGGAAAAATTAGCACAATCTTCTTCACGGATAGAATATCGTATTCCCGCAAAATGACTTCTATGCAAACAAGAAACAGCTGGTAGTAATTAATTGTTGTAACAATAATCTATTAATAATCAATCTGATAAAAAATCTTGCATAATAATGTTGAGTTTTATTTGGAAATGAATTAAGTTAATTTGACATTTGAAACTCTGTTTACTGCGGCAAATGAGTTGACCTGAATACTCAATTATAACCATCAATATTTACAATACTATCTTGGATCTGGAAGATTATATAGAAAGTGGCATTATTGAAAGCTATTTGCTTGGTCTCGCTACCCGCGAAGAGGTAGTGATGTTTGAGCGTATACGTAATATTTACCCTCAGTTGAATAGGGAAATTGCCACGATGGAATACAAACTGCAAAGATTAGGGGAAGAAGGTGGCATTGCACCTCCGGCGCAGGTATGGAACAGGATCGCGGAACGTATCCAGTGGGAAGAGGGTTCCACTAAAACCAGTACCAAACAAAAACAAAATCAGGGCAATACGTACATTATACAGGCACAGAACAGGACAATGACTATCAGTACCTGGTGGCGCTGTGCTTTTATAGCTTTATGTATAATTGTTATGGCATTCATGGCGGGTACCTTTTATTTTTATTGGAAATATTCCCAGTTGGAGCAGCGCCTGTTGCAAGTATATCCTACTTCAAAACCTATAAACCAGCCGGTTATTAAATAAGGAGAAGTCTATTTTGGTACATTTCTTGTCTTTTTACATCTTGCGCCGGTAAACGGTTACTTAAACATCAAACTATTTTGTACATGAAACATCTTACACTTGCTACGTTATGCCTGGTAGCGGCATTATTTACCATATCCTGCAAGACGCAGTCCGCAGCCAGCACTACACAAAGCATCAGCAAAGGCTCAGTAAAGGGGAACTGGATTATAACCGATATCCGTTTTGAAGGTATTCCGGCACATTCCAAAGTGACTGTTTTTGACCAGGCAGCTTTTAGTTGTTTTAAAGGCAGTCAGTGGGTATTACCGTCCAATGCCAATGGTTCTTACACATTATCTTCTACCGATGATGGTTGTAGCACTGCCACACAGCCAATTGTATGGTCTTTATATAAACAGAATGGTGTAGACATGTTCCAGTTCAAGAAAGTGGGGACCGGTTTGAAAGCAAAGAGCGTGACTGATGGTTACAGAGTTGAAATCAGCTCTCTGAGTAATACCACCATGGAGTGGAAGGCCAGTGTGAATTATGGGGATAAGACCGGAGCTATTATTTATACACTGCAACGCAGTTAATATAACGGTATCTGATTCAAGACGCTTAATGTTTCATGCAACAGCATGCGGCATTAAGCGTTTTGCGTTACAGGACCTGCATTCTGACGGGCAAAGCGCATGAATAGCTGTGCCAGTTTATCCTGCTGCCCCTGTAAGTGAATAAAGTGAAATTTACGTACCAGGCGGAAATTTTTTACAGGGAGGATCTTGAATTCCCCGGCTTCCAATTCCCTTTTTACGGCCTGTAAGGAGAGAAATGCTGCACAGGGGGCATGGTGGAGATATGATTTTATACTTTCAGTACTGCCCATATACATGGCAATCTGTAAATCTGTTAGTTTGAGTTTAAGGCGTTTGAGTTCATCCGTAATTACTTCCAGCGTACCAGAGCCTTGTTCCCGCATGAGAAGGGGAATGGTTTTTAAGGTAGCTGCTGTAAGGGGCATATTATCTCCATAAGTATAGTTTACATTGCCGATGAGTGCTATCTCATCTTTGGCAAATTCCATGTATTTCAACACCGGATTTTTGGAACGCCCTTCGATAAGGCCAAGCTGGATTGTTTTATCAAAAAGGGCTTGTTCTATCTGTTCAGTATTACCGCTCATTAACGAAGCTGTTACATCTGTGTAACGCAGGTTAAACTGTGCAAGTACGGGTGGTATGAAGTATTGTGCGATGGTTGTACTGGCGCCTAAGGGAAGCAGGCCGCCCTGGGCATGTTTCAGCTGATTGATCTCGTATTCCAGGTTGCGGTAGCTGGTGAAGATATCATCAGCATGTTTTAGGAGTATCTGACCGGCGCGGGTTATTTTGATACGGTTACCGATTCGTTCGAACATTGCCATTCCCAGTTGTTGTTCCAGTTCATGGATATGTTTGGTAACAGCAGGCTGGGAGATGAATAATTCTTCTGCAGCCTTGGTGAAGCTGAGGCGCCTGGCAACGGTATAAAAAACTTTAAGCCTGAAATCCAACATATGTTAAAGGTACAAAATAAAAAAGTGGAGGCTGACAAGGAAGCCAGTACAGGGCTTCTGACGTGTTGATCAGGAAGCACTGACGGATCTTCTTGTCAGCCTCTTAAAGATTTCCTGTTAGGGATTATGCTTTTTTCGCGGGAGTCTTGTTTGCTTTGTAGCGTTTGTCAGGAGTACCATCTTTTTTCTTTGGACCTTCTGAAGCGGCAGCTTTGTTTTCTTTGAAACGTTTGTCTGGCGTACCGTCTTTTTTCATTTTAGAAGCAGGGGTGGTAGCCGGAGCAGGTGTAGCTGTTTGTTCTGTTTTTGCTTTCTCTTTCTTTGCAGGTTTTGCAGGAGCTGCAGGAGTTTGTGCCATAGACACAGATGCGCCTATTAACAATGCTAACATTCCGGTGAGGAATTTTTTCATAATCAATTGATTTTAGTGAAAATTTAAGACTTTTTTCGATTATAGCCGTGGTAGAAACGCGTTATTTATAGCCGTGTTGCAATCCGCTGGTTTACAGGTTATTAAAACGTAGTTCCCGCAAGCATTTTACGTATAAATACGCTTGACAAGGACTGGCATCCCAATGTACCTTTGTATCGCACAATTAAACAATGATATTTCTCTACTAGGTCTGATATATAACATAACAATTCGATTGTCTGATATTATAACCCCCTTATTGAATCATTTAGTAGTCAGTTAACCTCAAAAAGCACACTGCTGCTACAGGGCTGTTGGGAAACAACAGCCCTTAATTTTTCAGGTAGTTTCTACCCACATACCGTTTTCCTTAATCAGGTCTATCAGCTCATTTACAGCTACATCACTGCTCAGTCCACGTTTTACTACTTCTTTTCCCCTGTAGAGCGTGATCTTTCCTACACCACTGCCTACATAACCAAAGTCGGCGTCGGCCATTTCACCCGGTCCGTTTACAATACAACCCATGATGGCAATTTTAATGCCTTTCAGGTGATTGGTGACAGCGCGGATTTTGGCGGTAGTCTCCTGCAGATCGAACAGCGTTCTTCCACAGGAAGGACAGGAAATATATTCTGTTTTGGAGATACGGGTACGGGTAGCCTGCAGGATGCCAAAGGCAATATTATTGAGTAAGTTATAATCTGTGGATTCGGATCCGTTAGCCGTATTTACCAACCAAAGGCCATCACCAAAACCATCCAGCAGTAAAGCGCCGGTTTCGGTAGCTGCATGGATCAGTTGTTCATCCGCTGTTTCATCTGATGCGAAACATTTCAGGATGCAGGGTGTCTGAACATTGTTATCCAGCAATGTAATGAAGGCACGACGGATTTCCGGCATGGCGTGCGCATTAAAAGAGTTCAGACAGAGGACTGCAGTTGTATCAGTTTTCAATTGAGACAGGACCTGTTCCGGAAATTCAACAGCGGTATTAAAGTCGATGAAATTGAGAATGGTGGATTTATCCTTTTCCTTCAGGTATTCCATCATGGAAAGGATAGGCATGTATTTCTCCTTATCCTCAGACGTTTGCCAGATAGCATAAGGCACAATTACCTTTAATGTACCGGGCAATGCGAACGGAAGGAGTTCGTATGTAAAGAGGTAATCGGCAGCAGCGTCTGCGATATTCCATTTATCGGTATCTGTATTATAGGAATAACCGATGGCTTTCAGGTGATCGGAAGTAATGTTCTCCAGGTCGCTCAGATCGGCGACTATCACAGGTACCTGTTTACCGCCAATGTTATTTACGGCTAGTGTTTCGCGGCGTTTATAGGCAAAGGGAGAGTAAGGGACCAGATTTACCGGAGGGATGGGCATGTGTCCTTCGCGGGTAGTATATCTCTTTACAAGATCGCGGCATACGGGTAATTCGAATTCAGGGTCTTCTGTAAGGGATACGCGGATGGTATCGCCAATACCGTCTTCCATGAGGGTACCGATGCCTACGGCCGATTTGATACGGCCATCTTCACCGTCGCCGGCTTCCGTTACACCCAGGTGCAATGGGTAAGCATGACCCAGTTCTTCCTGCATGGTGTGAATGAGGAGGCGGTAAGCCTGCACCATTACCTGCGGGTTGCTGGATTTCATACTTAATATAATGTTGCGGTAGTTGAGGTCTTCTGCGATACGCAGAAATTCCATAGCACTTTCTACCATTCCCATAGGGGTATCTCCGTAGCGGCTCATGATACGGTCGCTAAGAGAACCATGGTTGGTGCCTATGCGCATGGCAGTCCCGTATTCCCGGCATATTTTTACCAGTGGTGTGAACTGTTTATGAATACGCTCTATCTCTTCCTGGTACTCACTATCTGTATAAGTAAGTGTTTCGAATTTCTTTTTATCTACGTAATTACCCGGGTTGATACGTACTTTCTCAACGATGCGGGCTGCAATTTCAGCAGCATTGGGTGTAAAGTGAATATCTGCCACCAGGGGGGTGGTGTATCCTCTTTTACGTAATTCATTGCGTATGGGGAGCAGGTTTTCTGCTTCCTTTTTACTGGGAGCGGTAATCCGGACCAGTTCTGCCCCTGCTTCAATGCAGCGGATAGCTTGTTCCACGGTACCCATGGTATTCATGGTATCCGTGGTGGTCATGGTTTGTATACGAACAGGATTGAAATTACCTATCAGCAGATCTCCGACTTTTACTTCTAAAGTGGCCAACCGCTTATATTCCGTCAATGAATTACTATATAGCTGCATAAATAATGTTCGAAAATATTAGGTAGCAAAGGTAACGATTGAATTACCAATCTTTCTCTACCTGTACTGCCTGACCTTTTGCCTTTTTCATTTTATCCTGCAGTTTGTTTTCTTCCTGACCCAATGCCTGTAATAAACGTTCAGCTTCCTGTTTATTTAATTTACTTGGCTGTGGCTCTGGTTTCTGGTCCTGCTGGTCTTTGTCCTTATCTTTATTTTTATCCTGATCCTGTTTATCCTTATTTTGCTGGTCCTTATTCTTGTTCTGATCCTGCTTATCCTTGTCTTTCTGGTCTTTGTTATCCTTTTTGTCTTTGTTCTTATCCTTATCTTTCTGGTCCTTGTTCTTGTCTTTATTATCCTTGTTATCTCCACCGCCGCCTTGCTGCTGTTTCTTTAGCATAGCCTGTGCGTAGGCGAGGTTATAACGGGCCTGTTCGTCAGCAGGATTCATTTTCAGGGCTTCTTTATAGGCTTTGATACTCTCTTCCCATTTCTTTCCTTCCATGAAGGTATTGCCTATGTTGTAGCTGGCATCTGCCTTTTCCTGTTTATTAGGAGCCAGTTTGAAGCTATTTGCGTACTGGGTGCGAGCATCGTCATACCGTTTTTGTTCATAGAGGGAGTTCCCCAGGTTATACCGTCCTTCTACGGACTGCTGGTTTAGTTCCAATGCCTTTTTATAATTGGCTTCCGCATCGGTATACTGTTTCTGCTGGTATAGTTCGTTTCCTTTACGGATATATTTATTGCCGGTTTGAGCAAAAGCACTGCTTCCAAGGCATATTAAGGTGCCTGCCAGTATTGTCTTATAAGTTAATTGTAGTGTACTCATGGTTTTTCTGTAGCTGTAACAACGTTTACACGGGTGCTGCGTTTGATTTCAGGAATAAAAAACTCTGCTACCAGTAAAAGAACACTTATTGCCAGGAAGTACTGGTAGTAGCTGTTATAGTCTGTGAAAATATTTTCGCCGAACTCTTTCTGTTCCATACTGTCTATTTTACGGACAAGGGAATTCACTACTTCTTCTGTGTTATTATCCAGGTGTTCGTAGATACCTCTGCCTGCGGAGGCTATGGACTTCAGTTCTTCTTCATTTAGCCTGGAGATGACGGTATTACCTTCTTTATCTTTTTTAAAGGTGCCGGTTTCCGGATCAGGGAGCGGGGAGCCGGTAGGGGAACCAATACCTATTGTATTGATCACCACTCCATTATCAAAAGCGGCGTTTGCCCTGGAAATAGCGGTTTCGTCGTGATCTTCTCCATCGGAGATGATAATGAGCGATTTATGTTTACGTTCTTTTTTATTGAATGCGTCATCACTGACCTGGATAGCCTGACCGATGGCAGTGCCCTGAGTAGGGATCATATCGGGGCTGACAGTGGTGAGGTACATTTTTGCAGCCGAGTAGTCGATGGTAAGCGGCATTTGAAGATAAGCGTTACCGGCAAATACAACGAGACCTACACGGTCGTTATCGAGTTTGTCTACCAGTTTGGAAATTAGTTGTTTAGCGCGGGTAAGACGATCTGGTTTCACGTCTCCTGCCAGCATACTTTTACTTACATCCAGGGCTATAACCACGTCCACACCTTTACGGGTGATTTTTTCCATGCGGCTGCCTTTTTGCATATTGGCCAATCCTAATACGCCGAAAAAGAATGCCAGGAAAATAAGCAGAAAGCGGAGAACAAAGCGGCGACGGGAATAACCGGTAAAGAGTTTCTCTACCAGTACCGGGTCTCCCAGTTTACGGACAGAACGCCGTTTCCACCAGGAAATACTGATAAATGCAAGTTGTAATACCAGCAACAATGCCAGTGCCCATAAATATTCACTATGCTGAAAGCGTAACATCATCCTATTCAGGTTTCAAAAGGTGTCTTGTAGGAAACACAAAGATCAAATATAAATTTTTTAGTACGTTTTACAGTATGTAAAGGGTGGGATTTAGGAGTTTTTTAACGTAGAAGGGGTTTTCAGGAAATAGTTGACGGGGACAATTAACTTAATATCAGGGGAATAACCCATAGTTGACTTACGCAACTATGGGCTGTTCTCATATTATTCCATATATCCGGCTTCGGTGAGAATGCTTTTGAGGATATTCATCCTGATAGTACGCATGTCGATATTCGGATTTTCTGATTCTATGTTCAGGACGAAAAAGGTAGGCAGGCCATTTTTTTCTATCCAACCGGTTATCCAGCCAATCTGTTTCTTTCCTACTATGCCCCAGCCGGTTTTGTAGCTCAGTTCATATTTAGGAGTTTTCTCCATTAGCATTACGCTACGTACGGTTTGCATGGTCAGTTTATGGAAAGGGAGCTGGTCGAAATAGAGTTTCTTGACAAAGCCAAGTTCTTCGTCAGGGGAAATCTGCAGGGTGTTATCTACCCAGAAGGTATCTATCTTGCTGATTTTCATGTTACCGTATTTAACAGTATCCAGCCATTTCTGCATCACTGGTTTTGTAATGCGACGGGCTACTTCCTGAAAATAAGGGAATGAAGACAGGTGGAATGCCTGATTCATACTGAGAGAATGATTTAACTCCTCGCGTGAGCGGACAATACCATCCCAGGGGATTACCATGGAGGTATCTTTGATGACACCGGTTTCGAGCCCTACCAGGGAATTGAAGATCTTGAAAGTGGAGGCGGGGAGGAAACGTTCTTTTGCTCTGTCTAAGTTGTATACGCCAAAAGTACCCTTGCCGTTATCAAACAGCATAAAACATCCCTCTACTTTGTATTGGGTAAAATACTTTTCCCAGGACGGTTGTACTTTAACATTATTTGGTGCGCAGGCATTTGCCAGTATGGCAACCAGGAAGAGCATCCAGCTGGTGAGTTTCATTGCAGATCTTTTTTGATGCTGCAAAAGTAGCTTTTTAGGTGTTAAAGTGCGTGGTTAATAAGGGGCATCTACGGGTGACATATGGATGATCATGCTTCAACTATGCTTCAGGTATGAAGGAGACATGAAGGAGACATGGAGGAGGGTAGTATGAAGCCCGACCGGGACCCCGGCCGGACTTCTTTAAGGTTGGTTTATTTTATTACGCCTAATTCTTTACCAACTTTGGTAAATGCAGCAATAGCTTTATCCAGATGGGCCTGTTCATGAGCAGCGCTAAGCTGAACACGGATGCGGGCCTGTCCTTTTGCCACTACAGGGTAGAAGAACCCTATGACGTAGATGCCTTCTTTTAACAGTTTGTCAGCAAACTGTTGACTGAGCACGGCATCATACAGCATTACAGGTACGATCGGATGATCTCCGGGCTTGATGTCGAAGCCAGCCCCGGTCATTTTGCTGCGGAAGTATTTGGTGTTATATTCCAGTTTATCGCGGAGGGTAGTAGTAGCGCTCAGCATATCCAATACAGCGATAGAAGCGCCTACGATGCTGGGAGCTACGGAGTTGGAGAACAGGTAGGGGCGGCTACGCTGACGCAACATGTCTATGATTTCTTTACGTCCGCTGGTGAAACCGCCGGAAGCACCGCCAAGGGCTTTACCGAGGGTACCTGTGATGATATCTATGCGGCCCATTACATTTCTGTATTCGTGGGTACCACGGCCGGTTTTGCCTAAGAAGCCGGAGGAGTGGCTTTCATCTATCATTACAATTGCATCGTATTTATCGGCCAGATCGCAGATCTTGTCCAGCTGGGCGATAGTACCGTCCATGCTGAAGGAGCCGTCGGTAACGATGATACGGCTGCGGAGAGCCGCAGATTCCTGGAGTTGTGCTTCCAGATCGGCCATATTGTTATGTTCATAGCGGAAGCGCTGTGCTTTACACAGGCGTACCCCGTCTATAATAGAAGCATGATTGAGGGCATCGGAGATGATAGCATCTTCTTCATTGAACAGAGGTTCGAATACACCACCGTTAGCGTCGAAGGCTGCCGCATAAAGGATAGTATCTTCTGTACCAAGGAATTGTGCCAGTTTCTGTTCCAGTTCACGATGAATATCCTGGGTACCGCAGATGAAGCGGACGCTGCTCATTCCGTATCCGTGGGTATCAATAGCATCTTTGGCCGCCTTTACTACTTCCGGATTACTGGAGAGACCGAGGTAGTTATTCGCACAAAAGTTGATAACCGTGTTTCCTCCAACCTGGATTTCAGCTCCCTGTGCAGAAGTAATGATTCTTTCCTTTTTAAAAAGACCTGCAGTTTGGATCTCTTCCAGTTCCTTTTTCAGGCGGGTAACGAATTTTTCGTTCATAAATGACAGCTTTTTGTAACCTGGTTCAAAGTTATATGAATAAATGTATTACGATTCGGGGAGGTGTACGGGGTTTTATGGCAAGTAAGCAAAAAGTTTGACGGGAGTGTAACATTTGGTAGCAGGTCTGCGTCATAGTAATGTCTGGACCCTGAGTTTGTGGTCGCGGTATCATCCGGAATCATTGAGCAGGAATATTGTACAGGTAACTGTTGGGAGAGAAAGAGAAGAGATATAAAGCGTTATAAAAGTAATTGTCAGACATTAGCACTAAAATCACGCAGAATCCGGATGACCGAAAAGGAGTATAACAAATGCGTGGATCTGTATTCAGACAATCTCTTCCGGTTTATTGTGAAAAACTTAGACCATACAGAAGATGCAAGAGATGTAGTACAGAATGCGTTTGAAATATTGTGGAAGCACTGTACAGATGTGCCTTTTGAAAAGGCCAAGTCCTATCTGTTTACAGTAGGCTACCACAATATGATAGACCATGTCCGGAAGATAAAGCGTATTACACTGGTGGATGAGTTTAAGGAAGAAGTGAAAATATCGGAGCAACGGGTACATAATGCAAAGAAGGTGCTGGAGAAAGCGTTGGAAAGGTTAACAGAAGTACAACGGTCGCTGGTTTTATTAAAGGATTATGAGGGATACAGTTATGAAGAGATCGGAGAGATTATGAAGTTGAACCCTTCGCAGGTGAAGGTTTACCTACATAGGGCACGAATATCTCTAAAGCAATACCTGGTGAAAATGGAGAACGTTATTTAATGCATATAAATATTAACATATCGAACTATGAGGAATATCTGCTTAGTGCCGTAGACGGAGAACTAAGCGGAGAAGAGATGGCGGCGCTGGAACTGTTCATGGAACAGCATCCGCATGTCAGAGAAGAGATGGCTTTACTGGAATCGGTGAAGCTGACACCTGACAAGGAGATACAGTTTGATGGTAAGAACGAGTTATATCACGAGTCGGTACAGATGCTGGATTATGTGGATAACGAGTTACACGGAGCGGAGAAGCAGGCATTTGAGGAGTTGATCCGTGGGGATGTATATTTATCTAAAGAACTTAATATATTACAACAGGCCAGGTTACAACCTGATCTAAACCTTCAGTTCGAAAATAAGCAAACACTTTACAGGCATAACCGGCGTAGAATCCTTCCTATATGGTGGTGGAGTGCCGCTGCAGCAGTTGTTGCCGGAGTAGCGATATGGATATTGCCGGTTTTGCCGCGTAAAGAAAACGTGCAGTTAAATAAGGTAACTGCGGATAATGGGGTAAATTATAGGAAGACAGATACAAATGAGGTTGGTCAGGACACTAATGATAAGAAGAAATCGGGTAGCCTGGTGCAGACAGATACTGATAACCAGGTGCAATCGTCTGATAATCAATCAATAACTAATAGGCAACAGCCTGATAGTGCAGCAAAAGAACTACTGGCAGGTAATAATGCAAAGCCAGGTGTATCTGTAAACGGGAGGCCGGCCACAGGTGGAAATAGTAATCGGGGAGAGTCTGTAAACGGCAATCCAGGCGGCATAGCAGCAAACGGGAAACCGATAATGCCTGTAAATGGCAAGGTGGCCATAGCGGCAAATGGTAAACAGACAGCTGATATAAATGGTGCTGATAACAGCAATCCCGGACTTAGTAAACTGGCACAGCCGGTAACTACTTCAGGAGAAGTGGTGAAGCAATTACAAGATAAGATGAATGAACAACGGGAACAGATAGCCGCTGCCGTTGACAACCCTGTTGTGCAGAAAGTTCCGGTACTCGCCAATGCAACAGCTATCAATAGCAATAATAATAAAGTATCTGAAATAGTAACGGCCCCTGCTGTACAGGGAGAGCTGGTAGTGTCAGTAACAATGAACGGAGACAGCAAGCTATTGAACGGTGTAGCCAATGTGGCAAGATTCTTTTCAAAGAAGAAAAAGTAACAGTTAAACCGGGAGTGAACAACCGGTAAGGGATTGAAAATATATTATATGAAGTGTAAAGCTCTACGCTGGCTATTATTGCTGCTTTTGACAAATGCGGGTGTACATGCCCAGCAAAAGGATTCCCTGGTTAAGATCCAGGTAAAAGGGCTGGTGATCTTACAGGGCAAAGATGCCACAGGTAAGCGTGTTTTTAAGATTTATAACGACACCGCCTTTTCCCGTACCAAGCTCAAAAAAAACCTGCAAACAAAATGGTTTGTATTGGACCTGGGGTTCAATAACTATATAGACCGTAGTGATTATACAGGAGTAGTTTCCTACGCTTATTATTCAGCTATAAATCCTTACCTGGCGGATATTAACAGGTCTTATACCTATTCTGCTTCAGGATTGAATACACTGGCTCCCCGTACAGGGAGTACGCCATTAACTCCTTCTGAATTCAAACTGATAACCGGGAAGTCTGTGAATGTAAATATCTGGTTGTTCCAGCAACGCCTGAATCTTTACAAACATAAGCTGAACCTTATATATTCACTGGGTGTAGAAATGAATAACTACCGTTATGCACGTAACATTACCTACGTACCCGGCTATCCCACCGAAATCATACGGGATACTGTTGATTTCTCGAAAAACAAGCTTTTTGCTGAATACCTAAGCGTACCGCTTATGTTAAATTTTAACAGTAATGCTGCGCGTCCATCGAAGGCATTTAAGATGAGTATGGGTATCATGGGAGGATATCTTGTAAAGGCACGTACCAAGCAGATCAGTAAAGAAAGAGGAAAAGTGAAGAAGGTAGACGATTTTAATCTCAACAAATGGAAGGTGAGCCTGACAGGGGACATCGGCTACGGACCATTCAAGCTGTATGGTAATTTCGCCTTAACGCCATTACATGATTACGGTCTCGAACAATATCCCTTCTCTATAGGGATACGTTTTAATGGATTTTAACGTTTTTGGAGTGTATATAAACTAAATTAGTTATGCGTTCTGTTATTGCTTTTTTGGCCTGTACGGGGTTTATCATCTGGGCTCATTCATGTGATACAAGAATTGTGGGTGTAAAAGCGTATGCTCATAAATCTGATGTCCGGACTGTTAACGACCAGATGAAACTGCGTCCAGACACAGCCCGTTCTTCGTCTGTCCTTTATGCTCACTATGTCCATACCGTCTATCTGGATACTATAAACATCAGTGCCAGAAGGGTTTACCCCGATTAGAGACAGTTCTCCGCTGCTCATTTTATTGACCCTTTTAACATTTTCCTGCCCCAACACATCCCGACATTACCATTATATTTGGTGATGTTTTTTTTATTTGTCAAAAACCAACACATGAACCTCATTAAAAAAGCAATTAGCTTATTGCTGTTTACCTGTGCCCTGATGAACACCACATCCGCACAGCAAAAGTATGAATGGAAGGAGGGTGAGTCCGGAGGGTATAAGTACCGGTATGTCACTAACGACCCGATGAAGGCTCGCTTTTATACGTTAAAAAACGGCCTCACTGTAATTCTCAGCGTAAACAAGAAAGATCCACGTATCCAAACGCTGATCGGAACAAGAGCAGGTAGTAATAATGATCCGCAGGACCATACAGGTCTTGCCCATTACCTGGAACATCTGTTATTCAAGGGTACTGAACAGTTTGGTTCTCTTAACTGGGCAAAAGAAAAGCCTTACCTGGACAAAATAGAAGGATTGTATGATACTTATAATCATACAACTGACCCGAAAGCGAGGAAAGCCGTTTATCATCAGATAGACAGTGTCTCAGGACTGGCAGCGAAGTATGCCATTGCAAACGAATATGACAAAGCCATGTCCAGTATGGGGGCTCAGGGAACTAATGCACATACCTGGACAGAGGAGACCATCTATCAGGAAGATATTCCTTCCAATGCAATAGATAAATTCCTGGCGCTGCAGTCAGAACGTTTCAGAGATCCGGTTTTCCGCCTTTTCCATACAGAGCTGGAAGCCGTGTATGAAGAAAAGAACAGAGGACTGGACAATGATGCCCGCAAATCTTATGAACTTATGCTGAAGACCCTGTTCCCTACTCATAATTATGGGCAACAGAGTACTATCGGTACTGTTGAGCATCTGAAAAACCCTTCTCTGAAAGCTATCCGCCAGTTCTATAATGCTTACTATGTGCCTAACAATATGGCGATTGTAATGTCAGGTGATTTCGACATTGATTACGTGATCAAGCGTATTGACAGCAGTTTCTCTTATATGAAGCCTAAGCCTGTACCAGAGTATAAAGCTCCTGTAGAAGCACCTATCAAGGCTCCTATTGTAAAAGAAGTGTTTGGTCCGGATGCTGAGAATGTAACTATTGCCTTCCGTATGCCAGGAGCGCTGGACGTTAAATCGTCCACTATACTGGAGGTTCTTTCACAGATAATGGAAAATGGAAAGGCAGGATTGCTTGACCTGAACATTAACAGACAGCAGAAAGTACAGGGCGCAAGCGCTAGTTTAATTCAATGGAAAGATTACAGCGTATTTACCCTGAGCGGCAAAGCAAAACAAGGTCAGACACTGGAACAGGTAAAAGACCTGCTACTGGGACAGTTGGAAATTCTGAAGAAAGGAGAATTTGACGAATCGTTGGTAAAAGCGATCGTAAACAATGCAAAACTGTCTGAATTGCAGGGATTAGATAATAATAGCAACCGTGCCAATGCGATGATGGATGCCTTTATAAAACACAGGGGACAAAACTGGTTGACAGATGTTTCTGTTGTGGATGATATGGGTAAGGTTACTAAAAAGGAGATCATAGATTTCGCTGATAAGTACCTGAAAAATAATTATGTACTGATATACAAACGTAAAGGTGAAGATAAGAATATTGAGAAAGTAGAAAAGCCTGCTATCACTCCTGTGGAGGTAAACCGGGAAGCTCAATCGGCTTTTCTGGTAAAATTGAATGCTATTCCTGCTACACCGGTAAAACCACAGTGGCTGGATTTTGACAAGGATATCCAGAAAGGGAAAGCAGGGGCTGCTGATGTATTGTATGTACAGAATAAGGATAATGGTTTATTCCGTCTTTACTACCGCTTTGATATGGGAAGCTGGAATAACAAGTTATTACCACTGGCATCACAGTATCTTCAATACCTGGGTACAGACAAGTATACTACTGAGCAGATCAGTAAAGAGTTTTACAATATCGCCTGTAATTTCAACGTAAGTTCCAGTACAGAAGTTACAGTTGTCACTATTTCCGGTTTACAGGAAAATTTTGATAAAGCAGCCTCTCTGTTTGAACATCTGTTGAGAAACTGCGAGCCTAACGAACAGATACTGGCTACCTTAAAAGGGCGTATACAAAAGAGCCGTGCAGATAATAAACTGAATAAATCAGCTATCCTGAAAGGGCTGGTGAATTATGGTATGTATGGACCGAAAAATCCCTTTAATAACCAGTTGAGCGACGCAGACCTGAATGCAACTACGGCAAAAGATCTCGTAGATCTGTTACATTCCCTGCCTGATTATAAACATACAGTGATCTATTATGGTCCTCTGTCTCTGACAGCTGCTATCGCCTCTATACAGAAAGAGCATACTTTACCGGCAACATTCAAGGATGCGCCTCCAGCCATTAAGTTTGAAAAAATTGATCAGACAAAGAACAATGTGTTGTTTGCAGATTATGACATGGTACAGTCTGAAGTAAACTGGGTAAGGAACTCATCAGTATATAAACCGGAGAATACAGCGCTTATCAGCATGTTCAATAATTATTTCGGCGGGGGTATGGGATCTATTGTATTCCAGACTATCCGTGAGTCCAAAGCGCTGGCTTATTCTACTTATGCTTATTATGCGTCTCCGGATAAGAAAGATGAACGTTATTCTGTAGTTGCTTATGTAGGCAGTCAGGCAGATAAGATGGATGATGCTATTACCGGTATGAATGAGTTACTGAATAATATTCCACGTTCCGACAAGCTGTTTGAAACAGCCAGGATGAGTCAGAAACAGGATATTGAAACAGAGCGTATTACGCAGGATGGAATCATTTTTGCTTATCTGGCAGCTAAAAAGCTGGGTTTAACTACCGACTATCGCAAAACTGTATATGAGAATATTGATAAGATCACTTTTGATGATGTAAAATTATTTCATGAGCAGAATATTGCGGGCAAACCATATACTTATTGTATCCTGGCTTCTGAAAAGAAAATCAGCCTGGATGACCTGAAAAAATATGGTGACGTGAAGAAGGTAACGCTGGAAGAAATTTTCGGTTACTAGTGCCAGGAAAATATTCAATGAGAAGGAGAAAGGGCTTGTTGCTCTTTCTCCTTTTTCGTTATCTTTCACAATAAAGGCTTGAATGCCAACGTTAAGATGTAGCAAAATCCCTGTGAAAATGCGTTGCTATTGCTTATTGCTATTCCTGCTGCTGGGCGTTTCCGTACCAGGAATAAATGCTGAAAGAGAAGAGGACCTGTATACGGTGAAGGTAACCCGTGATAATATTGATCCGGACAAGGTATTTCTTCTGATCGATAAGAGTGATTACAGGTTGTACCTGTATGAGGATGTAACCTTGCGTAAAGTATACAAAGTTGTATTCGGAAGCCGTGATCAGTCGGATAAACAACTGGAAGGTGACCACCGCACTCCTGAAGGCACTTTTCATATTCAGAGCAAGCGTTTTGATAAAAGCTGGAGCCGTTTCATGTTGCTGGACTATCCGAATGAAGTTTCCTGGACAAAATTCCACCAGTTACAGTCTGAAGGGATATTACCTGCTAATGCGAGTATTGGAGGAGGGATAGGTATTCATGGGGTGGAATATGATTCCGGTATCCGTGACAATTATGTAGAGAACCGTATCAACTGGACACTGGGTTGTATCAGTATGAAAACGCAGGATGTGGCCGAGTTGTATGAGATCATAAAGGTGGGTACACCAGTGGTAATAAGACGTTAGTTTACTTAACCAGCATTCCCGTAGCAGTCTTCATGAGTAACTTTGAAGTCTGTTAATCTCAGATATTATTTTCCCGTGCTGCTGTTGACAGCGGAGTATTGTAGTGGCGCTACGATGGCGCCATGAACTATCATAAAGCGGGTATTGGTTTTGTGAGGCACGCTTCATTTTGTGGAGCGTGCTTTTTCATTTTTATTGCAGAAACTTTTTTACGGTGCTTCTCCATTTAGCTGGTTCCTGGCGGCAGAAAGACTGATGACCAGATTCTGTAAATATTACCAGTTGTTTTTCAGGGTTGCTCAGGTGTTGGTATATAAGGTTTGTTTCTTCCTCATTTACTCTTGTATCATGAGAGCCCCAGCATACAAGGGCAGGCATGTTTATTTGCCGGGCATCTCTTTCGGGTTTAAAGCCCAGGCTCCAGAAGCCTTGTTCCACGCCCCCCCAGAAGGTAAGCATCTGGGCGAGTGGTGTACCGGGAAGGTGTACGGCCCTCATTCTCCCTTTTACAGCATCTGTTAATGTAGCGAAAGAGCTTTCCAATATCACTTTGTCCGGGTGTAACTGATATACAGGTATTGCTCTGATGATGGCAGCTGCGCCCATGCTCATACCCCAGAGAATAATATGTTTGTCTTTTTGTTTTACGTATTCGTAAGCCAGTTTCACATCTTCGGCTTCTTTGTAGCCGACGGTGCAGGTGTTGCCTTCGCTGTTACCATTGCCCCGGAAGTCTATCATGAATGTGTTGTAACCAAGTTGACGGAAGTAATATGCTTCCGGAAGATAGCCGTCTTTACACGCATTGTAGCCGTGAAATAATATAACAGTGCCTATGGCTTTGGGGGTAGGGATATACCATCCTTCCAGTCTCAGATCATCTTTGGTATGAAGAAGTACTGTTTCGAAAGGTACGTTTGGATGCAGTTTTATTACAGATTTAGACAGGCGTACACCCAGCATTATTGTTTTCACTTTTTCCCAGGTATTCATCTGTTCCGGCTTTTTATTTTTAAAAGTACCGGGGGGATAAAAGTGAGTGAATTTCCATGCATGGAATGCGGCAACGATGTTTAGCAGCAGGAAGAGTATAAGAAGAGAGTAGAGGAGGCGTTTCAACAATTTCATGAGCAAAAATAAAGAGGGGACGTATCAAAAATAAAAATCAGGCTTGAGGGTCGCTTAAACGGTTATCTGTCTCCATCAGGTATCCAAATAAAAAGGGCCTGTATCAAAAGTATGATACAGGCTCTTATAGTCAGTTATATTTTACCATGTTTGATCTCGTCGACTACGGTGGGATCGAGGAGTGTGCTGGTATCGCCCAGGTTATCTGTTTCACCTTCTGCTATTTTGCGGAGGATGCGGCGCATAATTTTGCCGGAGCGTGTTTTTGGCAGTCCGCTTACGAACTGGATCTTATCTGGTTTGGCGATAGGGCCAATGATACGTGATACGGTTTGCAGGATATCTTTTTTAGTGAGTTCAGGATCGTGTGCCATGCGATCTGTGATCACATAGGCGTAGATACCTTGTCCTTTGATATCGTGGGGGAATCCTACTACGGCGCTTTCCACGACGCCAGCGTGCATGTTGATAGCGTTTTCCACTTCAGCGGTACCAATACGGTGGCCACTTACATTGAGTACGTCATCTACGCGGCCGGTGATACGGTAATAGCCATCTTCATCGCGAAGGCATCCGTCGCCGGTAAAGTAGAGGTTATCGTAAGTAGCAAAATAGGTAGTGCGGCAGCGTTCGTGATCGCCATAGGTAGTGCGTAACATACCCGGCCATGGGAATTTGATACAGAGATTTCCGTTCACGTTATTACCGGTCACTTCTTTCCCGGTTTCATCTACCAGTATCGGTTGTACGCCGGGGAGCGGTAAGGTAGCGAAACCTGGTTTTTCTTTGGTAATGCCGGCGATGGGAGTGATCATGATACCACCGGTTTCCGTCTGCCACCATGTATCTACTATAGGACAACGTCCTTTACCGATGTTATCTTTAAACCAGTGCCAGGCTTCTTCATTAATTGGTTCGCCTACGCTGCCCAGTTTTTTAAGGGAGCTGAGGTCTTTATGATTTACGGGGCCAAGGCCATAGCTCATTAAGCTACGGATGGCAGTAGGTGCGGTATAGAGCGTATTAACGCAGAACTTATCGGTGATAGACCACAGGCGGCCGGCATCGGGATAAGTAGGTACGCCTTCAAACATCAGTGTGGTAGCACCTGCGCTGAGGGGGCCGTATACGATATAACTATGACCGGTGATCCAGCCTATATCTGCCGTACAGAAGTACACTTCGCCGGGCTGGTACTGGAAGGTATTTACGAAGGTGTAGTTGGCATATACCATGTATCCTCCACAGGTATGTACAACGCCTTTAGGTTTCCCTGTGGAGCCGGAAGTATAGAGTATGAAGAGCATGTCTTCTGCATCCATTTCTTCTGCAGGACAGGGCGGGTTGCCCATTGTTTCTACCTGTTTGATCTCATCTTCCCACCATAGATCGCGGCCTTTGATCATACTTACAGGAGTACGGGTGCGGGTGCATACGATCACTTTTTTTACGGAGGGGCAGGCGACGAGAGCATCGTCTATTACAGATTTGAGAGGAATGTCTTTATTGCCGCGGAAGGCACCGTCGCAGGTGATAACGAGATTGCATTGGGCATCCTGGATCCTGTCTGCGATGGATTGTGCGCTAAAGCCCCCGAATACTACGGAGTGGATGGCACCGATACGGGCGCAGGCCAGCACGGAGATAGCGAGTTCCGGTATCATACCCATATAGATACATACGCGGTCGCCTTTTTTAACGCCATTGTTTTTAAGCACGTTAGCGAACTGGCATACTTTATTGTATAGATCGCGGTAGGTGATAATGCGGTGACGTTCTTCCGGGTCATTGGGTTCCCAGATGATAGCGGGGGTATTTCCATTTGTGGCCAGGTGTCTGTCCAGGCAGTTTTCGGTAATATTAAGTTTACCGCCTACGAACCATTTGATATTGGGGTCTTTAAAGTTCCATTCCAGCACTTTATCCCATTTCCGGCGCCAGTAAAAATGATCAGCTACATTCGCCCAGAACCCTTCGGGGTCCATTACGCTTTGCTGATAGTTCTGTTGGTACTCTTCTAAGCTTTTGATCTGGTACGGATTAGCCATAGCTGCAATCAGTTTTTTTGTTGGTCGTTTAAGTGAGTAACGTGATGTCAATCTGCAGCTTAAATTTAATAAAATTGGGGAATAGTAAGTATTAATAGTGACAGACTATTATCTATGTCCTTTAATTGGATAACCTGGGGATTATTAGTAAGGGAAAGGAATAAGGGGTTAAAGAGAGAAATCTGAAGAAGAGAGAAGTAAAAACTACCGGCTATTTGCCTGGTTTCTTACGATATTTATCGCAGTAATTCCAGAAGCCCTGGTAGACTTCATCCATTACCGCGATAATTTTCTCTTTTTCAGCATTGCTGAGCGAAGGTATGATCTTGTCTTTATCAAGACCTCCGGGTTTGTTAACACTCCGCATTTTGCGGTAAAACGTTGGTACGCTCCAGGCACATTCTTCACAAACTCTTTCCCTGAAGTAAATAGGGAGATTGATCATTCTTGAATGTACGTCCTGTAGCACATTTACGGGCGGCGGTGTGGATGGCATGGATTTTTTCATATTAATAGTTGTTATTGTATGCTTTTGGGAAACGTGAATTTTTAAGAGAACAGTACTGTCGTATTTATCATTATGGTTACTTATAATCAAATATATTTATATTTATTTTGCTGTCCCAAAATTTGCACATATATTTTTAAGAATATATGAAAATTTTGAAACCAGCTACCAGTAAGGGTTACAGAGGATGGTCGTTTGGGCCGTTCTAATTTTTGTCAACATTTTGGGCTGATGTAAAGTGTGCAATGTGATGATTTTATCTCCTCTGAAAAATCACCTAACGAGCATTATAATAACCATATTGTCTATATGAAATTCTCATTTGATAAAATGAAATGGAAATTATTATTATATTGTATGAGTTGCACAACACACTGAAGCTATCAACTAATCTAAAGTATACATGTCCAGGTTAATCCACATGGGCCAGCGCCTGAAACAAATTTTAAAGCAGAAGAAAATAAAGATAGTAGATTTTGCCGATCTGGCCGGTTTTACAAACCAGATAGCCCACTACCATTTACGAAAGAGCGATATGAAAAGACGCACGCTCGAAAAATTCTGTCAATTAATCAATGTAACACCGGAAGAATTCTACGAATGGAACAGTGTACCTGTAAACAGCGGAGATAAGGAGGGTGAGCATACAGTTTTGCACCATGGGAGCCGCCTGATGGAATTAATAGGGGAACGGGGCCTTAACAAAACAAGGTTAGCAAAACGATTGGGCATGAGCCGGAGAACGATGTATAACCTGTTTGAAAAGGAAGTTTTCGGTGCAGAAGAACTGGAGCGTGTATCCAGGGCACTGGAAATGACTACGGCCGGATTCCTGTACCCAGGTGTACTGGAAGATGCAAGGCAGGCTGATAATGATGAGATGCTGGCTATGCGGGAGAAGTATTACAAATTACTGGAAGAGCATAACCTGTTACTGAAAAGTTATTCTTCCTTAAAGGAAGGGCTGGAGCTGGCAAAGAAAGATATCATCCAGTTACGTAAACAGGTCCGGTCTAAAAAAAGCACCTGATCTGATAATTGTGTTATTACCCGGTAGTGCATTGTACCTATATCGATCTCCACTGTTGTGTATTATAACTCTATAGCTTATGAAGTAAAACTTTCCTTTTTCATTGTATCATAAAATTATTATAATTTCACTAGTATTATCATAAAGATACTGGTAGTATCATAATGTGTATAACCTACTGCTAAATAAATAAAGTTACTTCATATGGATTTTTTGCCAAACGCATTTGATTCTCCCATATGGTATATTGGAATGCAGATTAGCGGTGCGTCGGAATTACTTACACAAAAACGCAATCGTGAAATCCTTGCAAAGAGATTGAACCGGGATCAGCGTAACGCATTAATAAAGGTGGAAGAATATACTATTCTTCCGGATGCGATACATCTAATTGTGCGGGAAGTTGCTTTATCCCTGGAAATGTGGTGGCCGGTATTCAGGGATACTACGGCACGCGAACTGGGTGACAGTGACGTGGCTGAAGGGGGAAACTGCACCTGGAATAATTTCTCCCAGGAGCTGATTATTGATGCGGTTGCATTTGAACGCTGCGCCTACGACCTTTTATACCAGCCTGTCTTAAAAGGCTATGCCACAGACCCCGGATTTTATGAGTTCAACAGCATTAATAATGTTGCCGGTATTGACCTATAATAACAGTTGACCAACTTCTTCCCAGTTGTTTACGCGTTTGTAGTCTGTTACATTAATATTATGTGGTGCTGTATACATCAGCGCTTCTCCTTTAAAATGCTGCAGATTTTTGACATGATCGTCAATCATGTAATCTGCCTGTACAATCGTCTTCGATCCACAGAAAACTATATTCTGCCAGCTGATAAATGGATAATGTTCCTGCAGCCATTCGATTTTCTCCGTTAAAGATGCAGGGAATTCTATTGCGGCGGAGACTATGAATACTTCATATTTATCCTGTAATGCTTTTATTACCTCCTGACTGTCTTTTATTACGGGTTTGGTCCTGAAGAAACCGGGTTCGAACAGGAAGCTGCGGATGATTCCTTTGTCATGGGGAAATCCGCCTGTTTCCGGATGACCATTTAATGTCTCCTTGTCTATTCTTACGCCATAACGTTGTTCATAGTAGTTAATGAACTGCTGTGCAGTGTCTGCCATTACACCATCCATGTCTATTGCAATCCTTGCCATATTCTGCTGTTTTATGCAAAGTTATGCATTTATTGCAAATTGTTTCATAATATTGCATTAAATTGCAAGAACATGCTGAAAGAGGAGCGTTTCGATTATATACTCAAAAAGCTGAAGGCTGATCATAAGGTATTACATACGGAGCTGAGTAATGATCTGCAGGTGTCTGAAGACACCGTGCGCCGCGACCTGGAAGTACTGGCACAAAATGGCCTGTTAATTAAAGTAAGAGGGGGTGCTATTCCGCATTCACCACATCCTTATACTTTTAATGAACGCATTGGTATTCACGAAGATGATAAGAAAGCGATTGCAGGCAAGGCATTGTCATTCCTGGAAAATGGACAAACACTTATTATAGACGGGGGTACTTCTACATATGCCCTGGTAAAGCTTTTTCCTCCCTCATTAGAACTTACGGTGATTACTCCCAGTGTTCCTATTGCCATGCAGCTGATGGAACATCCGGGTATAGAAGTGATCCTTACCGGCGGGCGTATTTTTAAAAGCTCGCAGGTGACAGCGGGATTGGATACTATTCGTATGCTGGAAAAGGTAAGAGCGGATATCTGTTTTATGGGAGTATGCAGTTTGCATACAGAAGTTGGGGTAACGGGGCCGGATATGGAAGAAGCGGCTGTAAAGAATATAATGGTGCAATCTGCAAACCGGGTGATTTCCCTGGTAACCAGCGACAAGATGGGAACAGCCGAACCTTATAAGGTATGTGATATTACAGAGATGGATACCATTATTACAGACGCTGCAGGGCTTGCATTAGCAACTCCTTACCGGCAGTTAGGCATAAAAGTGATCTAATATGGAACTTACATTAGACTATTCTCAGAAAAGATCTGCACGTATTGCGGTAAGTGCATTGTTCTTCTTAACAGGACTCTGCTTCGCAAGCTGGGCATCCCGCATTCCTGCTATTCAGCAAAAGCTGCATATGAGTGACGGGGAACTGGGTGGAATGCTGCTGGCATTGCCGATAGGCTCTATGTTGTCTATGCCTGTTGCCGGATGGCTGGTGAGCAAATACGGGAGCCGTCAGGTAGTGATGATTGCAGGGTTATTGTATGCGGGAGTATTGCCTACACTTGGACTGGTAGGTGAATCCTGGCAGTTATTTCCCTGTCTGATGCTATTTGGTTTTTGTGGTAACATGGCCAATATAGCCGTGAATACACAGGCGGTATTGGTAGAGGCGATGTATGGCCGGTCTATTATGGCATCTTTTCATGGGTTATGGAGCCTGGCAGGATTTACCGGTGCGGCTATCGGAACCGCGATGTCTGCGGGGGAAGTAGTGCCTTATCAGCATTTTCTGATGATTATGGTAATGGCGATTATCATTGTGGGGGTTAGTATAAAATGGGCCGTTCGTCATGATGTGAAGGTAGAAGAAGAGAAAGGGGAAAAAGGGATTAAGTACCTGTTCCCATGGATGACGCGCAGGTTGCTGATATTAAAGACTACGACAGGCAGACAGTTTGCATTCTCTTTTTTTAAAAGAAGGATACGGGTGATGATGCCTATACTCGTACTAGGGGTAATTGCATTTTGTTCTATGATCTGTGAAGGAACGATGTTCGACTGGAGTGGTGTATATTTCAGAAAAGTAATCCATTCACCGGAAGGTATTGCGGGTATTGGTTATACTGCCTTTATGAGTACGATGGCTTCTTTCCGTTTTATTGCCGACTGGCTGACGACGCGTTTTGGTGTAAAGCGGATGTTGCAGATGAGTGGCGCGCTGACAGCAGGGGGATTACTTATTTCTGTATCATTACCCTATTTCGCTACAGCTATCTTCGGATTTCTGCTGGTAGGAGCAGGGGTATCTTCTGTTGTTCCGCTGGTGTACAGTACAGCAGGGCGTAGCAGAACAATGTCTCCGGGAGTGGCGCTGGCAGCGGTATCTACGATCGGTTACCTGGGATTCCTGCTGGGACCACCATTGATTGGATTTGTAGCGCAGGCAACGAGTTTACGGATTTCGTTCTCTATAATAGCGGTGATGGGAATGTGTATAGCATTGATGAGCGGGAAGATTAAAAATTAAAAGAGAGCCTGTATCTAACTTACGATACAGGCTCTCTTTTAATTTTATTCGTAATTACTGTTTCAGATATTCATAATACAGGATATTAACATCAGCATCACGAGCACCTTTACGCCCGTTATAAATTGAATCCAGGACCGGTGTTTCTGCTAATGTAGTCGTTGCAGGGAATGTTCCTGTTACACTGGTGCCGCCATAGCCGATTTTTACAGTTGCAGCCAGTGCTACAGGATCAATTGCGGGTGCTGCTATAGTGTCTTGTGGAACGGGGGTATTCGTGGCGCTATCTTTTTTACAGGCATAGAAGGTCAAACATGCTATTGCACACAATAATAAATTTTTCTTCATAGATAAGATGCTGTTTAAGAGATATTAGGATGTAAACTTAACCTTGGCAATCCATATATCGATGATTTATGGTATTTGGAGCCCTTTCCATTGAAGGGTAACAAATTACGAGAAAGCAATATTTGAGAATATCTAATAACTGGTAGGTAGAACGGCAAGAAATAATATATGTATAATTATTATTCGTGCTGTCTTTTTATTGTCTGTTAAGGGTTTAGGCGAAAGGATAGTTTTTAACGGAAAATTTTATTATCATAATACACTGTGAAACCAGTACTTTTGCACGATTTTTTTGTCTGGTGAATGGTATTAAAATCGTCTGGTTTTTAATTTTTACAATAGAAAACGCAAATGCCTAAAGACTCCTCTATCAAATCTGTTCTTATTATTGGTTCTGGTCCTATTATTATTGGTCAGGCTTGTGAATTTGACTATTCCGGTTCCCAGGCAGCACGTTCGCTGCGTGAGGAAGGAATTAAAGTGATACTGATAAATTCCAATCCGGCTACTATCATGACGGATCCCATGATGGCCGACAAGGTATACCTGTTGCCACTTACGGTGGAAAGCATAGAACAGATACTGGAAGAACATCAGATAGATGCCGTATTACCTACTATGGGTGGTCAGACAGCGCTGAATCTCTGTAAAGAAGTTGATGAGCTGGGAATATGGCAGAAATATAATGTACGCCTGATAGGTGTGGACATTAAAGCAATAGACAAAGCAGAAGACCGGGAACAGTTCCGCCAATGGATGATACAACTGGGTATTCCCGTAGCCCCTGCAAGAACAGCTAACTCTTTCCTGGAAGGGAAAGAATTTGCACAGGAAATAGGATTCCCGCTGGTTATCCGTCCTTCCTTTACATTAGGTGGTACCGGTGGCGGTTTTGTACATAGCAAAGATGACCTGGACGAAGCGTTGCAACGTGGATTACAGGCTTCTCCTATCCATGAAGTACTGGTTGAGAAGGCCGTACTGGGATGGAAAGAATATGAACTAGAATTACTGCGCGACAGTAACGATAACGTGGTGATCATTTGTACAGTAGAGAACCTGGACCCTATGGGTATCCATACGGGGGATTCTATTACAGTTGCACCAGCTATGACCCTCAGCGACACGTCCTTCCAGGATATGCGTAACAAGGCCATCATGATGATGCGCGACCTGGGTAATTTTGCCGGTGGTTGTAACGTACAGTTTTCACAGAACCCGGTTAACGAGGAGCTGATCGCAATCGAGATCAATCCACGTGTGAGCCGCTCTTCTGCGCTTGCTTCTAAAGCTACAGGTTACCCGATTGCTAAAATAGCTGCTAAACTGGCTATTGGTTATACACTGGATGAACTGGAAAACCAGATCACCAAAACTACTTCCGCTTTCTTTGAACCAGCGCTGGATTATGTAATAGTAAAGATGCCACGCTGGAACTTTGATAAATTTAAAGGTGCAGACCAGACACTGGGCCTGCAGATGAAATCTGTGGGAGAGGTAATGGCTATCGGCCGTACTTTCCCTGAAGCGCTGCAGAAAGCTTGTCAGAGTTTGGAGAATGATGCCCTGGGGTTAGGGTACTATGGTAAGTCGCTGATGAGCAGTGAGCAACTGCTGGAAAGAATGAAGACCCCTACCTGGGACAGGATTTTCCGTATTAAAGATGCCCTGATGGCTGGTGTTTCTGTTAAACATCTGCATCAGATGACCTACATAGATAAGTGGTTCCTGAACCAGATCAACGATATCGTTACACTGGAAAAGCAACTGCTGGAATATGATCTGAACACCGTTCCAAATGATCTGCTGTCTGAAGCCAAGAAGATGGGATTCTCAGATATGCAGCTGACACACCTGCTGGACTGTGAGGAAGATGAGGTATATGCAAAACGTAAATCGCTGGGCATTATCCGTACCTTTAAAATGGTAGATACCTGTGCGGCAGAGTTTGAAGCTAAAACCCCTTATTTCTACTCCACTTTCGATACAGAGAATGAAAGCAAGCCTTCGGATAAAAAGAAGGTGATAGTATTGGGCTCCGGTCCAAACCGTATCGGTCAGGGTATTGAATTCGACTACTGCTGCACCCATGGTTTGCAGGCAATTCAGGAATCCGGCTACGATGCTATCATGGTAAACTGTAACCCTGAAACGGTGTCTACTGACTTTGACATGGCGGACAAGCTGTACTTTGAACCCGTTTTCTGGGAACATCTGTGGGAGATCATAGAGCTGGAAAAACCGGTAGGGGTAATTGTACAGTTAGGCGGACAAACAGCTTTGAAGCTGGCAAAACGCCTGGAAGAGAAAGGAGTGAAGATCATCGGTACTTCTTTCGATAACATGGATATTGCAGAAGACCGTGGCCGTTTCTCCGACCTGTTGAAAGACCTGGGCATTCCTTATCCGAATTATGGTACTGCCTACAATACAGATGACGCGATAGAAGTAGCAAAAGAGGTAGGTTATCCTGTGCTGGTGCGTCCTTCATATGTATTGGGTGGACAGCGTATGAGGATCGTGATCAACGAAGAAGAACTGGAAACATCTGTACTGAGCCTGCTGAAACATTTACCAGGTAATAAGATACTGATTGACCACTTCCTGGACCGGTGCCAGGAGGCTGAGATAGATGGTATTTTTGATGGGGACGATTTCCATGTAATGGGTGTAATGGAGCATATAGAGCCTGCAGGTATTCACAGCGGAGACAGTAATGCGTTGCTGCCATCATTCAATCTTACTCCGCTGGAAGTAACTACCATGGAGTTTTATGCAGAGAAGATAGCACGCGCACTGAATATCCGCGGACTGATCAACATCCAGTTTGCCATTAAGAATGGCCAGGTGTTCGTGATCGAAGCAAATCCCCGTGCATCCCGTACCACACCGTTCATCGCCAAGGCTTACCAGGTACCTTACCTGAATATTGCAACCAAAGTGATGCTGGGAGCTAAGAAACTGAAGGATTTCACGATAGAGAAGAACCTGAAAGGGTTTGCTATCAAGGAGCCGGTATTCTCTTTCAATAAGTTCCCCGGAGTAAACAAGGAGTTAGGGCCTGAGATGAAGTCTACCGGTGAGGCGATCCGCTTTATCAAAGACTTACGTGATCCTTATTTCAGAACATTGTATAAAGAGAAAAGCATGTATCTGAGCAAATAAATGTAAAATAGATATAAAAAGTAAAGGCCTTCCGTGCGGAAGGCCTTTACTTTTTATATCAAAGCGATATATCTGCAATGGAACATATACTCCATTTGAATCTTTTCCTTTTATATCAAAGCGATAATATTGCGGTCTTACCCTAAAAGATCAGAGCCTGATGAAGATCAGGCTCTTTCTTTTCCCTCAAAATAACCATTAAAGACACGTCTATTTATTTGCATAAATAGCGTGACCGGTAGTGCAGTTTACTATAAATATTAAATATTAAAAAGATGTTAACTAATCAATAACAGATCAATAAAAATGTTATTGTTAATTTATTATTTATCAGAGATATAAGGATTTTGAATTTTATAGATATTTAAAATCAATCTTATTGCAGAAATATATTTCATCCTAAAAACTTATCAAGATCCGGAATCCACTAGCTCATCTGTTTTATATTTGTGGTCTTCAATTGACCATTTATGTTTGTTGCCTTTTTAAAACGTACACCCTTTGTACGGTTGATCCTTCCATTTTCTGCTGGTATTGTATTACAATCATATACGCCTTTATTACCGGTTGTATTATGGGTAGGTTGTAGCCTGTCAGGGATAATATTGCTGGCTCTATCCCGTCTGCCTTTATGGGTACAATTTACTTCTGGCTGGATAAAGGGAGTGATTATTCACCTGCTGATCATAACTGTGGGCTGTCTTGTTACCTGCTATGCAGATATCCGGCATAGCTGGCATTATTATGCCGGTTCATTACGTTTTTCAGACCTTCTGCTTGTAACTGTGCAGGAGCCTTTACAGGAAAAGCCGCGCTCTTATAAAACGGTTGTGCGGATCGATGGTATTGTTCGGGGGGATAATCTATTGCCGGTGAAAGGGAATCTGCTGGTATATCTGGAAAAGGAGAAGGGAGCAGCGACTTTGCAATGTGGTAATCAGCTGTTGTTATGTAATAAGTTGCGGGATATACAAAACAGTGGGAATCCCGGAGGGTTTGATTACAGACGGTATTGTGCGGCACAGGAGATTTATCAGCAGGCTTATTTGCAGGAAGGAGAGTGGAAATTGGTTTCAAACAGGCAAACAGGGATAATAAGGAATTATTGTCTGCGTATACTTAAACAGTATATAGGCGAGCCGGAAGCCGGTCTGGCGGCGGCTTTGCTGATAGGCTACCGCTATGACCTCGATAAAGACATGGTGCAGGACTATACGAATACGGGAATCGTGCATATCATTGCTATTTCTGGGATGCACCTGGCTCTTATTTATGGGAGTTTGTTATGGTTGCTGCAATGGTTGCCATCGAAGATATTGAAGGCTGGTATCATTCTCTTTTTCCTCTGGGCCTTTACATGGCTTACCGGTGCATCCGCCTCTGTGTTACGGGCTACTGTAATGTTTTCTTTTATTACTGCAGGCCGGTTTGTACTGGACCGTCATACGAATATCTATAATACGCTGTTGGCGTCTGCCTTCCTGTTGTTATGTTATAATCCTTATCTGTTGACAGATGCAGGGTTTCAACTGTCATATCTGGCAGTATTAAGCATTCTTATCTGCTTTAGGCCGATTTATCAGCTCTTGTATATTCGAAATCGCTGGCTGGATAAAATATGGGAGGCGATCGCGCTTACTTTGTCCGCACAGGTGCTTACATTACCTGTTTGCTTGTATTATTTTCAACAGTTCCCGTTGTATTTCCTGCCGGCTAATTTGTTGGCGGGGCCTTTATCTACAGTAGTTCTTTACGGGGAAATCCTGTTGCTGATAATACCCACGCATTTTACAGGAGCGATTTTAAAGAGGTTGATGTATTGTATGAATTCATCTGTTGCATGGATAGGGCATTTGCCGGGGGCCCTGATAACGGAGATCCATATTACATTGTGCGGCACTTTTTGCTGTTACGGAATAATTGCCGGACTATTGGCCTGGTGGCTTTGCCAATGGTCAAGAGGATTGATACTGGCGTTATTAAGTTGTTTGCTGTGGGCCGTATGGGATATGACAGATGATTTACAGGCACAGCGGCAACGTAAGCTGATTGTCTATAACATTCCGGCGCATACGGCTGTTGATGTAATGTATGGACGTGGTGTACAGTTCCTTGGTGATAATCCTGATGCATCAGGAAATAAGGTGGTTACTTCCTGCCTGCAAACAGCAAGGGCATCCTTTAAGATAACCCGCAGTTGCCGGTATTCATCAGGGTATGTTAATCTGGGCAATAAGCGGCTATTGGTGATAGATAGTTCGCAGATATACATACCTGTCAGTACTGAAGGAAAAAAATTACCGACAGATTATCTTTTACTGTCACATAATCCTCATGTGGATATCAAACAATTGGATTCATTATATAGAATAGAGATATTGATTTTTGATGCTTCCAACACATCTAAGAACATTCGAAAATGGAAAAGTGATTGTTACGCGCTAACTTTGCGCTTCTTTTCGGTTCCGGACCAGGGAGCTTATGTCGTAAATTTCTAATTTTTTCTATACATGCAAAAGCAAATCAAATCAGCATTGATCTCCGTTTTCTATAAAGATAACCTGGAGAACATTGTTAAGAAATTAGGTGAACAGGGTGTAACCATTTATTCAACGGGTGGTACACAGAAGTTTATTGAGGAGTTGGGCGTAAAATGTGTGGCCGTGGAAGAACTGACTGCTTACCCTTCCATCCTGGGTGGCCGTGTAAAAACACTGCATCCTAAGGTATTTGGAGGGATACTGGCCCGTCGTGAGAATGCACAGGACCTCGAACAGTTAAAACAATACGAGATTCCTGAGCTGGACCTGGTAATTGTAGACCTCTATCCTTTTGAAGAAACGGTGAAGAGTACTACAGAGGAACAGACGATCATCGAGAAGATCGATATCGGTGGAGTATCTCTGATCAGAGCTGCCGGTAAGAACTACAAGGATGTAGTGATCGTGGCATCTAAAGATCAGTATGCCGACCTGGAAAAGGTATTGACAGAGAATAACGGTAACACAAGCATAGAAGATCGCAGGGCTTT